>Ga0181573_10003345_pt1 | contig 14236 bp, 12 predicted proteins | sample 101ome_25_FD_148643 | JGI IMG/M metagenome (GOLD analysis project Ga0181573, IMG submission 148643) | Coastal salt marsh microbial communities from the Groves Creek Marsh, Skidaway Island, Georgia - 101409BT metaG (spades assembly) | ecosystem: Environmental > Aquatic > Marine > Intertidal zone...
TGCCCGCCTACATGGTCTTGAAGGACCCGGGGGGCAATCCGGTGGACGGCGCGAACAACTGGTCGAACGGTTGGATGCCGCCGTTGTTCCGCGGGACGGCGCTGCGCGCCAAGGAGCCGCGCATTTTCAACCTGATGCCGCCCGCGCATTTGAAGGGGGAACTGCAACGGCAGAATCTCGCTTTCCTTCGCTCCCTTAACGAACGGCACCTCGCCGCGCATCCCGGTGAAGCGGATCTGGAGGCGCGGATCGAAAGTTATGAAATGGCCGCGCGCATGCAGTCCGCCGCGACCGAGGCTCTGGATATTTCCGGCGAAAGCGAGGCCACGAAGAAGCTCTACGGCATCGACAATAAAACCACCCAGGAATACGGGACGCGTTGCCTGATTGCGCGGCGGTTGGTCGAGCGGGGCGTGCGCTTCGTGCAGTTGTTCCTCGGCGGTCAGCCCTGGGATAATCACAACAGCATCCGCAGCTCGTTGCCGGCGGTCTGCGCGCGGACGGACAAGCCGGCCGCGGCCCTGGTCAAAGACCTCAAGCAGCGAGGATTGCTGGACACGACCATTGTTCACTGGGGCGGTGAAATCGGGCGGTTGCCGGTGACGGAGAATCATGGCGCCGCGGCGAAGGCCGGACGCGATCACAATGGCCAGGGCTTCAGTAGTTGGCTCGCTGGCGGCGGCTTCAAGAGCGGGATCGCCTACGGCGAGACCGACGAGTTCGGCCACAAGGCCGTCGTCGATCGTGTCACTCCCAACGACTACCAGGCGACGATCCTGAATCAGTTCGGTCTCGACCACTCGCAGTTGGAGTTCCAATACAACGGTCAGAAGAAATCCCTCACCGACAATCGGCCGAGCCGCGTGGTGAAGGAGATCCTGGCGGGGTGAGTTGCCGGTGAAACCGGCATGACGGCGCGCAGCGCCCGAGGGGACAAACCTTGCGGCCGTTGCTTCTACTCCGCGGGCGTCAACATCCCGATCCGCCAATTGAAGTCTCCGTAGCCTTTGCGGCGCTTGTCCTTCTCGAGCATGCCCTGAAAAATGAAGCGCAGGTTGTCGGGGTCGATGGTCAGGGTCTGGTCGACGCCGTCGCGGATCAGTTCGCCGTGGCTGACATTATCCGTCCAGCGCGACACGCCCTTGGCCGGGCGGATGTTGCGCGCGCTGGCAAAGGGTTTCTCAAAGGTGTCCGCAATGGGGCGCCAGACGCCATCGAGTCGGTCGGCAATGGTCTTGGTGGTGGAGTAGGCGACCCACATCATCTTCGCGCCGGGGACGCCCATCTGGTAGACGAGATACCATTTCTTGTGCGGTTCGAACCAGAAGACCTGTGGCGCGCAGTAGTAGTCGCTGTCGCTGACGCCAAGGACTGTGCGCGCGGCGGAGTGGGCGTTCTCCCAAAGCGCAAAGGAGCAGTGTTCGATCGCGGACCTGCCCGGCAGTTTGACGGTCATGAAGACGTGCCAACGCCCGTCATGGAACACCACGGTCGGATCTTTCTGCGCGCGGCTGCGATCGGTCGTTCGATTCTCCGGGGCGATGAGAGGCGCGGAGTATTCCCAGGAGCGGGGCGTGGTGAACGCCTCCTGCGCTGGCAACGACTCGGAGCCGGGCGTGATCCAGAGGCAGGCCATAAGAAGCGCCGGCGTCGAGCGTCGCGCTCCAAGCAGGAGGGAGTGGCGGGTGTTCACGGCGGACAAGGAGGCGGGCGCTGAATGGAAATGGCAATCCTCGAATGTGCGGATGGCGCGATTTATGACGTTGGATTCCAGATTCCGCGTTGCATAATTCCGGCATGGCAGGGCCGAACGAATTCGCTCGCGTCCGGGCGGCGCCCCGGGGCGCGCGGTTGAGCATTTTGGCGGACAGTTGGAATTCGAAACCGATTTCCAGATGGGCGTTCATTTCGGGTGAACCCGGAGTGCGGGCCGGGTTTGATTGAGTTTGAGAATGACAATCAGATGGAACATTGCGGTTTTGTTGCCGCTGTTGACCGTGTTCTCCCGCGCGGTCGCGGACGGGGCGCGCGGCGTGTCATTCCGTAACGAGGTCATGCCGGCCCTGTCCAAGGCGGGCTGCAATCTGGGGGCCTGTCATGGCGCGGCTTCGGGGAAGGGGAGGTTGGCCTTGTCCCTGCGCGGCGAGGACCCGTTGAAGGACCATGCGGCTTTGACCGGGACATTCCTGCGCCCCGGCGAGCCGCGGCGCAGCGCGATGCTGCGCAAGGCCACGACCGATCTGCCGCACGAGGGCGGAAAACGTTTCGCGGTGGATTCGGATTCGTATCGTGTTCTCGCGCGGTGGATCAATGAAGGGGCGCCGTTTGAGGTCGAGGGCGAGCCGAAGCTGGCCCGCTTGGAAGTTTCCCCGAAGGAGCGCGTCGTGTTCGCGCCGGAGACGTCGGCGCAAGTGTCGGTTGTTGCGCATTTCTCCGATGGTTCGCGACGCGACGTGACCCGCTGGGCGGTCTATGAGCCGTCGACGCTGAATGTCGAAGCGGGAGCGGATGGTCTGATCGCGAGTCTGCGACCGGGGGAGACGACGGTCGCGGTCCGCTTTCTGCATCTTCAGGCGCCGGTTCGGCTGGCCTTCGTTCCGCAGCGGCCTTCGTTTGTCAGGAACGATCCGCCGGCAAACAACTTCATCGACGTTGCGTTGCGGAAGAAGTGGCGTCGCTTGCGATTGGTTCCCTCGGACTTGTGCGACGACGCGACATTTGCGCGTCGCGCCTGGCTGGACCTCACCGGAGTCATTCCGCCGGCGGATGAGGCAAGGGCCTTCGTCGCGGACCCGGATCCCTCCAAACGGCAAAGGCTCATCGATCGCCTGCTGGAATCGCCGGGATTTGCCGATTACTGGGCGTTGAAATGGGCGGACCTGCTGCGGGTGGAGGAGAAGGTCCTGGATCGCAGGGGCGTCGCGGCTTTCCACGGTTGGATTCGTCAGTCGATTGCCGAGAACAAACCGGTCGATCAGTTCGCCCGCGAGATTCTCACCGCGCTTGGGAGCACCTATGCGGTCGCGCCCGCCAATTATTACCGCGCATTGCGGGCTCCGGATCGGCGCGCCGAGGCCGTCGCCCAGATCTTCCTCGGCACGCGGCTGAGCTGCGCGAAGTGTCACAATCACCCCTTCGAGCGCTGGACCATGGACGATTATTACGGTTTCGCCGCGGTGTTCGACGGGATGGACTACGAGATCAAGGAGAACAAGCGCTTCGACAAGAACGACAAGAACAACTTCGTGGGCGAGCAGATCGTGAAGCTGGTCGCGAAGCGGAATCTCAAGCATCCGAAGACGAAGGAGGAGCCGGCGCCGCGGTTGCTGGGCGTCAGCGCGAAGATCGGCAGCGTCGACAGACGCCTGAATGAACTGGCCGACTGGCTGGCGGCCGGGGACAACCCGCTCTTTGCGCGGGTGCAGATCAATCGCGTCTGGTCGCATCTGATGGGGCGGGGGATCGTGGAGCCGGTCGATGATTTTCGCGCGACGAATCCGCCCACGAATCCGGAACTGCTTGAGGCCTTGACCGCGGATTTTGTTCGCAGCGGATTCGATCTTAGGCATGCCATTCGCACAATCTGCGCGTCGCGGGCCTACCAGTTGGATTCGCGGCCCAATGCGACCAATGCCGACGACGAGATCAATTTTGCGCGGGCCCAGCCGCGGCGTCTGGGCGCTGAGCAGTTGTTGGACTCCGTGCATGGGGTCCTGGGATCGTTGCCGAGGTTTGAGGGGTATGACCAACCCATGCGCGCGGCGCAGGTGCCCGGCATTCGCGCGGTGTATCGGCCCAAGCGTCCGACGCCCGGCGATCGGTTTCTGCATCTGTTCGGCAAACCTCCGCGGCTGACGGACTCCGACACGGAGCGGGTGAACGACACGTCCCTGGCGCAGGTGTTCGAGTTGACGAGCGGCGCGACGCTGAATGCGTTGCTGGCGGATGAGAAGAACGCGCTGACGGACCTGGAGCGGGGCTGCCGGGTCGATGGCAAGCTGGTCCGTGAGCTGTATTGGAAGATGCTGACGCGCGGCCCTTCGGACGAGGAGCTTCGCGCGGCGACCGGCCATCTGAAGCAGGCAGGAGATCGTCGCGTCGCGGTTGAGGATCTGGCCTGGGCGTTGTTGAATGCCAAAGAATTTGTCCTGAGAAAATGAACCGCCCTGTCAACGCCAGACAAATTGCCCGCACGGTTGAATTGTCGCGCCGACAGTTGTTGAAGGTTGGCGGCATGGGAGCCTTGGGGCTGACGATGCCCAAGATCCTGCAAGGCAGCGAGTATCCGGGCGGGCGGCCGCGGGCGCGGGCGAAGTCGGTGATCTTCCTGTTTCAGTGGGGCGGCCCTTCGCATGTCGACATGTTCGACATGAAGCCGGACGCGCCGAAGGAGTATCGCTCGCCGCACAAGCCGATCCGCACGTCGAACCCGGATCTGTTGACCAACGAGCATCTGCCGCGCGTGGCGAAGATCATGGATCGTTTCACCGTGATCCGTTCCGTTCATCACAAGATGAACAACCACAACTCGGCGGGTTACTACGCCTTGTCCGGGCATGCGCCGGCGACGGATGATCAGCGGCTGCGCGATTCCATCGATCTGTATCCGGCCTATGGCTCGGTGGTCGATCATCTGGCGCCGAACGAGGCGGGCGGTTTGCCGACCTTTGTGAGCTACCCGCATGTGGTGGCGGACGGTTCGCGGACGCCGGGGCAGGCGGCGAGTTTTCTGGGCAAGAAGCATGATCCGTTGTTTGTGCCGCGCGATCCGAATGAACCGGATTTCCAGCTCCCGGAGCTGAGCCTGCCGCACAACCTGAGCATGGACCGCCTGCAGGCGCGTCGCGGGCTGCAGGAGTTGATCGACCGGCAGTCGCGGTTGCTGGACTATTCGGCCGAGGCCCGGGGACTGGACGCCTATTACCAGAAGGCGATCGGGATGTTGAACAGCGAGCGATTGCGGAAGTCGTTCGATCTGTCAGACGAGCCGGCGATGCTGCGCGACGCCTATGGCCGCACGACCTACGGGCAGGGCTGCCTGTTGGCGCGGCGGTTGGTGGAGAGCGGCGTGAAGTTCGTGACCTGCTATTTTTCGCGGAGCATCGGGGGGCAGAGCGTCACCACGGGCGGCTGGGACACCCATGGCTTCAACGACACCCGCATGTATCCCATTGTCGAGAAACGGCACTTCCCGATCACGGACATCACGTTGCCGACCCTGATCCATGATCTCGAACAACGCGGGATGCTGGATGAGACACTGGTGGTCTGGATGGGGGAATTCGGCCGGACGCCGAAGATCAACAAGAACGCCAGCCGCGATCATTGGCCGCGCTGCTACAGCGTGTTGTTGGCCGGCGGCGGCGTGAAACCGGGCTACATCTACGGGGCCAGCGACAAGACCGGCAGCGAGCCGGCGGAGAATCCGGTGAAGCTGGAGGACCTGGCCGCGACGATCTACTACCTCATGGGCATCGATCCCACCGCGCTCATCCATGACCTTCAGAACCGCCCGCTGATGATCTCCAGCGGCGAGCCGATTCTGGATGTGGTCGCTTGATTGAGAGGGGCGTTGTTCGAGGCGGTATGCGGCGGGTCGCAACGCGTTTCGGCGCGCTACTTCAATTCCGCCAACTTCAGCTTGCGGTAGGTGACGGACATGTCGCGGTTGCCGTGGAGTTGGAGGCCGAGGGGGCCTTCCTCGATTGCGGAGTCCGACTTGTAGGTCATGACCTTCCTGCCATTGAGCCAGACGGTGTATTGCTTGCCGACAGCCTGGATCTTCATCGAGTTCCAGTCCTTCAGCTTCAACAGTTCCTTCACGCCTTCGGCCTCGACGGGGTAGCCCTTGCCGGGGATGTAGGGGGAGCCGGTCATGTCGCGCTTGAGGGAGCCGGAAATCCCGATCTGGATCTGGTCCTGATTGCGCACGTGCACGCCCGTGTCGACGACGCCCTTGCCGAACTTGAAGTCGAACGTCATCACGAAGTTCCGATATTTCTTTTCCGTCCAGATGACGGAGCCCTTTTTCTTGGGGCCGCTTTGGATGCGCAGTTCGCCGTCCACGGCCTGATACCAGCCGGCCTGGTCATTGCCTTCGGGGACCTTCCAGCCGCTGAGGTCCTTGCCGGTGAAGATGGGTTTCATCTTCGGGGCGGCGAAGGCGGAGGTTGCGGAGAGGGCCATTGCGAGTCCGAGCAGGATCAATTTCTTCATGACGACAGGAGAATGGGGAATGGAATGAGTTGCAAGACTGAATGCATCGGCTGCGGTCGTCCGGCCTTCACGCCCGGGTCTCCCGCCCGACGCGTTCCCGGTAGGCGGTGCGGAGCGTTTCCAGCAGGGGCGATGGGGTGACGGGGGTCCCGTCGATCGTGGCGATCGCCAACAATTCCCATGTGCTTACGGTGAGGAACACGCCGGGTTTGTCCGCCAGTTCGGACGCCGCGCAGGTTGTTTCGCTGCAGCCGATGCCCAGTTCGGCCGCAAGTTCCATGATTGTCGCGCGGGTGACGCCGGGCAGGGCGCCGCAGGTGACCGGAGGCGTATGAACTGTGTTGTCGCCGACCCAGAAGATGTTGGAAGAGGTGAGTTCGGCGACTTCGCCGCGTTCGTTTACGAGGATCGCGTCGTCGGCGCCGGCCCGGTCGGCTTCGTCCTTGGCCAGGATGTTGGTCAGTCGATTGATGGACTTGATCGACGCAAGCGGGCTGTTGGATTGGATGCGGAAGCTGCTGGTGATCAAACTGCGGCGAGGCGGCGGATCGGGGATCACGGGCGCGGGGTGCGTTGTGATCGCGATCGTGGGGTTGTCGGCTCCCTTGGGTGAGTAGCCGCGTTGCCCGGAGCCGCGGGTGATCTGGATTCGGAGGATGCTGTCGTCGGCGTGGTTCCGCTCGATCAATTCGCCGGCGGCTTGGCGGAGGGAATCATCGTTCAATGGGGGCGTGATGCCCAGCGTCGCCAGGCCGTGATGGAGCCGGGCGAGATGCGCATTCCAGCGGAAGGGGACCCCGCGATAGACGCGCATGGTTTCGAAGACGCCATCTCCGAGTTGGAAGCCGCGGTCCGAGATGGGGACGACGGCTTCAGCTTCGGGGAGAAGTTCTCCGTTGAGGTGGACGTGCATGGGCGGTCAAGCTCGTTGACGGTCTTTGACGGCGGGTCGCTCGACCGGCGCTACGGGGCGTTTCAACGCCGCCAGGAAGCCGGCGGCCTTGGCCAGGGTTTCGTCGTGCTCCGCCGCCGGATCGGAATCGGCGACAATGCCGGCTCCCACATGAAACCAGGCGCGTTCGTGGGCGCAGACGGCGGTGCGGATGGCGATGTTGAGCTGGCTTTCCCGATTGAAGCCCAGGTAGCCGATGCCGCCGGTGTAGGGGCCGCGGGTGACGGGTTCCAATTCGTCGATGATCTCCATCGCGCGGATCTTGGGCGCGCCGGTGATGCTGCCGCCCGGGAAGCAGGAGGCGAAGGCGTTGAAGTGCGTGACGTCCGGACGGAGGCGGCCTTCCACGGTGGAGACCAGATGCTGCACCTGCGCGAAGCGCTCCAGTCGGAGGAGGTCCGGGACTTTCACGGAGCCAAACTCACAGATCCGGCCGAGGTCATTGCGCAGCAGGTCGGTGATCATGACCAGTTCGGCGCGTTCCTTCTCGCTGGTCTGGAGTTCGAAGGCGAGGCGGGCGTCCTCGTCAGGGTCGTTGGAGCGACGGCGGGTGCCTTTGATGGGCCGGGTCTCGATGTGTGGTCCGCTGAGCTGGAGGAAGCGTTCGGGAGACGAGGAGGCGAGTTGAAAATCACCGCAATCGAGCCAGCCGGAGAATGGCGCGGGGGATACGTCAGCCAGGCGCCGGTAAAGCTCCCATCCGTCGCCGGACCACGGCGTCGATAGCCGCTGCGAAAGGTTGACCTGATAAATGTCTCCCGAACGGATGTAACGCTGCGCCCGTTCGACGCGGGTGATGAATTCCTCGCGCGTCAGATTGGATGCCAGCTCCATGTCGTTCTCTTCCGCGCCCGTGGCAGCCGACGTGAGGAGGCTGCCACGCAAGGTCTTCGATGAGAGGCAATCAGCCCAAGTCCGCATTGCTTTCTCCGCCCGTTCAAGATCCCGTGATCCATCCTCCGCCAGACCGGTCGAAACAATCCAGGTTTTCCCCAACTGATGATCGAACACGACGAGGCTGTCGCAGAAACCCACGGCGCAATCAGGCAGGTCGAGATCGTCCACGGCGCGTCGGGTGAGCCGCGATTCGACGAAGTTCTTCAAGTCGTAGCCCCAGAATCCAAAGCAGCCGCCCAGCGGAAATGGGAGGTCGACTTCGTCGAGAATCTCATAGCGCGCCATGAGCGTGTCGAGGACGGCCCAGGGACTGCCGAATTGGAGCCGTGTTCCTGAAGCGGAGCGGATTTCGCAACGCGAACCGAAGGAGCGGAAGGTGAGGAAAGGATTCGCCGTGACAAAGGAATAACGAGCCTGGGCTGAATCGTGCGGATGACTGCGCAGGAGAACGACGCCGTCCTCGCCGCGCAGATTCTCGACCAGGCCTTCCGGCGTGGTTTCCGAATCAATCTTCTGGATGATCGGGCGCATGGCGTGTCAGGCGGAGTTCTCTACCCGGTTCTTCGACGTTCTCAGAGGAATGCTTTCAGTCGCGGAAATCTCGTGGCCGCTCGAACACGGATCGGCCGACGGCAACTTCCGGGGAGCACACGCGCCTCGCGTGTGGCGATCGGCGCCCTCGCCGGTCGCCGTTGCGCGCGCGGCATTTCACGAATGTCGTGGTTGATTTCGTTGCGCTCAACATGCCTGGGCGGTCCGTTTGACGCGCAAGGTTTCGACCACACTGAAGGCGCGACTCCGCCCCGTTCATCCGCGAGGCGCCGATGAATGCACGCGAGGCGCGCGCGCTCCCCGGAAGGAATCCAAAGCTGCGGTTCTCGGACTTTCAGCCTGTGGGCGGCTGCGCGGTCTTCGGTGAGGGGCGGGCGCATGGGAGTTTCAAAACCGCAACAGTTCCCGCAGCCCCTTGTCGCTCTTCAATGGACTGACCAGGGCGAGGCAGATGTTTTCCGGCTTCAGGAAATCGCGGGCAACCTTGCGGACCTGGGCGGCGGTGATGGCGGCGATCTTCTTCTTCACCCCGGCCGGCGAGGAGGCGCTCCCGTAGCCGAGCTGTTGTTCTCCCAGCGCCATCATCTGGTTTTCCGTACCCTCGAGGTGCAGGTCGATCTGCCCAAGAAGATACTCGCGGGCGTGGCGGAGTTCGGCGGCGGTCGGGGCTTTTTCCCGAAGGCGTTTGAATTCCTCCACGATCAGTTTCAGCGCCTTGGTCAGCGCGTCGGTGTCGAGCCCGGCGGAAACGGTGAGGGAACCGACGTCCTCGAACAGGCTGACGGAGCTGTAGATGTTGTAGACCAGGCCGTGGTCCTCGCGAATGACCTGGAATAGCCGCGAACTCATGTTCTCGCCGAGAATGGCGTTCAGGACGCGCAGGGCGTGGCGGCGTTCGTCATGACGCGAACAGGCGCGGACGCCCATGGCCATCTGGGTCTGTTCCGTGTCCCTGGTGACCAGTCGGAACCAGGGTTCGGTCTGATTCACCTCGACGGGCGGCATGGCCAACGGCTTGGCGGTCTTGGGAAAGCGTTTCGCATGGCGCGCGACCTCGGCGACGACCGCGTCGTGCTTCAGGTTGCCGGCGGCGGCGATGACGGTGTTGCCCGCGTGGTAGTTGTTCTGCACGAACTCCACCAAGTGGCGGCGGCTCATGCCGTCGAGTGACGCGTCCGTGCCGACGATGTTGCGCCCAAGCGGATGGTCCGGCCAGAGGACCTCGTTCAGAACCTCCTGCACGTGCTGGTGCGGTTGGTCGAGGTACATGAGGATCTCCTCCTTGATCACACTGCGCTCCTTGCGAATCTCGCCCGCCGGAAAGGTGGAGTTCAGGAGCATGTCCATGAGGACGTTGAGCAGTTCGGGGAAGCGGTCGTGCCGGGCCTTGGAGTAGTAGCAGGTATGGTCCTCGCTGGTGAAGGCGTTGAGGTAGCCGCCGATGCCCTCGACGGCCTGCGTGATCTGGAGGGGCGAGCGGCGGCGGGTGCCCTTGAAGAGCATGTGCTCGATAAAGTGGCACACGCCGTTGAGGCGGGCGGGCTCAAAGCGCGAGCCCACCCCCACCCAGACCCCCACGCTCACGCTGGCGCGCTGGGCCATGGATTTGGTCACGACCGTCAGGCCGTTGTCGAGTTTGGTGGTCTTGTACATTTTCGGGAAAGCGGGTGTTTTTAAATCCGAATTCCAAAAAACGAAATCCGAAACAAGTGCGAAAAACGAATCCTGAGATCCGAAACAAATCGGAATCTCAAAACGCGAGGCGCGAAAACGGCTGCCGTGCAAGGCCGGGGTTTTCTTACGCTCCTTCAGAGCTTCGACTCGGGCTCGAGGGACTCCCGCCCCACCGTTGCTTCGCTTCCATCGGAATTCCTGGGCGTTGTCTACTGCCAGTTGGTCCAGTAGCCCAAAACTTCGAAATTCTTGCCGGATTGTTCGAGGCGGACGCCCAATTCCTGACTGACTGCGTTGGTCAGGATGAAATGGCTGCAGGCGTCGTCATTGCCGACGGGCGCCGCCGTGTCGCCCAATCCATGCGACTGGATTCCGGCCGGGTGGCGCTTCAGCGTTGCGACCTGGACGAGAAGGTCGGAGGGCGGAGAGACGAGGTAGGGTGAGTTGTTCGTGTTCAGCAGGTTGTAGGCAATGGTCTCAGTGCGGGAGGCGACATAGGCCCGATGCTGGATGCGTCCCTGACGAAAGACACCGACATTCGCGACGATCAGCAACGCGATGACCGGGCAGTAGATCTGCCATTTGTTCATGTGGTTGGCGGATGCAGTCCCATTCGGGAAACGACTGCCGGGAAGTTTCCGGGCCGCGATCGGAGTCTTCGGAATTCGAGTTTCGTTGTTTCGGAATTCCGAACCCGGTTTGTTTCAGTTGAACGCCTTGGCGACGGTCGTGGGCGGGCCGACGCGACGGCGGTAGCGGAGGATCAGGTCGACGGCTTCATCGACGGAATCGACCAAGGTTGCCAGTTCGAGGTCGCCCTTGCTGATGAACTTGCCGCCTTCGAGGGTGGTTTTCATCCATTTGAGCAGGCCGCCCCAGTAGTCCTTGCCGAAGAGGATGAGGGGGAAGTGGGTGATCTTGTGGGTCTGCACCAAGGTGGCGACCTCGAAGAATTCGTCGAGGGTGCCGAAGCCGCCGGGCATGTAGACGAAGCCCATGCTGTATTTCACGAAGCTGACCTTGCGGGCGAAGAAGTAGTGGAAGTCGACGGGGATATTGATCCACTTGTTGCCGGTCTGTTCGTGGGGGAGGCTGATGTTGAGGCCGACGGATCTGCCCTTGCCCTGTTTGGCGCCCTTGTTGGCGGCCTCCATGATGCCGGGGCCGCCGCCGGTGATCACGGCGAGGTCATTCTTCGCGAGTTCCTTGGCCAGAGCCACCGACGCCTTGTAATAGGGATCGGTCGTCTTGGTGCGCGCGGAACCGAAGACGGTCACGGCGGGGCCGACCTGGGACATGGTTTCAAAGGAGTCAACGAACTCGGCCATGATCCGGAAGATGCGCCAAGGGTCCTCGTGCTGGAACTTGTGGAAGGTCTCGCTCATGGGCGGGAGGATACGGGCGCGCGGCTGCGGGGGAAGCTCCAAATCGCGCGTCAGGCATCGAGGAGGAGCCGGATTTCCTCCGGAGAAGCGGTTCCGGTGGTTCCCAGTTTGTGGATGACGACGGAGGCGGCGGCCATGGCGGTCTCCATGGCCTCCCGGTTGTCGGCGCCGGCCGCGAGAGCCGCAGCCAGGTTGGCGGTCACGGCGTCTCCGGCTCCGACGATGTCGATATCCCGGCGGACAGGGTGGGCGGGGGCTTCAAGCGATGTTGTTCCGGATGCGCCGCAGAGAATTCCATCCGGGCCCAGGGTCACGAAGAGTCGGGACGCCCGTGATTCGGTGGTCTCGCTGACCAGTTTCCGGATTTCAGCGCTCCCGGCCTCCGGACCGGTTGCGAGTCTGCGGCGGAATTCTACGTCGTTGACCTTCAACGTCACAGGCGGGAAGCGTTCGATGGCGTTGCGGCTGTCGCCGAGGATCAAGGGGGCCTCTGGGCGCGAATGGATTTCATCCAAGGCGGCAAGGACATCCTCCGTGATGGCTCCCGTGCCGGGTTCGTCCACCTGGTCCAGGGCGACGATGGCGTCAACGCCTTCCGCCAGTTCCAGCAGGCGGTCCCGGATCTGCCGGCTGACAGATTCCGGCGTCGGCGTCCAGTTCTTGAAGTCGAGGCGGTTGAGTTCCTCGGGAGGTTGGCCGTCGCGAACCAGGAGCGGCTTGGTGTAGGTGAAGGTGCGACGTTGGTCGGTCTGGATGAACCGGGAGAGATCGACCTGCTCGCCGGCGGCCTGGAGGGCCTGCAGCAGTTCCGCGCCCTCGCCGTCGTGACCGCAGAAACCAACGGGGTGGATGGCGCCGACGCCGAGGGAGACGAGGTTGTTGAGAATGGTGCCGGCGCCTCCGGGTTGGGAACGGACGTTGACGACATTGCGGACCTCCAGACCGGTTTCGATGGAGGTCTCCGCCTTTCCGGGGTCGATCTCAAGATAACGATCCAGGCAGAAGTCGCCGACCACGGCGATGCGCAACGAGGGAAAGCGGGCGGCGATTTCCTGAAAGCGTCCCGTGTTCATGGGCCGGGCCTTGGCTCAATCCGCGAGTTCGCGCCACAAGCGATGCAGAAAGGCGGCATTGTCGTGCTGGATGTAGCGCATGTCGCCGCCCATGCGGGCGTAGCTCTTGCAGAATCGCAGGTAGTAGGCGGGGTGGTCTTTCGGCGGTTCCCCCTGCGACCAGTCCCAGTCTCCGGGTTGCAGGTCGACGACGTGGATGGAGTGGCCGGATACCGCGGGCCTGTCGTCCTGTAGGCGGAGATTGTTCACGCAGCTGAGGCTTTTCTCGAACACCTGCGGCCCCATGATGGCGGAGCCGATGGAAAGCACGACGCCGCCGTCGAGATTGTCGACCGCGCCGCAGAAGGTCTCGAAGCCGATCTGCGCGCCGCGTCCGACCGCGGCCCCGCTGAACATGGGATGGCAGGAGATGATGTCGTAGCCGATGCCGGGATGCACGGTCAAGGGGACGCCATGGACGAAGGAGGAGGCGAGAATGCTGGCGTGTTTCCAGTTGTGTTCCACGCGATGCAGGCCGGGTGCGAGGTTCTGGCGCTCCATGAACTGGGCCAACTCAAGTCGCGCCGGCGCCAACGGATGGCTCATGTCGCCGGCCACGAGGGTGCGGAGATGGGCCGGATCGGGCAACACGGCGCCGTCGCCGTGGATGAAGGCGGCGAGCGAATCGCCGTAGCCCCAGCCAAAGGCGCCGCCCGACAGCAACGCGAGCATGATGTTCCGTCCGGTCTCATCCCAGGCCCCGAAGGTTCCATCGGCGACATTGGCGCGGACGCACTCGGTTGACCGCCCCTGATAGGCGAATTCCCAGTCGTGAATGGTGCCGGCGCCGTTGGTGGCCAGGTGGTTCACCCAACCGTCGGCCAACAGTCGGTCGATGACCGGCGCCGCGCCGTTGCGCAGCAGATGGGCGCCATAGATGAGGAGGACGGCCGCGTTGCGTTCCCTGGCGGAGCGAATCCGGTCCGCGCAGTCGCTGATCTGCCGGGCGATCTCGCCGGAGCAATCCGGCGGGGGGGAATCGGGGTCGATGAGGATGTCCTCGACCTGGCTGAGGCTCTTCCGGTCGGCCAGGGGGTGGACCCTGAGCCGGCTCGAATCGATGCGTGTTCCCAATCCGCTCATGCTGCTCCCGTCATTCTCCGAAAATCAGTTTCACCAGGGGTTCGGCGTCCCGATAGTCCGCGATCACGATGTCGGCGCCCACTCCGGTGAGCCGGTTGCGTTTCCATTCGTCCACATTGCCGGAACCGTTGTTGGCCTCGTCGCTGGCCACGGCGACCGCGAGACCGCCCAGCTGCCTGGTGTTTTCAATCTCCACGTAACCGTCGCCGAAGGAAAGGAGGTTCCCGCCGTCGATGCCGTGTTCCTCGAACATGCGATCCATGGCGATCTTCTTGGAGAAGGAACGATAATCGTCCCGCGCGCCGTAGATGCGCCCCTCGAACAGGGAATCGACGCCGAGAAGTTCCGCCTCCTCCCGGACGTAG
>Ga0181573_10003348_pt1 | contig 14230 bp, 4 predicted proteins | sample 101ome_25_FD_148643 | JGI IMG/M metagenome (GOLD analysis project Ga0181573, IMG submission 148643) | Coastal salt marsh microbial communities from the Groves Creek Marsh, Skidaway Island, Georgia - 101409BT metaG (spades assembly) | ecosystem: Environmental > Aquatic > Marine > Intertidal zone...
GGGGGAAGCGTCAGGAGTGACGTTAGCGGGGCACGCACCGATAGCCGCAGTTCGTTTATGTCCCACTTCACCTGGAACCGGCCGACCCTGTGTGTCACGCTCGCCACGTCGGACGCCAGCCGTCCCTCGGTAGCCAGCCTGTGGTACGCCCTGTCCGCCAGCGGGGCGAGGAGGGCAAAGAGGATGACCACGAACGTGGAGCTCACCACCGGCAGCCTTGGCACGTACAACTGCAGCAGTCGCGCGCTCCGTCGGCGGCGGCGGCGGCGTTCGTCATCGTTAGCGTCCTTCGGGTCGGGCTCCGAGTCCGTGGGAGTGTCGCTATCCTTCGATTCGGAGGGGGTATCTTCTGAGGGTGTCGCGTCGGGGACGGTGATTACGCCCCCTTTACCCTTTCTCCGCCTAGCTGCGGGCATGATTGAGGGGTGGCCGACGCGATGGATCTATCCGCCGATCGGCGAGACTAAAGCCCCCTTCCGAACCCCTTCGGGCCTGCCCAGCGCCTCTGAACTCCGCTCCTCCGATGACTGCAACAGGGTTAACACTCTGCCACAAAAAACCTGCCAACACGTGGAGGTTCCGGCATCCGGTCCTGAGAAACACAAGTATCCGGTGGTTGACTTTTCAGTTTCGCCAGGTTCGACAACGCGACGACGAACCTTGCTGCTCCCCAGCGGCAATGCGGCGACCGAGAGGTGTGAGAGAGAATACGGTCCATGCAATTGTGCTTATATGAGATCAAAAAGGCCATCCGGTCTATGAGTAACACTTAACAAGTGTAAAGGTACAAGCAAGTAAAACATCTTTGGTTTTTTGGGGCTGTGACGCGAGACGATGTCGTCGCCGCGAAGTGTGCATCCCTCTGTGCTGCAACATAATGTAGATTTTTGATGAGACCAAGGCTTTTACCGAGCTGATGGGTGGCGCGAGCTGCAACCCCCCACAAGAAAAGGCCCTGTCCTCATCGACCCTCACTTCGATATCGCCGGTGTCCCGGAGAGCAGATGGTGAAGCAGGTCGGGCGAGAACTCTCCGCCGTCGCGCCCGACCTCTGGCGACATGTGGGCCAACTCCTCGAAACGCGTCTCGTCGATCGTCGCCGACGCGCGCCTCGCGCCGCTCGCCACGTCGCCGCCCGACGCGGGATTACCGAGCGATGGACTAACATCGCGGAACGGCGCCGTCGCCTGAACCTGAGCGCCCCCGTCGATCCGGTTCGCGTGCGCTTCAAACACGTGGCGCTCGACGTAACAACGAGGCGCCTCTCCCCCAAGCGCCGTGAGCGTCGTCGTCACGCCCAACCCGCGGTCGCCCATCGTGTGCGTCGTCGTCGTGTGCGTCGTCGTCGTCGTCGTCCGCTGCTGTGGTTTGTCAGCCTCGATCACCGTGAGGTTCGGGTTGATCGACGCGCGACGGACGGACGGACCGGACGGGTCATTGCCCGCGACGGGACCCGCGACGGGACCGCCCGACGACGCCGAAAAACCCGCAAACGACGACAAACCAGGCGCGAAAGCCGTCGCGGTGCCCGGGCCGGCGGCGGCGGCTTGCGCGTTCGCGATCGTGCGCTGCGTAACCTTGGCGACTTCCATGATGTCGGCCAGGATCAGGTTGCCGTTGCTCGCCGCCGCGAGGTTGACGGCGTCGATGACGTGCGCCGACTGCGCTTCCAGGACGGCGGCGGTGTCGAGGTTCTTCTTGGCCGCCTTGGCCGCCGCGTCCTTCTTCTTCCGCCGATCTAGCCGCAGCGCCTGCGACTGGTAGCAGTTGTGCCTGGGGCGGAGCGTGCCGTCGGGGTTCCGAAATGCGTCGAGCTCGTGGAACTTGTGACACTGGTAGCAGAAGCGGAACTGCTGCTCGGGATCCTGGCCCTTGAGTCGCACGCTGAGGGCGGCGCAGTGCGTCTGGCAAGCGCGCGCCCTGCACTCGTGCGTGGAGGAGTACTCGATATCGCAACCCACCACCTGGCAGATGCGGCTCTTGACCCTCGGGCCGGGCGTCGCCTTCTTCCGCGGGGCGCCCAGAGCCTGACTTGGCTCTGCCGCGCGCTTCACGCCTCGTTCGTCATTCGAGCCCCCGGCGGAGCGGTCACGGTTGCTGGCGCCGTCAGCGGTGCCGCTGCCTTCTTCGAGCCGATGGAATTGTTCCCCGTAGAACATGATGGGCCAGTCGTATTTGCCGCTATCCCCTGGGAAGACCTGCGAGGGAAGGAAGGGGGGCGGGGAATCTCAACCCACGTTTGCGCATGCTCCCGAACCACGATTCCGCTGCTACTAGCTAGGGTTGGCATGTTGGTCGAACACTGGTGGGGCGCGGGGAGGGGAGGGCACGCGACCCGGGGATCGACGCGCGGGGGTACCCACCAATTCAGTTCCGTCTCGTCCGCAGCCGCCTGGCTCGCCAGATCCGGCGCGGGCCGAGCGCGCGCCGTCTGCTTTGAGAGTCCGCGCTTCCCCCCCGAAGGAAATGTAGAACGAGAGCCAGTCTGGATTTCCGAACAGAGTTTCGGTCCTTTCAAACGGTCTCGGCCAATCAGATTGCAGGACAGCTTTTTGACAGTTTGAGAACCTCCTCCTCTCCGCTTTCGCGCGGTCTGCGACGCTCGAAAGGCTGGAAGAAAAAGGGGCTGGATCTCAGAGCTGAGCTGGCACGGGCCTCCGGGCACTAGGCCCGCCGGCGACATGGCGACCGAGAGGGACGTTCTGAATGTCAGGATGGAGCGTCGCAACTGCGAACCGATGCTCCGGAACCACGTCTGGCCCGCGCTCGGCAAGCGCCGCACGCCGGGAGATATTTTGTACTGGCCGAGGGACGACCAGGTGGTGCCGTTCACGCACTGGGCGGTGTACATCGGCCGTCGCAAGCTGGCGCCGCACGGCCAGTCCTGGATGGTCGACAGGTGCGAGGTCACCGGTGCGGAACTGCCCGAAGCCGTCGTCCACCTGTGGGGCGCCGCGGACTCCTCGACGCGCGACATCAGCAGGGACGCGGTCGTGGTCTACAACCGCGTCGACGAGGTTGGCGGCACGCCCTACGACGGCAACCTCGGGTACGACGCTCGGCACACGCCGATGAAACCCGCGCACATCCTGGAGCGGTGCCTCCGCGCGCTGAGCCACAAGGTGTACGAGGCGAGGTTCGGCGGGTACCACGTGCTCGGCAACAACTGCGAGCACTTCGCCACCTGGGCGCGCTACGGATGGAATCAGAGCGGTCAGGTGAGCAACGCCACGTGCGGCGTCGCCATGGGTCTCGGCGCGCTCATCGGCGGTCCCATCGGGGGCATGTTCGGGTACGCGTTGCACGGCATCGCGACCAAGGAGATTGGGTCGTTGCGACGCACGCAGTCCAACAACTTTAAGGACCACCCGGAGGATCCCGACGAGGAGGTGGACTGGGTCGTGGACTCGCTCGTGCGAAACGCGGAGGATCACTTCCGGCTCTTGGACGAGGAGGCGCGGGCGTACGCGAAACGCAGGGAACACCTGCCGAGAGGCGCCACGCTGACGCCCGATGAGGAGGAGGCGGAGGAACGGAAGCGCACGCTGCTGCATTTCGACTCGCGCAGCGCGAGGCTCAACGTCGCGGGATGGGACATCTTCGGAGGTGAACGAGCGGCGGAGGCGGCGACCGAGGGCGACGGGACGCCGAGGGACGACGTCGACGCCGCCGAGCCGGCTCCCCGGGAGACGGACCCCGAGCGACCGCGACAGCGCGATCCTGTGGAGGAGCTCAAGGGGATCGCCACGGGCGTGGGTAGCCTGGCGGCGAGCTTGTTCGGCGGGATGCTCAAAGTTGGCACAGCCGTGGCGAGTGAAATCGCGTCGCAGCACAATGCGCATCAGGAGAAGTTGCGGCTCTTGCGGGAGCGGGAGGAGGCGGAGAGGCGGGAGAGGGGTGAGATCGCGCCGCAGGCCGGGGTCGTCATCGAGGAGATAGCCGACTGAGTACGCGTCCAGGTGGGCGAGTTAGTGACTAGCTTAGACCAAGGTAAAAGTCACAAAGGTAGTGAGGAAACTGAAAACGTCGTTGACTCTCACGGTGCAGGTATCCCGTAAAAGTTTACCTTCAAGCGTCGGGACTTTCCCCTTCAAACCCCTGGGTCGTTCACAGGAGCTCACTTCGGCCGATACCGCCTGGTCGAATCAGCAGACCAGGGCGCGCAAGACCACGAGTGGAGTGCGTAGACGGAGATCCCCCGCAGTGCGCGCGCGTATCTGGGCGTTTCCGGAACGCACGGCGGTCCCCCCGCGAGGTCGTGAGAGTAGGGTTGAGAAATCTAACACCGTCGCGCCATATGGAGCTCTTCCGCTCGGAGTCCATGCAGCTGGTGCAGTTCATCGTTCCGGCGGAGGCTGCGCACGACACCGTGCTCGCTCTCGGTGAGATCGGCCTGGTCCAGTTCAAAGACATGAACCCGAGCAAGAGCGGCTTCCAGCGCACCTACTACAAGCAGGTAAAGCGTTGCGAGGAGATGCTCCGCAAGCTCCGCTACTTCGGCGAGCAGATGGTCAAGGCCGGCCTAATCCCCATGGCCCAACCCGCCCCGGACCAAGCGTACACGCTGGACGAGCTCGAGACCAAGCTCGACGACCTCGAAAGCGAACTTCGGCAGATCACCAACAACACCGAGAAACTCAGACAAGGCCACAGCGAGCTGGTGGAGCTTCAGATCGTGCTGGAGAAGGCTGGTGGATTCTTCGAGCCGGGTGCGAGGTCGGGATCTGTGACGATGTCCGACGGGATCGGCATGCTGGGCGGCGCATCGGGGGGATCGCTGGCCCAGGACGAGGAGACTGGCGGGGTCAACACGGCGCTCCTGGGCTCACCCGCGCGGGGCATGGGCGGCGACAACTACTACGAGATGCAGCAGGATCCGGAGAGCGTCCGGCTGGGTTTCATCTGCGGTGTCCTGCCCACACAGAAGACGCCCAGCTTCGAGAGAATCCTGTTCCGGGCGACGCGCGGGAACATGTACCTGAAGCACTCGGCGATCGAGGGTAAGATCCAGGACCCGGCGACCGGTGAGATGGTGGAGAAGACGGTGTACGTCGTGTTCTTCGCCGGCGAGCGAGCTAGAGCAAAGATTTTGAAAATCTGCGAGGGGTTCGGAGCCAACAGGTACCCGTTCCCGGAGGACTTCTCCCGGCAGCGGCAGATGAATGCCGAGGTGACCGCGAGGTTGGGCGAGCTGCAGGAGACTTTAGACGCTTCCATTCGCCACAGAAATGCGGCGCTGTCGTCCATCGGCCACCACCATGAGCTGTGGACGACGCTGGTGCGAAGGGAAAAGGCGATTTACCACACGCTCAACATGTTCAGCATCGACGTCACGCGCAAGTGCCTCGTGGCGGAGGGGTGGGTTCCGGTCGCGGCCAAGCCCAGGATCCAGGACGCCCTGTTCCGTGCCAACCGCGCGTCGTCTGCGCAGATGGGAACGGTGTTTCAGCCTATCAACACAGACCAGGCACCACCCACCTACTTCCCCACCAACAAGGTCACCGCCGTGTTCCAGGGTATCGTCGAGGCGTACGGCGTTGGGCGATACCGCGAGGTCAACCCCACGGTGTTCACCATCGTCACGTTTCCATTCCTATTCGCGGTGATGTTTGGGGACTTTGGCCACGGCGTTTTGATGCTGCTGGCGGCGCTTTATTTGGTGTACAACGAGAAAAAACTGGGGAAAATACGACAGCAAGAAATCATGCAGATGATGTTTGACGGCAGGTACTGCATCCTGCTCATGGCGATATTCAGCATATATACCGGACTGTTGTACAACGAGTGCTTCTCCGTGCCGATGAACTGGTTCGGGACCACGAAGTGGACGGGATGCGATCCAAAAAACACCAGCGCCGGCGATCAGCAGTGCACGTATGGCGGCGTGTACGCTTTCGGCGTGGACCCGATCTGGCACGGCACAAAGACCGAGCTGCCGTTCTTGAACTCGCTCAAGATGAAGATGTCCATCATCATGGGCGTGACGCAGATGATGCTGGGGATATTCATGAGCCTGCTCAACTTTTTGTACACCAGGGACTTCCTCAGCATTGTCTGCGAGTTCATCCCGCAGGTGATATTTCTCGGCAGCCTCTTTGGCTACCTGGTCATCTTGATGATCATGAAGTGGACCACGCCCGGCGCGACGGCGGACCTGTACCACGTCATGATCTACATGTTTCTCGCCCCGGGCAACGCGGACTGCGCCGGCGAGGGCGCGAACGGCGAGCCGGGCTGTCCCGAGAATGTCATGTTTTGGGGCCAAGGAGGGTTCCAGGTGTTCCTCGTGCTGATTGCGCTGGCATCGGTGCCCGTCATGCTGTTTCCCAAGCCACTCATCCTGAAGCGACGATGGGAGGCGAGGCAGCGGGGCGAGTTTTATACCGCGCTCGACGACCATCTCAACGTGGACGGCAGCCTGGACGACCACGTGCATGGCGATAACGGTTTTGACTTTAGCGAGACGCTGGTGCACCAGATGATCCACACCATCGAGTTTGTGCTCGGCGCGGTGAGCAACACCGCGTCGTACCTGCGTCTGTGGGCACTATCTCTGGCGCACGCACAGCTCTCCGCGGTATTCTGGGACAGGGTGTTCATGGCTGCGGTCGCGACGCAGAACCCGGTGGCGATGGTGGTTGGGTTCGCCGTGTGGGCTAGCGCAACGATCGGGGTGCTGATGCTGATGGAGAGCCTGTCCGCATTTTTGCACGCGCTGAGGCTTCACTGGGTAGAGTACCAGAACAAATTCTACCGCGGTGACGGGTACAAGTTCGCGCCGTTCTCCCTCGCCGAGATCTTAAAGCCCGAAGCTTCTGAGTACGAGTGATGTAGACACAGAGTTGCTAACGCACGACGCAGCACAATTTGTAACGAAGAAAAACACAACTTTGTACGAAGGTACCTTCCCTTTGTATACAAAAACGGGGGTTTGCTATTACGCTCAGGCCATGTTCTGCGTCTTGGGTGCCTTGGCGGGCGTCTCGCGCCTTCCGCTCTCGCCACCGATCACCTCCGGGAACAGCTTGGCGTACTTCGGGTTATCCTCGATGCGGTAGGATCGGAGGCCGGAGAGCTTGTTGTTGAGCTCTCCCTCGGGCACCGGATCCTCGTACCCAACCTGGCCGGGCATGATGAGCTGGTCAAACGGCGGCACCTCGTCAATCTTCTCGGGTCCCTTGTTGCCGAATATGGCGCCGCAGATGGGCTTAAGGAGCTTGTCCACAAGCTTGGCCAAGAACAGCGACACGGTCAGGACAACGAAGAACAAGAAGGGGACGAGCGCGTTGAGGCGCTTGAGGCGCGCCATAAAGTCAAACTGCGCAGGCGCGCCGCTGTAGTCCACATTGCTGTCATCCGCGTTCGCCGACTGGCTGCTGACCGCGTTAGCGTCGATACCGGTGCCCGCGATCGAGGGCAGGCCGATAGTGTATGACGGGATCTCGTAGTAGCCAAAGGCCCAGGTCGCGATGGCGAGGTGGAACCACGCGGCAAACGGCGCCATGTTGAGGAACATCTCGTTGAGCTTGTGATCGTACATCGGGGGCCTCTTGCTGAACTTGAGCAGAATCATCTTGTCCACGAAGAAGACGATGATGAAGAGGAAGAACGCCGCGACCAGGAGGGGCGGCGCGCAGGCGGAGAGGATGATGGTGTAGTACAGTGCACAGAGGGCCTGCCCGTAACGCTTGGCAAGGGAAAAGTCCGCGGGCTGATACATCTCGTTGAGCACCTTCTGCGAGTGGGCCATGCAGCCGGTGAGCTTGCGCTTGACCCAGGCAACAATGTTGGGTGCAGCGGCGCCGAGAGGGAACGCGATAATGTTGGTCACAGCTGTTCCCATGATCATCACCATCACCTTGTTGTACCATTCAGCCTCGAAGTCGCTAAAGGTTCCCTGGAACAGCACGGGGAAACCCTCAAGGAACTCGATGAAAGAGTAGATGATGATGGGGACAATCATCTGGTTGACAATGAGCGCGCCGAAGGTGTAGGTGGCAGCCATGGCCTCCGTGGCAGACAGGGTCTTGTGTCTCTCGAACTCGGAGAAGAATGCGGCGCTGTTCATGAGCACCATGTTCGTGATCGTGGTCATGGCGATGGTGCCGACCATCACGCTCGCCTCCTGGAAGATCTGATCGAAGATCGGCTTGCAAAACGCCTTGTCCGCGGCGCCGGAGTCAAAGTATGCGTTCATGAGGTCGCCAAGGTTGGCCAAGGACACCGCAGTGGTGCAGTAGCACTGCTTGCAGGTTAGTGCGGCGCACTCATCCGCCTGGGAGTTGGGCAGGAACCCACCGTCCCACGCGCTGCCTGTCGCGGGCGCAGTGTAAGCGCCGTACGCGCTGGAGTCCATCGGTCTGGCCCAATCAGCTTTTACGATGAAGTCGCCACACTTCTCGTAGTCTTTGACGTTGCTAATGAACATGTCCACTGATCTTCGCGTCTCGGACGTGGCGTTGTTGATGGCGTCCTCGGAGGCGAGGTCCCAGATGGCCTTGCAGTTCAGCATGGGAGCCGGGTTGGTGGTCGCGTCGTACACGGTGTTGGGGCAGGACACTGCGGGCGGGGACTTGCTGAGGGTGTCCTTGGCGTAGACGATGACGCCAATGGCGGCAATGAGGAGGATGAAGATCATGAGCATAGAGGTTGCTTTGCGCATTGCCTTGGTAGCAAAGTTGGGGCGGAGGACGTTCTCCCAGATGAGGTCGCTCGCTTCGGGCGCGGGTTTGACCTTCAGTACGTGCTCGCCCCGGAGCTTGAGCTTCTCGTTGGGGCAGCATGACCAGCCCGGGCTGGCGTATTCGTCCACGCAGTTTGCGCGAGACTCGGGATTGTTGTAGGTGATGAACGCGCACACCGACGTGAACCCCTCCTGAAGTTTGTCGTCGATTTTCTTCGTCTGCTTGATGATTTTCTCTTTCTGCTTTGCGATGGCCTTCTGCTGCTTGTCGATCTTGTAGCCCTTATTCTTCCGGCCACTGCACTGGATCTTCATCGTGATGAGGGTGTTGATGAGGTTTGCGCGGGTGATCCTCGCGCCCATGACCTTGCCGATGTCCTTGACCACCACGCAGTCCCAGATTTCTCCGTACTGAGAGAAGTGTTCTTTCACCTCCCCCTCCGTGGCGTCCGTGGGGATGCCCCACACCCAAACGGAGTAGTCCGGGAGCGAGGTCACCGCATCGTCGTTCTTCTCCACGTACTCTTCCTGCTTGCGCTTGAGGTGCGCAACCATGATCAGGAAGCAGAGCATGGAGAGAGCGTCCAGTCCAACGACTGCGAGCATCACCTTGCGGACGTCCCACCCGCCGATGGTGTCATCCTGGGAGGTCGATGCGGTCACGCCGGTGGTGACCCTCGCAAGCGCATCCATGCTCTCGTCGTCGAGGTCCGAGTCGGGGTTGTAGTACAGGTACATGTAGTGCGCTATGACGCAGCCGACCGGGATGGACATGAGGAAGAAGTAGAGCGCGAAGTTGCGGAGCATGCGGAAGTAGAGGCCCATGCCTGGGCCCAGGAACTCGATGTTGCTGAGGAACTGCTTCCTGGATGACCAGAACGGGATGTACTCGCCGTTGTTATCCGTCACGGCAGACTCCTTCCACCCCGCCTGCGCCTCTTCGTAGTCGAGGGTCTTGGAGACGACCGGAAGCTCGTCGCTCATGGCCTTCTCGTACTCGTTGGCGTCGATTGTTTGGTCGTTATCGCTGAGGCGCGCGACGTTGCCGCCCGCGAAGAACGCCTCGTTGGCGGGATCGGAGGCGAGAATTGCCGTCTTGCCTCCGCGTGCGGCGGGATGATCCGCGGAAGCCTCGGACTGGACGGACTCGTCCTCGGAATAGGACCCCGCAGAAGACTCTCCCGCGGACTCCGCTTCGGAGGCGGAGTCATCGTGGTCCTCTTCTACTACAAAGTCCTTGCTCGTGGCTCTCATGGCTCACGCGCAGTCTGCAACGGGACAGGACGTGGTCAATTGATAATTCCGATCGTGGAGGTTGAACTCTTGGAGGCAGACACTGGCGAGAAGCGCTTGGGGCGATGGATGCGGGTTTACACTCGGAGATCGTCTTTCGGCGGCTCACCTTGACGATCGGCGAAATCCTCTGGGCCAACGCTTCAATGCGGCGCGAGTGGTCAGCGCCTCCGTCAGTGACGATTCCGTCATTCTTCCCCGCTTCGTCAGCCATCGGGTGTTGGCCGACGCCGCCCCTGATTTTCGGGGTGATAACCTATGATTATAGTCAGGTTTTTCGATATTTCTCATGAAATAAACATCGTATCACGATAAACATACGACGAATTCTTGTATATGATTAAGGGTTTAACCAAAACGAAGCCACGGCTTTCTCGCAGGCAACAACCACAACTGGGCACAAAAGTTGGCAGGCGAGCGAAGGGCTTGCCACACCTGGCCGGAGGAAGGGGCGCACTCCAGCCAGCTTAGCACCGCCCGCGGACCGCGATGGGTCACGGCTGCGACGGCGTATCGGGGGGATCTCAATCCAGATCGACCAGACCGGCACCCAGGCTCTCGGCTCTGCTCCGATCGCTGGCCACCGCCGACGCGAACGAGGATGTCGACGCGTTGTACGTGGCTCGACGCGGCGCGCTCGACGCCGCGATCGCTTCCGGGAGCGCGACCGGGCCGGCCCCGGGGCGCGGGGGGAAAGGAAGGTACCATGCCACCTCCTCGCTGGCGAGGGTGATATGCCCGGCGTCGCCAGACTCGCCCCCGCGGGAGGTGCGCGCGGCCCTGGAGCGCTTTCTTCGCGCGGTCGTCCGGGTGACGGGCGGGGACACGCTGCTCCCGGACGCCCTCGCCGACGCCTCCCTCCTCGCGTTCCGAACGGTCGCCTCCCTCGCGCGCGATGCGAACGCGGCGGCGGCGAGGTGGGCGGAGGAGGAGCGGTACGGCAGGGACGCGGACCTCGCCAAGCGGAGGGGCCAGGCGGAGCGACGCGACTTCATGCGCAGGAAGAGAGCCGCGCTCGTCGCCGAGCTCGGGCCGGTGTCCGATCAGCACCTCGACGAGTTCGACGCGGCGGTCAACGAGCTGGTCGCGCTACAGGACGCGCACGGCGGCGGCCCCGGCGGGGACGGCGCGAACGACGCGAACGACGACGACGACGACGGCTACGAGTTTGGATCGGACATCCAGTTCGCCGCGCCCGGCCGAGGTCGAGCTACGGCGTCCTCCTCCTCCCGCTCCTCCTCCTCCGCGCAGGCGCCGGCGTCGACGTCCAGCGCCGCGAGGATGGCCGAGCAGATGAGGGCGGGTCTCCAGATGAGGGCCACGGTGTCGGACGCTGATCGAAAGAAGTCGGAACTTTACGGAGCTTCAGACGCCAACTCCCTAAACCCGGATGGAGAGTTTTCGATTCCCGCGGCTGAGGCGTCGGCGACGGCGCAGCTGGCGTGGCTCAAGGAGCGGTGCGTGGCGATATCGGGCGCGAACGGGTGGGAGGAGACGGCGCAGCAGCTGGCCAGGGCGTTGCTCGCGGCGGAGACCCGGTCGGACGACGAGGTCGCCGCGGAGCTCTTCGACCTGCTCGGCGACGGCGGCGTGGAGACAATCGCGGGTGCGATCGAACGACGCGCGGCGATCAACGCCGCGCTGCGACGGAGGATCGGCACGCTGCGCGAGACTTTGGGGGGCGGGGGCGGCGACGGCGACGGGGGCGGGGGCGGGGGCGGGGGCGCGAGGAAGGACGCTCCCATGGCGCAGGTCACGATCCAGTCGACGTCGGACATCAAGATGGAAAAACTTCGAAGGAAGGAGGAGAGGAAGGTTGGGCGGAGAATCGCGCAGGGGCAGGGCGAGCCGTTGCTCGAGTGGCTCGCCAACTCCGGCGTGGGATTCGCGGCGCTCTGCGAGGGGGACTGGGAGGCGGCAGCGAACCAGCCGAGCACCGAGGACGATATCTGGGCGGGTCTGTACGGTCTCGGCGGCGGGGGCGGCGGCGGGAAAAAGGCTCTGCCCGCGGGGACCACGCGCAAGGTGCACAAGGGGTACGAGGAGGTTCACGTGCCCGCGGGTGAGCGCGCGCCGGTCGGTGAGCACGAGCGATTCGTTCCAATCGAGGAGCTCGATGACTGGGCGCAACCCGCCTTTGCCGGAATGAAATCTCTGAACCGTATCCAAAGCCGGATCTACGAGGCAGCATATCACTCGAACGAGAACCTGCTGGTGTGTGCACCGACTGGAGCGGGCAAGACCAACATCGCGATGATGACCGTACTGCACGAGATCGGTCAGCACATCGAGTACGGCGAGTTGGCTTACGGAGCGGACTTTAAGATTGTCTACGTTGCGCCGATGAAGGCGCTGGCCGCTGAGGTGACCGGAGCGTTCAGTAGAAGGTTGGAGCCGCTTGGTATTCAGGTCAGGGAGCTCACGGGAGACACGCAACTGACAAAGAAGGAGATGGAAGAGACGCACATGATCGTGACGACGCCGGAGAAGTGGGATGTTATCACCCGGAAGGGCGGGGAGGTCAGCGTCGCGTCCTCACTGCGACTGCTCATCATAGACGAGGTGCACCTGCTGAATGACGAGCGCGGCCCGGTGATCGAGACGCTCGTGGCGCGCACGCATAGACAGGTGGAGACCACGCAGAGCATGATCCGAATCGTCGGACTCTCCGCCACCCTACCGAACCCCGCGGACGTTGCCAAGTTCCTCGGCGTCTCCGATGCCGGCCTCTTTGTCTTCGATCAGAGCTTCCGGCCGATCCCGCTGACGCAGATGTTCGTGGGCGTGACGGAGGGTAACGCGATGAAACGGCAGATGTTGATGGCGCAGATCGCGTACGATAAGTGCACAGCCGCGCTGAGGAGCGGTAAGCAGGCTATGGTCTTCGTGCACAGCCGCAAGGACACGGTCAAGACGGCAAAACAGCTCGGTGAAATCGCTGCCAACGACCAGACACAGGGCGGGCTCGAGCTGTTCGCCCCCGAGAACCACCCAGACTTCACCACCTGGAAGAAGGAGGTGGAGCGGAGCAGGAACAACGAGCTGAAGGAGCTCTTCCACCGCGGGTTTGGCTGCCACAACGCGGGCATGCTTCGATCGGACAGGACACTGGTGGAGCGTCTGTTTTCGGCGGGCGTGGTGAAAGTTTTGTGCTGCACCGCCACCCTCGCGTGGGGCGTCAACCTGCCCGCGCACACCGTAGTGATCAAGGGCACGACACTGTACGATCCGTCGAAAGGTGGGTTCAGGGACCTGGGCGTCCTCGACGTTCAGCAGATCTTCGGTCGCGCTGGCAGGCCTGGGTTTGATACAAGCGGCGAGGGCGTCATCATCACCGAGCACAAAAAACTTGCGCATTACCTCGCGCTTCTAACGCACTCGACGCCGATCGAGTCGCAGTTTATTTCGTGTCTGGCGGATAATCTCAACGCGGAACTTGTGTTGGGCACGGTTTGCAGCGTGAAAGAGGGCGCGCAGTGGCTGGGGTACTCGTATTTACACACGCGCATGGAGAAGAACCCACTGGCTTACGGGTTGACCTGGGATGACGTGAATCTGGACCCGGGCCTGGTTCGGCACAGGCGCAAGCTGGTGACGGAGGCTGCGAGGACATTACACCGCGCGAAGATGGTGCGGTTCGACGAGAAGAGCGGGTTCATATACCAGACGGAGGCTGGTCGCATTGCGTCGCACTTTTACATCAAGCAGGCTTCGATGGAATTGTTTGACGAGCACCTGCAGCGGCACATGTCCATGCCAGAGGTGTTTCACATGGTGGCTCAGGCGACGGAGTTCGAGAACATCGCGCCCAGGGAGGACGAGATGCCGGAGCTCGAGGCACTCAGGCGGAACAGGAAGGGGGCGTGCCCGCTGGAGATCAAGGCGACGCTTGCGGACAGGGCGGGCAAGGTGAATCTGCTGATGCAGGTGTACATCTCGAGGGCCCGAATGGAGGCGTTCTCGCTCGTCGCGGACAGCTCCTACATCTCCCAGAACGCGTCGCGAATTTGCCGCGCGCTATTCGAGCTGTGCCTTCGCCGGGGCTGGCCATCCTTAGCCGAAGAGCTGCTGACGCTGTCCAAGGCTGTGGACCTTCGAATCTGGCCGCACCAACACGCGCTGAGACAGTTTGAGCAGACGCTCTCGCCAGAGACGCTCTATAAGCTCGAGGAGAGGCAGGCGACGGTGGAGCGATTGTTCGACATGAGCGAGCAGGAGATTGGTAGCATGCTCAGGCTCAACACGGCCGTCGGC
>Ga0181573_10003351_pt1 | contig 14220 bp, 12 predicted proteins | sample 101ome_25_FD_148643 | JGI IMG/M metagenome (GOLD analysis project Ga0181573, IMG submission 148643) | Coastal salt marsh microbial communities from the Groves Creek Marsh, Skidaway Island, Georgia - 101409BT metaG (spades assembly) | ecosystem: Environmental > Aquatic > Marine > Intertidal zone...
AAACCACACCGCTGAACGCACTTCTCAATGTTTTGTGCCGCTGTTTCTGCGCAGGTCACCAGGTGCACTTTCGCTTCAAGGCGAACACCTGACATTCCCAGTGGTTCCTTAATGCCTCCCTGGTTATCAATCACATATTCCTGTGGCAGTACGTGCAGGATTTTTTGATCCGCAGGGATGGCTACAGCCTGCGCCGCATCAATGACGCGATCGATGTCCGGCCGCTCAACTTCACGGTCCTTGATGGCGACAATGCCGTGGGAGTTCATCGATCGGATGTGGTTGCCGGCGATGCCAACATAGACGGAGTGAATCTGACAGCCCGCCATCAATTCCGCTTCTTCCACTGCTCGCTGAATGGCATTCACCGTCGATTCAATATTGACGACGACACCCTTCTTTAAACCTTTCGAAGGGTGCGATCCGATGCCAACGATATCGATGGTGCCATCGGTATCGATTTCACCAACCACAGCAACAACCTTGGACGTCCCTATATCCAGTCCGACGATCATTCGCTTTTCTTCATTTGCTGCCATTACCGACCTCCCTGCTCCCGCGCTACTGTGGTCATTGCAAAACTCTGTTCCCGACGCAAAACAGCTGCGCCACGCTCATAACGAAAATCAATCCGTGCAATCGAATTCGCGGAATCCTCACTTGAGAGCAAGGCAACGAAACGACGCACACGCTGTGCAAAATCCTTATCCCCAAACTGCACCTCGGTGCCGTCGGTCAGTTCAGCACTCACCTGACCAAGGCGGTCCTCATTCAGTGCTGCCACTGCCAGGCCGTATGGTACGAGCAGCATTTGAAGCAACTTGAAGTGCTCAATCAGAGCGGGTGGCTGGTTTTGCTCGCTCCAGAGCATGGGTAGCTCTGCGAATCGCGCCATGAATTCGCCATCAAAAATGGCTCCATGCTGATTGATGTAAGCGGCGTCACCCCAACGGGCAATTGGCTGCTGTTCCGTCACGTGTACTCGGATAGTCCCTGGCCATTCTCGGCGCACATTCGCGCCATACACCCAGGCCAATGACTCGATATCCTTGCGAATGGATGCAAGGTCAGTCAGCAAGAATCCGTTCTCTACTTGAGGTGCAATGACACGCTCGAGATCACGTCGATCGACATGGCGCATCTCGCCAGTAATCGCAATCGCCTCAACCGGCCTATCCGTTGCTAGCTTGGTGGCAAATCCGAGGAGCCCCGCCAGAGTTATCAGTGAAACGGCGGTCAAAATGCGCTTCGCGCTGCGAGCAAAACGCTGCCATCGACCGACAGCGATTGCTTTCTGAGCTCGTGACACATCACCTGCCATAGCGCACCTCCATCGAGCCAAGGTAGATCTCGCTGAGTAAATCGGTAAATGACATTCCGGCGGCGGCGGCAGCCTTCGGTACCAAGCTATGCTCAGTCATACCCGGAACAGTGTTCACCTCCAGTAACTGCCACCCCGATGTACCGCGCATGAGATCGACCCGACCCCATACTTCGGCACCCGAGGTTTCGAATGCTTTAAGTGCCAAGGCCTGAAGTGCTGCTGTCTCCTCTTCACTGAGCGTCGCCGGACAGTCGAACTGAGTAGTACCCGACACGTATTTCGCCTCGAAATCATAAAAGTCCGACGCGGGGATAATCTTGATGGGCGGGAGAGCCTGACCACGTACGATGGCCACCGTGAATTCATCGCCATGAACCAACGACTCAGCCATCACCGCCACACCCGATTCAGACGCCTTAGCCAAAGCGCGCTCAAGCGAACTCGCATCGTGAGCCTTTGACATACCGACCGATGAACCCTCTGAGACCGGTTTCACAAACACAGGGCCCAGCCGATTGATCACCGTAGCAAGATCGCTACTCGCGTCAATGATCTCAAAGTCTGGCGTAGGTAGCCCGAGACTCTGCCAGACGAGCTTGGTCTTTGCTTTTTCCATGCACAGTGCACTACCCAGCACACCGGATCCTGAATAGTGAACTCCCAAGGACTCGAGCAGCCCCTGAATCTGACCATCTTCACCGCCAACGCCGTGTAGCAGATTGAAGACGAAGGTTTCGATGGGTAGATCCCGGTGCCAGCCTTTTGTGGCGGTATCGAGACGGGTAACGCGAGCACCCGCCAGTTCCAGCGCATCAGCCACCGCAGTACCGCTCTTTAACGAAATCTCACGCTCAGCAGAATCACCGCCCATCAAGACCGTCACGTTCATGTTTTGGAGGTCAGTGTTCATGACAACACCTCCAACGACTCTGCGTCTGACAGAAGCTTCGACAACCTACCGATGTTTCCTGCGCCCTGCATGATGAGCACATCGCCATCTTCCAGGAACTTGGCCAAGCGCGCCGGTAGTTGACCGTTATCACTCAACAAGACCGGATCAATCCATCCTGCTTGGCGAATGCTCCGCGCCAGCGACCGGCTATCCGCGCCCGGAATTTCGTCCTCGCCGGCGGAGTACACCTCAAGCAGAACGAGTCCATCCAAGGTTGATAACACCTCGACGAAGTCGTCGTAGCAATCCCGCGTGCGGCTGTAACGATGAGGCTGAAACACCATGACCAGGCGCTTATTGGGATACGCCTCGCGAGCGGCTTTGATAGTGGCCTTGAGCTCTGTGGGGTGATGACCGTAGTCATCCACCAACAAGGCCTTCCCGCCCTGCCAGGTAACGTCACCAAGAACGGAGAAGCGCCGGCCGACGCCCTCAAACCCTGCCAAACCACGCAAGATCGCATCACTGCTGACACCCAGCTCAGAGCAGACCGCAACCGCGGCCGCCGCGTTCAACGCATTGTGCACACCCGGCATGGGTAGGCGAATGTTTAATGAATCACCCAGTGCCTTTCGATTTAGGTTGAAATGACTCTCAGTCCCCGAGAATGTCAGTGCTTCCAGTCGGAAGTCGGCATCATCCGCGAAACCATACGTCACGACCTGGCGGGTAATGCTGGGTAGCAGTTCGCGAACACCCGGGTCGTCCAAACACACCAGTGCCACACCATAGAAAGGCAGGTTATGAAGGAACTCGATAAACGCCTGATGATAAGAGCGCACGTCACCCTCGTAGTGCTCCATGTGGTCGGGCTCTACGTTGGTAATGACCGACATCATAGGCAGCAGATGCAGGAACGATGCATCGCTCTCATCAGCTTCAACAACCAAATAATCACTCGCACCCAACTGAGCATTGGTGCCCAAGTTGTTGAGCACGCCGCCAATAACAAACGTCGGGTCCAGACCCGCCTGGGCCATCAACGACGCAATCAGACTGGTGGTCGTTGTTTTCCCGTGTGTCCCTGCCACAGCAATACTGAAGCGATAGCGCATGAGCTCAGCCAGCATCTCCGCTCTCGGGACAATCGGTATTCGCTGCTCTCTGGCGGCTTTAATTTCAGGATTGGCCTCGTTGATAGCGGACGACACCACGAGCACATCCGCGCCATCGACATTGGAGGCCCTGTGTCCAATCGAAACTTCAATTCCTAGCCCGGTCAGTCGCGTCACTGACGAACTCTCCGCGATGTCAGATCCGGATACCGTGTAATTTAGCCCGACCAGAACTTCGGCAATACCGCTCATACCGGAGCCGCCAATACCGACGAAGTGGATGCGCTGAATGCGCCGCATCATGGGTTCACGAGTGAGGATGGTTTCAGCCACAGGCCACCTCCTCTGCAATCGCCACCACGTCTTGGGTAGCGTTGGGCTTTGACCAAGCGCGCGCGGCATCAGACATCTGCTTCAATCTGGGTGCATCCGTCAAAATCCGCGCGAGAAAATCTGGAATAGCATCACTGCCCATCTCACTTTGGGGCACGATGCGGGCGCCGCCCGCCGCCATCAACGCCTCGGCATTTTTCATCTGGTGGTTATCGATGGCCTGCGGGAGTGGCACCAGAAGACTGGGCGTTCCAGTGACTGCGACCTCACTCACCGTCAACGCGCCTGCTCGGCAGATTGCAAGATCGGCCCAGCGATAAAGCGCCGCCATATCCTCAACGAAGGGCATAACCTCATACTGGTTGACGCCAACGCGCCCCCAGGACTCTTCAGTAACATCCACATGGGCAAGGCCACATTGGTGCTTAATGTCGATGCACGCCAGCTTATCGGTTGACAACTGAGACAATGCTTGAGGGCAGCCCTCGTTTAAGGCTAAGGCACCCTGACTACCACCGAGGATCGCGATACGAAGACGGCGAGACGTGTCGAACGAGGCCGCGGGGTAGGCTTTTTCAGCTACCTCGCAGAATTCGCTACGCAAAGGGTTACCTGTGACAGCAACGTCAACATCGGCCTTGAAAGCACCGTCAAAACCAGCCATCACGCGCGCTGCTCGGCGAGCGAGGAGGCGATTTGTCGTACCGGCCACTGCATTTTGCTCATGGATCAATAACGGGATACCGAGCAGTCTGGCAACAGCCCCCGCAGGACCCGCGGCATAGCCACCAAACCCAATTACCATGCTGGGTCGGTGACGAAGCAACAGCGCCAGCGCTTGCACGCACGCCCACAGTAACGAAGCGACGCCTTTGACCTTGGAAGTCAAACCCTTGCCCCGCAAACCGAGCGTTTTCAGTGTATGCAGGGCGATCTGATTGGCCGGAACGACCCTCGCCTCGAGCCCACGCGCAGTCCCGATCCACGCGACATCCCAGCCTTTAGCGCGCAACCCTTCGGCTACCGCCAGTCCGGGATAGACATGCCCACCGGTTCCGCCGGCCATAATCATCACGCTATGCTCGGAGACAGTCATGCGGACTTCCTCCTGGCTTGGGCTTTCTTGGGCCGATGCGATCGACGGCGCTCGAGCTTCAGCAATACACCGACCATCATGCAGCTAACGAACAGGCTATTACCGCCGTAGCTTATGAACGGCAGCGTCAAACCTTTAGTTGGGAGTAAACCTGAGCTAACGCCCATGTTCACGAAGGCCTGCCCCGCAAAAATAAGTGCGAAGCCGAAACATACGTAGGCTTCGAACTCGCGCTTTTCTACAAGGAAGCGATAACCCATGAAAACAATACGGCCGACAAACGCAGCGAAAAGCGCGATGACAGCGACAGCACCGACCAACCCTGTCTCCTCGGCCCATATGGAAAAGACGAAGTCGGTATGTGCCTCTGGCAGGTAAAAGAGCTTCTGAATGCTGTTACCCAAGCCAACACCAAACCACTCGCCGCGACCGTAGGCAATCAACGACTGGATTAACTGGAAGCCGCTTCCGAACGGGTCACTCCAGGGGTCCTGATACGCCATCAAGCGCTTCATCCGGTACGGCGCCATGACGATCATGCCGACCAACATGGCCAGCGCGGCCGAAACGAGGCCTAAAACATTGATGAGTCTTGCACCCGCCATAAACATCATGCCAAACGCAGTTCCCAACAGAATTACGGTGGCACCGAAATCAGGTTCCATCAGTAGCAGGCCTGCGAAGACAACGAGCACGGCGATGGGTTTTAGCAAGCCACGCAATGCCGTTCGAAGCTCTTCACCGTGACGCACCATATACCCGGCCAACCATAGGACCATGGCGAATTTTGCAAATTCGGAGGGCTGGAATGTCAGGGGGCCCAAGGGTATCCAGCGCTGACTGCCGTTCACGATACGTCCGACACCCGGCACCAGAACAACCACCAGCAGGCCTAAGGCCAGCAAGAGGAGCCAGGGCGATGTCTGGCGCCATACAGTGACGGGAATGAAATAAGCGGCCACACCCAGGGTGACACCAATACCCAGATACATAAGATGTCGGGTTGCATGGTGCCACTCATCACCAAATCTGGCTTCCGACAAGCTAATAGACGCTGAGGAGATCGCGATGAGTCCGATGGCAATCAACGTCATCGTCAAAACGAGTAACGTAGTGCCCGCATAATTCTCGCGAGGTAAGGTCGCCATTAAGACACCTCCTCGCAGCGCCGTACTACAGCCGTAAAGGCATCACCACGAGCGCGGTAATCAGCGAACATGTCTAAACTTGCGCAGGCAGGTGATAGCAACACGACATCGCCAGCAGCAGCGATATCAGTCGCGGTTCGAACCGCAGCTTCCATATCGTCAGCAAACGTGTGTGGCGTTGCTACATCGAGAGCCTCGGCAATACTCACTGCATCGCGACCAATCAGCACCATATGCTTTGCATGCTGCGATGCGGTCTTAGCCAGCGGAGCGAATGCCTGTCCTTTGCCCTCACCGCCCGCAACTAAAATGATGTTGCGACCATTGGCTAGCCCCTCGAGAGCAGCCACAGTCGCTCCCACGTTGGTGCCTTTACTGTCGTTAACAAATTGAACACCGTCTCTAACGGCGACCAGCTCGCATCGGTGCGGGAGTCCCTTGAGGGCACTAATACCTTCAACGAGTTGCTCGTACGGCAGACCCATGGCGTGGCAAATCGCCAGCGCTGCCAACACGTTATTGATGTTGTGATGACCCACCAGCGGCACATCCGACAGCGGATACAGCGGCTCAAACCCAAAACAGATCCAAGGGGCGCCCTCGTGATTACGGACACCTAGCTGCTGAATGTCCGGTTCATTGTCACGCCATAAGGTCCATGGCACATCGCCCTTTCCGACAGGCTGTGTCAGTGAGTCTCGGTAGTTCGCAACCACATGCTGCGCTCCCGCAAAGATCCGGTGCTTAGCCAAGTGATACAGCGGCATCGAGTGATGCCGGTCTAGGTGATCGGGGGAGAGATTAAGAACGGCGGCAACCGCGAGATTCAGGTCACCTGCCCTCTCCAATTGGAAGGACGAGAGTTCGAGCACGTAGGCATCGACTGGATCGTTGAGCAGCTCAAGCGCCGGCGTCCCCAAGTTCCCGCCAATCGAGACATTGAGACCACACGAGGTGAGCAACTGCCCCACAAAGGTTGTCACTGTCGATTTTCCGTTGGAGCCCGTAATACCGATGATTGGGGCTTGAGCCACGCCCGCAAACAGATCGATGTCGCCGCGTACTTCGACATTGAGCGACTGCGCCAAACCGATCACAGCCGAATCCATTGCAATTCCGGGCGACGCGATCAGCAGATCAACCTGCTTCAGCACGGTCTCACTGATCTCTCCGAAGTGTGCTTCAACGCCCTCGAGTTCACGACGCAAGGTCAGGTCGTTGGCGAGATCAGCGCGCGTATCCATGGCAACAAACGGTATACCTTGTGCCTTCCAGTAGCGCGCAACGGAGCGCCCGGTATGACCCATACCGAGAACACCACGTCGAACCGAACTGGAAATAAGCTCAGGCATCATTCAGTCCTACCTCAACTTCAACGTCGCCAATCCGAAGAGCACAAGCATCGCTGTGATAATCCAAAAACGGACAATCACGCGCGGCTCAGGCCAACCGGAAAGTTCAAAGTGATGATGAATAGGTGCCATTTTGAAGACACGCTTCCCGCGTAACTTAAAGGAGGCAACTTGAATAATGACGGACAGCGTTTCGATGACGAAAACACCACCCATGATAAAGAGCACGAGTTCCTGTCGGATGATGACGGCGACAATACCCAGCGCAGCGCCCAGTGCTAAAGCACCGACATCGCCCATAAACACCATGGCTGGATAGGTGTTAAACCACAGGAACCCCAGTCCCGCACCCGCGATAGCACCACAGAAAACGACCATCTCGCCGGCACCTGCGATGTAGGCGATATTCAGATAGGACGCAAAGTCCACACGCCCCGTGACATAAGCAATCATACCCAAGCCCACAGCCACCATGACGGTAGGGAGAATCGCCAGACCATCGAGTCCATCGGTCAAATTAACGGCATTACTCGACCCTACAACAACAAGGTAAGCCCACGGGATGAAGAGGATTCCCATAGCTAACGCAAAGTCCTTGAAGAACGGGAGATAGAGAGTTAACTCGGGGACTTGAGTCGATGTGGCAAACAGACAGCTGACTGCCGCCAAGCCGACCACTGACTGCCAGAAGTATTTCCATCGTGCAGGCAAGCCGCGCGAGTCTTTCTCAACTACCTTTCGATAATCGTCAACCCAGCCGATCGCACCAAATAACACCGTAGTGAAGAGAGCCACCCAAAGGTACTTGCTTGTTAAATCACCCCACAACAAGGTGCCCGAGGCAATCGCAACAATGATGAGCGCACCACCCATCGTGGGGGTGCCCGCTTTACTCAAATGCGACTGAGGACCATCAACACGCACCGCCTGACCGATCTGCATCTCCTGCAGCCAGCGGATCATCCGCGGGCCTACCAAAGTGGAGATCACCAGAGCTGTCATCGCAGACAGGATGCCGCGTAGCGTGATGTACTGAAAAACAGAGAACGCAGATTCCCACGCCGCCAACTGTTGTGCGAGCCAAGTTAACACGTCGCCTCTCCTGCAAATGCTGTCATTGAAGTCACAAAGCGATCTAACTGCATACCGCGGGACCCCTTAACCAAAATCGTTTCGTCCTGAAAAAACTCGGGGCAATCGGCCAACAACTGATCGGTATTGGCAAAGTGCAGAGCGTGAGAGACGCAGTTATCTGAGATGTGTGCTGATAGCTCGCCCACAGCGATAACGCGCTCAATACCCAGATCTGACAGATGCCGACCCACCTCCCGGTGGTAATCCGGTCCGTCATCACCTAACTCCAACATGTCGGCCAGCACCGCCGTGCGTGGTGGTCTGGCATGCTTGAGCGAGTCGAGCGCAGCAATGACACTGGAGGGGCTCGCGTTGTAGCTGTCGTCAATCAGGCGGATACCCCTCTCGAGCTGAAGTGTATTCCCCCGCCCCTCAACGGGTGATAGGGCTTCGATGCCTTGCACAATCAGTGACACGTCAATATCTAGCGCTATCGCCGCGGCGATGGCCGCCAACGCATTGGTCACGCCGCCTTTACCTGGAATGGACAGTCGCAGTGACATCTGTGTACCCATGGCATCAACGGTGATATCCGAGCCATCAAAACCATGATCAAAGAGATCTAGTAGCTGAATATCTGCAGTGCTGCTCTCGCCAAAAGAGATAATTCGCGCAGGTGCCGCGCGCAGTTGCCACGCTGAGTAGTGCGCTTGGTCCGCGTTTAGCACGGCCGTATCGGAGGCAGTAAGGTCATCGAGGATCTCACCCTTCGTCTCGACAATTGCCTCTAGACTTCCAAAGCGCCCCACATGCGCCTCGAGCGCATTTAGCAGCACGACCACTTGAGGGGCAGCCATTGACTTCAAATAAGCGATGTCACCTTTCTCCGAAGCCCCCATTTCAACGACCGCAAACGTTGGATTTGCTGACAATCTCGCGAGCGTCAAAGGAACACCGAGCTCGTTATTCTGGTTACCCGAGGTGGCGACCGTTGTCCCCGCACGCCCGCAAATAGCCTCAAGAAATGATTTCGCGGTCGTCTTACCAGCACTGCCGGTGATTCCAATCACCGAGCCGTGGAATCGGCCTCTAATGAGTTGCCCGTAGTGTGCGCAGACCTGCTGCGAATCAGCGGCCTCAATGTGTGGGGCGGAGACGTCAATCGGCCGAGTACAGACAATGGCCGCTGCACCATTGTCCAATGCCTTATCGATAAAGTCGTGCCCGTCGACATGTTCACCGTCGATCGCCACAAAGAGATCACCGGGTTTCACCGCTCGGCTATCGATCGCCAGACCCGTCACTACAGCATCACCACTTTCGCAGGCGACGCCCAAGCTTTGGGCTAATTCAGAGAGACGAAGCTCAAGCATGGGCCGCCTCCCGCTCTCGAAGTACCTTGGCCGCGTAGCTCACATCCGAGAAGTCGAGCTTATTTTTCCCAACCAGCTGGTAGTTCTCATGTCCCTTACCGGCAACTAGAACAGTGTCACCGGATCGCGCATTGAGAACCGCGTGCCGAATAGCGGCGCCCCGATCGAGTTCGACATGACAGGGCGAGCTAGTGACGCCGACCAATATGTCCTCGGCGATCATCTCGGGTGATTCCGAGCGCGGATTGTCATTAGTGACTACCAGCTGATCCGCCAGTGAGTCGGCGATGCGACCCATCTCAGGACGCTTACCCGCGTCACGATCACCACCGCAGCCAAAAACAACCCAAAGCGCACCAGTACACGACTGTTTAAGTGCACTGAGCGCGCTGGCTAGCGCGTCAGGGGTGTGGGCGTAGTCAACGACCACTCGGATATCGCTACCACCTTTGACCTCTTGCATCCGGCCATCAACCGGCAGCAGATGTAAGGCCGCATTCGCTACCTCCGTGAAGGGGAATCCCAGCCCTGTTACCGCAACGACAGCGGCGGTGACATTAAACGCGTTAAACCGACCGTGGAGTGAGGTCTTGACATCAGCTGTGCCAAATGGGGAATGCATCTGAAATTCCAACCCCGATGAGGTTTCGCTCGTTACTTTCACGTAGACGTCGGCATTTGGATCTATAAAGGACACGCCAAATGCCGGACTTGAGGACGCCTCTCGCGCCTCGTGTGTCGCCTCATCATCCGCGTTATATATGACACGCGACGGCACAAAATCATTGAAGAGCCGGAGCTTGGCACTGCGATAACGCTCGAGATCGCCGTGGTAGTCCAAGTGGTCTCGGGTAAGATTGCTAAACACACCGGTGTGGACCGTGAGGCCATCCAGGCGGCCCTGCTCTAGTGCGTGACTCGACGCCTCAATGGCCACATGACGCACTCCCTCGTCACGCCACTCAGCGAGGTATTGATTTAATGACAGAATATCTGGCGTCGTATTTTGAGCATCGACCGCTTCACCCGCGCGCGTTCTCGCACCCAAGGTACCAATCGTGCCAGCGGATGCACCTAAGAGGCGCAGAAGCTGACCTATATAGTCGGTAATGCTGGTTTTTCCATTCGTGCCAGTCACCGCTAGCAGCGAGAGATCTTTACTTGGATCTGCGTAAAACCGTCGAGCTATCTCGCCAAGCTGCGCCTTTAACCCCTGAACGGGTATGACCCGGGAATCAGACGACTCCAGACCCTCCGCCTCAGCCAAAACCGCAACTGCACCGCGAGCAAAGGCCGCGTCAATATACGCTCTGCCGTCCGAAGCCAACCCCTGCAGAGCCACGAAAACACCACCGCTCTCGATACTGCGACTGTCCAGCGACAATCCCGTCGCCATAAGGCCATTCACTGACGCAGGTACCTGAGCCACCGATTGAGTCAACGTCGCAAGATTCATTTCAGGCACGGGAATCACCCTCCCGCGAGGCCGCTAGCATGCGACCGTTCGACACTGGCTCGGCCGAATTAGGGACGACATTTCGTATCCGCAGAACCTCTTGGGTAATTCTCGAATAAACCGGTGCCGCTGCAGCACCACCACCGTACACGTCGCCTTCCGGCTCATCGATCACAACGACCGTCACATAACGGGGTGACTCAACAGGCGCAACGCCAGCAAACAGCGCGACGTATCGGTCGTCGAGATAACCCTCTCGCCCTACTTTGTGCACCGTGCCGGTCTTGCCTCCCACATCGAAGCCGGAGACCGTGGCGCGTTGAGCTGTGCCCTCAGGGCCCGTTACTCGGTGCAGAACCGTAACAACTTTCTCTGCCACCAACGGTGAGATGATCTGTCGACCGCCGCTCGCGCTATAGTCATCGTCTTGAGAGGTCTGCGCCAGCAGCGTTAATGGCACCATACGCCCTTCATTGGCAAAGACGGCATAGGCATGCGCTAGTTGCAGTGGCGTCACCAACAAACCGTAGCCAAACGCGGGAGTTACACGATCAATGGCGCTCCAGAAATCATGGTCGGGTAGCCGGCCTGCGCGCTCACCCGGGAACTCCGCACCCGTCAGCTGACCTAAACCGAAACGCTGAAATACATCGATGATGTGCTCGTGACCAATGGTCTGGGCCATTTTTGTGACGCCGACCTGACTCGACTTCTCAATAACGCGAGATACCGTTATTTCGCCGTAGTTACGTGGATCGGGGAGCACCTTATTACCCACAGTGATGCGGCCAGGCGAGGTATCGATGAGGGTTTCAATGTCGAACTCACCGCTCTCGAGAGCGGCCACCAGAGTCAATGGTTTCACCGTTGAACCGGGTTCAAAAACGTCAGTGACGACCCTGTTTCGCATAGCCGCAAGATCCAACTGGCCCCGTCTGTTCGGATTGAATGACGGTAGATTAGTCATCGCCAGGATTTCGCCCGTCATGGCATCAAGCGTCACGGCCGATACGGCCGATGCACCCGTTTCCCTCATAGCGCGCAACAACTCTCGGTGCTGTACGTGCTGGAGTCGCAGATCAATACTGAGCTGAATTGACTCACCATCCGCGGCCTCCGACACCACGCCAATGTCTCTAATCGCCTCACCGTGGAGATCTTTAATGAAGCGCTTCTTACCGGGCTGGCCTTGAAGCTGACTATCGAAGACTAATTCAACGCCAGTTGCTCCCGTCCCATCGATATCAGTTGTACCCACCAACTGGGAGACCACCTCCCCTGCAGGATAGAAACGCTTGTATTCCCGCTGACCGTAAACACCGGGGATATCTGCCGCGAGGACTGTTCGCGCAGTTTGAGGCGTTTGATGCCTCGCAAGATACATAAATTGTTTTTTACGGTAGCGATCCAAGCGCGATGTAAATTCAGAGGCCGGAAGGTTCATCAACTCGGCGAGCTCGATCTCGCGCCCACTGCCGCGGAGCTCCTGAGGATTTGCCCAGAGAGTTACAACCGGCGTAGAAACTGCGAGTGGCGCACCTCGACGATCGGTAATCAATCCTCGGTAAGCCGGAATTTCCGCAGATCGCACAGCGCGAAGATCACCTTGCCGCTGCAGGAAATCAGCTCCATATTGACTCGCGCCGACCTGAAGCTGAACCAAACGCAGAATCAACATGCCAAATAAACCAGCGAGCAATGCTGTCACGACGATAATGCGCCAAGTAAAGATGGGCGACGTGTTGGCTTTGGCGCTCATTCGGTCACCACTCTAATAGCGCCCGTGTCCGGCGATGTCATGGTGAGTGTCGTGCGCGAGATGGCGCTCACGCGATGTGGTGCAGACAGCGTTGAGTACTCGAGAACGAGACGACTGTAGTCCTCCTGCAACTGCCAACGCTCGCTCTCCTGCGCCTGAAGCGTCGCAAAAAGCATTCTGGTTTGGTGCGTTTCCTTAACCACCGATAGCGCGCTGATCACAACAGCAAGGAAGCAGGCAGCAAGGCCAAGGGGTGACATAATAAAACGGCGAATCATGGTCGACGCTCCGCCACGCGCATAATCGCTGATCGAGATCGGGGATTACGTTGCACTTCACTTGCTGAGGGCTTTACGGCCTTGCCAATCAAGTTCAGTGTTTTTCCCGTATCACTGTCAATAACTGGCACATACTTTGGGAGTTGCTGACCGCGTGCTTGGTCACGCATGAAGCGCTTCACAATCCGATCTTCCAGAGAGTGGAAGCTGATGACTACCAGGCGCCCACCCTCGGACAAGGTATCAACCATCTGCCCCAGAGCAGCTTCTAGATCCTCAAGCTCTCTGTTAATGAAAATGCGAAGGGCCTGGAAAGCCCGTGTTGCTGGATGCTTGTTTGGCTCCCACTTGGGATTAGCTTCCGCCACAATAGTGGCTAACTGCTTTGTCCGCGTTATCGGTGACTCGGCACGCGCTTTGACAATCGCCGACGCCATCCGCTTGGCAAACCGCTCCTCACCATAAGTCTTGATGACATCTGCAATATCCGCCTCGGAAGCTGTTGCCAGCCACTCCGCAGCAGTAATGCCGGCTCGCGTATCCATCCGCATATCGAGCGGACCGTCATCACTAAAGCCAAATCCGCGCTCAGCATTGTCGAGCTGAGGCGATGAAACACCGAGATCAAGCAGGATGCCATCGAGCTCCGCCTTAGCGACTCGATCAGAGATGTCCGCAAAACTTGCCGGCACAAATTCAAAACGCGGGTCATCAGCGAATTGCCCTGCAGAGCTTTCCGCCTGTGGATCCTTGTCAAAGGCAATCAAACGCCCAGTGGAAGATAAGGAATTAAGGATGGCCTGGCTATGGCCGCCGCGCCCAAAGGTGCCGTCGAGGTAGATGCCGTCGGGTTTGATGGCGAGCGCCGCAACCGACTCTTCAAGCAATACGGAAACGTGCTCCGCCTGACTCAAAGTTTCAACTCCATCAGCTCCGCAGGAAGATCGCCTTCATCGGCCGCCAGCGCTGCGTCGCACTCAGCCTCCCACAGCGACTCTGACCAAAGCTCTAACTTATTCC
>Ga0181573_10003355_pt1 | contig 14208 bp, 10 predicted proteins | sample 101ome_25_FD_148643 | JGI IMG/M metagenome (GOLD analysis project Ga0181573, IMG submission 148643) | Coastal salt marsh microbial communities from the Groves Creek Marsh, Skidaway Island, Georgia - 101409BT metaG (spades assembly) | ecosystem: Environmental > Aquatic > Marine > Intertidal zone...
TGATGCCCATCGGCGGCGTCAAGGAGAAGACTATCGCGGCGAGGAGGAGCGGGGTGACGACCATCCTGTTTCCAGAGGGGAACAAGAAGGATTGGGACGAGCTCAGCGACGACATCAAGGAGGGACTAGAGGTTCACTTTGTGTCCACGTACGACGAGGTGTACAAGCATGCGCTTTCGGCAGAGTGAAGATGGGAGTTTGGGCTCAGCCGACGATTCTTTATTGAAACAAGTCATTCGTTGTGCTCGATCGGTTTAGTTCAATGCGGCGAGCAGATCGCCACGGAGAGTCCACGTTCTTCGTCCACGGTCATGGCCACCTTCACATCACCCCCCGGATTCTCGCGCCACCATTCGCTCAAATCTTTGTCCAGCTGGTTATCGGGTGCAAGCCGCAATCCCGGCGCGTCCACCGGAGTTTGGGGCTCGGGCGACTCGAGCGAACCCAAGGGTTTCTTCCTGGACCCGGCTCTCTTCCTCTTCCTCTTGGCGAGTGGCTGCTCGGCGGAGAGCGAGGCGAATACCAGGGGATGGGACGGACCGGGGCTCGGAGCTGGCGCCGGCGCCGCGTTCAGCGGCGAGTACCCCGTCGCCTCCGCCGCATCCTCCGGTCCCTTGTTCGAACGCGACGCTTCCTCCAGCCTCTCTTTCTCCGCCATCGCCCTCTCTTGCTCCGCCTTCGCCGCGTGCCTCTCCCTGAGAGCCTGCACGCCCCCCAAGCGCTTCAGCGACTCGAACTGCTCCCTCGCCCTCCTTCGTTTCTTCTCCTTCCGGATCTCCCGCGCCCTCATCCTCGCCCGTCTCTTCGCTTCCACAGCCTCCGCCTTGGCCTCCGCGGACAGCTGGATCTCCGCGGCGGCTTCGTTGTTCACCGCCTCGACGATGCATTGAAGCCTCGCGGTGGCCTCCGTCAGGTCGCTCGTGGCCTGATCGAGCGCGGTGACGGCGGCTTCGACGATCCTGTTCGCGACTCGGTCCGGTTCGGGCGGCGACGGGCGGCGAAGGGGGTCGTCATCGTCGTCGTCGTCGTCGTCGTCGTTGGAGGAGGAGGAGGAGGAGGAGGAGGAGGAGGAGGTTTCGGCTCCTTTCCAGTCGGGGGTTATGAACAGCTCGGGACTTCGTTCCCCGCCCTCGGGTGGGATCGCCCCCGCGCCGGGGCGTCGCCGGGCGCGGATCTCGTTCCTCTCCGCCCGCACCCGGCGCGTGTACGTCTCCGCCGCGCGAACCTTGTCGACCGCGGCCATCTGCGCGAGATAGAGGACGCTCACCGCGTCCCGTCGGGAGGAACACGCCTGCTCGGGGAAGGCCCTAGCGAGTTTCACGAGTTCAAGCCACCAGGAACGGAGGTGCGGTTCGAGTCTGTGGACGTCGCCCTGCGAATCGGCGTCGTCGTCCTCGTCCTCGTCATCGTCGTCTTCGCGGCGTCGGTGGCGGCGGTGGTCTTCGAGCCCGATCCCGCCGGTGAGCCCCTCGTTGCCGGGCAGTCGAGCGGTCGAGTCCTCCGCCTCGGCGGGCGAGGCGGATGCGACCTTCGGCTCGGACTGGAGGAGCCTCAGGCTGGCGATGCGATGGGCGATCTTGATGCGAAGGCACGTCATGTCGCGGTGCGCCTGCGACGCGGCGTCGTCGGCGGGAGGGTGGTCGAGGCCTGGGCGACAGGTGTCGGTGGTGGCCATGCCCCACCCCGCCGTGCCAGACGGACGACGCGACGGCCCGACTGGGCGACTCGTCTAGCTAAGTTTCGGGGGGCGCTTTCAAACCCAGATCTCTCGGATGACACGACGAAAGAAGAGAAGAGGAAGATATCATAATAAGTCCAGGGTAACAAAGAGCGCGACGTTCCAGCTCCCTTTTCTTTGCCTAACCGGTGACGTGACCCGCGAGCTGCTCCCCGAGGCTCTCCTTCGCGCTCGGCACCACCGGGCTCTTACCCAGGTACGCGTCGAACAGCGCCGTGCACAGCTTACCGTCGGCGATCTGCCCAGCCTCCTTGCTCCCGAACGAGGTGATGAGCTTGCCGCCGCTCGCGGTGAACGTCAGCGACTGACCCTTCTCGAAGGTGACGCCGTCGAAATACGCCTCAAAGCGCCCGAGCGACGGTGAGTCATCGCCCAGCGCCGGTCTCAGCCGCTCGGACAGCGCGTCCCTGATCTTGGCGCTGTCGATATCCCTGGCGAATACCAGGCGCACGGTCTTCTCCACGGCCGGATCCCCGTTGACGGCGTCGAAGAGGGCCTGGTCCTTTGCGACGTCCTTGACGCTCTCGCCGACGTACCGGTCGCCCACCGCCGCTCTGACGGAGGCTGGGTTCACGTACAGGCCGCAGGCGTACACCTTCACGCCTATGCCCGCGATGCGCTTGATCCTGACGCCCATCCCGGTCAGGGGCGCGCACTTTCCCCCGTTGACGCAGTACTCGCCTGTCGTCGGCGCGAACGGGCGAGGGCGCTGAGCTGGCAGGGAAAAGGGCGACGAACGCGATCGGGGGAAACGACGAGAGTTCACGGGGTTGAACGGCGCGGATCGCGGGTTTCGACGCGCCTCGGGACTCACCTGGAAGCTTAAGACCGGTCTTGGGCTCGGTGACGAGCGCCACGCGGTTGCCGTCGCTGCCGATGCCGAGGCGCCCGCCCATCGCGTTCGCCCACAGCCTCCGTGCGGTGGGTACCGGCCTGAGCCTGAACTCGAGGGGGGGCTCCCCGCGGCGCTCGTTGCGCCGCCGAGCGACGTCCGCGCGGACGCCCTGGAGGTGCTCCTTGAACCCGCTCATCGCGGATGAGTCGACGAGGACCGCAGCCGTGGATTCGCGCGCAGCTGAGTGGCGCGCGGGGAGCTCCACGGCGTTATCCAGGTCGGACATACCAAAAACGGTCGGTTGTGACTTTGGCGTTTCGCCGCTGCCTGGCGGGCCTTCTTCGTGGCATGAAATGCGTTGACCACTCGGGATGGCGCCCACGCACTGGGAGGACGCTTTGGATGCCTCCGCGGTTTCCCGGCCGGGCACGACGCAGTACGAGCCCGGACCGACGTGGGAGGCGTGGGAGGATGAGCTCCGCGAGGAGCACGAGTACGACGACTGGGAGAGCAAGCTGCAGGCGTCCGCCAAGCGCGACCCCGCGATGCGGCCCGCGCGGGTGACCACGGTGGACGTCATGGTGCGCGAGGCGCTCGTGTCGGGGCTCGGGCAGGACGAGGCGATCGCGCGCGCCGCGGCGGCGCCCCCTCCGCCGTCCCCGTTTCATCCCCCGTACAAGGGCCTCGGCATGGTCCCGAGGGATCGCGCGCCCAAGCGCGAGGAGGATTGGTGGGACCACGACGACATCCACCCGGATGCGCACAGAGCGCACGGGGGCGCGAACGCGGAGACGGCGACGTACGCGGACGGGTCCCCGCGCAAGCCGCCGCCGCCGCACGGCCGTTCGAGCGGCGTGGAACCCGGAACGGGATCGTTTCGGTCGCCCAAGGGTAAGACCCTCGACTGGAAACCGCACGCGCTCCGAGACGGAGAGGGAGACTGGTTCGACCCGCGCGAACTCGACCAAGGCGTGGTCAGGGACACCACGGAGGGACGCAGCTGGCTTCAGCAAGGGTTGATGCGCGGGGACCGGGCGCCGAGCAGGGCGGGCGAGCGGTACGACGCGGAGTGGGAAGGGGACGGATGGTACGAGCAGTCGCCGGGGAGACGAAGGGGAACGGGGGCGTCCTCCTCCGGGACGGACACGGACGAGTCGCGACTTTGACGACGAGTCCGCCGCTATGAGTAGCGTTCGCCGTAGTATTCACAAGTAGACCTGCTAGATCATCACGAGGCTGCTCTGGGTTTGTTCGAATCGAATTTTATACGCGCGGGCGCCGACGAAGGGCGCGGTCGTTACTGCTGCTTGCACTCGGGGGGCTTCTCCTCGCCGTCGGCGCCGCCCTTCTTTCCCTTGCCCTTCTTGGGGGCGGCGTCCTCGTCGTCGGAGTCCTCGTCCTCGTCGGAGTCATCGTCGTCGAAGTCGTCCTCGTCCTCGTCCTCGTCGGAGTAGTCCTCGTCGTCCTCGTCCTCGTTGGCCTCGCCGGTGAACCACTCGACCGCGTTGGGGATGATCTTGTCCTTGATGATGGCGCCAATCTCGTAGTCCATCTCCATGGCCTCCTGGAGCTGCTCCACCTCCTCCGGGTCGAGCTCGGCTTCCTCGTCGGGCACCTCCGGCGGGGAGAAGAAGTTGAAGAACGACTCGGTCTTCTCCGTCTTGGTGATGGGCTTGGCGTTCTTGGCCGCGCCCTTCTTCGGCTTCTTGCGGAGCACCTTGACGGTGAGGTTCTTGCCCTGCTTCCACGCGATATCGGTGCCCTCGGAGTGCTCGAGGATCGGGTCGTCCATGTCCGCCATGAAGTACTTCTTGGAGAGCACCGCGTCCTCGAAGTAATCGTTGGGCTCGAAGTGGAACTCGAGCGCGAAGCCGATGGGCTCCTCCTCTTCCTCGTCGTCCTCCTCCTCGTCGTCCTCGTCCTTGGGGATGTCCTCCTTGGTGAGGGATCGGGAGGTGACGTCGACGAGGTGCTTGAGCGCGCCCTCGTCCTTCTCGGTGATCTGCCCGCCCAGGAGCTCGTGGTTCCGGAGGGCGCAGAGCCAAAAGTCGGGAACGCCCTTCGGCGCCTCCTCGTCCGCGTCGTCCCCATCCTCGGGCTTTGCGTCGACGTCCTTCTCGCCCTTGACGATGGCGGCGCGCTTGGCGTAGAGGGGCGCGTAGAGCTTGGCGTACCTCTCCTCCAGCGCGCGCTTCTCCTCGAGGAACTTGCCGTAGAGCTCGTCGTATTCGCCCTGCGCCTCGGACAGCGCGTTGACGCGAGCGCGAACCTTCCAGTGCAGGGACTCGACGAAACCGCTGCTCATCCCGACGAGATCGTCCAGCTTGTGCTGGAGCGCGCCGATGAGCCCGGCGTTGTTGCCGAGCTGGCCGAGGGCCTTGAGCATCTCAGCCTTGTCGACGTGGGCGAACTGCGAGTGTTTTTGGGGGACGGTGGGACGGTCAGGGGATGTACGTGGGGGGTGGATCTTGGTGGGCACTTTGCGGCGGCCGATGGCGGCAATAAAAAAGGCAAGATGATGCGTTTGAAAACTCACGTCCGGGTCGTTCGCGTCGTCCTCGTCGGGGAGGGAGTCTTTGATCTCCTTCATGTCGACCATCTTGGACAGATGTCTGCTGTTTGAATACGCGCCGAGACGGGCTCAGCGGTGCCTCTAAGAGTGGCGTCGAGTGCCCCGATCGCCGACGGTTGGAGGAAAAGGGGGAAGCGCCGCAAACGCGGACCTCACATCAAACAGAACGCGGTTGTGGACGACCGCCGCTGACGAGCGAAAATCGCCAAAAGTTGTCCCACGCACCACCACTGTTCAGGCGCGCCAGCACGTGGCAGATGGGCGTCGTCGCGATACCAACGGTCCCGTCCGTCGCCGCACGCCCCGCAGGACGCGCGTCCATCCGCCCCGCGCGGTCCCGCGCCTCGGTCGCTCCGCCCAGAGCGCTTCCCCCGGCGAACGAGATCGCCGGCTTCGTCATCGGCGCGGGCCTCGTCGGGCTCGTGTTCGCGGCGTCGAGGCTAGACGGGGTGATCGCGGACGCCCAGGTTCGGGGGTTCGAGCAGGACAAGGACGAGCGGTGGAAGAAGACGAAGAGCGTGGAGGGCGGCGGGAACATCTTCATCCTCCCGGACGACGAAGACGAGTAGTAATCTTAAAGCGAAGCGATAGGTTTTAGGTCATATTAGATGTTGCAAGGCGAGAGGCGGTCGCGCGACCGCCGCGTTTAATCAGAGGGCAAACCGTTCTCGTGCCGGCGACGCGCGGCAATGCGCGAATCACTCACTCACTGCACGTTCACGAGCTCGACGTCGAAGATGAGGGTTGCGTTGCCCGGGATGGCTCCCTTCACGCCCTTCTTGCCGTACGCCATCGCCGGGGGAATGGTGAGCCGGCGCTTGTCGCCCACCCGCATGCCCGCGACGCCGACGTCCCAGCCCTTGATGACCTCGCCGATGCCGAGTCTGAACTGGAAGGTGGCGTTGCCCTTAGTCTGGTCGAAGATCTTACCGCTCTGGAGCTTACCGACGTACTTCATCGTCACCCTCTTGCCGGGCTCCGCCTTCTTGCCGTCGACCTGGCCCATCGCGACGTTGAGGATCTCCATGCCATTCTTGAACTCGCGCTTGAGCTGCTTGCCGCCGGAAGCCGGGGTCTCTGGCTTGGGAGCCTCCTTCTTCTTCTCCTCCTTTTTGGCCGGGGTCTTCTCCTCCTTTTTCTCCTTCTTGGCGGGGGGCTCCTCCTTCTTGGCCGGGGGCTCCTCGGGCGCGGCGCGCTTCTTCTTCTCCTCCTTCTTGGCCGGGGGTTTGGCGTCCTCCTCTTCGATCTCCTGGATGGTCACCCCGCCCTTCTTGGTCTTCTTCGGGGCGTCTTCCTCCTCGGACTCGGACTCGGACTCGTCCTCGTCCTCGGAGTCGTCGAAGTCACCTTCGTCCTCCTCGTCGTCGAAGTCCTCGAGGACGCCGAAGTCGTCGGCGTCGTCCTCGGAGTCGTACTCCTCGTCCTCATCCTCGGAGTCGTCGTCCTCGTCGTCGCCCATCTGGCGGTCGTACATCCCGTCCATCTCGTCGTCGTCCATATCCGGCATGAAGTAGCCCGTGAGGTGGACGGGGTAGGATCCCTCGACGTAGAACTCGGCGTATCCGTCGAAGATGAGGTCGAGGTGGCACGACTCGACGACGCCGCCGATGATCGTGCAGATGTTGAACTCCTGCGCGCCCTCCTCGTCGTCAGCCTCGGCGCGGCACTTGACGATGATGCGCTCCTTGTCCTCGGGAATACCACCGCCGAGGGTGGCCTGTCATCGGTTGGGGTGTGGACGGTTCAGTCGGCGCTGGGTATCGGGTTCGTTCGGATCTGTCCGGGGACAAAGTCGGCGGCGGTCGGCGGCGAGATTTTCGCGGTCGAACGGAGGCGCGCTGCAAGGGACTCACCTGGGAGATGTGCAGGCGGAGCGCCTCGTCGGGCGGGGGGACGAAGGGCGTCCACTTGCCGGGCTCAACCTTGAGACCCCAGAAAGCCATCTTCTCTTAGCTAGTAGTCTATCCTCTGTCGGTGAGGCGGTGGTTTGACGTGGGAAAGCGGTTGGAAACCTGAGGAAAACTCCGCCAACCGCCGGCGTTGCCGAAGCCCCGTGAGACTGTTTCGCTCCCCATCCCCGGACTGCCGGCTGTGCAGTTTTTTGGCTTTTTTTTTTTGGCAAAAATTCGTATGATCTTCGTTGCACAACGATCGCGGAAAAAGCCGTTTACCTTTTGCCAAAAATCGACTTCTTTTTCCCCAATCCGCGCTGTGCTGGGCACCTCGATGGGTGAGCTGCGAATCGCCCGAGCCGGACAGCCAATCAGGTGCGCGCACGGATCTTTCGCGCGTTCCCCCACGCGCGGAAGCTGACCTGTATTTCCAGCAATCCCTCGCCCACGTCGACGCCAGACCCCGCGGGCGCCGCGGGTGGGAAACCGACGTTCGCAAAACGCGCGGTGCCCAAGCTTCGGTGAACCTAAATACGAAGGTTCAGGGGTGACGCGCCCGGCGGTTCGACGGCCGGTCGCGCGGCACCGGGGGATTGTTCGTCGCCGCGTCCGCTCATCCTGTTCAAGTGGGCCAACAGTCACGTGACTGGGAAACCCGACGGGGACCATGGCGCTCTCGCTGGCGGGGCACGGGTTTGCGATTCAGGGCGCGACGACTCGGAGTCGCGTCACCGGTCGGAGTAAACGCGCGGGTCCTCGGCTCGCGATCCGCGCGGCCTCGAACGCCGACCAGCCGGTCGCCGTCCCCGACGCGCTCGCGGCGATCGCGTCGGGTAAGCCCGTCGTCGAGGTCCTCTCGCCTGCCGCCAATCAGCGCTCGGGCGGCGCGTTCGGTCTCGCGCGCTCGCTCCGCGCGCCCGCGCTCGCGGTCGTCGGTCTCGATGATGTGGTCGACGTCGCCTCGGACGCGTCGAGCTCCGGCGGCGGGCCGTCGCTCTACGACGGCCGCGCGTTCTCGCCCGCGCTGAAAGATCCCTCCGAGGGGGCCTCCCCGGTGAGGTCGATCGTTAGGCTCGTGCAGAAGGCGATGGGGCTCACCGACGACGGTCTGGACTTTAACGCGTTACCCTTGGGCGGCGTCGTGGATACGGTCGTCGAGCCGAAGAAGGTGTTCGGGGACGCGATGCAGCGAACGCGGACGGAGGTTGCCAAGGGCGCCGCGATTGACGACGCCGAGTGGTCCAAAGTCGTGGACAGCGTCGACGTGGACCTGGCGCTTCTCCTGGTGTCCGTCGTGGCGGTGGTGCCGCTGTGCAAGAAGCTGAACGTGTCGCCCGTGCTGGGTTTCCTCGGCGTGGGTCTGCTGCTGAACCAGGAAGGGGTGTTCAGCGAGAACCGCGAGGTGGATCAGTTTTGCGAGCTCGGCATCCAGTTCCTCCTGTTCGAGATGGGCCTGGAGCTGTCGGTGCAGCGGCTCAAGGCGCTGGGCAAGTACGCGTTCGGGCTGGGTCTGTGCCAGGTGGTGTTCGGTAACCTCCTGTTCGCCGCGGCGCTCCTCCCGCCGGGCGAGGCCTTCGGGACCAAGGTGCTCGAGATGGTGCAGAGCGGGCGCGGCGTCGACGACCTGCTGCAGATTAGGTCGCCGCTGGAGGCGATCGTGGTGGGGTTCGGTCTGACGCTCTCGTCCAGCGCGTTGGGGCTGCAGCTGCTCTCGGACCGCGGGATGATGACCACGCGGCTCGGTACCGCCTCCCTCGGCGTTTTACTCTTCCAGGACCTCGCGGTCGTGCCGTTCATCATCGCGCTCCCCGTGCTCCAGAAGATGCAGTCGGCGGGGGCGGACAGCCCGCTCGACGTGGGGCTCATGGCCGCGTACACCGCCACGAGCTTCCTGGACCTCGGCGTGCTGAGCATCGGCGGCTGGCTCGTCGCCAAGAAGCTCTACGAGGTCATCACCGAGCTGGAGTGCGACGACGACGTCTTCGTCGCCCTCTCGCTGCTGGTGCTCTTCGGCTTTTCCAACGCGTCGGCGGCGGCGGGCTTCAGCGACTCGCTCGGCGCCTTCATCGCGGGCCTGGTGCTCGCGGGCACGCCGTACGCGCACGACATCATCGAGAAGCTCCGCGCGTTCAAGGGTCTGTTCCTGAGCCTCTTCTTCGTCACCATCGGCACCACGATCGACGTGCCGCTCGCCCGGGACCTCTTCCCCATCGTGACGCTGATGACCGCCGGGCTCATGGCGGGTAAGCTCGCGACGATCACCGCGCTCGGCCCGCTGACGGGCTTGACATGGCGCGAGGCGCTCGTCGCGGGCGCGTTCCTGGCCCAGGGGGGCGAGTTCGCCTTCGTCATCTTCGGGCAGGCCACGAGCGGAAGCGGGGGCGCGCTCTTCCCGCAGAACCTGGACGAGCTCCTCGTGGTGGTGGTCATTGTCTCGATGGCGCTGACGCCGCTCGCGGTGGACGCGGCGATGGCGATCGCGGGTCCCACGCTGGACCTGTCGCCTTGCGATGTCGGGGATGATCCCAACGGTTCTTGCGACGTGGCGTGGGAGATGGCGGAGAGTTACGGGCAGGAGCTGCCGGTGGTGGAGGGGGAGGAGAGCGTGTTGAAGAAGGAGGCTACGCCGGCCGAGTTCAATGACTAATAATAAACGTGAAAGTTGACCCACGAACCCCGCGCCCACTCGCCACATCGCCACATGGCGCTCCGCGCGGCGATGAAGGCGCTGGCGGCGATGCCGACGCTCTCGCGGACCGCCGCGGTCGCTCGCGTCGCGCCCCGCGGCTCGCGCCCGCACCGCTGCCCCTCGCCGCTCCTCGCCGCGCCTCGATCGGCGACGTGTCTTCCCCGTCGCGTCGTCCGCTCCGAGGCGCGCCGGGTCGGTCTCGGTCTCGCGACGCGCGCGGTCGCCGACGATGGGACCGGCGCGTCGTCTGCGCTCGACCCGCACTCCTTCGAGGTTCGCGCGCCCCCCGACTCGCGCACCCGCCGCCCGTCGCATTGGGCACCCGCCGAGACGACGTGACCCGATCGACTCACCCCGCACCACCCACCCCGCTCACCGTCGCAGGGAACACGCGCGCTGGCCAAGCTCGCGATGCTGGTGTACTGGAACGCCGGTCAGGATGGATTCTGGGACCCGACGTACGACGGCACCGGCCTGGACCTGTCCACCCCGCTGGGCTTCGAGCCCCTCATCGCGTCCGATCCCGCCGCGCTGCGCAGGGAGGTGCTGTCGTCGCTGGTCCCGAGCGAACCGGCGCTCTGGCTCGACCCGGACCCCGGGATGGGACCGCTCACCCCGTCGTTCGCCACCGTCGAGGAGGCCAGGGACGCCGCGTCGGGACTGGTCAAGCCGAGACCCTCCGTCAGCCGCGTCGCCGTCGTGCGACTCGCCAAGCCCAACTGGATAGCGGTCATCTTCCGAGGCACGACGCCGTCGCCGCTGCGGGGGTTACTTCGCGAGGGCCAGGTCAACTCCATGGCGGGACAGGAGACGTGGGAGGAGACGCCGCTCGCGTGGGTACGTCGCGATGATGAGGGTCCACCACGGGACGGTCCACGGGTGCACAGGGGGTACGCCGCGGCGTACAGGACGGTTCTCGCCGAGGTTGAAGGCGCGGTGGCCGCGCACGCGCGGTCGGAGCTCGAAGCTCGAAGCAAAGCCTCCGAGGACGGGTCCGTCTCCGGCGTCTCCGAGGATGCGCCGAGAGACCCGTGTAAGGTGGTCGTGGTGGGCCACAGCTTGGGCGGCGCGCTGGCGGCGCTGTGCGCGTCCCGGTTGGCGCACGACCCCGACGTGACGCGACTCGGCGCCCAGGTCGAGTGCGTGACGTTTGGTCAGCCGAGGGTGGGCGACGGCGAGTGGGCGGCGCGCGTGGACGATCGGACGCCGCGTTTGACGTACACGCGCGTCGTCAAGGCCGGGGATCTGTTCGCCAGGGTACCCACGAGCGGGTTCTGGCTTCCCGGAGGTAACGGCGGGAGGTTCGAGGTGGAATACGCGCACGCGGGCGCGTTGGTGTGGACGAGCGCGGGGGACGAAAGCCTCGCGTTCGCCGCGGCGGGTCGGGGGGGGGAGGGAGCGCCGGCGGGGTTCTGGACGGACGCTCGGATGGCGAACCCGATCTCGGTGGCGAGGGATCACGCGGGGTACGCGTACTTCTTCGAGAAGGAGGAGCTCAGGAGGGCGTGGCCGAGCCGGGACGCGCTGTTCCCGAGGTAGCGCGTCGCGCGCGGTTTCGACGCGACGATGATGGATCGGATGATGAGTTCCAGGAGTTTTGCATTTCGTGCGATTTTCTCCAGAACCAAATTTGACGCAGGAAATGTAATATCCCGTAACCATAGTCCGACTGTGGAGAGTCTATGACGAAATCGACGGTTTATAACTCAAGAAAATCATTACCGGCCATATTTGGCCGGTATTTTCATCAATTTTCATTGGCATTGTACGTGAAAACGCTAAATTTTCATATGAGCTTGGTGCGGGCCGATAAACCGTCATTTTTCTTGATTCATTTATACGAGAAGCAAAATTACGAACCTCTGTGCAAAATTACAACCAAGTTTACAACAAGTTTACAACAATTCAGATCCCGGCCAAGGAAATTCTACAGGTAAATCCAATGAAAACAGGGGAAACCGGGGAAAACCGGGGAATATTGATCCAGGGAATGTTATCTGAGTACTACTCTGACAGAGTACTACTCCCTGAAAGTACTACTCTGTGAGAGTAGCGATTTATATGGACGAAATTAGACCTTCGTTTCTGAGTTAATCACCACTTTCGTCCGTCTCACTAAATAACCATAGGCGTTCCGAAAAACCATTCAAAGGCGAAAATGCAGACGACACATCTAACATTCTCTAGACGACACACCACGCCACCGTGGATGGTACTGCGTACCGCGCCTCAGCAGACGACGAGACATCATGTCCATCGCCCTCGGCGTCTTAGCGACGCTGGTGTTGGTGGCGTATCGTCCGGTAGCCGCGCAGTCTCCGTCTTGCCCGTGCCTGCAGACCGCCTCGTGGCCGATTCTCGGGACCGACCCAATTTCAAGCGCCAGTTGCAACCGGGTGCTCGTCGGGGGCGAGGTGCATTGCTATCCCAGCACGTACGGTCTCGGGAGCTGCGCGAAGCACGACGAGAATCGCGAGCCACACTGTGACGGGTCTTCCCCCGCCTCCTACTGCGCCGAGCCGTGGTGCTACGTGGACCCGGTAACCTGCCGGGGCTCAACGAAGCGTTTCGCGGAATCCACCATTCTCATCGACGGCGAGTCGAAGGCGTACTATTCGTACGACACGTGCGGGGGCGACGTCAGCAAGTGGAACGACATGGTGGTCAACAGTCTCCTCAATGGCAAGACCCTCAGGGCGGCGGTCGCCATCCCTTACTACTACCCCGACCACTACATCGAGGACGCGGCGGGCGAGCCGATAAAATCCGCGGCGAGCTACGCACCCGCGGATCTCCCGGCTGGTGCCAAGGTGAAGGGACTCTGGATCGATTTCTACAACAAGATGGCCCAGCAGGCCAACTTCACACTGGATTGGCGCCCGGTGAGCGGTGGGAGCAAGGGGGCTCACTCGTCGTCGTTCACCGCGTGCGCGCAGGACGTCGCCGACGGCATAGTGGACCTCTGCATCGGCGATTACTGGACCACGGAGGAGCGACTGTCGATGACGACGTTCACCACCGGCACGCTGACCGACACGTTCTCGGTGCTGCATCGCAAACAGGTGAACGAGCCGGCAACGTTTTCGAGCAAGCTCGCGATGGCCGGGGCGCCGTTTTCGATCGAGCTTTGGATGACCTGCCTCGCGGTGTGCGTCGCCACCGGCGTTTGCTACAACACGCTGAGGGTCGGTTACAAGGAGTACCTGCCAAAGATATCTCACAAGGAGATGTCTTCGGGACAAAAGACGATGGCGTGGCTCAAGGGATCCGCGGCGTACACATTCGGGGCTTTCCTGGAGTTTACCTCGCAGGACGTGCAGGCGGGGTACGACGCGAAGGGTAATCCGGTTCCGAACAGGGCGTACGAGCTCAACTTGGTTAAGATGGCGTGGAGTCTCTTCTGCATGTTCACCCTGCTGTTTTACACCGCGAGTCTGACCGCGCGGCTGGTGCAGGACGACGGGGGTAAGATAGGGATCACGACACTCGACGAGTGTCAGCAGTTCAAATGCAAGGTGTGCGTCCCAGGGGTGATGATGAACACGATGAAGCGGCTCTACAAGGACAGGATCCTCTACTACGCCTCCTCGAGCTCGACCAACGTGTTCAGGGATCTGGAGAAGGGCGAGTGCGACCTCGGGCTGATGATCGAGCGCAGGTTCAACACCATGTGGTCCTCGGGGGAGTATAAACTGGACGCCGCGTGCGGCTTCGAGATTGGCGAAGCCGTCATGCCCATAGGGTGCTCTCAGCCCGTGCGACAGGAGTACTCCGCCGCTATTAGCTACTGGGCTAAGAAAGTCGCAGACAAGGACTACTTCCTGGGATCGCTCATCGAGGACACGTATATGCCATCGCCGCCGTGCCCCAATGCGGAGGTCATCGACCTGAGCGCGAAATCGTTGGGGGTGGATGCGTTTTTTGCACCGCTCATCATCTATCTCATACTCATATTTTGCGCGCTGACCAGCAGGCTGTTCTTCACGAAGAGAAAGCACAAAAGGTCGTTTAGGATGCCGAGGTCGTTTAGGATGCCGTTCTCCTTTTCCATTAAAAGGCGGAAGAGCGTTGCAAACCCGCCGACCAGTATCGAAGTGCCGCCAAGCTCAAATGGCCAAGCTCAGATGGCCGCGGACGAGCTCCCGCCGGTTCCCGAGCGCGTGCGGGCTTGAGTGTAAATAGCCGCTAGCACTTATAGAAATTCACGGGCTCACTTCCACGAGTCTCTCGCCGAGTTAGCCTCACCCTTGGCCTCCTCCATGGCGAGCAGCGCGTCCTTCATGCGCTGGCTCACCTCATCCGCCTGCTTCCCCATCTCAAGCAGCTTCTCCTCCTTTGTCTGCGTATCCTCCCCCGCGTTCGCGTCGTCCCCCGACTCGTCGCTCAGCAGCGCCCTGCTCGCCTCCCGCGCCTGCTCCGTCGCCGCCTCCGCCGCGGCGAGCGCCTCCTTCACCCGCGCCCGCCTCGCGTTGCGCCGCTCGA
>Ga0181573_10003356_pt1 | contig 14198 bp, 9 predicted proteins | sample 101ome_25_FD_148643 | JGI IMG/M metagenome (GOLD analysis project Ga0181573, IMG submission 148643) | Coastal salt marsh microbial communities from the Groves Creek Marsh, Skidaway Island, Georgia - 101409BT metaG (spades assembly) | ecosystem: Environmental > Aquatic > Marine > Intertidal zone...
CGCTCGCGCGGATGCGATGCGATGCGTCAGCGCGCGTCGACTCTGACGCGAGACTCTGACGCGAGACGGACGGACGGTACCGCGTTCTGCGGACGGGGCGATCGCGCGTTTTTTCTCTCTCTCTGACGCGCGCGCACGCGTCGCGTCGTCGTTCGCGCGGCGGTGGACGGGACGGACGAGGACGGACGAGGACGGACGGACGGACGACGTTTCGAATAAATATTTTTGAAACGGCTCTGCAGTCGTGATGATGATGGTGCCGTTGCGCGCGTCGTCGTCGTCGTCGTCGTCGTCCGGTGCGTCGACGTCCGGTGCGTCGTCGTCGTGGTGTGCGGCGTTCGGTGGGCGAGGACGACGACGGGGTCCGGGCGACGCGCGGCTCGGACGCGGGAGGAGGCGAGGCGGATTTCAGAGGCGTCCGACAAAGTCGGCTTTGAACGACGACGACGACGTCGACGCTTCGTCGCGAACGACGACGGCGGCGGCGAACGGCGGCGGAGTTTACCAGGACGGTGTTCCGAGAAAACGACGGACGCTCAAGATATTCAGCGTGAACGACGTGTACGAATTGGAAAACTTGGGACGTCTGAGTAGATTCATCCGCGACCACACGAACGACGGGCGCGATCCGTACATTTGCACGCTCAACGGAGACTTTTTATCTCCGTCTCTGTTGAGCTCGTATGACCTCGGTGCGGCAGCCGTGAGCGTGATGAACAGCGTGCCGGTGACGCACGCGTGTCTCGGGAACCACGAGTTTGATCACTCGACGATGATTTTGGGGCAGAGGTTGAGCGAACTCGACGCGTCGGTGCTCAACTCAAACGTGCGGAGCACAGACGCGTTTCACGGATTGGATGAAAACGGTGCGAGAGTCGGGGCGTTCGTGGATGATTTACCGTCGACGGAGATACTTGAACTCGGTGGGTTGAAGATTGGCCTCTTGGGCGTGTGCACGACGTCGACGCCGCTGTCGAGCGCCGTCAAACCGAGAGGGGTGGTTTTTCAAGACGTGGTGCCCATCGTGAGGCGCATCGTTCGCGACTTTGACCATCCGAAAAATCCAGAGGACGCCGTGGATTTGACCATCGCGTTGACGCACCAGACGCTTTGCGAGGACGAGACGCTGGCGAGAGAGGTTCCCGAGCTCGGGCTCATTCTCGGCGGGCACGAACACCATCCGTTTCACGGCGCCATCGAGGGCACCGACGTCTTGTGCTTAAAGGCGGGTATGGATAGCGAAAACGTCGTCATGGTGACGCTGGAACTGGCGAACGACGAGGAGCTCGCGGTGGAGGACGCGTCGGATGCGAGTCATTTGAGCGCGAGCGCGCGTCGGGTCTCGAGCATCACGCGCGCTATTCGCGTCGGGTCACCGGCGACTACGCGCAAGCAGCAACAACCGGATATTCTGCGCGAGCTCACCGACGACGCCGCCGCCGACGACTCTGGCGAGCTCACCGACGACACCGCCGCCGACGGCGACCTTTTCGGTGTGAGCACCCGAGGCGCGGGTTGGGACGTGAAACCGGGAGAACAGAGCACGATTCGCACGCGACGAGGCGACGTGTACATCACCGCCACTCTTCACTCGCTGTACGGCTACGAGCGCTGCGAAAAGATTCATCAAGATATTTGGGAGCGAAGCAAAGTTTTGAGAGATTTGCACGAGTACGTCTTGCCCTTGCACGAACACGCCCAGCGTCTCGGGTTGCTTCCGCTATCGAGTTTGGACGTGCGTCAAAAGCAAACCACTCTCGGCGCGCTCTTTGCTACGATTCTTCGCGACGAGAGCCAGAGCGACTTGTGCTTGTACAACTCGGGCGGCGTTCGCGCCAACAAGGTGTACGACGCCCCGCTCACGTACGGCGATTTGGTGGCTGAAGTACCGTTTGAAAACAACATAATCACCCTAGAGATGAGTGGGGACGACATCTATCGCGCGCTGTCGTACAGCGAAGAGCAAAAGACGGAGACGTGCTCTTGGGGCGGGTATTTGCTTTGGGATAAGGATGTCGTCGTCGACGTCAGGGATGCGAAGAATGGCGACTTGGACATTTTTATTCGCGGCCAACCCCTCGATCGCGAGCGTCAGTACCGCGTCGTCACCTGGGCCGGTTTACTCGAAGGTACCGACGGTATTCCCGCCTTTGAAGAGGTGGGTAAGCGATTGGTAGAGAGCTTGGGCGTCGAAAGCGGTTCCGTGTCGAGCGCCACGTTTTCAGACGACGGCGTTCCGTTTAAAATTTTAATCATGAGACATTTGTGCCGTTGGCGCTGGGGGCAACTGCGCGAGGTCATCTCTTTCGATGAGATGGATCGTGACGGTGACGAAAAGCTCGAAACGGAGGATGTGCAAGACGCGCTCGAGCGTTTCACGGCGAGCGCTTCGAGCAAGCAAGAGGCGGAGAGCATGGTGCGTCTCTTTGACGTCGACGGCGACGGCAAAATTTCCAAGCACGAGTGGCTCGCCCTGCTCGATGCTTGTTGCTGAAGAATCAATGAAATGAGAATGATTGATTGATTTGTACACTATAGAATGTTTTTATTTGCGAAAGGAGAAGGAGAACGCGGCGCGGGCGCGTCTGCCTTTGTACAAAACCAGTACGATACAACGTCACTTTTACACGGCGACAAACCAGAAACTACGGTACTACCACTTCTACACTACAAAACAAACTAGTAGGCTGCTGCGCGTTCCACGCTCGAGAAAGAAATCCATTGTAGTAAACAACACAATGACAGATTGCGCCTACATCCCATCCATCAAGCTTACTCGTTGACGCTCGGAACGCTCGCAAAGGATGACTGCGGCGTGAAGACGTCGTACGCGGCGGGATCGTACACGTCGCTCGCCAACGTTGGGTACACGGTGCACCCAGTTGACGACATGTCCGTGCATATATAATAATTCGGATCGAGCGCGTCCGGGGCGTTCGCCGGGAGAGCGTTACCGGAGAAGGAGTTGGCGAGCATCTTGACGCGTCCGTAGACAAAGGCGCCGCCTCCCGCCGTCGTCGCCAAATTACCGTTAAACGTCGTCCTCTGTACAGCGCTCGCGAAGAAACCAGAGGTCTCATCCGTCGGTGACGTCATGTGTAATCCACCGCCCGCGTACGCCGTGGCGTTGTTGCCGAGAAACGTCGACGACGAGACGACGCCTCCTCCGCGAAGCGCGGCGCCTCCGCCCGACTCGGCCACGTTGCCCTCCACCGCGCACTCATTCAAAATCACGCCTCCACCCTCGCCGTACACCGCCCCACCGAACCCATGCGCTGCGCTGTTTAAAATGAACTCACACGACGTAAAAACGACGTACGCCGGACCGGTCGTCGATGCGAAGACGGCTCCTCCTCTCCCGCCCGACGTCGCCGTCGCTCGATTTCCAGTAAACGAAACGTTTTGAAACGTCACATTCTTCGCGTTCGCATCGCTCGCGATGAACACCGCACCGCCGTCATCGGCGTAACAACTCGTAAACTTTACATTTTCAATCATCCCCCCTCCGTGTCCGCGTCCAAAGTACACCGCCCCACCGCTCGATCCCGTCGCCGTTTCCACGCGCACGTCTCTCAACGTCAACGACCCCCCGTCCACCACGTTCACGAACGATTTGAGTCCACACCTCAGCACGCACCGTCCATCCGCGCTCGAGCCATCATCACACGTCGTCGTTCCAGACACCGTCACCCGTCGCCGTATCGTCGCTCCCGCGCTCGGCCACGTCGACCCGCTCGTCGCGTCGTCCAACCGAAACGTCGCGTCCACGCGCACGAACTCCACCCTCGGGTCTACCAGCGCCGCGTACATCTCGTCCGCGTCCGTCACCGTCCTCTCCAGCCCGATTCCTTCCTTCGTCGTCCCCTCGACCCGGTCGTACCAACCTTCGCGCCACGCCGTCATGGCGTACCACTCGGACGCGGGTCTTCCCGCGGATGGATTCGTTCCGACGTCCGCGGCCGAGAGCACGTTCGCGTCGACGTACGTCCCGGCGTCGAGCCCCGAAGCGGCGTTCGCCGTCATCGCGGCGTTCGCCGTCATCGCGACGACGACGACGGCGACGACGCCGACGCGACCGCGCGTCGGCGTCGGCCGCATGAGGGGGTCGGCGGTCGGAAACGCGACACAGAGTGACGCGACAAGATGACGCCGATGACATGGTCGTCGTCGTCGTCCTCGGGCGTCGTCGTCGGGTTGAAACGGACGCAGAGCCGACGGCGATCGGTCCTCGTCCGAGCGTCGTCGGCGGCGTCGCCCGTCGCGGGCCGCTCGGAGCGAGAGGCGACCAAGGATGCGCTTCGCGCGTGCATCGCCAACGCGTCCGCGCCCGATGTGATTGAACGCCGCGCGAGCGCGCTCGAAGCGTATTACACCCCCGACGATGAGGCGTACGTCGACGTGGAGACGAACGCGAGCGGGACGTGGAGGGTGTTGTACACGAACGCGCCGCCGCCGAGCGATGGGACGATTGGACCACTGCGAGGGGAGAGTTTTCAAGTGGTGGACGCGTCCAAGCGTCGGTACGAAAACGTGTTGAGCGTGCCGCCGGAGAGTTGGCTTCGGGTGGTTCTTCGGGCGAGGTACGAACCGATGAGAGAGGTGGATGAAAGAACGTGGATGGTGAGGTTTGAAGACGTGACGGTGCGGTTGTTTGATAGGTTTGATGCGGTGAAGAAGAAGTTTGATCCGAACGCGACGACGCGGATTTGGCAGACGACGTACTTGGATGAAAATTGTAGAATTGTTCGCGCGGGTAGGACGGAGGAGGCGGTGCGAGAGGCTCGGGCGAGGGGGAGAAAAGCGAAAGCGGGGGATGAGGATGATTGTTTGTTTGTCATGGTGAGAGAGGTGCCGTGGTGGGAGTTGCCGACGGGTATTTAATTTGTTATTTGATGAGCATTGTGTAGTAGGATGGTCGCGCTATAATTATAATTTCAACGATTTCCTTTGAGAACGCGCGAGGCGAAATCCCTCGATTCGGTGGTTAACTCGCATAGTTTTTTGCGAATAAACTCGCTCGCGCGCTCGAGACTCGCGTCGCCTACGTTTCTATTCGGTTCGCTCGCGCCGCTCTTCGCCCTGTCGCGAAACGCCCGAAGACTCTCCGGAACGGTCTTGGGCGTTTGCGAAAGCAAAAACCCGGGAACATCCAGTCCAGGATCGGTGACGAGAGTGTACCGTATGCGCACACCGCGCGAGCCGTCCTCGCAATCGCGAAGCTCCCAGCTTCCGCAGTTGGCGCGCATTCGAGCCAATCCTTGTCGAAGCGGCGGCTCTCGCTCCCTCGTCGTCCTCCACCGCCCTGAATTCACCCCTCTCTCCGATGTATCGTCTATGACAATCGTATACGCTCTATCTTTCAACATTGGCATCTTTATCTCGGCGTGACACCACGTTCTCGCGCCTGATTTCCCCAGCACGCGCGACGTCGATACGTAAGGAACGAACTCGCCGTATCGCTCTAAATCGCAAATCGCATTCCAATACGCCCTCCTCGACACCCCTCTGAACACGCACTCGGCATAAATCTCCTTTACACAATCTCGAGCACCGAAACTCTTCGCCGCTGGTCGCGTCCACACCTTAATCCCATCCTTCGTCGTCCTCGCCAGCGTCCACTCGCCGCCTTCGTCCTCTGGCGGCTCGTCCAGCCTTTTTGTCAAAGTGCTCCTTCCCGATCGAACTGGCGCTCGAATCTCGAGCGGGGAACGTCGACGACGATTTAAGTGACCACCGCGGGTGATTCCGCCGTGTTCCCCGTGCGTCGACGACGCCGTCGCGCCGTCGTCTCCTCGTCGAGACATTTTGGTACAAAAATAACCGACAACTGAAAACGCACGCCGCGACTGAAACGACGACGACGGCAGAGGAGGAGGACGACGACGATCGCGCGACGAACGGTCAAAAGAAGTCTGAACCAATCTCGCGTTCGCGCGCGCGTCCCGGATCGCGTTCGCGCGCGAAACCACCACCCCGGGGCGGCGCGCGCGCAGTGTCGTCGAGTACCGCTCGAACGCTCGTCTCCGATGACGAAATTTCATCGGTAAAAATACCCTTTCACGTGTTCGGTATGAAACCGAAAACGCACCGATTAATCACGATGGAACGTCGGTGTCATATCAACTCACTGTTTACCCGTACACATCACACGGCATCCACGACCCGCGAGCCCTCGCGCGCGTCGCTCTTCCGTCCCCACACGCGTGCGCGACGTCGCGACTCGAGCCAACGACCGTCGACGCGTGAAGAAGACTTTTCTCCTCATTCGTGATGCCGCGACGCGCGATCGCGACGCGGGTCGCCGAGCGCGGACTGCGCGCGGTTTTCGGAACGGTGCGTATTCGATCGATCGAACGGATCGACCACCGGGGATCGGATTCGGGGGTTCGAGACGACGCTCGACGCGTCGGCGAACGCGCGAGTGCGATGGAGTGACGACGAGCGGGTCGGGGATGATACTTTTGACTGAGAATGCGCATCGGTGGGGGCTTTGCGCGAACGCGCGGTGGGCGACGGCGTCGTTTCATTCGTGTGTTTGAGCGTTTGGGGTTGTCTGTGTGTGTGTGTACAGAGAGAGAGCGCGCGAGACTGACTTCATGTGTTTTCGTTTGATCGTAGACGACCGCGCGGGCGTTGTCGACGGCGGCGCCGGCGAGCGATACGGTTCCGGTGACGGTGAATGGGAAGGAGGTACAAGTGCCCAAGGGTGTAACGGTGCTCTATGCGTGCGAACAAGCGGGCGTCGACGTGCCGAGGTTTTGCTACCACCACAAGCTGTCCATCGCGGGCAACTGTAGAATGTGCCTGGTTGAGGTGGAGAAGAGCCCGAAACCGGTGGCATCGTGCGCGATGCCCGTCATGCCGGGGATGAACATCAAGACGACGACGGATTTGGTGAAGAAGGCTCGTGAGGGTGTCATGGAGTTTTTGTTGATCAACCACCCGTTGGACTGCCCGATTTGCGATCAAGGCGGCGAGTGCGAGTTACAAGATCAGAGCTATATTTTCGGTAGCGATCGGGGAAGATACACAGAATACAAGCGTGCGGTTGAGGATAAAGAGCTTGGTCCGCTCGTAAAGACGGTGATGACGCGTTGCATTCACTGCACGCGCTGCGTTCGATTTTCCACGGAAATCGCCGGCGTTCAAGACATGGGCATCACTGGTCGCGGTAACCAAGCCGAAGTCGGTACCTACGTCTCCAAGCTCTTGGAGAGCGAACTTAGCGGTAACGTCATCGATCTTTGCCCGGTTGGTGCGCTCACGTCCAAGCCGTTCGCCTTCCAGGCTCGCTCTTGGGAGCTTTCGCACACGTCGAGCATCGACGTCACGGATGGTTTGGGAAGCAACATTCGCGTCGATACGCGCGGCAACGAGGTTATGCGCATCGTGCCGCGCGCCAACGAAGAAGTGAACGAAGAATGGATCAGCGACAAGGCGAGATTCTCGTATGACGCGCTCAAGCGACAGCGTTTGGATAAGCCGATGGTGCGCGGAGGCGACGGCAAGTTGCACGAGACGTCGTGGGAGTTCGCTTTGGACCACGTCGCGGATAAGCTCAAGTCGGTCGAACCGAACGCCATGCGCGCGGTTGCCGGTAAGCTTTGTGATGCCGAGTCCATGGTCGCTCTCAAGGATATGATGAACAGACTCGGCGCGTCTCACCTCACCCCGGAGGGAATGGCGAACACGTCTGCCGACGTCAGATCTTCCTACCTCTTCAACTCCAACTTGGTCGGCGTCGAGGATGCCGACTTTGTGCTCTTGATTGGCACCAACCCGCGCACGGAAGCTCCCGTGCTCAACGTTCGTCTTCGCCGGGCGGTGATTGCGGGCGGCGTCCACGTTGCGAACGTTGGCCCGAACGCCGACTTGTCCTACCCGAGCACGCACTTGGGCGACACGACGGCGACACTCGAAGAAGTTACCTCGGGTAAGCATGCCATCTGCGAAGAGATGAAGGCGGCGAAGAACCCGATGGTGATTGTCGGTAGCGAACTTCTCAGACGCCCTGATGCGAGTCTTATGCTGAAGAAGATTCACGCCATGTGTGATTCGCACGGCGTGGTCAAGGGTGACTGGAATGGCTTCAACGTTCTCCACGACGCCGGCGGTACCGTCGGCGCCCTCGACATTGGCTTTGTGCCGGGCACGTCCGCCGACGAATCCGTTCCAGCTCAGCTCGTCTACTCTTTGGGCGCCGAAGAGTTTGACGCTCCGGAGAGCGCCTTTGTCGTGTATCAAGGTCATCACGGCGACAAGGGTGCGGCTCGCGCCGACGTCGTCTTGCCGGGCGCCGCGTACACGGAGAAGACGGGTACTTACGTCAACACGGAGGGTAGAGCGCAAATGGCCATCGCGTCCATGGGACCGGTCGGCCAAGCTCGCGAGGATTGGAGAATTCTTCGCGCGTTGAGTGAGTTTGCTGGCGTTCCGCTTCCGTACAACACGCACAAGGAGGTGCACGACCGCTTGGTTTCCATCGCCCCGCACTTTGGGAAGATGTCCGAGGTTGAAGCCACCTTGTGGATGAACGGTGCGACGTACGCGAACGAGAAGGGTAAAAAGCTTGATGCGTCCATCCCGTTGAAGAGTTCTGTGGACAACTTCTTCATGACGGATATCATCTCGCGCCTTTCCGCCACCATGGCCAAGTGTACCGAGGCGCGGCTCGCGGCTCGCAAAGCCTAAACGGGTTTGTGGACCATCCACGTAGACGCCTCGCGCGCGCGAGCTTGCCACATTAGTCGAACTGAATTTGTAAAAGTATACTTCTGTTTCAATGATGTACGCGTGTTTGTTGATTTTACAATTCTCTGCTCTTGTCGTCGTCGTCTAGTAAATTCTTATGCGGTCGCCCGGTGAGAGTTCATCCGGGTTCGTGATAACGTCGCCATTCTTATCGATAATTTCCACGAGCGCCAGGTTGAAGCAACCGGCGATCGAGCACAGGGTATCGCCTTCGACAATCTCGTACACGCCGCGAGGAGTCGGACCGCGTCCAATGTACGGGACTTCATCGTCGTCATCCGCATAGTCGTCCGACGAGTTGTAGATAATTTCCGTCGTCGACGCATCTCCCGCGCGTCTACGCGCGGCGTCTTGATCACTTCGTGCTCCACGGTGATCGCGTTCTCTTCGTCTTCGTCTGGAAGCGGCGTTGACGGTGCGAACGCGGTTTTCGGGAAGACCGGCGAGGAAAAAGGCAATGGCGAGGAGCAAAATTGAATTCGGAGAAACGCGAGAGGCAATGTCTCGAATCCATCGTCTCTTCGCCAGCGCTTTGCCCACCTTGTTACTCGTATCCTTGATAGCGTCCGAGACGTGATGCGCGTGTTCGCCGACGTCGTGCAAGATTTTGCCGCCGTTCTCGCGAATCGCATCCGTGACGTGATGCGCAGCGTCGCTCAGGTGATGGGCACCCTCACTCAAGGTGTGCTTGATTTCCTCGACGTTCGGGACGTGAAGGTGGTGCAAATGGTGCAAAGGAGAGTGTGAGTTCGAGTTCTCGTTGGATTCAGCGCTTGCTCTCTCCTCTGCGCGCTCTCTTTCCCACTCGTCCCTCTCTTCGCGCTTCAACTTTTTGAGTTGTTCCTGTCGCTCCTTCTTCGCCGCCTTGAGCTCCTCGCGTTCGATACGCTCGCGCTCCTTTTGCACCTTTTTCTCTTCAATCATTTTCTCCCGCTCTGCGCGTTTACGAGCCTTTTCTTCCTCCTTTGCGGCGTTGTTTGCTTCGTCTCGCTTGAAGCGTTCTGCCAGCCATCGACTGGCGACGTTGAGCGGAGCGCCGACTGTTCGTCCCAAGCCACCTCCCGAGGATTTCACCGATCCAGTCTCATCCGTCTCGACAATCATGGAATCATCCATGCTGTCGTCTTCGCCGTCGTCGTCCTCAGCGGCGCTATCCTTCCTCCCGCTACTCGCTTCGCCTCTCTCTCTAAACGCGCTCTGCAATCCAGGCTCATCCGGCGTCCTCGGCGACGCGACGCCCACCGCCCCTTTCGTCACCACCACCCGCACACACAACGTTCCAACCGTCTCCCCGTACTGTACATCCTTCACCTCGACCCATTTCCCGCGAACCCCATCCCCGACGTCGAGTCTCGGTCCCGCGCCGCTCGCCAGCGACACCGCCCCTCTCGCCGTCTCGATCCCCTCTGCGTTCACCACCGTCAACTCCAACATCGACACCTCCGCTCGTCCAGGCACGACAATATCACGCATCTCTTGTCTCCAGTGCGCCCGTCCCTTGGCGTTCATCACGCTTCCACCGCTCGATTTCCCCTTTTCATTCTTCCAACGCAACGATTCGCCGTGGTCATCAGAATCGTATTCGTCTTCAACGCGACCGCCACCGCTTCCGCGATCGCGCCGCTTCCGCGCCCCTCGCACGATGACCGTCGTTCCGGATTCCTCGAACGCGTGTCCTCGCCCCTCGATCAGCGTCACCGTCGTCGTCGCTTCCGTCGGCGGCGGCATCGCGCGCCTCCCTCGCTCGCTGCGAATCAATCAGTCGAGCAACAAACTTCAGTACTGTTTGCGTATACAACCTCTTTTTCGTTCCCGTCCTCGTCCGTCGCCCAGCGCGAACGCGAACGCGAACGCGAACGGGACGCGCAGTGCACAGTGCGGTGCGGTGGAGGTCGCGAGTTCAATCCCGGTTTTCGCCGAAAAACGAGTCGGAGTCGTATTCGGTGCTAATTAAACCCCCCCGTCCGATTTCGATCGTTGGAAACTCCCATCACGCGTTCGTATTAAGAGCGATTTCACCCGCGGACGTTCGGGTCGTCTCACATTTTTAACATTTTTCCTACTGATAGACAACGTCCCGTAGTGTAGCGCGAGTTGAAAATTTCACCGACCGACCCGACCCCCGATGATCGCGTCCGTCCCGAGACGGGCGTCCCGAGAACGTCCCGCACTCCGATCCACGCACGAACGAAGATAATCATGGTTGCCCTCGCTTTGAACACCGGCCTCCTCCCGCTCACCAAGCGCGCGACGACGGCGAAGAAGACCGTCCGCCGCACGGTCGCCCCGAAGGTGCGTCGATCGCTTCTTTTTCTCGCGTCCACTCTCTCTTCCCGAGACGAACGAACGAACGGCTGGATGGATGGATGCGCACAACCTCTTCCGAGCGCGCGCTCGGTTTTCTTTTTCAACGCCGTGGACACGCCCGACGCCGCGCGTCGTCGGGTTCGCGTTTCCGCGTCGATCCCCCGTCGCGGGTGCCGACGCGCGTCCGTTCGCGTCGTCGTCTCGCTCCGTTCGCGTCGGCGCCCGCGCGTCGGCGCCCGCGAGGGAAACGAGACGACGACGACGACGGACCCCAGGGCGATCGACCGATCGGTCGATCGATCGATCGTCCCGCTCGGACGATGCGAACGAACGATGCGAACGATGCGAACGAACGACGTGGACGAACGACGCGGACGAACGAACGACGGAGCGCGCTCCCTCGATCGATCGCACCGACGCACGCACGCACGCACGGACGCGCGGACGCACGGACGGAACCGTCGTCGTCGTTCGTTCGGGTCGTCCGAATCACCCACCCGCACCACCCGTCGGGTCCGGTCGAGTCGAGTCACCGGTCGCGGGTCGGGACCCATGGTGACGGAACGACGTGATCGCGATCGATCGCACCCGACCGGGTGATTTCGACGAATCACGACTCGTTAATTTCCCAATCCGACCCCTCACCCGGGTCCCTGAGGAAATCGTGGGCGGATATGGTTTTTGATTTTCCGTATCCAGTGTCGTGTTCGTTCGGGACTTGACCTGATTTGTTGTTTATATGGGGATTTATGCGCCACAATATGTGACTGTGACTGACGGTATCGATTTTTTCGCCCGCAGGCTGCCGTGACGCCCAAGGTTGCGCAAAAGATGCAAAAGGTTGCCGCCGCGGTGCCGGCCGTGATCGCCGCCCCGGCGTTCGCGGCGCAAGAGGCGGTCGAACAAGTCGCCCTCGCTGACGTGAACATTCTCGGCGTCATCGCGACCGCGCTCTTCATCATCATCCCGACGTCGTTTTTGATCATCCTCTACGTCAAGTCGGCGTCCGAAGGCAACGTGTCCGGCGGCTTTTCCCAAGAGTACTACGACAAGTCCAAGGCACAAGGTAACAAGAAGACCAACGAAGCCGCCGTTCTCAAGGGCAAGGGTTTGGGTATGCGCCCGGAGAAGTAAGCGGTGGACGCGGGGTACGCGTCGGAGCGTTCGTCGCGTCGTCGGAAGACGCTCCGCTGACTTCATTACCACTCGTTTGCAACTACTTCTTCTAAAATTACTATAGAGACGCGATAGCGCGCGTGCTTTTAGGCGAGCGGTCGCGCGTCGGGTGTAGCCCGGCGAACGAACGCGCGTTTTAATTTGAGCGCACAAATCAGTACAACAAACGACGACGACGACGACGACTACGACTACGCGCGCGCAGAACTTTACTTCATCCTAAACCCGCGCGATTCAAGGCGATTCAAGGCGATGACGGTTTTTTCTTTCTCGTATACTTCTCGAATGAACACAATTCACAACTGAACGCGCTAGTGTGGCTAAGTGAGCTAGTCAATTTAAAGATTTTCACGACGCTCGGCGCAAAGCGACTCGACGCCGTCGGTAATCGTCGGCGATAAAACGGTCGAGGTTATCAGTAAGTGACGCCTTCGAGCGCGGTGGAGAGCGCATCGCGCTGGGCGTCGTCGAGTTGTTTCGGGAAACGAATGTTAAACTTGACGCGCAAGTCGCCCCGTTGACCGGGCGTCTTGCTCACGGGCATGCCCTCGCCCGGGAGAAGTTTGACATAGCTAGGGGAGATGATGTCGTCAATCTTCACCTCGATCGCCTTTCCGTCGAGGGTGTAGACACTGAAAGAAGTTCCGAGGAGCGCCTCGTTCAAGTCGAGCGTCACCGTCTTGATGAGGTCGTTGCCGTCGCGCTCAAACTGCGGGTGCGGCTTTTGCTCCAACGTAAAGATGATATCCGACGCAATCGTCGTCGGCGTTTCATCACCCTTCTCTGCAAACGTAATCTTCGTCCCATTCTTCCACCCAGGCTTGACGTTGATCTCCAACGTCTCTTGAACAGTCTCTTGGCGACCGTTTCTGTACACTTTGCGCGTCACGCGCAAATTCTTTCGCGTTCCGTAGTAGAGCTCGTCCAGCGTACACCTGAGCACCTGTTCAATCGGTGCCGACTTTTTCTTCTTCGGCTTGCTCTGCTGCGCACCGCCAAAGTCGTGTCCACCACCACCGAACTCAGAGTTCATGAACGGATGTCCGCCCGGAAAGCCGCCGCCGAACCCGCCCGCGCCCGCGCCCGGGAACCCGCCGCCGAACCCGCCGCCGCCAAACCCTCCGGCGCCGCCGCCAAAAAATTGCGCGAAAATATCCTCCGCATTCTGCGCGCTGAACCCACCCCCGGGCGCGCCGTCATTCTTCAATCCTTCCTCCCCGTACGTGTCGTAAATTTCCTTCTTTTTCGGGTCGCTCAGCACTTCGTACGCCTCTGAAACTTCCTTAAACTTCTTCTCCGCCGTCGCGGCGTCGTTTGGATTTTTATCCTGCGTCGTCGTCGTCGTATTGACGAAAAACGCAAAGACTCGAGACGAAACGAGAGCGATAAACGAGTCCCCCATCGTCTCGCTCCGTCCCTCGTCCTCGCGTCGTTCATCGCGCGCGTTCGTCAGTCTCTCAGAGCGTCATGCATCACTCACTCCCATCGCATCGCGTCGCATCGCACACTCAGATCTCGCGTCCCGCCGTCCCGCCGTCCCGCCGTCGTCGTCGTCTCACGCGCACGCGCACGTACCGGGTGCCATTTCATCGCCAGCTTTCGATACGCTTTCCGTATCTCGTTCTCGTCCGCACCGCGCGACAGACCCAGCGCGGCGTAGAAATCCTTTCCACCGGTTCCCCTTCCACGGTTCATGACTCGTCGTTTTACCCCCCTTCGGTCGCTCGGTCGCGTCGCGGTGTGACGGCGGCGTCACACCGTCGCGACGATGACGATGGGCGACGCCGGTGTCAACGCGTGCTTTCGGGGGTGCTGCGTCGGAACGGCGACGACGCGGTTAGACGTCGAGGTCGTGGCGGCGGCGTCGGAACGGGGGGGTCGCGCTGCGGCGCGCGAGGATGATGATGATGATGATGAAAACAACAACAAAGTGTGCGTTCGAGGAGAAGCGGTGTACGCCCGCC
>Ga0181573_10003362_pt1 | contig 14165 bp, 14 predicted proteins | sample 101ome_25_FD_148643 | JGI IMG/M metagenome (GOLD analysis project Ga0181573, IMG submission 148643) | Coastal salt marsh microbial communities from the Groves Creek Marsh, Skidaway Island, Georgia - 101409BT metaG (spades assembly) | ecosystem: Environmental > Aquatic > Marine > Intertidal zone...
GAGTACTCGGCCCGGCCCTGCCGGCGGTGGCGGTGGCGGTGGCGGTGACGTCATGTCGTAGCTTGAAGGAATCGCTTGTGTGCAGACTTACAACCTTGACGGACAGACGGAGATATCTCGCGAGTCCATTTTTTTCTGTCCGGACAGGATCCTGTTTGTCGCGCGCACGCCCCGATGGCCCCAACGCAGCTCGTCTCGGCCGGCGCGGACACGGTTGCCCGCTTCGAAAGAAAGCTGACCGACCAAGGCACGAGCCTCGCCGAGAAATACCGCATTCTGTTCAGCCTTCGCAACATTTCGGGCGACCAAGCGCATGCGGCGATGCTCACCGGGCTTCGAGACCAGTCGGCCCTCTACCGGCACGAGGTTGCGTACTGCCTGGGTCAGCGCCAGGATCCCGCTGCCGTCCAAGCGCTCAAAGCAATACTGCAAGATACGTCGGAACACGGCATGGTGCGGCACGAGGCCGGCGAGGCGCTTGGTGCCATCGGAACGCCCGATTGCATGGATCCGCTGAGAGAGCACGAGCACGATGCAGTCCGCGAGGTAGCCGAGACGTGTCAGTTGGCAATGCAGCGGATCAGGTTCTTCGAATCGTCGGAAGGCAAGCAGCTCATGGACGACTCGCCATACAACTCGGTGGTGGGTATTGAACTCGACAGAGACGCGCGCTCCGCACGCTCGCACGCGCTGACTGACTCACTCGTGCTGCGCGCTACGCGCTACGCGCTTCGATATTTCGGCAGGATCCGACCCCACCGGCGGTCGGAAAGTCTCTCGACGAGCTTCGGGAGACGCTCCTGGACGAGCGGGCGGAGATCTTCGAGCGGTACCGGGCCATGTTCGCGCTACGAAATCTCGGCGGCGCGGACGCCGTGAAGGCGCTGACGGACTCTTTCGAGTCCAAGTCGGCGTTGCTGAAACACGAGGTGGCGTACGTGCTCGGTCAGATGCAGGACGCGCACGCGACGGCGAGGCTCAAGCTGGTGCTGGAGGACGATCGGGAGAATCCGATGGTTCGGCACGAGGCGGCTGAGGCGATGGGGAGCATCGCAAGCGAAGAGTGCTTGGAGATGCTGAAAAAGGTACGTCTGGGTGGTCGTTGTTCGTTGTTCGTTGGGCTGTTGGGCTACCGCGCCCCAGGCAGAGGATGCTCACGATGAACTATCCAACTCTGACGGTGCTGCAACACGTGCGGTGCCGGTGAGCGATACAACAACTGTGATACTGATGCCCAGGGTAGAGATTCGAGTTCGGAGTTGCGTTGAGTTGAGGTTGTTTGTATGCACTGCGACGTTTCGCTCGGACCTCACCGTGTCGCTCGATGGTCGTTGTGCAGTACGCCACGGATGCGGAACCGATCGTTGCAGACTCGTGCATTGTGGCCCTGGACATGCTCGAGCACGAGCAGAGCGGGGCACTTGAATACTGCGCGACATGAATTGCGTTTGCGCAATCAGGCGAGCCGGCCCTCCTGGGGATCGAGTCGGGTGTTCCCTTTTTTGGAGAGTTAAGATCGGGTCCTCTTCTCTTCCTCTTCTAGTCTTCCACCCGGAAGTCAATGTAAAGATGTCTTCCGCCGATCGGGGAGACAAGCGGGGGCGAGCCGAGTGCCCGACGAGAGGCCTTCCAAACATTGCTCACCTCCTCGAGCGGGCCCGCTCCCAGCTGGACGTCGGCGAGCTCCTCGCCGCCCCCTCGTTCGACCTGCAGACGGCCATGAGCGCGCGAGAGATCGGCGACCCGAAGATGGACCGCTGCTCTGCTCCCGGAGTGGATACGAGGAGCTGCGCGGAGCGGATCGCCGCGGGAGAGGGTCGTCTCGACCTGACCGACGCTGAGGTGCTGGCCGTCATGGATCGGCTGGTGCAGATGGAGGCCGCGTGGCACGACCGATACCTATTGTGCCAGACGGTATACACTTCGCTGTACGTGTCGAGCGTGGGGAGGACGAGGGCACCGATGCCCGACCTGCACGCGTACTGCCTCAGCGTGGACGTCTTGTGCGCGTTCCTGTACGATGCAGTCTACAGCAATCGCGTGTGCAGCGATGAGTGCGTCAGTGTCGTACTTTGCGGCGTTCAGCTCAGCAACTACGGCCCCGACGATGCCATCGAGGTGCTCGAAGATCGGATACGAGATGGCAAACGGGACGGGGGCCCGGTCGAAACGGCCGTCGTGGGGCGGCTCAAGTGGCGGTGCGACACGATCAAGGCGTTGCTCGAGATGGCCAGAGCAACCACGAAGGCGAATCTTGAGGACGTCGTCCGCCTGTGCGGCGATGCGATTGAGTCGCTGCGGGACATCGAGTTTCTGGACGACGACGCGGCACAACGCGCCGAGGGGTTCGTCCCGTCGCTGTACTACGCGTCTTGGCGGCATGCGCCCATGCGCGACGTCACACTGCGATCGATGGGGGACGCGGTGGCGTCGTGGTCGTCCCTGTTGCACTCGCTGAAGGAGGCGGCTTCCCTGCTGGCCAACGTGCACTCGTGGCGGTCGCTCAAAAGCTTCCTCGATCACATCGCCGCGCGCGACTACCACGGCTTTGTCCGATGCCTCGTGAACTATCTGCTGAACCGTCCCAACGCGCCTTGGGCGCCCACCGAAGAGATGCTCGCAGCGAGCATCCTTCTGCTCGACGCTGATGGTCACGGCGACCACCGTCACCATCATCACGACCATCACCACGACCACCATCGTTCTCGAGACCCCCGCCACGAGCGCTACGCATTGATGATCGACGCGCAGCCAGACCTGGGGACGTTCTTCGAGGAGTGCGTCCTGGCCGTCCGAAGCCTGTGCCACGTCAAGTGCCTCAACAGGCCGCGCCAACACCGTCGCCTGCGACACGCCGTCCTCGAATGGCGCCACATGATGGAACACGCGTATGTCACCGAGAAGGCTCCGGAATACCGGACCTGGATCGAGGGTCAGGGCTTTTCGTGGGACGCCTCGGACCAGTCCATCGAGCAACTGGGGTCGGAGCGGATCGCGCCGCTCACCGCGTGGGTAACCTACGAGACGGCGTGGACGTGCATCGAACAACTGCTTTTGGGCGGCCCGCTCGACCTGTACCAGCCTCGGGAGGTGAGCATGGTCTTCTGGTACGTCGCCTACCTCATGGGCGTCGCCGAGCACGCTGCCAAGGAGCACGCCAACATCTCTCGCGCCAAAAGATACACGCAGCTTCACCCAAGCAACGTCCACCTGCACAGGGCGGACGCATTGCTCCGGGGCGACCTGGTGGAAGCGCTGCAGATGTCCGTGGAGAGCGTGTGCATGGCAAACATCGCCGTCCAGGTCCTCGGGATGCTCCCCGAAACGCCGAGGGAGTTCAACGAGCAGCATTGTGTCCATGAACAGCGATTCGGATTCATGGCCGCGTTGCGGCTCCCCAGATACCAGTCCCACGGAGACTACCTCGAGTACGTGCGGAACGTCGTCGACTTTGCGGACAGCGACCCGACGAAGCTCGTCACGGAGGCGCGTAATTACGCATTGCTGGCCAGGATCGCGCTGGAAGCGGTGCGAACGAAGTCTCTTGAGCCGTTGGTGCACGAGGAGATGCTCCAGCTCGTGCTGGCGACGCTCGAGGACAACGCAGACGCGCTCGCGCTACTACATCGCCTGGCGGACCCCGCGGATCCCGAGGAGGCGTCCCAGTACTCTGTTTCGTGGAAGTTCTTGGACGAGAAGAGCCCAGAGGGGGAGGCTGCGATGGCCGCGATGACCAACGAGAGCGCCCTGTCCACGGTCGCACTGAGCCTGCCTCACTTGGTCTTGAAGAGAGAGGATACCGGTAATTTCAAATCGTAACCCATACAGACACGCAGGCACGCATATAAGACACACATAGCGAGTTGTCGCGAACGATAGAGAGAGAGAGCAAGGAGGGAGCACAGCACAGACAAAATGGACGTCCGGTTGAATTCGGTTAGGAGCAAATCGGTCGTCGCCGCCTTGCTGCTGCTCGCAGCGGCCCGAGCGGAGATTCCACGCGAACAGCCAATCCGTTCGACTGTGGAGGACGAATTTGGCGGCTGTTCGTTCACGCGAGACCAACCGCGGTTCCAGCAGATTCTTGCGAGGCTGACCCTGGAAAACGCCGGCACCGCCGACACGCTGATCAACGACGCCTTGATCCGCGCGCTGCGGAAGCGTTTGATGGTGGCCGAGTGCCAAATTATCCTGTCAGAGGGGGTCCCGTGCACTTCGGGCACGGAGGACCTTCCCTGTGCAGAGCCGGTGCACGTGTGCGTCAGCTCGACCCCGGGCGAAGACTCGGGTCCGAGCGCTCGTACCGTGCTCACCAACGATGTCTACGATGCAATCGCCTTTGAATCGTGCGATAGCAACGGGGACGGGTTGGTCGATGTTTTGGACGGGGATATGAGCACCCTGGTTTGCGGGCAGGTGCTCGAGGTCGACACAGCCGTCCAGACGATGGTCAAGCAGGGCGGGTGCACGGCGGTGTGCGACGTCGACGCCTTGCTCACGACCAACGGCGGCGATTTTCCTTCTTCTTTGAGCACGGGCTCGTTCCCGTCGTCGTCGTCGTCGTCGTCCTGCCTGAGCTTTGACCTGACGGTCAACGTGGCCACTGCACAGGCGGCCGTCGGTCTGCAGGGGGAGCTGGTCTCGGACGCTGTCAACAGCACGGTCGCTGCGTCGTTGGGGGGATTCGGATCCTCGCCGTCGGAACCTTTGGCTTTTTCCGTCGTCGAGTCGACCATCGTCGAGGCCGTGGGCTTTGGGTTTTTCCCGCCGCCGCCGCCGCCACCCCCGCCCATCATGGACCTTGCGTCTTCGACCGATACGAACGATTCGAAAGACTCAACCGATGCCAACTCGCCGAAACCAGAGCTTGTTTATGGCGAATGGACAACCTGCTATCCGTCGTGCGGTGACGGCATCTCGACGAGGACGGTCACGTGCGTGGACGAGGACGGCGCCGTCTTGCCCCTGGGCGACTGCCCCGGGGGGCTCCGGGCCGAGAGCTCGAGGGCATGCACGACGCCATGCGAGCTGCCGCACTGGCAGTACGGGCCGTGGCAGACGTGCAACCGACGCTGCGGCACAGGCCAGTCGACGAGGACGGCAGTCTGCGTCTCGGACGGGGTCACCAAGTGCTCGCCCGATGCTAAGCAGCCGACGACCCGGGAATGCAACACCGTTCCGTGCGAAGTTTTCGCGTGGGTCCAGTCGACGTGGTCCACGTGCTCGGCGGCGTGCGGCAGCGGAACTCAGTCCAGGAATGTCACGTGTGTCGGGTCGGACGGCAGCGTGGCCCCGCAGGCGAGTTGCGACGCCAGCATCATGCCGGCCGCCAGCCGGGTGTGCAATTCCCAGTCGTGCGATTTCTGCGAATCGAACAGCTGCCTCGGACGGGGGACGTGCTTTGACGGCAAGTGCCAGTGCGACGGCAGGTACAGTGGTGGCCACTGCGAGCTGCACTCGTCGTGCCAGTCGGGCGTGGTCGCCGCGGACCTCGCGTGCTGTGCGTCTGGCGTGCTCGACTCTCGAGGCGCGTGCTGCCCGGCCGGGTCGTCCGTGGACGGGTCGGGCGAGTGCTGCAGCGGAACCGTCGACGCGTGCGGCGTCTGCAATGGCAGCGGCAAGTACGTGGACATTCAGGGCCAGTGCTGTGCGGTCGTCGATGCGGACGGCGTATGCTGCAGCTCTGGTCTGATCGACGAGTGCGGCGTATGCAATGGCGTGGGCAACACGTGCAATATCGTGCTCGGCCTGAACATGCGGGTCCCGTCGGACATCCTGGCCGGCAGCACCGTGCAGCCGTCGAGCATCGACGCCTACCTTGATATGGTCGCCAACATGACTGGCATCTCGGCCGATAGAATCTCTGTCGGCGGCGTCGCGCTGGCAGACGGCGGCTCGTCCCTCTCAATCGCGTCGCCATCTTCTGGTGTTGGTCGCAAGTTGTTGCAGGACTCGACGACGCCGTCGACGACAAGCCTGCTCGTCCAGGTGGAGATTGCGCCCGACGTGAACAGACCAACAGAGGTACCGTTCTCTTCCGCATACTTTGCACAGGCTCTCCCGGAAGCGAGCGCAAAGTATGGGAGCGACAAGTTCGGGGTCGAGAGCGTGCCGATCGCCGCCAGGAGCGGCGTCTGTGGCAACGGCATCTGCGAGCTCGGCGAGCGTCCCCTGGAGGGGTTCAGCGCTTCGGACACGGGGACTTCCACGGTCACTGACACGGAAAAGACGGGCACCTGCCCCGAAGATTGTGGTCTGCCGTCCAAGGCGTGTCCCGGCGGGTGTGCCAACGGCGGCGCCTGCCTGCCCGCCTCGGGCGTCTGCCAGTGTCTCGGCGGGTACGCGGGGACCTCGTGCCGCGAGTGTGCCGAGGGGTACTCCAGGAACGGCGACGGGAGCGCATGCATCGTCAATGTTGCCGACCAGGGAATCATCTCTGGCAGCGTGCTGGGCGCCAACGGCGAGGCCCTCGTCTCGGGAACGACCTCGGGTGGCACGTCGGCCGGCGTCATCGTGGGTGCCGTCTTCGGCGCCATCCTCGGGACGGCATTGATCATCGCCATAGCACTCCTCATCCGGCGCCGGCGCATGTACGGCACGAAATCGCCGCAGTTTGTGACCAACAACAAGCTGTATCGCGATGGCGACGGCCCCGAGAGCTCTGACGCCTCCGACCTGGGCCTCAGGAAGAAGTACGGTCTCGCGCCGCACGCATTTGACTACAGCGATAGCTTTCACGCGGATCAGGCGGACCGAGTTGACCAGATCGGGGTCGGCCAGTACCACGGGAACCCGATGTTTGTCGGCGCCGACAGGTATGGTGGGCTCGGCGACGGCCCCGGCGTGTACGGGAGCGGCAACCAGCAAGACGACCCGGAGCATCGCATCATGTACATGACGCACATGAATCACACGACGCACACAGCGGAGGAACCGACGTCGAGCCGCCAGAACTCTGGGTTCTGCCGGGAGTTGTTCGTCAAGGACCAGAGCCCGGACAGGATCCTGATGAAGGCCGCCGGCGACGGCCACGGCGAGCGTCAGTACTCGGAGGAACACTCTGGATACATCAAGGCGGTCGTCGCAGGGGACGAGATGGCCCACGACGACGACGACCACGAGGAAATTCAGGCCACCGCCGCTTCCGCGCAGTCCCTTGGCCTCTCGTCGCCCGGCATGGACAGCAGCCCTGACGAGTGTGCGTCGATCGGCTCGGAGAGGCGAATGATGTTCAATGCGGCGTACTGTATCGACGGAGACGACGCGGGGTGCGACGACGAGCACGAGTACCCGAGGACGGTCGTCGCGCCGCGTCAGGGTGACCCGGCCGAGCTGAACGAGCTGGACGCACGCAGACAGAAGCTGGACGCGCTTCGCGCCGCGGTGCGATCTCTGGAAAACAGCCGCGCGCCCTCCCGGGAAACGAGCTTCACCGGCGACGACATGGTCGACATCGAGTCGATCGCGGGCCGAAGCCAGCCGGCGCCGCCCGCGGGGCTTCCCGGACTGGACCTGCGAGGGATGCACGTGAGGAAAAATGAAGCGAGCTCCAAAAACTCGGCGGGCCCCGCGGACCCCGTCAAGGAGCCGACGTCGTTCTTTGCCACCGTCAAACGTGCCTTGACGCCGCCGAGGTTCCGGAGGCCTGTCAGCGCGACAGAGAGCAACGAAGGTGTCAGTGGAGCGAAAGATATGAATATTGAGCGGTCGAGCTCCATGGGAAGCTTCACCAGGGTGTTGCATGCGGTGGACGAGGCGCTTGGAGGGGGACAGGAGCAGACGTCCGCGAAGGCACGGCAAGAGCCGAGGATGACAGTGTTCGATGCCACCAGAGGCTGATTTGATGTGGTTGTGGTTGTGGTTGGGTGGTTGGGTGGTTGGGTGGTTGGGTGGTTGGGTGGTTGTAGTTGTTTGAGTTGCTGCGCCCATTGTTTAACAACGTAAAACACGATTTAGCGCCAGTCGGTCAGTCAGTATGTCAGTCGTTCGGTCGACGCACGTATGCGAGTCTCCTACGCCGCCTTGGTGAACAAGTGCGCATTGATGGCGCTGTCGGTGCCCTGCTCGGCGATGGAGTCCCGAACCCACGTAGGCGGCTCGAGACCCATGCGCTGAGCCCGCTCCCAGCGCTCCATCCGTGTCATCCCAGTGACGGGGCCTGGCGAACGAGCGAAGCGTAAGGCACAAGTGAGAGATTCGGGGCGTGCGGAGAGCGACCGAACGTCTGTCGAGGTCAGGACCCACCGTACTTGTTCTCGAGATCGAACTCGCGCCGCAACCGATGTTCCACCGCCTCGAGGTCGACCGATGCCGACACCTCGAGTCCTCGCTGCTTTGAGGCAGCCTGTGACGACAGGCGCTTGGACGACGCCGACTTTCCCGTCTTGGCCTCCGTCGCCTTGCTCTTCCGTTGGGTCGCGGCCAGGCTCATGTCGTCTCGCTTAGTTCAGGTACGGTTCGCGTCCTCGTTTGTTGCTTTCAGGCGCTCTGGCGTTATATTGAGGTAGATGTAAGTGATAGATATCCTTGGAAACGATGCCCACGTGTTCGTTTTGCATCATAAGAACTGAAACTTCGAAGTTTCAGAACTGGGTGAAAATGAGCAAAACCGCCTTGATAACTGGCGCCAACACCGGCATTGGCTACGAGACCGCGTTGGCTCTTGCCAAGCGGAACTACAACGTGGTGGTTGCCGCGCGGGACGTGGGGCGAGGCGAGATGGCAGTCAGAAAGCTGCGCGAGAGCGTCCCGTCGGCCAACGTCGACCTCGCCTGCTTCGACTTGGCCGATCTCGACAGCGTCTCGGACTTCAGCAAGTCGTTCCTGGACTCGGGCAAGCAGCTTGACGTGCTCATCAACAACGCGGGCGTGATGGCGTGCCCACTGTCTCGGACCAAGCAAGGTTTCGAGACGCAGATCGGTGTCAACCACCTGGGCCACTTCCTGCTGACTGAGGAGCACGTGATTGGCCTCGCAGGCCGTGCACTCCCATGATCTGACTGTCTCACTCGCGATACGCGCTTCGCTCGTTCGTCAGGCTCCTGCCGCGTATTCTCGAGGCGGGAGCGGCGCACGGAGACGCCCGTATCGTCAATCTCGCAAGCTCGGCCAACTACGGCGGCACGATCAACTTTGACGACCTCAACTTCGAGAGGCGCGAGTATCAGAAGTGGATTGCGTATTGCCAGAGCAAGCTCGCGAACGTCGTGTACTCGTACGAGCTGGACCGTCGGATCGCCAACTCGGGCGTCACGGTGAACGCCGTGCACCCTGGTGTCGTGGCAACCGAACTCGGCAGGTACCTCTTCCCGTCGATGCCCCAGAGCTCGGACGCCAAGGATATGTCTTTCATCGAGAAGGCCGTCGCCAAGCTGGCGACGCTCGTGCTGCTCACGCCGGCGCGCGGCGCCGAGGCCAGCGTCTACGTGGCGTCTTCCCCGGAGGCTGCCAACGTCAGCGGCAAGTACTTCGACTCGGTCTCGCTGAAGCCGAAGAAGAGCAACAAAGAGTCGTACGACCTGTCGCGACAGGATCGCCTGACGGCTCTCTCACGTGAGCTCGTCTACACGAGGTTCACCAAGGCGAGCGAGCCGGTCGCCATGGTCTAGTTATCCTCATCTTCGATCGATTATTTCCATTCTTTCGTTCACAAGTCCTTCATTTCATTTAACGAATCGTGCATTCGGCGCCCGAGAGAGCAGCTTGCTGACCTGGTACTCGACCAGGTCGTCGTACGACATGAGCCCCTCGTCAAAGTGACACCATCCGAGGTACAGCTCCATCGTCGCCCTGGCGTCCTCCGCCGCGCAGTGCCTGTCGCCACGTTGGATGATGCGCCCCAGCTTAACTTCGGCCAGTTCGGCGAGCGACCGGCCTTTTCCCTTTTCGTTCTGCAGTGCCGAATACGCCATCGTGTCCCGTCTGAGGCCGGAAGGGACCATTTTCTCGGTGATTCCTAGCGCCAGAAGGTCCTTGGCGAGGTTGTGACCGACCACAAGCCGGCCTTTCATCAGTTCGACCAGCTGCCGGCGCACCTCGGAGAGCAGCGGCTTGGCCTCAATCTCCTCGAACGACAGGCCGCCGTCGTGCGACAGCGCGTCGCGTTCGCCGAGCCTCTCGACGGCGACCTCTGAGACAGCGTCAATTACCGTGATCAGTACCGGATCGCCGTGACAGTCGACGAGGCACACCTCTGCAGGCAGCTGCAACTTCGTGTAGCGCGCCGACGCGTGGTCGTGAAACCTCACGTGCACGTATTCAACATCGATCGCGACTGCACGTTCCGCCTGCGTTTCGACTCGAGACGCGCTGCACCGCAGCTGCAAGCGTGTCGACGTTCTCGAGACGACGAAAGCCCGCCGCATCTCGACGACAAAGGCCCGCCTCCTACTTGTCCTTCTTCCTTTCCCCCCTCGCCTCTTTGGCGTCCTTCCCTTTGCCAAACGTCGGGTTCCCGTCGCCGGCACGTTTCTGTCTCCTCTTGGGCGGTGGCTTTTCCAGCACAAACGCCACAAATACGAACAGAAAGATGACGAGGTTGACGACAATCACCGACAGCACGCCCCCCAGGACGACCCTGTTGGTGTCCAGGAACGCCGACCCAAAGATCGGAGCGAGGATCCCGTCAAAGACCTGCCGACGCACCAGCGAGAAGAAGAACAGGGGAACGACCGCGAGAAGAACCGAAAAGACCGCAACGGTGACGAAGCCCATCGTCTTCTGCTCCCGAGAGCTATTCCGCGGAATTCCGAACGAAACGCCTGGCCGCGAGTTCCCGCACGCGGTGCAGACGATGCCTTATATCGGTGGGTGTTTGCACGACACCGTAGTGAGCGAGTGAGTGAGAACGAGACTCGTCGTTTTACAAGTAAATGAGTCGGCTTGCAAGCCGAGGGGAAACCGACGAAAGATCTCCAGCCTGTTTTACACCACCCCATCAATCATCAATAAATTACCACCCGCACAACACATTTACTCCTCCTCGTCCTCCCCACCGCCGTTCCTCTGCATGTTCCTCCTCTTCACGCGTCCCGGGCGACCGCCTCCGAACGGCGAGTTCAGGGCAAAGTCGATGTGCTTCTGCGAGTCGACCTGGACCAGGAACGACGGCACGTTCACAATCTGCTTTCCGACACGGATGTGCTTCTGGCGAATCAGCACACGAGCATGATGGATGCTCTTGGCCAGACCCAGCTTGAACACCAGGGTCTGCAGGCGGCGCTCCAACACGTCCTGCGGGGTCAGCGCCAGCACATAATCGAGCTTGTTCTGGTCCTCCGTCAAGAACCCGTACTTGAACATCCTGCGCAGCAGCGCCTCTCCCTCGAACAGACGACGCGGGTCCTTCTCGTCGAGCGTGAGCAGCTCACGAGCCCTCGAGCGCATCTTGGACAGGACCATCTGCACGCGCCACAGCTCGCGCTTGTTGCGCAGACCGAACTCTCCCACGATCTTCAGCTCGGCGTCGAGCCTCTCCTTCTCGAACGGACGCCTGGGCTTCTTGAACGTTTTCCCGTCTGACGAGCGAGCGAGCGAGTGAGGCGGGCGGAACGAATCGGACCAGGCGACGGCCACACGCCGTGCACCGGGCTACGCGCGCCCCAAACGAAGAACAGCCAGACATTGGAAGAAGTGGAGGGCGGAGGCACCGCGTCGCCGCCGGAAATCGGGGGAAAGAACCCGCCGATGCCAGGGCCGGAATTCAACGTGGCCAGAATTCCGGGCCATTCGTGGCGTTCAACCCGCCGCAGACTCCTCATATGGTGTCACCGACCATATACCAACGCGGAGAACGCGCGACGAGGATATCTGACGGCCGGATGAGACGGCACTTGGCATTCCATGTTGCCGACGGCGACGTGCGGCCTCTCCTCCGCCGCTCGGAATAGCATACGTACAGTTCCTATAATAAGCGATGGACGGCATCTTGTCTAGTTTTGATCAAAAAACGATGTCCGACAGGGCCGTGGAGGCGACGGGGTGGTCGGAGAGCGAGGCGAGTCAAAACGAAATCATCGCAGTCATCGCGCTCGGTGCCACACACACACACACACGACGACGACGACGACGATGTCATTGGTCACAGTCACGGTCCACGCATTGGCTTGCAGGGCGGGCATGGTCCGCCGCGCGCCTCTCCTCCGTCACGCACCCTCGATTGCCTTCCGACTCAATTCCTCAGACCCAAACGCTGGCGAGAGCGGCCGGACGCAGGGCGCAACAGACGCCGGGTCGCCATCGTCTCCCCCAGCGACACCACAGAATACACAACGGAGCGTACCGCCGCCCCGGCCGATCCCACGGGGCATGCGTGTGGAGCGCGTGGAGCGCCTGGGCGAGGAGTCGTGGGGCGGCGTTGCCAGGGTCGACAAGACCACGCTCGGGGCGGTTTCCTTGAAGGACAAGGTGATCTTGGCGACTGGGGACGTGGCCGCGCTGACTGTGTTTGCGAGCATCGGTCGGGCGAGTCACCACGAGGCGCTGTCCCTGGTCGACTCGCTGGGGACGGCGGCGCCGTTCATCGTCGGGTGGGTGGGTGCGTCGGTCCTGCTGGGTGGGTATACCAAGCGTGCGATCGAGTCGCCGCTGAAGACGGCGGCGTCGGCGTGGATCACGGGGATTCCTTCCGGGTTGCTGGTGCGGAGTCTGTTGAAGGGGCACTTGCCCGAGACGACGTTCGTTGCGATTAGTATGGCGTTCACAGGGGTGTTCCTGGTGGGTTGGCGGAGCGTGTATGCCAGGTACCTGGCGGGTGATGCGGTGGCGACGAAAAAGAGCGCCACGTCGAACAGGCGGGGGAACCCGTTCGAGTTCATCAGTCTGCTGTTCAGTACGTGTTGTTGACGAGGCGGGAGAAGACGGTGGACGCGTCGTGCTGCGTCGTATACTCCACGCGTCGGGTTGGGCGCGCGCGCGCGCGCGCGTGTGTGTGTCCTCGTCGCTCACTCGCTCCGTACTCGCTCGGCGACAGGCCTGACAAAGCGGTGGTGATGATGATCCTCCGTGCCATCGTTCCTTCTGTAATTGAGGCGTACCACAGTTGGTATATATTAATCAGTTAGTCAGTATGTCGTCGCTGGCGGACGAGCTGGTGCTGTTGCGGCTCCACGAAGCTCGGTCGAACGCATCGACCGAATTCAAGAATCAAGATGGACAGGCAGCCGCGTCGGGGCTTGCAGCGCGGCGTCGGGCTGTTCGAGAGGCTCAGTTTGTGATTGGGTCGTACGGTGCCCGGGCTGGGGAGGACGGGCGGGTGGCGAGTGCCAAGGGGAGCATTGCGTGGGATCACGCAGAGCCGATCCGTCTCTCTTGCGGCGAGGAGGCGCTCAAGGTTCGGTACGAGGCCCGCGAGCGGGATTTGAGGAAGCGGGAGCGTATCGCGGGGATTCGTGCGCGGATGGAGGGCAAGGGGGCGTGCGTGCGGGGGGTGTCGTTGGCAGACGGGGCGGGGCACTCGGCCGTGCTCAGGGAGGTGCAGGGTATGAGGCAGGGGTCGCTCGTTCTGCGGCTGGTGCCCGACGTCAAGCGGAGTATCGACTACGGGGATGAACGTGCTGGTGCTGGCGTTGGTACCGGTGCTCGTGGCGCGGACGTGCAGCGACAGCAGTGGGCGCCGCCGCCAAAGCGTGGCGGCTTTGAGCGGCCGGGGACGGTTCAGCCGGCGCCGGCGACGCGGCCGAACCATCCGGTCGCGAATGCGAATAGAAATGCCTCGGATATTAACTTGCGGAACGGCCGTCCGAGTGGCAACTCGAACGCCGGTGGGTTTGGCAGCGCGCGGAGCGAGTACATCCAGACCATGAAGAAGCAGGGGAAAAAGCCGACGTTCGAGGGCCAAGCCGGGCGACAGGCCGGGTTCGGTCATACCAACACGAACGCTAACAACGCGACGGCCAACGGCAAGGCCGTCACTATGGACATCGAGTCGCAGACCAGGCACCTACCGCCCTACATGCGCAAGGCCCTCGCCAGCATGAACTCGCTCGGAAACAACACGAACAACACGAACAACGCTAACAACACGAACAACGCGAACAACACGAACAACACGAACAACGCTGCGGGTCAGAAGAAAAAGACCGGGGCGTCAGACGACAAGGCAGAGGGTCCGATGAGCCAGCGCACCTACGAGCTGCTGGGCCTCGACCCGGACGACGAGCTGCCGG
>Ga0181573_10003365_pt1 | contig 14160 bp, 4 predicted proteins | sample 101ome_25_FD_148643 | JGI IMG/M metagenome (GOLD analysis project Ga0181573, IMG submission 148643) | Coastal salt marsh microbial communities from the Groves Creek Marsh, Skidaway Island, Georgia - 101409BT metaG (spades assembly) | ecosystem: Environmental > Aquatic > Marine > Intertidal zone...
ACTGTCAAGGCAGAAAGGAGCAGTGCAAATGTGTCTGGACTGACTGACTAGATGATTTTATTTGTTTGGGCGATTGTTGGTTTAGGGGCGTTTCTGTTCGTGTTTATTCGAGAAAGGCGGATTTAGCTCGGTTTATTCCACTTGGGGGCGAGGGCGCTCGGTTTATTCGAGGTGAGGGGTCTGTCATCCAACTTATTCGATATGGGGGGGTCTACCGGTATCGTTATTGTTCTTTTAATTTTAAAAAAGTAGTTACGTTGTTTCTATCAGCGTGGGAGATCGGTGCGAAGGCGTGGGATCGATCGCTCGGCGAAGCTAGTTAGGGAGCTAACGCAGGATGACCTCCCGCTTCCTCACGGAGCTGCGGCTTGAGCGCATCGAAAAACTGCTCTTCCGGGGGGTAGCCGTGGACCCGGGCTGGGGGCGGCTATACGGGGGCCATGTCCTCGGGCAGGCACTAGGCGCAGCACAGCACACGGTCCCCGACGGCCGGCCGGTGCACTCGTGCCATTCCTACTTCCTTCGCCCCGGCGACGTGAACGTCCCCGTCGTGTACGACGTGGAGCTGATTCGCGATGGTCGGACGATGACTACCCGGCGGATAGCTGCCATCCAGAACGGCAAGCCAATCCTCTTCATGTCGGCATCCTTTCAGATCGACGACGGAAGCGCCGACGACCCGCGCTTTCTCGAGCACCAATTCCCGCCAATGCCCGACGTGCCGGCTCCCGAGGACCTGGTAGCCGAGTCGCACCACCTGAAGGACTACGCGCACCTGATCCCTGCCGCCGTCCGCGAGCGGTTCCTCGGGAACCGGCCCATCAAAATCCGCCCCGTCGTGTTCAACCACCCCCTTGGGTTCCCGCCGTGCGATCCCATCAAGCACGTGTGGATGCGCACGACGGCTGAGGTCCCCGAAGACGACCAGGCGTTCCACCTGCGCACGCTGGCGTACGCCTCCGACCTGAACCTCATCCCCACGGCCCTCCAGCCCCACGGCAAGTCGCCCTGGCAGAAGGAAATCGTCTGCGCCTCCGTGGACCACTCCATCTGGTTCCACAAGCCGGCAAAAATTCGGCTTGACAAGGACTGGGTCCTGTACTCCTGCGACGCGCCCATCACGTCCCGGGGCCGCGGCCTCGCGCGGGGGCAGTTCTTCACGCGCGCTGGCGAGCTCGTGGCGTCCACGGCACAGGAGGGCATGCTGGTCCGCGCCGAAAACTCTATGTACCGCACCGAGAAGCAGGAATGAGGGGAAAAGGGGGGGGGGCTTTCGTACAGCAAGTTCACTGTAGCCTGCGGGAGAGGAGGACTGGGTGCCGCGCAAAGCGCAAAGCGCTTTTGTGTTTATTAGCTACCTAGCAGTAGACCCCCGCCTCCCATGTTTCTCTCTTCTCTCCATAAAACACACAGTGTCTTCCCGCTCAAGGGGGTGGGTGGGTTGAGATTTCCGGCGTTGCGGGAGCTGCTGGCCAACCCACCCCTCCTCTGTTCTCTGCTCCTATTCCGCGTCACTAGCGCCGCCGCTGCAACTTTCTTCACTCCCCGCCGCCTCCGCCGCCCAGTCGTGCGCTAGCCCCCCTTTCACATCTAGGCCTTGGGCTTCCTCTTGCGTGGCGGCATGCCCATGAGGGCGCGCAGGTCGTCGATCTTGAGCTCTTCGGTGTCGCCGTCCTCGTAGATGACGCTGAAGAACTTTTTCTCCTTGGAGTACTCCACCACCGTGCCCGTGAAGGTCCCGTGGCCCTCGAACGTCTTCTGGAAGGTCGCGCCGATCGCGATCCCGTGCACCTCGCCTGGCTTGCCCCCGCGCTTCGGCTTGTCATCCACCGGCGCCTGCGTCGCCGGGTCCCACTTGCTCACCGCCGCCTTGCCCGCCCCATCCTCCGCGGACGCCTTCTTGCTCGCCTTAGCCGCGCTGAGCTTGTACTCGATCGAGTTCCTCTCGGACTTGATCGGCTTGCCCGGCTTGGCCTGGCGCTCGAGGCCGCGCGCGTGAGACTTGGACCCGCCGCCGCCCTTCTTGCCCGCCATGGCGGCGAGCGGGTCGGGCGGCGCGGGGACGTGGGAGCCGGGCCCGAGCGCGAGGCCCTCGCCGCGCGCGAGGCGGGCAAGCTGCTGCTGCAGGCTAAGGATCTCCTTGGTGACCTTCTCGTCCTTGGCGCTAGCCCCACCCACGCCCTCGCCCGTCAGCATGCGTGGCCGGTTGGGCACCAGCTTCCGCAGCGCCTTCTCGTTGTAGACGAAGCCCGTGGAAACGCGCAGGCGGGGCACCTCCACGGCCAGCTCCAGGTCGTCCGTGTCAACGTACCGGATGTCATACGTCGGGTCCGACCCGGGCCGCCCGATGTTCTTCCCCTCGACCACGGCCTTGTACCACTTCTTCCCGAAGCGCTTCGCCTCGACCGGGTCCGACACCTCATACTCGTATCCCGCGTACGCCATCACGCGCTTCATCTCGACGCCCGCCTCCTCGTCGCCGTCGTCGTACTCCACACTGTACGTCCCCTTCTCCTCGTCGATAGCCGCCACCACCGCCATGTACCAGAGGTTGCCGAAGCGCAGCACCAGCACGGTTTCTGTTGGCGCAAAGTGGAACTTGCGACGCAGGACCGCCGGCTGTTCTCCGAGCGCGCCCATGAGGGCCTCGTCCGGCTCCATGCCAACCGCGCTGAAGAGGGCCCCGACGAGCATGCCGCCCGGCGTGGCGGGGCCGCGGTCGAGTCCCGCCTCGGCTTCCGCCAGAGCCGCCTCGCGCGGGTCGATCACGTTGCCCTTGGCGTCCACGCTGCCCTCGGCCCGCAGCCGTCGGTGCCAATCGCTGTTCCACATGGTCACCTTCTCGCCGAGCACGCTTCCGCGGTAGCCCTCGGCGGGCACCTCTACCTCAAAGTCGTCGCTGTCCGAGGGCATGAGGTCGTTGTGGCGGAAGGGCCCAAACTCGCGCTTGTCTTTGAGGCGCTTCACGTACACCACGCCCTTGACGCTGTCGATGTTCGCCACGGTGCAGCGGTCGCCCGCGGGGAGCCCATACTTGGCCTGGATGCCCGTGCGCAGCTGGACGGTCTCGTCCTTGGCGCGGTACTCCACCACCTCCTCCTCGTACTCCTCGTCCGGGTCCTTGCCCACGTCCTCCCACGGAGACGGGTCCACGTCCGCGATGGCGCCCACGGCCACGGCCCAGCCGTCCACGTCCCGCTCCGACGCGAAGGCGAAGCGCACAGCCTCGCCCCCCGCCGCCTTCATGAGCAGGATGAGCTGGTACTTGACGCTGTCGGCCTGGTCCCAGCACTTGAGGCGCCGCACCTTTTCCACGTCCGACGTGTCCATGAACCCGACGCGGTTCGCGTTGATTGCGCCGCCCTTGGCCACCTTGTAGTAGGAGAGCTCGGAGCCGCGCAGCTCGAGGTACCTGCGCTGCAGCTGCGTGCCGAAGTCGTCGGGGTAGTGCTGGAAAATGGTCGTCTTCTTCACGCGGAAGAGCACCTCCTTGTGGAACCCTTCGTTGCCGAAGTCGGGGAAGTGCGCCTGCGTCCACCCCTCGAAGTCGGGCGGCACCAGCTCGGGGTTTTTGATGAACTGCAGCGTGAGCGGATACTGCACGGCACGCAGGTGCGCCATGACCTCGTTGAAGGTAAGGCCAACCAGCTCCTCACCCTGCACGCCTACCAGAAAGTCCATCAGCCCGATCTCGCCGCCCAGCTCAGCGGGCCCCATGGACCCATTCTCCTTGCGCGTGAACCCCGTCACCACCACGAAGTCGTGCGTGATGCCCGTCTCCGGGTCGCGGTTGGCCACGCCCTTGAGCACCATGCGCAGCGGCTCGGGCTTCTCGAAGGTCACCTTGTACGTCTCGAGCGAGTCCAGGTTCCCGCCCAGGATCTGCATGTGCACGTTCTTCGTGTTAGGGTCCTCGCGCCGGCGCAGGCGCTTGTCCATGTAGATGCGGCACATCTTGGAGTAGAACTGGTTCATGGCCTTCTTCTGGCGGAACTTGGACTGGATGATGGACGCCGCGCCCGCCATCTCCTCGTACTCGGCCTGGCGCTTCGTCGCGTCCGCGATCACATTGGCGTCCTTGGCCCCCACGGCCGCCGCGGCGTCGGGTTCGTCGTCGCTGTCCGACTCCTCGTCCTTGCCCTTCTTGGCCGCCTCTTCGGCCGCCGCCCGCGCGGCCTCCTCCGCCGCCGGGCCGCCCCAGCTCAAGCGCCGCACCACGTCCTCCACCAGCGGCGTGATCGAGTCGAAGTAGCCCTTCTGCGCGTCCGCCACGGCTGCTTTCTCCTTGGCGAGCTGCTCCTTGATGGCAGTGCGGCTAAAGGAGGGCCGGTAGCCGTTGATCACGAACTGCAGGTTGGGCAGGCACTCCTCGTATTTGACGAGGTCGCCGAGGCCGTGCGGGGACACGGTCATGGCCAGCTCGAGGCGCATCTTGTGGATGCCGTACTCGACGCCGATGCGGCGGATGGTTGACTCGGGAAGGAGACCGCTAAAGCGGATGTCGGCGCGCGACAGCGCCGTGTCCATCTCCTTGATGGCCTGGTTGTTCTCGAGGCGCTCCTCGAAGCTCAACTTGGAGTACCCCAGCGTGATCTTGAAGCACTCGTTGAAGTCCTCATGGTTCACGTCGCCGTGGTGGTTCCGGGAGCATGTGTTGAGGGCGAGGAAGAACTGCTGCTCCACCGCGGGGATGGCCCCCGTGTTCCTGGCCAGCTTGTTCATGAGGTCCTCGCTGAGGTAGCCCGTGTCCAGCACGTCGGCCTTGCGCACCGCCTCGCGGAACGTCACCAGTGCGTCGCGGTACTTCTGCTGCTCCCCGAGGCGGAGGCGGCGCAGCTTGGCCCGCTTGAGCGCGATCTGGTGCTCGAGCTTCTCGGCCTCGTCCATGTCCTCCTCCTCGTCGCTGAACTCGACGATGTCGTCGTCGTCATCGTTCTCCTCCTCGGGCGGGAACCACTGCGTCTCGTCCACCTCGGGGTTGTAGAAGTACGGCCGGTTGTGCTTGTCGCTCCAGTATACGAAGTAGCCGTTGGCCCAGAACTTGCCGTCGGGGGGCACGTCGGACTTGCGCAGCGCCGTGAACGGGATCCGCTTCTCCTTTTTCTTCGTGCCCGGTGGACCGCTCCCCGCCGCGCCGCCCCCCGCCTTACCACCCTCCACGCCCGCCGCCGCGCCCGTGAGGGCCCCCGTGACCGCGCTGAAGGGGCTCAGGATGGCATCGAACATGGAGGCCGCCTCCTCGGCCGCGAAGACTTCGGCCGCCGCCTGCTTCTCCTCCGACTCCTTCTCCTTGATGATCTGCTCCACGCGCTTCTGCTGCACCAGGTCATCGATCTTGTGCTGGTCCAGGCGCCGGCGCGCGATGGACTGCACCTTGATCGCCGCGTTCACCTGCTGCATCTTCGTGTCGAACTCCTCGCGGGCCTTGGCGCGGCCCAGCATGCCGCGGGAGGCGGCCTGCAGCCGGATGGTCGCCGCCTCCTTCTCCGCCTTCTTCTCCTCCTCCATCACCTGCTTGATGGTCCGCTTCTTGAACACGAAGCCGTGGTTGGCCTGCGTCGCAACCGCGTCGTACGTTTGGTAGTGCTTCGGCAGCGGCTTGTCGCGCTTCACGAACTCAATGTAGTCCGCCAATGTGTGCCAGTCCTGCAGCTGCTCCCCCGCAAACATCAGGTTGTGCTGGTCGGGAGGGACGTGCTCCTTCTCCGCCATCTTGCGCTTGATCACGCCGATGGTGTCCGTCAGCTCGGCCTTGACCGTGATGGCCTTGCCTGGAAAACAACGTGTGAAGGTACCATGACACACATTTTCGCGCGGTGGTTCCCGAGCCCAAGCCGGCAGGCGCGCCGTGTCCCAGGCACACATGGAAGTGCACGCAGGAGCGGGCAAGGGGCAAGGAAATGCATCGACGTTACAGTAACTCGAGCGTGCCACAGCAGTGCATCAGGTGACCAGGCGCTGCCGCACCCCCGCGCGTTCAGGTAAAAAGGTGTGCGCGTTGTGCGGGGGGCGTGGGTATGCCACAGCTTCGCCCTCTCTCTCCGTGGTTCTAGGCGCGCACCAGTGAGGGTCTTGATTTGGATCTTCATTGTGCCGGCTCAACCACGCTCGCTCGGCGCTTGTCGAGGTGCCGCGTGTGCCGGGTCGCGGGAAAACAACAACGATTGCCCAACTCTACAATTGACCAATGGGCAAGGGTAAATGTTTGGGCCCGTTTTTTTGGCGCGATTATGTCCTACCATATATTGTACCTAGGTACTTAAGTACGTCATTAAGCACATCCTCAGTATGTCATGTGTGCATCATGTCCGTATAGTTTGTATTCGAGGGTACATACTGACCGTACCCTTGCGAAAACGGGGAAAAAAACTGAGTTGTCTTCCAAAGGGGGTGTCATTATCCGTTACTCGGCGCACGCGTGCGAGCCGTGTGGTGTGGGGTGTGGGTTCCAGGTCAACCGTTTCATGGCGCAGTCCCTCGGCAGCTACCTTGCCACGTCAGCCGCGAGAAGGTGTGCAATACCATGGCTTGACTCATTTGCTTTACTAGTCTCCTTACTTGTCAACTGTGACGCGTTGCTTTCCCAGCCAACCGGCGGCGCCGCGGCCCCCGTCGGAGCCTCGCAGCGCGTCGTCGGCGCCGTCGGCCAAGTCGATCCAGCCCACGCCTCCAGCCCACGCCGCCTTCCGGGGCCCGACCGGGCCTCGAAGCCCCGTGGTGCGGCAGCAGGAGCAGGTGGCGTCCCTCCTGAACGCCTACCCCCAGTCGGGCAAGCCCAAGGCTCGGCACCAACCGTCAGCGCAGCAGCCACGCACCCACCTGTCACCCCAGGCGCCCCGGCCCAAGTCTCCCACCAAGTCCTCACCCAAGGCGCCTAGTGGGGGCGGCGGCGGCGGCGGTCCGCGGTCCCACGCCCACGCGGCGCCCATGCCCGCGCCGCACCATCCGCTCGGCGGCCAGCACGGCGTCGCCCGGCCCTCGGCGCAGACCGCCGCGCACACAGCGCAGTCGCCGCCCGCGGCCCGATCGCCGGTGCTGGCGATGCTGTCGAGCAGCGGTGGAGCCGGCGGCGCGACGAGCCCGCTGGCGGCGTCGCTGGGCCCGGCATCGGCGGTCAAGGGTGGGCGGACGAACGGGGCGGTGTCCAAGCTGCGGCGCACGGACGAGGGCGTGCTGGCGCTGGCGCTGTGCCGCGACATGCTGCAACGCGCGGGGCTCAAGCACTCGCTCACGGTCTTCGATGTAGAAACAGCGGGGTGCGTGGCCATGGACATTGCAGGGAGCAACGGTGGCGGCAGTGGCGGCGGCCTCGCGCCCAAGGACGACGCCATCGCGGGGGCCATGGAGGCGGTGCTCGTGTCCCTTGGCCAGGGCGACGGACCCGAGCTCTGCGCGCCCCTGGCGAGCGCTCACCACCGTGGCAAGCCCCTGCTCGTGGGGCTTCTCAAGGTGCTGTCCTGCCCCGGCGCGGCCCTCGTCTCCACTGATAGCGCCAACTTCGCCTCCACCGGCGGCAGCAGCAGTCTCACCACCAACGACCCCAGCGGTGGCGGCGGCCTCGCGCGTTACACCGGCCCTCCGCCGGCGAGCCCCGAGCAGCAGCAGTCGTCGTCGCCGCAGGTCGTGACCCTTCTCCATGCGCCGCCCCTCGGTGGGGCGCCCTCGTTGGGGGGATCGGTCGAGTCGGCGGGGTCGTCGCTGCGCAGCGGCGGGTCCGCGTCTGAGGCGTTTAGCAACGGCCGAGGCTACCTCCGGCTGCAGCGGAGCCCGTCGGGGCGGCGCCTCGAGATCGTGCCTGAGGCCTCGACGAGCGTCGACCAGTCCTTCGTGCTCGGTAGCCCCTCGTTCCAGGCCTCGCGCGGACTCCGCGGCGCAGGCGACGCTGCCGCCGCCGCTGCCGAGGACGAAGCCGAGGCGCGGTACAAGCGTGACGTGTGGCGCGGCGCGGTGTGGGTACGGCGTTGGCTCGGGCGCTGGGGACGGCGACTCGAGGCGAAGGCCTTTCGGTCGTGGGCCGAGGAGCACCGGCTGGAGGCGCACCAGCGGCGCGGCGTCCGGGCCTCAAAGCTGCTCGTGCTCGCCAGCAGGCGCGCCGCGAGCTTGCACCGAGTCCGCGCGGCCGCCTTCAGCCGCTGGCGCGTGGCAAGCGTGGCGCACCGGCAAGGGGCAAAGCGGCGCGCCGCGGGGCTGGCCTGGCTTCGGCGCTGGGCCACACGCAACGGCGAACGCCTCGCCCGCCTCGCACTCCGCAAGTGGGCGAGCAAAGCCGCCAGGGCGCGCCAGGCCGCGACCCGCCGAGCCCTGGCGCGTGTGCAGCGTTCCTCCGGCGCTCGGGCAGTCGGTGCGGCGCTGTCGCGGCTCCTAAAGCTGCGCATGGGGCGGGCCATGGCACGCTGGCTGGCCGCGAGCCGGGCGCTGGCGCGGGCGGCGCGACAGGCCAATCAGGAGGCGCGGGCACTCCAGGTGGGACTGACAACGCCCCCCCCCCTTCAACATGCAACCTGCATGTAACCTGCATGCCATTCACACCGAGGCACGCACTCATGATTACTGCGCTCGTAACCTCCTCTATGTGACTGACTGCCTTCACCCCGCTGCTGCTGTGTTTTCATGCTGCAGAACGCCATTGGCCGCCCGCGCGCGCCTAGCCGCCGCCCCACCGTACTGGAGGAGGCCGCATTCTCGCCACTGCTGGCGCACGAGCCCTCGTCGCCGCGGTCCGCCGCCAGCCGTGCCGAGGGCCGCCCGAGCTCCCCCGCCGCGCGGCCTGCCTCGCGGCCTTCCTCGCCCGTGACGGGGGGAAGCCTCGTGTCGCCCTTGACCTGGGCATCATCGCCGCCGCCCCAATACCCAGACGCCGCCTCGGCTGCAGCAGCCGCAGCGGCAGCGGCCTCTCCGCAGTCCGCCGTGTCCGCAGAAACCATTCGACGCCGGCGCCAGAACCGCCAGCAGCCCTCGCCCGGATCTTCCCCGCTGCGGGCCCAGTCGTCGTCGCCGGAGGCACTGGCAGCGGCACCGGTACCGGCATCAGCACTGGGGCTTTCGCAGCTCGGGCGGTCTCCGCCGTCGCTACCGCCGCCGTCGAAAACTGCGCAGAGTCCTTCGCCGGGCGCCGCGCAGAAGAGCCCCGCGCAGATCCCCGCGGCGCCAACGCAGGCGCGGCAGCCGTCGCCCCAGAGGCGGCCGGGCGCCGCGGCGTCGCTCTTTCCGGCGGCGGGCCCCGAGGCAGGCCTTGTGGAGGCAACGGTCCCCGATGTGGGCCCCGAGGCGAGCAGGGTGGGCCGACAGACCCTGACGCTGGCGGTGCGCACGGCGCAACCGGTGATCTCGCCCTACGACCGGCGGCAGAGCGCGTCACCGCTGCCCTCGCCGCTGACCTCGCCGGAGCCCTCGCTGGAGCCGGCCGCCAAAGCGCCGTCGTCGCCGGGCGGTCGGAGGCAACTTGCCCTCCTCAGCGCCATGTCGCCCCCGCGGGAGCCGCCGCCACCGTCGCAGCAGCACCAGCACCGGGCTGCTGCGGCCTCGAATGCGGCGGCGGTGGCGACAGCGGCGTCCGAGGCGGCTGGGATCGCGTCCAAGGCGGCAGCGGCAGACGCCGCCGAGGCGGCAGCGGCGGAGGCCGCAGAAAGGATAGCGGCGGCGAAGAAGAAGGCAGAGATTCAAGCAGCTGAGGATGCGGTGGCAGCGGCTGAGAAGGAGAAGGCGGCTTCAGCCGCGGAGGTGGCGCAGAGGCGACGGCTAGAGAGCCTTCGTGGCGTGCTCGCGGAGGCCGGCGCCGCCCTCGAGGAGCACCTCCACCACTCACCCCCGGCCTCACCGCCTCCGGCCTCGCCGTACAGTCCGAGCTCGCCGCACAGCCTGGGCTCGCCGCGGTCGTTCTCGCCGCTGTCACCGGTCTCGGCCTCGCCGCCGCCGGTGGTGCACCACACGCCCGGGAAGCCGTTGTCGCCGGTGTCCGAGGCGTCCATGACCTCTGGCGACGGGTCCTACTACGACGCTACCTCCGGAGACGAGCCCCCTGCGCGGCGGGGTGCGAGCCTGCGAGATGACTCACTCCACCTCGGCTCGCCCAACGGCTCGTATTCTACTGGGTCGCCGTTCCTCGACCCCCGGGCTGCCATGGCGGCCCGCACGACGACCTTCGACGACGACACGGCCAAAGGCTACTTCATTGGCAGTGGGTCGCTCGTCGGTTCGCTTTCCTCAGAGGAGCCCGGCAGCGGGGCGGGCAGCACCGCGGGCAGCACCGCGGGCAGCGGCAACTCCATCCTGGCCAGACTCATGCGCACCAACGACTCTCCGTCGGCGACGTTGCCCACCTCTGCCTCGGCCTCGTCGGTAGGCTCCTCCTTGGGAGGCTCCTCGGGAGGCTCTTTGGTGGCGGCCTCGCCCGCTTCGTCGCTGTCGGCGGGCGGGACGGGCACCGGCCGTTCCTTGGGGGTTGACGACGACGCCTGCGGGCTTGATGCCTCCGAGGCAGACGCGGAGGCGGAGCGGGTTTACGCCGAAGCTGCGAGCTCCAGCAGCGATGACCTCAACGTGGCGGCGTCTTCCGACGAGGAAGAAGGAGAGGGAGGGGGAGAAGAAGAAGAAAAAGAAAAAGAAGGGGGGAAGCCAACGCCCGGTGAGCGCAGCCACGCAGGTGTGCCTCTTTCCGACGACAACGAAGGCTCCTTCCGTGACAGCCGGAGCGGCGGCGCGGCGGACGACAGCGGTGCGGCGGGGTCGTACTTCGGCACGGACCCAGCCTCAACGGTCTCGAGTGGCACCGAGGAGGTTGCGAACAAGACCGCCGACGGCGCTTACCGCCATCGCGACGCCGCGGGCTTGGGCGCGACGGCGAGTGCGGCCACTCTTCGTGCCACGGGGGGCTTGCGGGCGTCGACGGTGTCGATCGACTTCAGCGCGACGGTCGCGGCGACCACGAGCAGGCAGGCCGACCGGCAGGCCGACCGGCAGGCCGACCGGCAGGCCGACCGGCAGGCCGACCGGCAGGCCGACCGGCAGGCCGACCGGCAGGCCGACCGCGCCCGGCGCAGCGCCAACCTGTCTCGCGCCGCCCTCGACCGTGGCGGCTTCCGGGAGCACCGCGGGGTTCCCTCCGACGGCGCGGGCGATGCTGGCAGCGATGCTGACGGCGGCGATGACGCTGGCTTCGACCTCGACGAGTACACCAGTGGAGACGCAGCGTCGCCGCAGGCCGGTGCGTCATTCGGCGAGGACGCGTTCGGCGAGGACGCCTACGGTGTGGACGGGTTGGACGATGCGGACGCCGAAGACGTCGACGACGCCACGGACGGCGCAAGGGAGGATGGCATGGGCAGCGATGGCTGCGGTGACTACGAAGACGACCATGGCGACGCTGACGAGCGCGCTGGCGCTCCGGCGACCAACGAGCGGCTCCCGGTGGCAGCGCGCGAGACATCGCCACTGCTGGCGGTCGCGGCGGAGGCGGCGGCGGCCTCCACGCCACCCACGCACTGGGAGTGTGACGTTTGTCGGCGCGTGAACAGTGCCGCGGCCAAGGCATGCGGTGTCTGCTTCAGCAAGCGCGACTTCGCCAAGGCCAAGAAGTTCGGCAAGGCCCTTGCCATGCTAACCAACGTGAAGCTGGCCCTGGGCTGGGCCTCATGGACCGCCGCTCTGGTTGTCTTCCGGGCCGAGGCCGCCGCGGCCGAGGCGGCAGGCTGGGTCTGCCCCCGCTGCAGCCTGCGCAACCCCCTGTCGCTCTCCGCCTGCGCCGCCTGCTTCGCGCACAGCCGCTCGCCGTCGCCCGGACGCAGCTCCAGCAGCCGCATCAGCAGCCCGCGGTCCGAAGGCGGCGGTGGAAGCCCGCGGCGGGCCCCGTCGCCATTTGCCCTCGACGGGGGAGGGCCCGCGCTCAGCTCGTCGGCGCAGTCGTCGGCGCAGAGCAGCCCCCGGTTCGCCCCGGCCCCGACAGCGGCCCAGCAGGCGCCGGTGCCGTCATTATTGTCGTCGGGTAGCCCTCGCGCCTCGCCACGCTGGGCGTCGGTGAAGACCACCGCCGCTGTCGCCGCCGCATCGACCAAGGCCACTGCTGCGTTCGGCCGCTCCGCTGCGCCGAGGAGCGGCCCCGACGGCGGTCGCCCCGACGGCGGTCGCTCCGACGGCGATCGCCCCGACGGTACCCTGGCGCGGGCGCAGTCGTCGCCCCTGCGCCTCCGAAGCCTTCCGCCCGTGCGCAGCGAAGGGTCCGAAGGGTCCGACGGCGAAGGGTCCGTCGGCGACGCGGCCAAGCGCGAAGGGTCCGTCGGGCGCGCGGCCGCCGTCGCCGCAAAGCTCGCAAAGCTCAAGGCCGCGGCCGCGAGCAGCGCCCCCGTGGTGCGCCCCCCGCCACTGGTGATTGGCCGGCACGACGCGCCTCCAGCTCCTCTCGCGCCCTCGCCCGCCGCTGCCGTGCCTGTCGCCGTGCCTGCCGCTGTGCCCACCGCGCCACCGCACAAGGCGCCTCCGGCGGTTCCAACCCTCGCCCTCGGCCGCCTTAAGCATGCGCACGCGGACGGCGGACAGGACGGCGGTGGGGAGGTGGGCCCCGCGGCGGCTCCGAGGCGCCAAGAGGCCAAGGAGGGTGGGAAGGCCGAGGCCAGGAGTCGTGCGGCGCCCCCAGCGGCATCTCCAGTGGAGCGGGGCCTGCAGCAGGCGACCGCCGACCCGGAGGGCCTCTTCGCGGCGGCAAAGCGCGCCGACAACACCTCTCCCGCGGGATCACCCAACGCACTACCACCACCTCCTCCCCCACCACCACCACCACCACCACCAGCCGACGCCACTGCACTCGCTGCCACGGCGGTGGCAGGGCCGGCCCGCGAGGACGTGTCCAGCGGTGACAGCGGCGGCGGCGGCGGCGGCGGCGGCGATGACGAGGACGCGCGTGGTGTGGACACGACGGCCCGGTCGCTCACCTTTGACTCGCCTAACTCGCTCGCCGCGGAGCCTCCCACCGCGGTCAAGGTCAATGCCCTGGTTGGCCGCTTCAGCCTCGGCAACCACCCTGCCGCTGCCGGTGGCGGGCCCGACGGTGATGGCCACGGCCCCGACGGTGATGGCCGGGCAGGCGGGCTAAGGCGCGTACCGTCGCCTGGGGCGCGCGCCGCCGTCGCAGGCCGGTGGCCACCGGTGCCGCAATCGAATGGCTCCACGCCGCCTGTCCCAAGCGCGCGGCACGGGGTGCAGTCGGGGCCACCGCCCGCACGGCCGCCCACGCGGCAGGCCCTGTACAACCACGACGATGACCCCCTCGACGGCAGGCCAAAGGCGACCGCAGCAGCGCCAACGGCGGCGGCAGACTCAAAGCCCAAAAGAATCCAGGACGGCGACTACGCTGGCTCCGTGACGCCGTCCGACGACGGGTCGGAGCACTCATCCCTGTCGACTCTCAGCGCCCTCACGCCGCACAACCTCTCGGGCGCCGACGCCAAGGACGGCGGCAGCGCGCGAAGCCTCAACTCAGCCGCGTCGCCGGCCTCGCTCACGGACGTCTTCGCACGCACGGCCTCGGAGACCAAGGCCGAGCGCATGTTCCCGAAGCGAGCGCAGTCCACCGGCGACGTGGGCGGCGCGGCGGGCGCGGGGCAGCGGAGGCACTTCGAGGCGGTGCGGCGCGTGCAGTTCAGCGACCTCGTCCTCGGCCCCCGCAACACGGCTCCCGTGGGCCACACGGCGGCCGTCGGCGCGTCGCCTTCGGCGTCGGCGCTGTCCCGACTGTCCCCCGCTGCGACGTTGTCCCCAGCCGAGTCGGGGCAGAGCTACTCGTTCGGTTCCCCGCTCTCGCCGCCCCGCCTGGTCCAACAAGCGTCGACGCACCCTGCCGCGCTCCTCGGCGCCGTGCAGCCCCCCGTGAGCGGCGAGCTCCGGTCGCCGTCCTTCAAGGAGGCCATGGCCATCTTCAATCGGCGGAAGTAGCCGAACCGAACAGGACCTGATTGTGGGCTCCAGGAAAACCCACGACATTTGCTAGTGGACCCAACCCCCACTGAGGGGGGAGTAAAACCGCAAGCCACCTCTAAACCAGATGGAACCTAGCTAAATTAGACACCAGAAGCACTACAAATACGCAAAACCCACATGGATGTGGCTGTGGCGCGTGGCACACCCGGTTTTTTTTTTTTTTAGTTTTCCGCGCGGGCCACCCCCCCCCGT
>Ga0181573_10003367_pt1 | contig 14151 bp, 13 predicted proteins | sample 101ome_25_FD_148643 | JGI IMG/M metagenome (GOLD analysis project Ga0181573, IMG submission 148643) | Coastal salt marsh microbial communities from the Groves Creek Marsh, Skidaway Island, Georgia - 101409BT metaG (spades assembly) | ecosystem: Environmental > Aquatic > Marine > Intertidal zone...
TACGCCGTAGCTGTGTATAATCCGCCACCTTCGGGGCGTAGCGCAGCCTGGTAGCGCACCACACTGGGGGTGTGGTGGTCGCAGGTTCAAATCCTGCCGTCCCGACCAAATTTTCGAGTCACACCGACACGTCGTGCCCACTCGCCACAGTAGGGCGCTCTTGTCAGAGATCAGTACGTAAAAAACTGTGAATCATTTATTGCCGGAGCAGATTGGACGTTAGTTTGCGTGCAGTCGCCATTGTCTGAGCTCTGTAGGCAGCGAACAACTGCGGTGGAGCCCATATTCAACTCCATCACCGAGGTAACGAACTCGGCTGATTGCAGGAAAATGGTTGCAGCATATGCGGTTAGGTTGCCAAGGGTTCCCCAGGCATTGTACGCCCTCATAGATGCTCCCGGGTACAGAGTGACAGTGCCAATGTCAAAACCACCACCGATTCTTAACATCGACCCTGTCTCAAGCTGGATGGAATTGATTACTCCTCTAGGCTCTTCCAAGTTGCCACTGAAAGCCCTCACGATTCCTCCATCGACAGCACGGATATTGATTGGTGCATCATTCAACGCTTCAACACGCTCCAAGCGTAGGTAGCTGTTGGCAAATACTGAAATATCGGGTGAATCCAGCTTCAAACACCTCAGATACAGCGTTCCACCCATATTTGCGTCCAAACCTAAACCGTATTCATCGAGTAATCCCGCTGTCAGACTAGATTCGTTGCAGTCGCCGGCAATTTGGACAAATCTCCCCACTGCGTGACCCATCACTCCTCCACTTTCCCCTTTTGGTTCTGGTGCATTGCAGATACCAGAGATGTCATAGCGCACTCGATTAATGTGGAGGGTCTCTTCAAAAATTCTGTCGAACTCGCTTGGGTCTGACGTACAGTCCACAGGCACCTGCTTTAGATGCCACTGGTAGTAAAAAGGGTCATTAAAGCCATCAGGCCCTGTGCGAAGTCGCTGAAAGTTCTGATTAATCTTCTCGGCATCTGCCACGTCTCCATTGCTGAACTCATGGAGCACTTGACCAATAGCGAGCGCGGGAAACAGTAGTAATAGCGGTAGTGTTTTCACGTGCTGAGTCTATGACAGCAGGCAAACCAAGTCGCCACAGTAGGGCGCTTTTGTCGCTTTTTGAAAATGTGGACTGAAATTCGAGCGAGCTTGCCCCACGGTGCGCTAACGGGGCTTCTCTGCTACCTCATAGCCCATGAGACTGATTACGTGCCTCTTGCTGATGCCCACCCTGTCGTTCGCTCAGGTGCCTCACACGCTTCAAAACGGTGAGGTGGCTGATGCTGAGAAGATGAATGAAAACTTCGATGCTCTGAATCAGCGAATTATATCGCTTGAGACTCTACCAGCTAGAGATAACCTCGGTCAGTTGAACATGGATATCGACTGCAGCAGTGATTCAGGCAACAGCGCACCTTGACCCCGTGATCTTCAATATCTCGGGTGATTGCCAGTTCGAGGCTGGATTTTTTACCCGGGGCAGACATATCGGAATAAACGGTGGAGACGGTGAAAAAGTTAGGCCTCGCCTGTTGCTAGGGGAGGGTGCGTCCTTTCAGGTGAAAAATTCTGGTATTGATATTGCCGATGTAGATATTGTGACTGGATCAACCTTTTTGTTGGCGCAAAGTGCTTCTGTTAGCCTGTTCCGAGTAAACTTTTCAGGGCCAGAGGCCACTACTATATCGGTTCGAGCGAATAGCAATTTACGGTTAACAGATTCACTGCAAACAGAGTCCCGGCCTTCAATAAAGGTGACAGCCAGGACTCTTTGGATACGAAGCGTCTTCGCCCCGACGAAACTGGATCGGGTGTATGCGTCCATCGGGTCTAGTGTTTGGTGCAGGGTCTGCAACGTCGACATCCCTAGCTTGATTTTGGATATCAACAGTTTTCTCTGTGCATCAGAAGCTTATGATGAGCTCCCCAATGATGGTAATTTCAATCCCGGCCATTTAAACCTTGGAGAGCTCACCGTGCGGACAGGCTCGGTATTTGTTCATGAAGGAGCGCCCTCTGCTGAGCCCACCTATGTAGCAAATGTGTTACCGGGATCTATTGCCGAATGGAATGTAGATACGTCTTTCGAGTCTTCCGAGCGATGTGTCTTTCGATAGCCGCTCTGAGAAATCGCAGAACACGGCGCCACCATCGTAAAAACCATTCTCTACCGTTCCTAGATGAGGGGTGGCCTTTTTACTTGGCGTGCCGTGCAAAACGATTGTCGCCCTAAGCCAATCTAGTTAGAGCGGAAACAAGAACGATTAGGCATAGTCATTTTCAAATCTCCCATTCAGCACTTGCTCGCTATCAGGGTTTTTGTGAAAAAAAAGGATTTCATATGAATTTACAGCTCAAAACCTTTTCTTTGAGGATACCTGCTTTGTTGTGGAGTTATCGATTCGCATGCAGTTTTTTTAAACGCTTGGTGTTACTGATTTTTTTACTGCCAGCTTTATCACTTGCGCAAATACCCCACACGTTTACAAATGGGGAGTTCGCGGATGCAGAGCAAATCAATGAAAATTTCGAGACTCTTCGACAATTGCTTTCTGAGAGTTTGCGCCCACATAACGAATCTGGGTCCGTAAATTATTCGGGCCGTTCGATACCGGTCGCTGATCGCTTCGAAGTTGATTGTACTCAGAACGATCAGGCATTGAAGAATGCAATCGCTGGTGGACATTCCGCTATTACAGTTGTGGCGGGCACTTGCGACGCCAACACAGACAATATTGAACTTATTGCTCGCAGACTTGGAATCAGCGGTATCGCCACCAATGGCATTAAGCCAGTGCTTGACACTAGCGGAGGCCGATTTGATTCAAGCGCCAGCGTGATTCAGTTGTCGAATCTTGTATTAAGAGGCGGGGTAAGGACTCGCGTGGGGTTTCTGGGGCTTACCAATGTAGAAATTGACTGCTCATCAATAACAGATCCTTCGGAGCATGGCATCTGGGTATATGGTAGCCAGCTGTCCTTTCAGGAGTCTTCACTGGAGGGGTGTGGTGGAATACAGGCGGGGTATAACGCGTTGATTTATTCCGTTGAAAGTAACATCTCAACGGTAGCAGGTGCGGCAAATGCCCTTAATTTATTTCAGGGTGCTACTGCGCGTTCTGTGGGTACCTCTTGGCGCGCGGCCGAAGGAGATTTAATGTGGATAGGTACTGGGACGGACCTCTGGCTGGTTCCGCCGATATTGCTGGAGGGCACAGTTGGTATCAATTTTGGAGGCTTCCTCTCGGTGAGCGACGACAGCGTAGAGTGCCCAGAGACAGCAGAACCTAGGTCGTATATAAGCCTTGGCCTGACTTCATTGGTGAAATGGCCAGATAGGTGCCCATCCTTTTATCCTGTGGGATGTAGAGGCGGACTATCGCTATTTGATACCGGTGAGGGATTAACATGTCGATAGAGCGATTTTTCTGGTGGGACATAGAAGACACTTCTGGAGAGGACGGATTTTCTTAGGGGTGGTCGAGAAGGAATCCATGCGCGACTTCCTAGCCAAGTGGCGAGCAGCCTCATCGAGCGAATGGGGACTAGAGACAATTTGCTACCAACACCGGGGCTGCGGCCCCATCACGCCCGCACGGGCACAACACACGGAGAGTGACATGAGTAAAGACGCAAGCATCACGGCAATTCAAATCAGGGTACACCCAGACGAATCGCGTGGGCAGTGGATCTGCAAAAAGACACCATCGAGGATTTTGGTGTTGAGAACGTCACGATTGAGACTGGGGCTACCCACTTGATCGACGTTGATGGCGAAGGCGCTGACCTAGCCACCGAGAGAGGGAAGGGCGCATTGATACAGTGGTTGGACAACGACACCACCATCACCAGCCCGTTTCTAATCAAGGGCCGCCCGGGCTCAGATACCATCCATTAAACACACGGGGCTGGGAAAATCGGCCTGCTGTTGGGGTTGGCCATATTATTATCTATCAAGGGATCGCTGGGGGATTTACCCCTCCCACCGGGGGCTGGATGGCGCTGGTGGTTCTAGTGGCGTCCTCCACATCAGACGTTGCTGAAGTCCCCATCGGACAACTCGACTCGAGTGGGGGATGTGCTTTGCACGGACGCTTTCACACCAGATTATTACCCCACAGGGATAGTGCTGAGCTAGCCTCGCTGGTGCTATCTTTTTGTTGGATTGAAGCTCGTGCCACGGAGGGCATATGAACTGTTCAAACTTCGCGCGCATGCGCACGCTTTTTCTGCTTTCTTTGTTTTACGCTCGACGACTCGCCATGTTTGGTTTCGTTGCGATGGGCCTGACCTTGAGTGCCTGCGGTAGCGATACCGCGCAGGAGTCGTTGATCGAAACACTTGCCGATGTGGACGGGCTTGAAGTAAACATTGATGACGGCGCCTTTGGTTATAGGGTCGAGGGCGAGGACGGGGTTGTGGTTGTCGGATCAGACGCTGTATTACCCAATGGCTTCCCTGATGATATTCCTATCCTGCAGGCTGCGGAGATTGTTGGAAGCTTTGAGACAGCGGAAGAGTTGGGCGTGCAGTTGTCGGCGCCTGACAGTCCTGAAGAGGTGATTCGGGGTTATAAGAAGTCTCTGTTGGCAGCTGGCTGGCAGGCCACAGGCTCATTGGTAATGAGTGAACTTGCCACGATAACCTTTGAGAAGGGGCCGCGCATCGTGTCTGTTACTGCAATGAGCGTTGATGGCGAGAGCTCAGTGATCACATTGGCAACGCGTGCCGGATAATGCCCTGCTAACGCTTGGATGAGCGTGATCCCATAGCCTGGGACGCTGAGAGTCCCACACGCATGATTTGACACTGTGCTTGTCTGGGGCGGGGTCCCAGTGTCTTAAGATGTTCATAGTCAATCTGGCAGTCGGCAGTGCCCTCGGTGCCTTGGTGATGTAGACTTCCATCAATAAACCAACATTTGTTTAGGAGTGGTTATGGGGAAGTTCATTACGAACTCGATGAATCCTTACTGGAAGCTCACTTTCGTGGCGTCTGTTTATTGGGCGATGTTTTTGATCAGCGTGCCTACAATAAATCAATTTGATCTTATCGTTTATTTCACGCCACTGACCCTATGGGTCGTTGGGAGGTGGCTGATACTGAAGGAATAGGGGGCAGATCAGACTCTAGCGTGTGGCCTCGACAACGTAAGCGGCCAACGCTTCGATCTCTTCCTTGCTCAACTGGGCACCGTATGCGGGCATAGCCCCTACACCCTGAGAAACTGCACTAATAACCTGGCTGAATGAAGGGCTAAGTCCATTAAGGTTCGGCCCGATTACCCCCTGAGCTTTTGCATCAGCCAAGCTGTGACAAAGGCCGCAAGCTGGCTGAGCGCCTTCGTTGAAGAGCCTCTTGCCCTGCAAGGCCTGATCTGTCAGCACGAGAGCATTGAGAGGAGCCGGGTCAGAAGGGATGTCTGCCGTGGCAACATTCTTGATGTTTTCTCTGGGTATGCTGGGCAACTCCGCAACAGCATTGATCGTGAGCGCATGATCTTGCCAGCCGTTATGACCATACCCACGATGGTTATGCACGGCCAGTTTAGGTTGCTGCTCACCCATAGTATCGGTGGCACGACAGACAAAACGATTCTTTCCCACTGGCATTTCAGTCACTAACTGAAAGGTTCGCCAGGCATTTGCGCCCAGGTCGGGTCCCACGAATTCAGCTCGTTGCCAGGTCACACCGTCATCAGCTGATATCTCGACAAAATCGACACCGCGTTCTCCAGAGAACGCCACTCCGTAGAGTGTATTGGGCCCCGCGAGGACCGAGCCACCGCCTGAACCGGGACCATTGAGCCAGGACTTCACGGGCATACGCCACATTGAAGGTTGGTCTGAGTTTCCGGACATGCCCTCAGGCCGCATTCGATAACCGGTCTGTTGGATTTTGGCCCTCGATTCACTCTTGGTCGCTGCTAACTTGCGCACCCACTTCACATTGTTGACGCCAAAATAACCAGGAACAACAAGGCGAACTGGACCTCCATGAATCGCAGGCAGGGGCGCGCCGTTCATTTCCCAGACGACTAAACAATCTTGCAGACCTTTTGATAGTGGCACAGATCGCTCAACGACGACGCTGCTCGTATCGATACCTTCGGGCAGTGGTTCGCCACCAGTAGTGGTTAAAAAAGCTGCCTCGGCCTGAACACCGTCAAAGTGCTCGAAAATATCGGCGACCGCAACACCAGTCCACAAAACGCAGCCCGCGGCGCCGACACCCCATTGGGACCCGGACGGATCGTGAGGAAAGAACTCTCGGCCGTTGCCTGAGCACTGCAGTACCGTCGCTATGGTCCGGGCCTTCATCCGTTTTAACTCGGCTAATGTTATCTGCCCCTCTCGTTTGCACCCCGCTACTGTAAACGTCCAATCGTCCCTTTGATCAGTAATCTCTGCCGGAGGCATGGGCAAATTGTTTCGAATAAACAGATGTGATGCTGGTGTAATTGGACCAAATCCGAATGCCTCCCTGCGTGTCTCAAGTGACCAGGGAAGGTCGTTATGTACAATGAAAGCGCCTGATAGCTTAGCGTCGGGCAGCATACGCGTGGTATTTGCGAGGCTGAAATTATGGGTTCCAGCCGCCACTCCTGCGGCAAGTGCTTTTAAAAGGAAACGTCTTGTCAGTACTTGCATCAAATCCCCATCATTCTCTGTCGCCAGGTTAGTACAGTTCTGGAATGCCGCGTGTAGCAAAAGGTGACACTAACTGGCGGTATTTGATCGTTGCCAATTCCTTCTTGTTTGAGCCATTGCAGGTCGCGGCTTATACCTGCGGCCCTCAGGTCAGCGTTACCCCACAATGATATTGATATGCTTAGTTTGCATGTCGTCGAACTAGCCCTCCGGGCCGGGCGCCGGTGTCCTTACCGTTTCGATGGCTGATCTCGCCGTTGACCATTGCCATCACATAGCCTTCGGCACCCTGCACCAAGCGCGGTGCGCCTGTAGGCAGGTCTCTGGCTATGTAGGGCATGTTCAGTTCAAGGGTGTTGAGAGAGATCACATTGATGTCCGCTTTTTTACCGACCTCGATAACGCTTCTGTCATTCAATCCATAGAGATCTGCGGGCATTTCAGTCAGCATGATGCGTTGCTTGGGCTGCCAGCGGGAAGGATGCTCAAGTTTACCGACCGCTCTTGACAGGCTGACGCGTGTAGGCAGCCGCGTTTACCGCTGACCGCTAATGTCTTCCTGTAGCGCCTCCAGCTCAGCTGATGTCCCCAGCATGCTGACCTCGATTTTGTGACCTAAGGCGTATTGTGGCGGCACGATTTCCGGGTGTTCTCCCGGTTTGCCAGGCGGGGTGTAGTAACCCAACGCATACTGACCCATCGAGTAACCGATCAGCTCTTGCAAAGGCTGATCAAGGTCTTTGGCGATCTCGGGCGGACAGGTTAAATACTGATTTTCTTCCTGGCGCAGCCAGCCCAGCGTATAGGTGATGTTGATGCCGATGCGATCCGCGTTGCTTCGGTTTTCACCCCCACCGTGGAACACCGATCCGGAGTAAACCAAAACCGATCCTGCCTGCATTTCTGCCTGAGTAATTTGTTCGGGCTCGATCGTTGCGTCGTCAGGCCATTGAGTACTGCCCGGCACCACTTGTGTGGCGCCGTTCTCGGACGTGAAGTCAGTGATCGCCCAAATCGTGTTGAACTGTGGCTCTACGTGGGCAAGGTGCGAGCCCCAGGCCCAACGATCCCGATGAATCTGCTGCGCCGTCTCACCCGGACCGATGCGAATGATCTGGGTCAGGTGCAGCTGCACGGTTTGGCAGTAGGGCTCTAGAAACAGTTTGCAGAGGTTCAGAATATTAGGATTCGCAATCAGCTCCCGGCATTTCTGTGAGCGCACCATTAGCCCACCCGTGCGCGTGGTTTTGAAGCCGGCGAAGTCATCGAAACCCCAATTCGAGTTGTCCATGTACGGGTCAGTTTCAGTTCTCAGCTCCGCGATAAATTCGGCACTCAAGACATCGTCGATAATGATGGCGCCGTCTTCTTTGGCTGCATTGATAAGGGTTTGCGCATCCGTATCGAATGAGAAATGTTTAATCTCAGCCATGGGGCTTTCCTCCTCGTCAGTCTAAAACGGCGATGCATTTGATTTCGATTTTGAGCATGGGGTCTACCAGCGCACCCACTTGTACGAGAGTCTGACTCACCTCCGGCGCTTTGCCGTAAATCATGTGCCGCTCGGTGAACAGCGCCTCAACCTGAACCATGCAGTCGTTCACCTCAGTCACAAACCAGGTTTCATCGACAATGTTGTCCATGTCGGCACCAAACTCTGCTAAGACTGCCGCCACGTTCCTGTAGGCGAGTTTCATCTGCGAGAGTAGGTCCTCAGGGATGGCGCCAGCGTCATCCATACCCACCTGACCCGCCAGGTACAACGTATTGCCAACTTGAACCCCTTGGCTGAATAAGTCCGCGTAGGGGCCGCTGCGAAAGAGCTTTTTGTCAATTTGCATCTTTTCTCCAGTGTGGGCATAGGTCGGCGAACTCGTTCTTGCCACGGTGTCGAAGATCGGCATTCTCGACGCCGCCCGCCCTGCATGTGTTGTTATTAATGAAAATCCTAGCATTAGGCGCGAGACTTGCATGATGCAAAAAGCGTCAACCTAACAAAAGTTAGTTAACGAAATTAACGTTGAATTGCCGGTCGGGGTAAGCTGTTACTGTGCTGAGTGAGAGGTCTCGGAGTGGGCGCTAGTGTGGCAACAGCCCAATATTCTTGCTCCCATTCAAAAGGGCAGGCTAGTGAGAGGTGATACATGAAGAAGACAAAAAAGCTGTTATCTCATGTGGCAATAACGGTTGGACTATTGGCCTGGGCGTTAACCGGGCAAAGCACCGAGCGGCCCAATGTGGTGCTGATGCTCGCCGACAATCTGGGTTTTGGCGATATAGGAGCTTACGGGGGCGGGGCCGTGCTGGGCGCGCCGACCCCAAGTCTGGATGGCTTGGCGGCCGAGGGCCTCATGCTCACTCAGTTCCTTGTCGAGCCGGGTTGCACTCCCTCCCGAGCAGGGTTGATGACGGGGCGCTACAGCGTTCGCTCGGGGCTCAACAACATTATTGTGGCGGGGACGCCGCTTACATTGAAAGACGAAGAGTTCACGATTGCGGAGCTCTTCAAAAAGAATGGCTATCGCACCGGCATGATGGGCAAATGGCACCTTGGTCAGGAAGCACAGAGTCTGCCCACTAGTCAGGGGTTCGACACCTATCAGGTTGGCATTTTGGAAACCACGGATGGCACTCTGTACCCAGAATCGATGCGACGGTCCGGCATGCCCGAGGCGGCGATTGAGCAGACTCAGCCTTATATTTGGGCATCCAATGAAAGCGGCGAGTTGGAGAGGGTCAGGCCCTACGATCTTGCCTATCGTGATGAGATTGAAGGTGACATCGCCCGTGCTGCGAGCGCATTTATTGAGGCTAACGCAGACGAAGATGCGCCTTTTTTCTTGTACGTCGGTTGGTCGAGCGTTCACTACCCAGCGGGTGTGTCTGAGGCCTTCCGAGGGCGTTCTCCCGCGGGTCGCTACGGCGATATGTTGATGGAGCATGATCACAGCGTCGGTATGGTGCTGGATGCCATCGACGACGCTGGCATTCGAGACAATACTCTGATCATCTACATCTCTGACAATGGGCCTGTGTCTTATGAAGGTAAAGATCACGATTTTCTGGGTAGCTCCGCGGGGCCGTTTAGAGGGGAAGTGGGCGACGTACTGGAGGGATCACTGCGCGTGCCTGGAATTGTGCGCTGGCCGGATCAGGTGCCGGCTCGCAAGAGCAACGAGATGGTGGCTATTCACGACTTTCTGCCGACGTTGGCTGCGATGCTGGGCGATACTTTGCCAGAGGAGCGACCGATTGATGGCCGGAACCAACTGCCGTTCTTTATTGGCGAAACAGAGTCTTCCGCCCGCGAAGACTACATCGCTTTTATAGATGGTGAAATCAGCGCAGTTCGCTGGCGGCACTGGCGGATATATCCCAAGCAGATCATCGCGTCGTCTGGCAATCCGTCTGCGCACGGGGTTTACGCGACGCGTGCCGAGGGAACTGGGTATCCCGCTATCTTCAACATCACCCGCGATCCCCGTGAAGAAATGAACGTGGTAGGAACCGAAGCTTGGGTTTTAGCCGCCTATATGAAGATCGTTGGCGCCTACCAGGTGAGTATCAAGGAGTACCCCAATCCTGCTGGATTCTCATTGACCGAGTTCCCCAAGTAAGCGGTGGTCGACAACAAAAACGCCTGGCGATGTAGCCGGGCATAAAAGAGAACGGCTCACCGTACCCACATTTGAACCCACAGTTAGGCTCTGTTTTTTAATGGAGTGATGGCGGTAAGCTTTCAATTGACGCGCCGCACCAGCCCTCCCGGCCTGGCCCCTGTATCTTGACCGTTTCGATGGGTGATCTCTCCATTGACCATGGTCATCACATAGCCCTCGGCACCCTGCAGCAAGCGCGGTGCACCGGTGGGCAAGTCCCTGGCTACGTAAGGCATGTTAAGTTCGAGCGTGTCGAGAGAGATCACATTGATGTCTGCTTTTTTGCCGACCTCGATAACGCCTCTATCACTCAATCCGTAGAGGTCTGCGGGCATTTTAGTCAGCATATGTACAGCCCGTTCCAGAGGCAGTTTTTGCCCCCTCTCACGGTCTCGAACCCAATGCTGCAGCATGAACGTGGTGTAGCTCGCATCGCAAATGACATTGACATGAGCCCCGCCATCCGCCGCGCCGACAACGACGTGGGGATGGATCATCATTTCATGAACAGCATTGAGGTCCCCGTCCGCGTAGTTCCCCATGTAAACATGGAGGAACCCGGGCTGACCGCTAGTACCCGATGCCACTTCGCACATAGCGTCGTAGAGAACTCCTTCAGCGCTGTCATCGGCGTTGGCTAATCTGGCAGCGAGGCTTTCAGAGGGGTTGGGTTCAAATAGTTGACGATCGGCGCAGGGAAAAATGGCGTTCATCGCATCGCGAACGACCTGCGCACCGTTTTGCAAAAGCGGCGACTGTATTTCCTCGCTGAGAATTCTGCTGCGACGCTCGGGCTCAAGCAGGGCAACGACCCGCTCCGAGAGTGGTAGATGAGCGATTTCCAGATAGCTGGGACGATCCAGAAAAATATGAAAGGTGTCCCAGCTCATCAACATCCCACCGGGCCGATTCCCTGTGGTTGCCCACAGTTTGGCACCCTCACGATTAGCCGTAGTGATCTCCTCCAGAAGCTCTCGCCACAGGGTGGTTTGTACGTTGTTTTGAGACAGCGTAAAGACGATTGAGCATCCCGTTTCGAGGCTGAGCTCCTTGTACAACTGCACCTCGTCTCTAAAGGCCGCGGGGTTTTCCCCCATTAGCCCTTCGGGAACAACCTGCAATAGGTTGGCACCGGCGTGTTGAATACCTTTGATGATCGCGAGGATCTCGTCCTTCTCGGCGAAGGTCCCGGGTACCGACTCTCCCGCAGTAGATGTATGCATGGCGATGCGGTTCGTTGAAAAAGCGAACGCCCCCGCCGCAATAGCCTCTCTCGCCAGTGTCGCCATCTGCTCAATCTGCTCCTCGGTCGCTGGGCCATTGAGATTGTTTGCCTTGCCCAGTACGTAGGTGCGAAGAGCGCCGTGGGGGAGCTGGGCGATCACATCGACAGCCCGGGGTTTTTTATCGAGGGCATTCAAATAGTCGGGGAAGCTCTCCCAGGTCCACTCGATGCCATCTGCCAGAGCCGCCCCGGGAATGTCTTCCACGCCCTCCATCAACGCAATGAGAAAATCCTCTTCGCCAGGCCTGACAGGGGCGAAGCCAACGCCGCAATTACCCATCACAACCGTGGTAACGCCATGATCGGCGGAAGGGGCTAAGCGATCATCCCAAGTAGCTTGGCCATCATAATGGGTGTGGGGGTCGACAAATCCCGGGGTGACGATACAGCCGCTGGCGTCAATGATTTCGATATCGCAGCTGTCCGAATAATGTGCGGGGAGCGCTTCACCGTCGGCAATGATGGCTTCTATTTTTCCATCGCCAGTTACTACATCCGCAATCAGGGGCTTCGCACCGGTCCCATCAACGACGAGACCTCCTTTTAGCAGTGTGTATTTCATCGTACTTGGTTTGCCACGCTTATTTTTCCCTTACCCTGACAGCTATTGCAAGGAGAGGCAAGATTAGGCGTCTTTGTGATTTCACCCGTTATCCGAAATCGCAAGAGCGATAGGCCACATGCCAGTGACATCAACTGGGGCACATCCATTTAAGGCGTTGTCGCACGGATAAAAACAGGAAGACTCAGACTAGCAAGACAAGTTGATGCTCCACTTTGTCCGCGGTAGGGTTGAGCTGGCGCGTGCTGTGTCAATAACAATAAACGCGCAGGAGCTCTGTGTGGGGAAAAAACATTTTCGAACATGCCATCTCTGCGAAACCATGTGTGGTATTGAGGTGGAGTATGAGGGGCGTGATGTTATTGCTATTCGTGGCGATAAAGACGATGTGCTCAGTCGCGGTAATATCTGCCCGAAAGCGACCGGCATTCAGGATATTCACAACTGCGAGGATCGCCTGAAAAAACCTCTAAAGCGTGTTCGAAAAAATCCTGCGCAAAAGAGCCACGACGACGAATGGGTCGAAATCGAATTTAGCGACGCTATCGATTACGCCGCTCGAGAATTGTCGCGCCTTCAGATAGAACACGGACGAAATGCTATTGGCTCTTATTGGGGTAGGAGCACTGCACACAACTGGGGCTGTACTCTCTCTGTGCCTCTGGTTCAAAAAATAATGGCATCACGCAACGTTTACACGGGTTCCACAGTGGATCAGATGCCGCACAACTTTGCCTGGCATCATATGCTTGGCCATCAATTTTTGTGCACGGTTCCCGATATTAACCGTACCGATTATTTCTTGATGTTGGGAACCAATCCAAAAATCTCCAACGGTGCGCAGATGTCGACAGGCGCCAACGCGTGGAAAAAACTGAATGCAATTCGAGAGCGAGGTGGAAAATGCGTGCTCGTCGACCCAAGGCGCAACGAATCTGCAAAATATGTCGATGAACATCATTTTATCCAACCGCATTCAGATTCGCTCTTTTTGATGGGGCTGATTCACGTGATTTTTGACCGTGGATTAGCGACTCCAGGGCGAATGGCTGGACACATCACGGGTTGGCAAGAGATGGAAGAGATAGCCGCCTCGTTTAATCTCGATGTAATAGAGCAGGTGACGGGTATCAGCCGCGCCACTATCGAGCGAATCGCTGAGGAATTTGCCAGTGCTCACAGCGCAATTTGTTACGGGCGAACAGGTGTCTCCATGGTGCAGTTTGCCGGGCTCAGCCAATGGTTGATGTATGTGCTGAACATCATCACGGGAAATATGGATGAAAAGGGTGGCATGATGTTTCCCGTGCCGGCGCTGGACTCTCTTGACCTAACTAAATCGAGTTGGGCCACCTATCATTCACGAGTCAGCGGGAAGCCCGAATTTTCTGGGGAATTTCCGCTTGCGATCCTCGGCGAAGAAATTCTGACTCCCGGTGAGGGTCAGTTAAAGGGGTTGCTGGGAATTGCGGGCAATATGGCTCTATCCATGGCTGACGGCCACAATACCGAGCGGGCGTTGCAGGCACTTGATTTTTATGTGGCAGTAGATCCTTACCTGAACGAAACCACCAGATTTGCAGACGTGATCATTCCACCATGCGGACCGTTGGAAAAAAGCCATTACGACATGTTCTATCACCTCTACGACACCATAAATTGGAGTAAGTATTCCCCAGCCTTATTTACCACGGAGCATTCAAAGTGGACGGATTTTGAGATCCTTACTGGTCTTGCTGCCCGACTGCTTGAGTTTCGTCAGAGGAGTAGTTTCAGACGTGGTCTCGTGCGCTGGCTGAGCGGGCTTCTAAAGAAAATCGTGACGCCGGAGCTTTTTTTAAGCTTAGGTTTGCGGTTTGGCCCTTACGGGCCGGGACTCAACCCCTTGAAGAAGTCGGGTCTAACACTTGGGCAGCTGAAGAAAAATCCACACGGACTCTTTCTATCTAACCTCCATTACACCTTACCCGAGGGA
>Ga0181573_10003370_pt1:0-10000 | contig 14140 bp, 8 predicted proteins | sample 101ome_25_FD_148643 | JGI IMG/M metagenome (GOLD analysis project Ga0181573, IMG submission 148643) | Coastal salt marsh microbial communities from the Groves Creek Marsh, Skidaway Island, Georgia - 101409BT metaG (spades assembly) | ecosystem: Environmental > Aquatic > Marine >...
CGTCGTTGTCGTCGTCTTCCCCTCCCATATCCACATCCATGATCTGCGTCGTCTGCGCCGTCCCACCGGCCGCCCCTCCAACCCCTCCAACGCCCCGCAGCGCCAACACTAACACCATCACCAACCCAGTGATGCTATCAATTACACGCGCCTGGAGAAATCTTAGAATACATGCATGAATCCACGACGGTGTCGTGGATCGTGTCGGTGCCGCCAGGCAGGCAGTATCTGTATCGGTATCAAATACGGGTATCAAATCGAGCGAATGCTCCGTTGTTGTTGTTTCCTCCTCCCCCCTTTCCACGTCCTCATCCGAGTGACTGGCTCGAGTCGTCGCTGAGGGCGTTGCATACATCGCTGCACCTCGCGCCCTCGAGGCCCCCATGCTTCCGCGAGGGCGGTTCGTTGCCTCCTCCGACGTCCTCGTCCACGTCCATCGGCGCAAATTCCGCCGATGAGCTCCTCTCGGCGCCGGTGGCCGGGATCGCCTCCATCGTCGTCTCGATCACAGCCTGCGGAGCGCCTGCGTGGACGGCCGCCGCTGGCGTCCCAGTGTGGACCTCGCCGTCACAATTTCTCTTGGCGTGGAGCACCTCGAAGCTTGCCTTGGCCCAGCACGTGGCGGCGAGCTTGACGTCGTACGACTCGCTAAACTCGAGCTCAAACCGCAGGACGCGGGGACCCTGGTACGGGGCAGGGACGGGGTGGCCCTCTCGATTCCACTTGATCTCCTGGGCGTCGGCCGGGTAGAACAGGATGATCTGCACGAGGCCTCTCGATGCCACGAGGTCGACGATGGTGCCGCGCACGACCGGGATTTTCACCGGCAGGTGGCTGCCGGCCGTGATCTGGCTGGAGAACCCGGTGCATCGCAGGGTCCGAGAGCCTTTGACGGAATCCGCTTTATGCAGCGAATTGTTGCTCACCTCGAGGCACGCGGGGACGACGCCGAGCTCGAGGGCCGTGTTGCCCATGACGCGCAGGCGCCAGCGGAGCAGTGGCTGGTCGGCGGTGGAGCGGTCCGAGAGCAGGAGCTTGGGGCCCATGTCCATCAGCTTGACCGATGCCGGCTTGTTGGCCCGGGCCTGGCGACGACGACGAGGAGGAGGATGAGGGTCGGCGAGTGAGGGGAGGGGAGCGGGCGGGGAGCAAAGCGGGAGCGGGAACGCGAACGATGATATATACGATGATATACGCACCTGGCTCACGTGGATGCCCGACTGGCGGCACGTCGGCATGTCAAACCAAACCGGCGCGTCCTCCTCGATGTAGAGCCGCTCCTTCCACGAGTAGCTCTTGAACCTGGAGGCGGCCTCCAGCGAGCCCCCGTGCTGGTCCAAGAGGCGCTGTTTGGCGATGGCTTCGCACACGCGCGTCTCACCGGCGTGGCACCGGGTGAACCAACGGCAGGTCTGTGCGATATTGTTCAGCGTGTGGCCGTCGAGGTGTTTCAGAACTGTGTGGTGCGGAAGCGGAGGTGGTCAGGGTCGGGCGACATCGGTCATCATCCAAGGGCCGGAATGCGTCACGCCCGGGGCCGGCAGCGCGGAATTGGATGCACATTGTACTTCCCGAGGGCGTATACGGGCACGGACGCGGAGGAAGTGGCGGCACGTGGGAACGGGGCCGTGTCCAATTTGGCAGTTCCGTTCAGCGACCCTGCGCCATGATTCGGCCATGTCGGGACAATCTGCGCGCACGTACCTTCCACAATAGCATTATCCGGAAGCTCCATCAGCGGGAAAGAGCCGGAAGAGGCCATGACGAACGAAATCGGCGAACTAAAGCAATGCTGGGTCGATTCACAGTGGACGCTCGTGGCGCAGATACCTCACCGACGACTGCGAGTGTAGTGCTGTACTGAGATTGTAGCGATGAATGCAGTTTCAAAATGGCCGAAGAATGTGTCACCGAAGAAGCTTTGTCACCGAACTTCGCCAGCGTATCTCACGCGAAGTGAGCGCTTCTCAGCCGTGGGGGCCACCGCCGCAGAATCTGACCATTTTTCATCGGCCTGGGCTTTGCGGGCGTCGATGCGCACGTGGCTCTGAGTGTTCACGTCCACGGCGACGTCCACGGTTCGCGTGCGCGCCGATTGAACGCGACTCGGCCACGGACGGCTTGCTTGCTTGCCTGCCGCGGGGACTGGAGCGTGCCGTCCTCCGCAGTCTATTTCATCGACGTCCTCCGCCGCCTCGTTCCCTCGCGCTCGGGTCGCTCTCCTCCACCTTCACCCCTTCCACAGTGTTGTTCGTCGTCCTGGCGTCCACGAACACGCACACGCTCCCCTTGGACAGCCCGCGGCACGTCGTCCCACGCACCACGTTGCTCCCTCCGTACCCCGGCGCCCGCTCCAGCACTCGGATGCCCGCCCCGTTCTCCACCCCCATCCCCACGCCCACGTTGTTCTCCAGCCGCCACCCCCTGCCCTTGAGCGCGACCCAGCTCGTCGAGGCGTGGATCCCCCGCAGGTCGGTGCCGTTGAACACGTTGTCCCGGATCACGCCCCCGGTCGTGTACTCCTTCACGTCGATGTTCTCACTCGGCACGTTGGGACCAAACACGTTGTTCGACAGGACGTTGTAGTCGCTGTTGTCCTCCGGGTTCCCGCAGTCGGTCGTCCTGCCTCTGGCCGTACCGACGTAGATACCCTCGCCGTTCCCGACGTAGCCCTTGCCCGTGTCCTTGATGTGGCAGTGATGAATCAGGTTGTACGTCGAATTATATCGGATCCGGTAGCCCTCGTGCCACGTGTTCTCGCTCGTGACGTGCGTCACCTCGGCGTGCGAGGTGTCCTGTATGTCGACCGCCCGCAGGAGGTTGCGTATCGTGAACCCCGCAAACCGCACGTACGTCGACCGCACAATCTGGATCCCGGCCCCTCCCCTCCTGTTCCCGATCCCGTCGATGACGGTCCGTTCCCGGTCGCCGCAAAACGTGATGAGCCTGCCGGGCTCCCCGTGCAGGTCGAACACCGTGCCCTCGAGCGCCCGCGTCGGCCACGTCCCGCACTTTCCCTCGCCGTCCTTATCCTCCATGGGCGCGTGGTGCGGCTCGTGCGTGCCGGCCACGAGCTCGATCATGTCACCCGGCCCGGCGCGTCGGCCCAAGGCCCGCAGCTCCTCGAAGGAGTTTGCGCGATAGTAGGCCTCGTATTCGAACATCTTGCAGGTGTCCGAGAGGGGCCGGAGGCGGGTGGGCTGTTGAATTTGGATACGGATACCCTGGAGAACGAGCGAAGCGCGCGAGTGAGCGCTTCAGGGCGCGCGAGCGCACGTCGGTCGAGGTCAATACCCACCGTCGTCGAGGGCCCGCTCGGAGCGAGTTTGAGGAAGACCAACGCCCCGATATACAGCGCCTGGCGAACGAGCGAAGCGCGCAGCGCGAGTGAGAATCGAGTCGGGGCGTGCGATCGCACGGCGGTCAACTACCCCACCAAAATCACCAGGAGGGAGGAGGTGTGACTCTTGGACTCCGCGGACCAGACAGCCATCTATACGACATCTATACGTCAAGCCTCGCAAGGCTTGAGAGAGAGAATTGCTTCTTGACCAGCATGCGCAAAGCTGTCTGTCTGAATTGCTCACGGGACTCGGTGTCCTCGCGATCGCGACAGAGGTACAACACATTTCGTTCTCATCACATTTCATACGAACCAGTCTTCTCACGATACTCGTGGGAGCACAACGGCGACGCAGCGTCACGTACACTGGCCAATTTGGTCGGGCTTTCGTAGGCCAATTTCACCCACACACATTCCCGATGGTCAAGGTCACACGCCTCGCGTCCGCTGGTGGTCGCGTGAGCGCCCCATCGCGGAGCTCCTATACGTCAAAAACCACTCCGAGGCGGGGGCCCCCTCGCGCGGTCGAGACGGACCGTGAAAGCGAAGCCAGGATTCAGGCACCCACCTCCACCTCCACGTCGACGTCGACGGTCGTCGTCAAAGAAGAGGACCTCAAATGGTTCTACAGCGAGGTGGGACAGAAGAACCTGGCCGAGGCGATGGAGATGTCGGTGTCCAGTCAGGACATCGCAGAGCTGCTGGCGGAGATGGCCGCCGACTACGACGCGGCCAGGCTGGCCGAGTTCATGGCGAGCCGGCCGGCGCGAACGACGGGCCGGGCGCTGACCATTGCGACGTCTTTGGGCGGCGTGATCAGTGGCATCGCCGCGGATCTGGCGAGCGGGCGGTTCGAGAGCAACGCGAGCCGGGCACAGCAGCTGCGCGACACGCTGGCGAGCCTCGGCCCGTCGTTCGTCAAGGTCGGACAGGCCCTGTCTTCCAGGCCCGACTTGTTGCCGCGGACGTACTTGGAGGCGCTCTCGTCGCTGCAGGACCGTCTGGAGTCGTTTCCGTCGCACGTGGCCATGGCGGTCATCGAGGAGGAGCTCGGCCGCCCGGTCGACGAGGTCTACAGCTCCATCTCGCCCGAGCCCGTGGCTGCGGCGTCGCTTGGACAGGTGTACAAGGGCGTCCTGCGGTCGACGGGGGAGCAGGTGGCCATCAAGGTGCAGCGGCCGGGCATCGGCGAGGCCATCGCGGTCGACATGGTGCTGCTGCGGCGCCTGATGGGGCTGGTCGACACCACGCAGAACTTCGTGTCGCAGGAGTTTGTGCCTTTGGTTGACGAGTTCGCGTGTCGGCTGTTTGGCGAGCTCGACTACGTGCAGGAGGGCAGGAACTGCGAAAAGTTCCGGGACCTCTACCGGCACGTCCCGCGGGTTCGCACGCCGGGCATCAAGTGGGAGGCGACGTCGCGGCGCGTGCTCACCATGGAGTGGATCGATGGTGTCAAGCTGACCGACAAGGCGGCCATGGCCGACGCCGGCCTCGACGTGGTCGACTTTGTGACGGTGGGCGTCGAGTGCACCCTCCGGCAGCTGCTCGAGGCCGGCTTCTTCCACGCTGACCCGCACCCAGGCAACTTGCTGGCCACCAATAGCGGTGACTTGGTCTATCTGGACTTTGGAATGATGTCCGAGGCGCCCAGCAACGCCCGGTACGCCATCATCGCGCACATCGTCCACCTCGTTAACCGCGACTACCTGGCCATGTGCTACGACTACTACACGCTGGACTTTATGGACCCGGAAGTCGACACGACGCCCATCGCACCGGCCCTCGCCGAGTTTTTCGACGAGATTCTGTCCGACTCGACGGTCAACAGGCTCAACTTCAAGTCGCTGGTCGACGGCCTGGGCGGGGTGCTCTTCCAGTACCCGTTCCGCGTGCCTCCATACTACGCCCTGATCCTCCGGTCGCTCACCGTGCTCGAGGGATTGGCGCTGGGCGCCGACCCGGACTACAACCTGCTGGGACGCGCCTACCCGTATGTGGCCAAGCGCATCCTGACCGACGAGGCCCCCGAGCTGCGGAGCAGCCTGGAGGACCTGATACTGGACGACGGAAAGCTCCGATTCAACAGGTTGGACAACCTCGTCCGCGAGGGATCCAAGAGCTACGACTTTGACGCCGACGGCGTCTGGACGCTGGCCGAGTGGGTCTTCAGCGACGGCGGCCGCCCCGTGCGCAAGCCGCTCGCCCGCGAGATGGTGCGCATCGTGGACGCCTACATCTCGAACGTGGCGAGGACGGCGATGACTGCGCAGCTCGGCGAGGAGCGGGCCCTGCGGCTCGTGCCCGAGAGCGGCGAGGAGGCCGCGTCCCTGCAGCGGATGCGCACGATCGCGGGTCTCATCGGTGTCGACCTCGAACTGCTGCGCACCGACAAAGTCCCGGGACCGGCCGACGTGCGGACGCTGGTCACGGGGATCCAGCAGCGGCTGACGGGCGTCGACGAGCGGGCCGGAAGGATCCTCCGGCGGTCCAGCGCGCAGGAGTTTTTGATGGACATCCAGTGGGGGCTGAGCCAGCACGCCGTGGCGCGAGGCATCAAGCTCATGAACGGGCTGTTCGTGTCGTCGGAGTAGAGTCCTGTTTTCTGCTTCTTCGTCACCTCGGCCATTGGTCGTCTGTCCAGTCATCACACACAACTAAAAATCGCGGGACTGACGTCCGCGCACGTCCTCGTCTTCACCATTTCATTGACATTCAGTTCATTCTACTCTCATTTTCGTCCAGCGAGGCGTTGTTGTGCAAGATGCCGGGAGAAATTTGAGGGTCACACCCAATTATCTCCAGCATTCACCTCCGCCTTCTGTTGTTCACCACTGGTTTCATTCATAGATAGATAGATGACTAACACGCTTTCGTGCAAAATCCGAGGCGTGCCCGGCGGCGTGGCGAGGCCCCGTCGGTGTCGACTCCGTCGCGCCCCGACCGCCCCGACCACGGCCAAGGCGACCTCCAAGCCGGCCTCGCGCTCGGTCCACTCTTCGACGTGCGTGGTCCCCACCTCTCCTTGCACGACGCAGCGCCGGCTGATTTGTGGCGACGGGCTGCTCGAGCTGCCGACCTCGCTGGCCGAGCTCGACTACGAGGAGCTCGAGCAGCTCGAGGGGCTGCTCGAGGACCGACTCGAGTCGCTCGAGTCGCTCGAGTCGCTCCCGCGCCCGGACGTGGCCCTCCAGGTCCACGGCTCGACGGTGACCACCCTCGTGTGGCTGGACGACTCGACGTTGCTGTCGGCCGGCTTGGACAAGACTGTTTCGTTCGTCGAACTGGCGCCGGCCGGTGACGAGATTGACGAGGAGGTCGACGGGATGGACGGGATGGACGGAATGAATGAATTCAAAGACGTCGTCGACTCTGTCGACTCTGTCGACGCGGCCGACTCTGTCGACGCGGCCGACTCTGTCCAGACGGACGACGGCGTGCGCATGGCGGTGGCCAAGCGCATCATCCTGTCGGGCGGGCCGGTCCACTCGGTCCTGCCCACGTCGAACGGCGTCATCCTGGGGCTGCACTCCAATTCGCTCCTCGAGCTGGTGAGTCCGGCCTCCTCGGACTTTTTACAGGACATGCAGTACTCGGTGCTCGAGTCCAACCTGTGCGGCTGGCCGCGCGACCTGGCCAGCAACGGCACCAGCCTGTTCTCCGCCTCGTGCAACGAGATCAAGCAGTTCTCGTTGCAGACGAAGAAATCGAAGGTGTATAGGCTCGACAGGGGCGACATCTTGAGCCTCGTGTGCACCAAGGACCGCCTCTTCGCCGGGACCGTGGACGGGTCGCTGTTCGCCTTCTCCATCGACGCCAAGACGGGCGCCCTCGAGCTCACCAACGCCAGGCCCAAGGCGCACGCCGGGCGCGTCACGTCCCTCAAGACGCACCGTGGCATGCTGCTGTCGTCGAGTTACGACGGTACGGTCAAGAGCTGGGGTCAGGACGACCTCGAGATCGTGGCGTCGGCCAAGAGCAACGGGGCCCGGGTCCTGGCGCTCGCGCACAACGGCAAGGAGGGCGGGCTCCTGTATGCGGCTGGCTCGGACGGGACCATCAGGGCGTTCGACCCGATCGTGCTGGAGGAGCGCGACGTCATCGTGCCCGCGCTGGACGAGGACGAGGGAATCCGCGCGCTTGCGGCGCGCGGCAACACGCTCATCGCGGGCACGAGCGCCGGCAAGCTGATTCGATGCTGATCGCGCTCGGCGAGCCTGTACCCTACATCGAATGAATGAACGAGCGCATGTACATGTACACTAGAATCTCCATTGCTCATTCTCATGCTTTTGCAAAAGTCGTCAATTGACGACGATCAAGGTGCAACTTCAGAGCACAGCAACCAACCTCGCTCAGCACGAAAGACACGGCCTGTGCCTGAGCCCCTCACGAGTGTCGCGTCGCGAATTCGGCCACGACATGATTGAACGAGCCCGGATCTTCCAGGTAAAGCCAGTGGTTGTAGACCGAGTACTCGGTCTGCACGTGCGCAGAAGCCGTCAGCATCTTCGACACGGCCTCCGTACCCTCCCAAGGGAACACGTTGCTCGCTTTCCCGACAAAGTTCAAGCAAGGGACGGTGATCGTGGCTAGAATATCGCGCCCTACGGTGCGCACAGGGTCGAGCGTTCGAGTGAGGAACGAGCTGCGGCCACGCGCCGACGACGTCAACTGCCTCACAGTCGTTCGCCGTATGATCAGCCATCAGCTTGCAGAGCCCCTCCTGGTCGGCCTTCATGGTTTCGACGGCGAGCATATCCAGGACTTCCGGCTTGATGTTGTTCGTGTCGCAGCAAAAGGCGGCATTGTCCTGGGCGAATTTCGCGAAATCGGCACGGAGAGCGCTGTGCAGGACGCCGAGCGTGTACCCGTCGTAGCACCCGGTGCTCCCTAGTCTCCACCCGGGCACGATGTTCTGCAGCGGAGCTTGGTCGACGGTGACGATCGAGCCGATGCGATCATCCGCCGCGGTCCCGAAGAGCTCCTGGTACGACCACAGCACGGCGGCGCCCATCGACGCCCCAACGCAACAGGCGCGCCTGATCTCGAGCTTTTCGAGCAGCGTCTTGAGGTCCGCCGCGAGCCGAGCCACGCTGTGACCGTGCTTCGGGCGATCGCTGTCGCCGTGAAACCGCTGGTCGTACAAAACGACACGGTGGCCAGCCGACGCAATCTCCCGCGCGTTCAGCTTCCAGTATCTCCTCGACCCAGACCAGCCGTGGATCAGCACGACAGTCGAGCGACCCTGCGGGTTGTGAATGTCGTAGACCAGCTGGATGCCGTCGCTGGTCAGGACCTTTCCCGTCAAGGGTCGAGGCAGCAGCGCGTCGTCGACGGCGGCCATGGGTGGAGGGTGTACGATAGACGACAGACAGGGCGTCGAATCGAAGAAAATCTCACGTTGCAGATCGTTTTTTTTAATACCAACCCAGTGGGTTGAAACCCCTCCGCCTTCCAATCATCCATCCGTCCGTCCATGCATCCTTACTTCTTCGCGGCAGCATGGTAGAGGTCGACGTACGACTTGGCCGGCCCGATCCAGGAAAAGTCCTGCCTCATGTTCCGCTGCTGCAGCATCCTGAACCACTCGGGCGCGTCGTAGAAGGCGTCGAGCGCCCGGTTCAAGCACCAGTCGATGCTGCCCTCGTCGGTGCCCTCGAACACGAACGCGTTAGTCGCGTCGATTCCGTCGGCCTCCCAGTCGGAGCTTCCCTCCATCTCCCAGGCGGCCTGGGCCTTGCCGACCTCGACGTCGAAACACGTGTCGGCGAGTCCGCCCGTCTTCCTCACCACGGGCACCGCCCCGTACCTCATCGCGATCATCTGCGTGAGTCCGCACGGCTCGAACATGGAAGGAACGATGATAAAGTCTGCGGCCGCGTAGATGAGGTGGCTCAGGCTCTCGTTGAAGTCGAACACAAAGGCGGCGTTCTCGCCCCTGTGCTGGTCGGCCAGTTGCTGGAACTCGGCCTGGATCTTGGGATCAGGCGCCGATCCGAGCAGCACGTACTGGGCGCCCCTGTCGAGGGCCTTCCAGCACGCGTGCTTGATCAGGTGCGTGCCCTTCTGCTTGGTGAGCCTCGAGACGCACGCCACGATGGGCTTGTCGCCCCAGCCGGTGAGGCCGAGGCGCTGCCTGAGAGCCTCGCGGGCCGCGGCCTTGCCCTCAAGGCAGTTATCAGCCGAGTACTGGATCGGCAAGAACTGACAGTTCTCCGGGCTCCAGATGTCCTGGTCGATGCCGTTGATGACGCCGACGAGCTTAGAGTTGTTGCTCGCGATGGCGGGGTTGCCGCCAATCTCCCAGGCATACGTGGGCGACACGGTCGTGAACTTCTGCGAGTAGTACGCGGCCTGGCCGATGAGGTCGGCGCCGTAGCCCAGGTTGTGGATGGTGAAGACCACGCTCGGGTTGTACAGCCCGTTGTTGTGGTAGTCCTCCCAGTAGGCGCGCGCGACGGTGGCCGTGGACCAGTCGTGGCAGTGGATGATGTCCGGCTGGCGGGAGGTGCGCAGCAAAAACTCGAGGGCCGCCTTCGAGAAGAAGTCAAACCGGCCGGCGTCGCCGTTGCCGTGGTACACGGCGCCCGAGAACATGCCGTTCGCCGGCTCGATGAACCAGACCCTCACGCCCTCGACGATGCAGGTGCTCACGAA
>Ga0181573_10003376_pt1 | contig 14127 bp, 10 predicted proteins | sample 101ome_25_FD_148643 | JGI IMG/M metagenome (GOLD analysis project Ga0181573, IMG submission 148643) | Coastal salt marsh microbial communities from the Groves Creek Marsh, Skidaway Island, Georgia - 101409BT metaG (spades assembly) | ecosystem: Environmental > Aquatic > Marine > Intertidal zone...
TGGAAGGTCCGCGTCTCGATGATGTCCCGGATGCGGACGAACTCGCGGTGACGGTTCGGGATCTCGACACCGATGGCTGACTTGCCGGGAATTGGCGCAATGATACGGATGCCGCGGGCAGCCAGTGCCATGGCAATATCGTTCTCGAGCGCGGTAATGCGACTGATCTTGACACCGGGAGCCGGAGTCAATTCGTACAGGGTTACCGTCGGGCCCACAACAGCGTCGATGCCGATGATATCGATGTTGTAGGTGGCCAACTTGTCGAGGAGGATCTGCTTGTTTTCCTCGAGCTCATCATAGTCGATGCTGTGCCCGTTTTCATCCGAGGCGTCCAGCAGGTCCAGTCCCGGTTGGGAAAAATCGTAGTCTGCAGCAGACAACTCGTTGCGCGACAGTCGCCTGGCTTTTTCCTCCCGCTTCTGCTCATGAACCACGATGGCTACGTCATCGCTGCTACCCTGGGGGTGGCGGGGTGCCTGCTCGGACACCGGCGGGGGTGGCGGCGCAGGCACTTCGGGTGGGGCCGGCAGTGGGATGTCCTTCTTGCGTGTCAGGCGTTCTTCTTCGCGCTTCCGCGCGGCCTCCACCTTGTCCGCCTCTTGTCGTCTGGCCGATTCCCGCTTCTGCTCTTCGCGCTGGATCTTGCGCTCCTTCTGTTGCCGACCGCGGTCGCTCCAGGCGCGTCGCACTGCGGCCAGTCCCATCTCCACACGATCCATGCTGCGCTGTATGTCGCGGTCTACCAAAAGCAGCAGTGAACTGACAAGAAGGGCGAGAATGATGATCAGCGATCCCGTCATTCCGAAGATCTGCTTCATCCAGAGGGCCATACCCTGCCCGATATAACCGCTCCATGCCATGAGGTCCGATCCGGTTGCAACGGAAATCCATCCAAACAACGTTGCGGCAATGAAGGCGCCTCCCAAGGCCAAAATGCTGGCCAGTATCAGACGCTCATCCGAACGATGCCGTAACCGGCCATATCCCCAAATACCGCCAAGGATGGGGAGGAAAAGGGCGAAATATCCCAGAAACCCGGGAACCAGGAGCCGGGCCAGCGCTGCTCCCGTCAGTCCGAGGGCATTGGCAGCGGTTCGACTGCCGGGATCAATCAGCGAGTCGAGCGAGAACCGGCGGGCGAGCATATCGTCCGCCGGGTTGTAGGTCAGGACGGCCAAGGCAACCAGCAACGAGACGACCATCATGAGCAGTCCAAGGACCTCATGCTTACGCTCTACTGGTACAATGGGCGTTTGGGCTGGTTTTTTCGAGCGCGACGGTTTGCGCTTCTGGACAGTTGTCGGCATGCCGGAATCTACGCAGTGTGGCCTCCAACCGCCAACGTATCAGGCGGAAGCCTGCTTGTGGAACGGCGGTTTTGTCACTTTAACCTCAAACGATCTTCGACCCTGAGAAACCATCAATACCGAACCTTCGGTGGTCCACGCCGGGTCGTTCTTCACGTAGCCGAGCCCGATCCCCTTACCGAGGACAGGAGACTGCGTCCCGCTTGTCACCGTCCCGATCACAGTTCCCTGCGCATCGGTGATGTCGTATCCATTGCGCGGGATACCACGTTCCTGCGAAATGAAACCAATCAATTTCCGGGCGGGGCCGGTTTCCTTGATTGCTGCCAGGGGCGCCCTGCCTACGAAATCCGAGGCATCAAGTTTGGTTATCCAGCCCAGACCAGCCTCCAATGGATTGGTCTGCGTCGTGATATCATTTCCGTAGAGGCAGTAGCCGCTCTCGAGGCGAAGCGTATCACGGGCTCCCAGCCCTGTCGGCTTCATGCCGAATGTGTCGGCCACGGCCATGAGCGCGTCCCATACGGCTCCCGCGTCCTCAGCGCGGACATAGATCTCGACACCTGTCTCACCCGTGTATCCGGTTCGGGAGATGATGATATCGGATAGACCCAGGAAACGGCCATCCTCGGGCTCTGAAAACGTGTAGAAGCCGAGTCCCGTCGCATCGTACCCCGTGGCCTCTGCAAGCAGGTCGATGGAAGCAGGTCCTTGCAGGGCAAGCAGCCCGATGGTGCTGCTGACGTCCTCGATGGTAGCACCCATGGGGTTGTTCTGTAGCATCCATGCTACATCGCCCTCGATGTTCGATGCATTGATGACCAGCATGTAGCTGTCCGCTGCTCGCCGGTAGACGAGAAGGTCATCCACGATCCCGCCGTCTTCATGGCACATGACGGTGTAGAGCGCTTTGCCATCGACAAGTTTCGAAACGTCGTTCGAGACGAGGTGCTGAACGAAGTCGAAGGCAGCCGGCCCGGTCACGAACACCTCGCCCATGTGGCTGACATCGAACAGTCCTGCTTTCTCCCGTACCGCGTGATGTTCATCCAGGATGCCCGAGTATTGGACCGGCATGTCAAAGCCCGCAAAAGGAACCATTTTGGCCCCTAGAGCCACATGCCGGTCATACAGCGGGGTACGTTTCAATTCCATGGTTGGATCGGGCTGCGTTGTTTGGGTCGATTGACCCGGCATGATACGCGCCCCGTCAGGTGCACACAATGTCGGTAAGGGATGGCGTGTCCAATTGCGACAATCTTGACCGACGCTGCCTTGACCGACGCTGCCTTGACCGTCCTCAGAGGCGGTATGCGGTAAAGTCTGCTGCTGACAGCACCTTGATGGCCTCGATGGCCTCTCTTGACGTTTCGAAGCCGATACGGAACGTACCGCCCCGGTTCTCACGAATGCGAAGCAATTCGATGTCCTTGATGCTTAGATCCGCCTCGTAGAGCGTGCTCGTCAGGGATACGAGGGCGCCGGGTCGGTCCTGGGTAAAGACGAAAACATCGGCCAGCGGTTTGAGGAATCCCTTTCCATCGGCTGGAATGAAGTCCCTTGTCTGCTCGGCTGACTGGAATAGCTCTGCAATGCGTTCGAAGTGTCCATTTTCGAGCAGCAGGATGAGGTTGTCCAGTGCCTTTCTGAAGGTTGAGAGCGCTTCGTGGACGTCTGCCTGGTTGGCTTGCAGGATGTCCTCCCACATGGGGAAGGGCGAACTGGCGATGCGTGTCATGTCCCGGAAGCCCCCTGCTGCAAGTCTGAGGACCTGAGGGTCCCGGGATCGTGCCTCATCTGCCAGGTTGACCAGAAGTACGGACAGGAGCTGGGGGACGTGGGATACGTGGGCGGCAATACGATCGTGGGTCTCCGTATCCATTTCCAGCAGCATGGCTCCTGTGGCCTCAAGCAGCGACATGAGCACATGGTAGGAGTCATCCCTGGGCATTTGCTGCCCGGGACAGACAACGTAAGTAGCGTTTTCGTACAGGGCTGCGTCGGCAAACCGGATACCGGACTTTTCGGAGCCCGTCATGGGGTGGCCGCCCAGAAACCGGTGGTGCCCGAGTTCCTGACCAACCTTCACAGCCACGGGTGCCTTCACCGAGCACAGGTCATGAATCCAGGTATCAGCAGGAATGTGTCCTTTCAACTCCTCGATGAGTTGCATCGTGGAGGAGAGGGGGGTTGCAAGGATGATGAGGTCGGCTCCGTCAACGGCCGCGTACAACGAAGGCGCTGCTTCATCAATTGCACCTCGCTGGAGCGCTGATTCCAGGGTGCCTGGGGCGTCCCAGCCCGCTATGTGCAGGTCGGGCCGGGCCATCTTGAGGGCAAGACCCAGCGAGCCGCCCATGAGGCCGCAGCCGATGATCGTTATGAAGCGCATGGCAGAGGATGAAGGACCCGGGAGAAGAGTTGAAAGGTAATCAACGAAACGGAGTGGTGAGCACAGGTCTCTCCCGTCAGAATCAGAAACATGATGGAAAACACGTCAAGTTCCACGAGTGGTCGCCAATCCACTTCCCGGTGGGTTCGTGCGTGGGTATCTTCGGCCATACCGTGCAAGGAAGCATGAAACGATAGCAGGAGCCGTCTGGATCAGGGATCCTGACCGGACGTCCCGGGTCCAAGCCACAACCATCCACCATTCCCGAACCGAGTGCATGTCTAAGCCATTCTTCAATCCGGACGACGCGTTCCAGTTTGAATCCCTGCTGGGAGAGGAAGAGCGTCTGATCATGGAAACGGCGCGTGAGTATGCCCAGACCCAGTTGGAACCGCGCGCCATGGAGGGCAATCAGGAGGGTATCTTCCATCAGGAGATACCGAAGGAGCTTGGTGAGCTCGGCTTGCTTGGCGCTACCATCCCGGAGGAATACGGTGGGGTAGGTGCATCCTACACGGCCTACGGTCTGATTGCACGTGAGCTCGAGCGCGTCGATTCGGGATACCGTTCTTTCGCATCCGTGCAGTCCTCCCTGGTCATGTATCCGATCATGGACTTCGGCACGGAAGAGATGCGCAGGAAGTATCTCCCGAAGCTGGCCACAGCCGAGTGGATTGGGTGCTTCGGTCTTACGGAACCTGATCATGGCTCAGACCCGGGCTCCATGGTCACGACAGCAACGCGGGGCGACGGGGGATTCATCTTGAATGGTGCCAAGATGTGGATCACCAACTCGCCGGTCGCGGATGTCTTTGTGGTGTGGGCCAAGTTGAAGGAGCATGCGGGAGATAGTGGCGTGATCCGAGGTTTTGTCCTGGAAAAGGGAATGGAAGGCCTCTCGGCACCCGTTACGCACAACAAGATGTCGTTGCGGGCTTCTCACACGGGGGAAATCGTCATGGACAACGTCTTCGTACCCGAGGAAAACATGTTTCCAGAGGTGAAAGGCCTGAAAGGACCTTTTTCATGCCTGAACAACGCCCGCTACGGCATTGTCTGGGGCACGCTGGGAGCCGCCGAGAACTGCTACACACGTGCCCGGCAGTATGTCATGGAACGCAAACAGTTCGGATATCCGCTCGGCGCCATGCAACTGGTTCAGACAAAGCTGGCGAACATGGTGACGGACATTACCCAGATGCAGCTTCTGGCCTGGCGCCTGGGGCATCTCAAGGACGCCGGTCAGGCACATCCTTCCATGATTTCGCTGGCCAAACGCAATAACTGCGGAACAGCGCTGGACATTGCCCGTGTCGCACGGGACATGATGGGTGGCAACGGTATTACGGGAGAATATCGGGTCATCCATCACCTGGTCAATCTGGAAAGTGTCAACACGTACGAGGGTACCTACGACATTCACGGCCTCATTCTGGGACGCGAGCTTACCGGAATCCAATCGTTCACCCCACGGGGCAATGATCTGTAGGTTCTGACGCCCCGGCAACGACCGCATTGCAGGGAATGGCACGCTGGATGTAACCCGAGACCAACTGGGCGCGTAAACGAAGTGATCCAGCACCCCGCAACCATCCCCCCGGCCTGATGAGTTTTGCAATCGTTGCCATGATTCTTGGCTTCACCCTGATTGTGGTGAAGATGGGGCTGGACTATTCCAGAGCGCGATTGGAAGCATTGCCCGAGGCGCCTCCGGATGCTACGCTGCTTGTGTCCGATCTCGAGGAAATGATTTCAGGTGCGATAGCAGAGGCAGTTCGACCCCTTGAGCACCGCATAGAGGAACTGGAGACCTTGCGGTTGCCGTCTGCGTCTTCGGATGGCCCTGCGCAAACGCTCGGAAATACAGAGGACCATTCGCAATCCGCGGGATCGTGATCTGGGTTGTATGTTGGGTACTCCGATGGCCGGAGATTCCGATCCTGTGCGTTCACTGATGTATGTGCACGCTACCTCAGTTGAGTCCGAACCGAACCCACGACATCGCCATGCCTGAAGAAATTTTCGTCCTGCTCCTGATGCTCATCCTGAGCATGTTCGGTGTGACCGTTACATCCATGATCCTGCGTCATCGGCGTAAGCTTCGCGCCGGGACCCAATCATCCGGGACCAGTATGACCACCTCCGAGCTGGAGCGGATCATGCGTCATGCAGTCCAGGAGGCAACCTTGCCTCTTGCGGCCAAGATCGAGGGCCTCGAAATGGAGCTTTCCCATCTGGGCACCGTTCGTGGGCATCTTGGTGCACCAGAGGCCTCTCGTCAGGCACTGACCAATGCGGTGAGGCCATCAGAATCGGAGTCCATGACGACCACAGCCACTTACCGGACGTAACGTGGAAGGTCTCATCCTACGATCCACGGGCAGTCGGCATGAGGTGCTGACCGAGGATGGTGTCATCTCGTGCACCATCAGAGGCAAGTTTCGACTGCAGGAAGAGGACGCTACCAATCCGGTGGTTATCGGTGACCGGGTGGTCATTCAGACCAATCTGGATGGCAGTGGGGTAATCATTGAAAGGCTTGAACGACATGGCAAGCTCAGTCGCCGGGCTGCCGGCAGGAAAGTGGGCCGTGAGCACGTCATCATCGCCAATCTGGATATGGCTTGGGTCGTTCAGAGCGTCCGAAAGCCGCGAATGAATCCGGGTTTCATCGATCGTTTTCTGGTGATGGCTGAATATCGCGGCATTGCGGCAGGCATCGTCCTGAACAAAATGGACCTGATGGATGAGCGAGCCGAGGAGTACATTGGCTTTTTCGTTGAGCTCTATTCCGGATTGGGCTATCCGATGATGTTCACCTCGGTGGAGAGGGAGGAGGGTATTGAGGACCTTCGCTCGGCCATGCAAACAGGCATCCACGTACTGGTCGGTCCTTCGGGTGTAGGAAAATCGTCGTTGCTCAATGCCCTCAGACCGAATCTGGCCCTCCGCACCGGGGGCATCAGTGAGGCAACGCAGAAGGGAAAACATACCACCACGTATGCCGAGCTACTGCCCATCGGGGACCTACGCCTTGATGGTGGATTCATTGGAGATACGCCGGGCCTCAGGGAGTTTGGCCTGGTGGACATCGAAGCCGGCGAGCTGTCCCATTACTTCGTGGAATTCAGGGACCACCTGGACGACTGCCGTTTCCCGAACTGTACGCACGATCACGAGCCGGGCTGTCGAATCAAAGAGTTGGTGCAGGACGACATACTTGCCGTTGAACGGTATGAGAGCTACATCAACATGCTGCGCTCCATACAGTTGGGCGATCAGGACGTGGGGCGCTGAACAGGCGCTCACGTTCAGGGCGTCACTTCTTTTTTTTCGAGCGGCTGGTCCCCTTTTTCTTCGTCGCTTTGGCGTTCAAAAGTTCAATGGCATCCTGCAGTGTGACCGCCTCGACAGGCTGGTTTTTGGGTAGGGATGCGTTGACGCGCTGGTGTTTGACGTACGGACCATAGCGGCCTTCCCAGACTTCTATCATGTCGCCCGATTCGGGATGCTCGCCAATCACCCGGAGTGGCTTGTTGCGCGCCTCTTTCTTGGCAATCAGTTCGAGCGCCCGGTCATAACCGATCCCGAGGATGTCGTCATCCTTGGTCAGCGATGCGAAGACGGAGCCGTGTTGGACGTAGGGACCGAACCGGCCAATATTAGCCTTGATCACTTTGCCGGTATCCGGGTGATTGCCCAGTTCCTTGGGTAATTCCAGCAGCTTGAGTGCCTTGTCGAAATCTACGTCCGCGGCGTCCATGTTCTTGGGCACGGACACCCGCTTCGGTTTGCCCTCCTGTTGGTCGTCACCCAACTGCACATATGAACCGTAGGGGCCTTTCTTGACGAAAACCGGCATTTCATGGGCCGGGTGGATACCTAGGATATCGTCGCCACGCTCCTTTTCCTCGATGAACCTGGCAAGATCAGCCTGTTCGATGTCGCCCGGTGCAGCGTCCGGCGGTATGGATGCCACTTTGCGCTCTTCGTCTTCACCGAACTCGACGTACGGACCGTATTTTCCGACCCGAACGACATACGGCATCCACTTCTCGAAGGTAATGCCCGATACTTCCCTTGCGTCGATGGTGTCGAGTCCGGCATCTATAGAAGCTGAAAGTCCGTTCTCTCCGTCGTAGAACGATTTCAGATACGGTGTGGCCTCGATCTTTCCGTCCGCAATGTCATCGAGTACCTGCTCCATGCCGGCCGTGAATCCGGTGTCGACCAGATTACCGAATTGCTGCTCAAGCAGATTGTTCGTGGCAAAGGCTGTGAACGTTGGGATGAGCTGACTGCGGTCACGACGGACGTATCCTCGGCGCACAATCGTGTCAATGATGGAGGCGTAGGTACTCGGCCTCCCGATACCTTCCTGCTCCAGCATACGGATCAACGTGGCATCCGTATAGCGGGCCGGGGGTTTTGTGGCATGGCCGGACGCTTCCAGCGCTTTAAGGTCGACTACATCGCCCTCGTTCAGGGGAGGCAGTGGGTTCTCCGAGTTGTCCAGTGCAGCATCCGGGTCATCTGATCCCTCCACGTAGGCCCGCATGAAGCCGGCGAACTCAATGGTCTGTCCACTGGCCCGGAACACGGAAGCGTCCGTACCCGATCCGGCCTGGATGCGAACCGTAGTCCGCCGGATACTGGCGTCGGCCATCTGTGATGCCATCGTACGCTTCCAGATCATGTCGTACAGGGCCGCTTCGTTACCGGACAGTCTCAGTTCCTCGGCAGTCCGCATTTCCGTACCTGCGGGCCGGATAGCCTCGTGCGCTTCTTGTGCATTACGGACTTTGCCGGTAAAGGTGCGGGGGCCATCGCTCAGGAAGTCATCCCCATAGCGCTTGGAAACGGCTGCCCGGGCTGCTGAGACAGCTTCCTTCGAGAGGGTCGTGGAATCCGTTCGCATGTAGGTAATGAAACCCTGCTCGTAAAGCTTCTGGGCTACGCGCATGGTGTCCCGGGCTGATAATCTCAGCTTCCGGCTGGACTCCTGTTGCAGGGTGGAGGTAATGAATGGCGCTGTTGGCTTGCGGGTCGTGCTCCGGTGCTGGACTTCCGTTACTGTCCAGGCCCCCTTGGGCAAGGTGGATTCGAGTTCGCGCGCACGGGTTTCCTTCAGCACAATGACATCCTTTCCGTCAACCGTTCCCTCGGCCAGACGGCCGGTGTTGTCGTCAAAATCCCGACCCGAGGCCAGGCGCAGCCCAGCGGTGTGGGTCATGACAGCGTCAAACGGGGCGCCCTTCGTGGCCAGATCAGCCTTCAGATCCCAGTATTCTGCCGGTACAAAAAGAATGCGTTCCTTCTCCCGCTGCACCAGAATGCGTACGGCCACACTCTGCACACGTCCTGCCGACAACTTGGGGGCAATCTTCTTCCAGAGCAGGGGGGAGATGGAATACCCTACGAGCCGATCCAGCACGCGCCGCGTCTCCTGTGCTTCGACAAGGTTCTGATCCATCTCGCGCGTGTTCTCAAGCGCCTCGAGAATGGCGGGTTTGGTGATTTCGTGGAAGACCATGCGGCGCACGGGCACCTTCGGGGAGAGTACTTCCAAGAGGTGCCATCCGATCGACTCACCTTCACGATCTTCATCCGTCGCGATAAACAGCTCGTCAGCACCTTTCAGCGCATCCTTGAGCTGCTTGACGACCTTTTTCTTGTCTGTCGGTACGATGTACAGAGGAGAGTAATCCTCTTCCACGTTCACACCGAGTCGGGACCATTTCTGCTTTTTGTACTTCTCTGGGATCTGGGAAGCAGACGGCGGGAGATCCCTGACGTGTCCCATGCTGGCCTCCACGACATAACTGTCCGGGAGGAATTTGCGGATGGTACGGGCTTTAGTCGGGGATTCGACGACTACGAGTCGCTTCATGGGAATCAGATTCGAGGAAGGATATGCGGCGCAGATCTAGGCGAGCACCGAGGCTGTACTGCGACGGGCCAGCAAGGACCCTCTCACGCATCGCCCGGCGCTGCGTTCCAAGAGGGGCCGGAAGCGCTACCAGTCTTTAATGATTTCTTAGAACGCTGAAGAGGGGGCGAGAGAAGGATCTCCGTATATTCGTTCAGTTTCGCCACAAGCGAAAAGCTGGCGAGGCGAAGTGCCCCTTTCGATCGCGATGACTTCGATCGGCACGGTATAGCGGCACCGACACCATTCCCTTCAACGGATCAATTACACGAGATGGCAGACAATCTGACGAAACTGGTCTACAAGTTCGGTGATGGCATTGCCGAAGGCGACAAGTCCATGAAAGCCCATTTGGGTGGCAAGGGCGCCAACCTGTCCGAGATGAGTTCGATCGGGCTCCCGGTACCTCCCGGGTTCACCATCAACACGGACAGCTGCAAGTACTACAGCGAACACGGTGGCCAATGGCCGCAGAATCTCGACGATCAGGTCCGCGATGGCATTGATCATATCGCCTCCCAGATGGGAGCCGGATTCGGCGATTCGGACAACCCGCTGTTGGTATCGGTTCGATCCGGCGCCGCCGTTTCGATGCCCGGCATGATGGACACCGTCCTCAACCTGGGTCTGAATGATGCAGCCGTGGAAGGTCTTGCCCGCAAGAGTGGCAACGAACGTTTCGCCTACGATGCCTATCGTCGTTTCATCGATATGTTCGGTGACGTGGTCATGGGCGTACACCACGAGTATTTCGAGGAGGCCATCGAGGCGCTCAAGAAAGAGCGCGGCGTGGAGAACGATGTCGACCTCTCGGCCGGCGACCTCAAAGTGCTGGTGGACCGCTACAAGGCCATCTACCGTGAGCACACGGGTGCCATGTTCCCCGAAGATCCCTACGAGCAGCTCAAGCTGTCCATCAATGCTGTTTTTGGTTCCTGGGACAGCGATCGTGCCCTCAAGTATCGTACGATCAACAAGATTACCGGTCTTATCGGCACGGCTGTCAACGTGCAGGCCATGGTCTTCGGCAACATGGGTGAGGGCAGTGGAACGGGCGTTTTGTTCACACGCAACCCCTCCACGGGGGAGAACACGCTCTACGGCGAATTCCTGGTCAATGCCCAGGGCGAGGATGTGGTAGCCGGAATCCGGACGCCCGAGGATCTCTCTCGCATGGCAGATGTGTTTCCTTCGGCCTATGCCCGCCTTGTCGAGGTGACGCAGCAGCTTGAAAAGCACTACCGCAACATGCAGGACATCGAGTTCACCGTCCAGGACGGTAACCTCTTCATCCTGCAAACCCGCAACGGAAAACGGACGGGTGCTGCCGCTGTCAAGATTGCGGTGGACATGGTTGACGAAGGCCTGATTACGACGAAAGAGGCCGTTCGCGACATGGTGGAGCCGGGTCATCTGGACCAGCTCTTGCACCCGGGTTTCGAAAATCCGGATGCGTACAAGAACGACGTCATCGCCACGGGACTTCCAGCCTCTCCGGGAGCGGCTGTCGGGAAGGTCGTTTTCTCCGCTGACGAGGCCGAGGCGCGGCACGCTGCCGGTGAGAAGGTCATTCTCGTCCGTATCGAAACCAGCCCAGAGGATGTGGGCGGCATGAACGCGGCCGAGGGTATCCTGACCAGTCGAGGCGGCATGACGTCGCACGCGGCGGTTGTGGCTCGTGGATGGGGCAAACCGTGCGTGGCGGGTTGTGGCGACGTCGTGATCGATTACAAGGCACAAAAATTCACAGCGGGCGGCACCACGGTCAGCGACGGCGACTGGATTTCCATCAATGGAACGACCGGGGAAGTCATTACGGGTGCGCAGAGCCTCGTAGCCCCGGAATTGACCGGTGATTTTGGCACGTTCATGACCTGGGTCGATACGTTCCGCACCATGAAAGTGCGTACGAACGCCGACGCCCCGGCCGATGCCGCCAAGGCCATCGAGTTTGGCGCCGAGGGTATCGGTCTGTGTCGCACGGAACACATGTTCTTCGAGGGCGATCGCATTGACAGCGTACGGGAAATGATCCTTGCATCCGACGAGGCGGCACGCCGCAACGCGCTGGCCAAATTGCTCCCCTACCAGAAGGAGGACTTCCTTGGCATCTTCAAGGCGATGGCGGGCAAGCCGGTGACCGTACGCCTCCTGGATCCACCGCTCCACGAATTCCTCCCGCACGGAGAGGAAGACATGAAGGAGATGGCCGAAAAGATGGGTGTCAGCCTGGATGTGGTCAAAGCCAAAGTGGATGCACTCTCCGAGTTCAACCCGATGCTGGGTCACCGCGGATGCCGCCTCGGCATCACGTATCCGGAAATCACCGAGATGCAGACGCGCGCCATCATTGAGGCAGCGGTGGAACTGTCTGAGGACGGCGTAGCCGTGTATCCCGAGATCATGGTGCCCCTGATCGGTACCGTGGAAGAGTTCGCCAACCAGAAGGCGGTCATCTCGGCGACGGCAGAACTCGTGTTTGCCGAGAAAAGCGCCCGCGTCGATTTCCTCATCGGAACGATGATCGAGATTCCCCGTGCTGCACTTACGGCGGACAAGATTGCAGCGGAAGCCGAGTTCTTCTCGTTTGGAACGAACGACCTTACGCAGATGACCTTCGGTTATTCGCGGGACGATGCGGGCGTATTCCTGCCCGAGTATGTAGGCCGCAAGATCCTTCCAGAGGACCCGTTCCAGTCGCTCGATGTCGATGGCGTTGGTCAGCTCGTCCAGATCGGAACGGAACGCGGACGTACGGCTCGTGAGGGCCTCAAAGTGGGTATCTGTGGCGAGCATGGTGGCGATCCACGCTCGGTGCACTTCTGCTTTGAGGTCGGCATGGACTATGTGTCCTGCTCACCGTTCCGTGTGCCGATAGCCCGTCTAGCTGCAGCGCAGGCTGCGTTGGCGGCCGAGTAAATAGGGGCGTATTCCACGATGCGCTCGACGGGCGGGCGGCCATCAGGCCGCCCGCCCGTCCTATTTTTGTACCCTGATGCCGATGATCGATGTCGCAGAGCGCTGGCGCTGTAACCTCCGGCTCCAGCATGCGTTGACTCAGGTGTACCCCAAAGATATTGGCATCAACCGGACCTGGTCATGGCATCAGAAAATCAGACGAACGATCAAAGGCAGGCATCATCCGGGCATCATCGCTCGAAGGCATACGACGATGCCCGCAGCGGTTTTGACCGCCTGCGCATGGAAGAGAAGGCTGCCTTTCTGCTCGAATCCATCCTGAACACCGTCGCAGACGGTCTCAAAGACGTGTCTGCTCAGGTCTCTGATGCCCTTCGTCATGGATGCAGCAGCAGCGATCCAGATAACGACGCAGCCTCAGAGGAAGAGGTCCACATGGGCGAAGAGCATGAAGGCGAAGCCGGTGACGAGCATGGGGAGCATGTCTGATTCCGACCATCGGCTCGTCGAATTTCGCCGGCTCAATGTTGTTGGCAAGGCCGTATTCCTGGCCGGCAGTGCCTTCAAGACGTTGGGTGCGATGGCCACCTTTGCCGTCGGTACGGCAGGGGTGGTATGGCGTGAGGCTGAGCGGGCACTTCGTGACGAACTCGATGATGGCATCGAGGATGCAAAAGTCATTGACGAGGACCTGCCCTGAGGTCTCCAGTAGGGGCGCTGCTCCGGCAGGCTCTCCTCGAATGCTGAACGGGGTCAGGCCGAGGCCTGCACCGTCGCCGGCAGGATCCCTTTGGCGTGCCTATCCTTTTCAGGAATGGTGAAGTAGCGCACGGGGTTGTTGACCTGTGTCTTTAGTAGCACCTGTTCCACAACGTCATCCATACGAGAGACATAGTGGATGCTGAGGCCTTTCAAGCTGGATTTCTTGATCTCCTCGACATCTTTTCGATTCTTTTCAGGCAAGATGACCTGCTTGATGCCCGCACGCTTGGCCGCGAGAACCTTCTCCTTGATGCCGCCCACGGGCAAGACCATGCCCCGAAGGGTGATTTCGCCGGTCATGGCGATGTTGTGCTTGACCTTTCGCTGCGTGTAGATGGAGATCAGTGCACTCAGCATGGCGACACCTGCCGACGGACCGTCCTTGGGAATGGCTCCAGCCGGGACGTGGATGTGTAGATCCCAGTAGCGAAAGGCATCGGCTGGAATCTCCCAGCGGTCGGCGTTGGCCTTGACGTAGGAAAGGGCAGCCTGTGCGGACTCCTTCATGACCTCCCCCAGCTGCCCTGTCAGGATCATGCGCCCGTTGCCGTGAGAGACGGATGCTTCTATGAACAGAATGTCTCCACCCACGGGTGTCCACGCCAGTCCGGTGGCTACTCCCGGAACGGCCGTGCGCTCGGCTACATCAGAGAAGTACTTGCGCGCCTTGAGGTATGACTCAATCTCCTCAGGTACTACCTTTTCACCCTCGGATTCATCCATCGCCACTTTCTTGGCCACGCCACGTGCTACGGAGCCGATGGTCCGCTCCAGCTGTCGCACCCCAGACTCGCGGGTGTAGCCATCAATAACCA
>Ga0181573_10003377_pt1 | contig 14123 bp, 11 predicted proteins | sample 101ome_25_FD_148643 | JGI IMG/M metagenome (GOLD analysis project Ga0181573, IMG submission 148643) | Coastal salt marsh microbial communities from the Groves Creek Marsh, Skidaway Island, Georgia - 101409BT metaG (spades assembly) | ecosystem: Environmental > Aquatic > Marine > Intertidal zone...
GGTTATGCCCGGCGACAACCTGAAGTTCGAAGTCGAGCTGATCGCCCCCATCGCGATGGAAGATGGTCTGCGCTTCGCGATCCGCGAAGGCGGCCGCACAGTCGGCGCAGGCGTGGTCTCCAAAATCATCGCTTAATCGCTAGCGATTTTCTAAACTCAAAGAAAGCCGCGCCTTCGGGGGCGGCTTTTTTCATTAAAGTTGTGCGGTATTGTGACCTACTTTGTGATCTGCTGCGAGCGCCTCTGCATCCATGAAGGATTGCAGTCTTTTGGCCAGTGCGGCGGTCTCGGCCTCCGAGAGCTTCGAGGGCACAGTCTCCTCCCAAACCCGCCAACGCAGATGCAGTTTGGTAAAAGGCAGCGGGAAGATCAGCCGATCCCATGTTGGCCATGTGAGATAATGTTTGGCTGAAAACGTAAAACTGACCACGGGCACTTGGGCGGAGCGCGCCCATTGGATTGGGGTTAATTTTGCGACCCGCGCAGGCCCGCGTGGCCCATCTGGCGAGACGCCAATCGAGATGCCCTCGCGCAACCCTTTTAGGATGAGGCGCATTTCAGCGGCTCCAAGGATACCGCGCGGCATTGGCACGCTTTCATAGCCGAAATGACGGTGGATATGGCCCACCAACCGCCCCGCCCGTGCATCAGACGTCAGGCTGCGACAGCGATATTTAGAAAGATCAAACATAAAGGGCGTCATCATCAGCCGTTGATGCCAACAAACGATGATCACAGCGCCATGGGTGGCCAATGCCGTCTCAACCTGTGCCCAACCCTCTTCCTCGCGTTGTGAGGTTATGCGCACCAACCGCGCCCATGCCCCGAAAGCCGCTGCAACCGCGCGATTTGCAAAGGCGGAATTTGCGATCCTTTTGCGTAGGGTTGTGGCGGTCTTGGTCATAGCTAGGTTCCTTCGCGCAAACTGTCCCGCCGTGCAAGCATCAAGCGGGAGATAAACCATGGAAATCTGCGCAGCCTTCCTCTTGCATTGGGGGCCAAGCCCCGCTATCAGCATGCACGGCCTTAGGGGTATAGCTCAGTTGGTAGAGCAACGGATTCCAAATCCGTAGGCCGCGGGTTCGAATCCTGCTGCCCCTGCCACTTTCCTTGGTTATCAACCTTGGACAGCACATAGCGTGCTTCGCGGCTTGCATCATCGGGCGCGCTTGCCTATATCAGCCGACAATCGAAAAAGGTAAAAGACCATGGCCAACCCGATCCAATTTGTTCAACAAACCCGCGCCGAGATTGCCAAGATCGTTTGGCCGACCCGCCGCGAGCTTGTGACCACCACCGCGATGGTATTCGCGATGGCGGTTTTGGCGGCGTTGTTCTTTTTCATGGTCGATTGGCTGATCCGCCAAGGTTTGGAATTGCTGCTGACGGCGGTAGGCTAAGACCCTTGAACCCTTGATTTTCCCTATTTCGGGGGGTAGGGGGGCGGAGAATATTTCCCGGCGGCGTGTATCGATTCGAGATACACGCTGATTTTTTGTTTCGGGACGGCACGCGCGGCATGATGCCAAGCGGTTGGACACTAAAATAACTGGCGCGCGATCGCGCCTTATGTCGAGGATGGAAGAAGCGGATGGCGAAACGGTGGTATTCGGTGAGCGTGCTGTCAAATTTTGAGAAGCGCATCGCCGAGCAGATCAGAAACGCCGTGGCCGAAAAGGGCCTCGAGGATGAGATCGAAGAAGTTCTCGTTCCTGAAGAGGAAGTGATCGAGATTCGCCGTGGCAAGAAAGTCACCGTCCCGCGCCGCTTTATGCCTGGCTATGTTCTGGTGCGCATGGAATTGACCGACCGCGCCTATCATGCTGTGTCTTCGATCCCGCGCGTCACAGGGTTCCTTGGGCCGCAGGGCCGCCCCATGCCGATGCGCGATGATGAAGTGAACGCGATCCTGAACCGTGTCGAAGAGGGCGAGGCCAGCCCCCGCTCGACCATCACCTTTGATGTTGGTGAAAAGGTTAAGGTTAATGACGGGCCGTTTGAAGATTTCGATGGCATGGTCGAAGAAGTTGATGATGAGAACCAGCGCCTCAAGGTGACGGTCTCGATTTTCGGGCGCGCAACGCCCGTGGAATTGGAATTCACGCAGGTGTCGAAAACCGCCTGATGTGGGTGCGGCGCGCAAGCGCCGCTCATTCGTGGGAGGCAGGATCATGCGCGCATGATGTGCCGAACCACGCTAGCGACTGGGAAAGGGACGCGTCCCGATCCTGATAGGGTGCAGCCAAGCTGTGCCGATGAAAAAAAGGAGAGGCCAGATGGCCAAGAAACTTGCTGGAACGATGAAGCTGCAGATCCCTGCAGGTCAAGCTAACCCATCCCCACCTGTTGGCCCTGCATTGGGTCAGCGCGGGATTAACATCATGGAATTCTGCAAGGCGTTCAACGCCAAGACTGCAGATATGGAGCAAGGCGCCCCTTGCCCTACCCTGATCACCTATTACCAAGACAAATCTTTTGCGATGGAAATCAAGACGCCGCCTGCGTCTTATTACCTGAAAAAGGCCGCAGGTTTGAAATCTGTTGGCAAGCGCAACCGCCCACGCGGTGCCGAAAATCCCGGTCGTGAGACCATCGCAACTGTGACTGTTGCTCAGGTTCGTGAAATCGCTGAAGCCAAGATGAAAGACCTCAGCGCGAACGATGTTGAAGCGGCAATGAAAATCATCCTCGGCTCTGCAAAGTCGATGGGTATTGAGGTGAAAGGGTAAGTTATGGGCAAGATTGGTAAGCGCGTAACGGCAGCCCGTGCCGCCTTCGCAGGAAAAGAAGACATCACAATCGAAGAAGCTGTTGAGCTGATCAAAGCCAATGCTTCGGCAAAATTCGATGAATCGGTTGATATTTCAATGAACTTGGGCGTTGACCCTCGTCACGCTGACCAAATGGTGCGCGGCACAGTGACCTTGCCAAATGGCACAGGCAAATCTGTGCGCGTTGCGGTTTTCGCACGCGGCCCCAAGGCAGACGAAGCCAAGGCTGCAGGCGCGGATATCGTTGGCGCGGAAGACCTGATGGAAATCGTTCAGGGCGGCAAGATCGAGTTTGATCGCTGCATCGCAACCCCTGACATGATGCCAATCGTGGGCCGTTTGGGTAAGGTTCTTGGGCCTCGTAACCTGATGCCAAACCCAAAAATCGGCACTGTGACCATGGACGTTAAAGAGGCCGTAGAAGCGGCCAAAGGCGGTCAGGTTCAGTTCAAGGTCGAGAAGGCGGGCATCGTTCATTGTGCAGTTGGCAAAGCCAGCTTTGACGCAGCGAAACTGGCGGAAAATATCCGCGCCTTTGTTGACGCAGTATCGAAGTCTAAGCCAGCAGGCGCAAAAGGCACTTATTTGAAGCGTATCACGCTCAGCTCCACCATGGGGCCTGGCGTGTCGGTTAGCGTTGAAAGCGCGACCAACGCGTAAACAGTTTTGGCCCTCTCTGTGCGAGGGGGCCGCAAGCCGCGGGGTGTGACCGCAAGAACTCGGGTGGGGCAACTTTGGTCACAAAGTGGTGTTCCCTCTTGGGTTTCTTTGCGTTCTGTCGTATGGCCCCGTTTCGACCCGTGTCTGCGATTCGCTCGTGGGCGCGGTCACCTGTCCGAGACGGAGGGTGGGCGCATGCCCGTAAATCCTTCCTGAGATGGGAAACGAGTTTCGGATTTCCGCAAGGCTACCGCGCCTTCGGGCGGTCTGGCTCGGGCCCCTCACTTGGACCCGAAGAGGTAGGGAAACCTGCCAAACTTGAGCCGGGGGGTGACCCCCTAATTGGAGTAGAACTGTGGATAGAGCCCAGAAAGAGAGAGTGGTCGAGGAACTCGGCCAAATCTTTGAAAGCTCTGGCGTTGTCGTGGTGTCTCACTACGCGGGCCTCACGGTTGCTGAGATGCAAGACCTGCGCGCGAAAATGCGCGAAGCTGGTGGGTCTGTACGCGTCGCCAAGAACAGGCTCGCCAAGATCGCCCTTCAAGGAACGCCTGCCGAAGGCATTGCTGACCTGATGACGGGTATGACTGTGTTGTCCTATTCCGAGGATCCTGTGGCTGCGGCCAAGGTTGCCGAGGACTACGCCAAGGCGAATGCTAAATTCGTTATCATTGGCGGTGCTATGGGCGGCACTGTGCTTGATCAAGCTGGCGTTAAAGCCGTTGCGTCCATGCCATCCCGTGAGGAGCTTATTGCTTCGATCGTGGGCTGCATTGGGGCACCTGCTTCCAACATCGCTGGCGCAATTGGCGTACCTGCTTCGAATATTGCGAGCATCCTTTCGACCATCGAAGAGAAGGCCGAAGCCGCATAATGCAACCTTGAGACCCGTTATGTTTGGCTATGCCGCATGACGTTGGATCACAAATTTAGATACGGAAACCGAAAAATGGCTGATATCAAAAAACTTGCCGAAGAGATCGTGGGCTTGACCCTTCTCGAAGCACAAGAACTGAAGAACTACCTCAAAGACGAATATGGCATCGAGCCTGCTGCAGGCGGCGCTGTCATGATGGCAGGCCCTGCTGCTGGTGGTGACGCCGGCGCAGCTGCTGAAGAGAAAACCGAATTTGACGTTATCCTGAAATCTGCTGGCGGCAATAAAATTGCTGTCATCAAAGAAGTTCGCGGCATCACAGGTCTTGGCCTCGTTGAAGCGAAGAACCTCGTTGAAGCAGGTGGCAAGGCCGTCAAAGAAGGCGTTGCAAAAGCAGAAGCAGACGACATCAAAGCCAAGCTCGAAGCAGCTGGCGCAGAAGTCGAACTCAAGTAATCATGGAAGGAATGCGCTTGGCGCATTCCCCATGTTGCGATGTGGCTGGGCGGGTTTTTCCTGTCCAGCCATCCTCACCTAGATGAGGGCCTTGGTGGCCAAGACCTTCTTCTAGGTGTGGTGCAGGATCGGGAGCTTGCCGGTGGGACGGCAGGCATGAATGGATCCTCCATCCGCTTGTTTCAAAGCCCCCCGTGCCGTGGCCCCGACGGTGCGCGTGGAGCGAAAGAAACGAAAGGTGTATCAGAGCATGGCTCAGACCTACGCAGGCCAGAAGCGCATTCGCAAATTCTATGGCAAAATCCGTGAAGTATTGGAAATGCCGAACCTCATCGAGGTTCAGAAATCTTCCTATGACCTTTTCCTGAAATCAGGCGACCAAGACACGCCTTTGGATGGTGAAGGCATCAAGGGTGTTTTCCAGTCGGTTTTCCCGATCAAAGATTTCAACGAAACTTCGGTTTTAGAATTCGTTAAATACGAATTGGAAGCCCCGAAGTTTGATGTCGAGGAATGCCAAAGCCGCGATTTGACTTATGCTGCGCCGCTCAAGGTGACCTTGCGTTTGATCGTATTTGATGTTGACGAGGATACGGGCGCAAAATCCGTCAAAGACATCAAAGAGCAAGATGTGTTCATGGGCGATATGCCTTTGATGACGCCAAACGGCACGTTCATCGTGAACGGCACCGAGCGCGTGATCGTCAGCCAAATGCACCGTTCCCCTGGTGTGTTCTTCGACCATGACAAAGGCAAAACCCATTCTTCGGGCAAGCTTTTGTTTGCTTGCCGCATCATCCCTTATCGTGGCTCTTGGTTGGATTTCGAGTTTGACGCCAAGGACATCGTGTTTGCGCGCATTGACCGCCGCCGCAAATTGCCAGTGACCACGCTGCTTTATGCGCTTGGGTTGGATCAAGAAGGCATCATGGATGCCTATTATGACACTGTGATGTTCCGCTCTGTTAAGAACAAAGGTTGGGCAACCAAGTTCTTCCCCGAGCGCGTGCGCGGCACCCGTCCTACATTTGATCTTGTTGATGCAGCCACTGGCGAAGTCATCGCTGAGGCAGGAAAGAAGATCACCCCGCGCGCTGTGAAGCAGTTGATTGACGGGGGTAAAGTCTCCGAACTGTTGGTGCCTTTCGATCACATCGTGGGCCGCTTTGTTGCGAAGGATATCATCAACGAAGAAACTGGCGCGATTTATGTCGAAGCTGGGGACGAGTTGACATGGGAAACCGACAAGGATGGCAATGTCACGGGCGGCACGCTGAAGGATCTGATGGATGCGGGCATCACCGACATCCCAGTTCTCGACATCGATAACATCAATGTTGGCGCCTATATCCGCAACACTATGGCGGTTGATAAGAACATGAACCGCGAAGGCGCGTTGATGGATATCTATCGGGTCATGCGCCCAGGCGAGCCACCAACCGTTGAAGCGGCAAGCGCCCTCTTTGACACGCTGTTCTTCGACAGCGAGCGCTATGATCTGTCTGCTGTTGGTCGCGTTAAGATGAACATGCGCCTCGATCTCGATGCGCCTGACACAACCCGCATTCTGCGCCGCGAAGATATCGTTGCCTGCATCAAAGCCTTGGTTGAACTGCGCGATGGCAAGGGCGACATTGACGATATTGACCATTTGGGCAACCGCCGCGTGCGTTCGGTGGGTGAATTGATGGAGAACCAGTATCGCGTGGGCCTGCTTCGTATGGAGCGCGCGATCAAGGAACGTATGTCCTCGGTCGAAATCGATACTGTGATGCCACAGGATCTGATCAACGCGAAACCCGCCGCTGCGGCTGTTCGCGAATTCTTTGGCTCAAGCCAGTTGTCTCAGTTCATGGACCAGACCAACCCACTGTCGGAAGTCACCCATAAGCGCCGCTTGTCGGCTCTTGGGCCTGGCGGTCTGACGCGCGAGCGCGCAGGGTTCGAGGTTCGTGACGTTCACCCAACCCATTACGGCCGTATGTGCCCGATTGAAACGCCAGAAGGGCCCAATATTGGTCTGATCAACTCGCTTGCGACCTTCGCGCGGGTGAACAAATACGGCTTCATCGAAACCCCATATCGCCGCGTTGTGGACACCAAAGTGACCGATGAGGTCGTCTACATGTCCGCGACCGAAGAAATGCGCCACACAGTTGCGCAGGCCAACGCGACCTTGGACGCAAGCGGCAAGTTCATCAATGATCTGGTGAACACCCGTCAATCGGGCGAATACACGCTTGCACCGCGCGATCAGGTTGACCTGATTGACGTATCGCCCAAGCAGTTGGTTTCGGTTGCTGCCTCGCTCATTCCATTCTTGGAAAACGATGACGCGAACCGCGCTTTGATGGGCTCGAACATGCAACGTCAGGCGGTTCCGCTGTTGCAAGCTGACTCGCCTTTCGTAGGCACAGGCATCGAAAGTGTTGTTGCACGCGATTCTGGTGCGGCGATCATGGCCAAACGTGGCGGGATCATCGACCAAGTGGATGCAGAACGTATCGTTGTGCGCGCCACCGAAGATCTGGAACTGGGCGATGCGGGCGTCGATATCTACCGCCTTCGTAAATTTCAGCGCTCAAACCAGAACACCTGCATCAACCAGCGCCCCTTGGTGAAAGTGGGCGATCGTGTTGGCAAAGGTGAAGTGATTGCCGATGGCCCTTCGACCGATATGGGCGAATTGGCCTTGGGTAAGAACGTGGTCGTGGCGTTTATGCCATGGAATGGCTACAACTACGAAGACTCGATCCTCATTTCCGAGCGCATCGTGCGTGATGACGTTTTCACCTCGATCCATATCGAGGAATTCGAAGTTGCTGCCCGTGACACCAAGCTTGGGCCTGAGGAAATCACCCGCGACATTCCAAACGTAGGGGAAGAAGCCCTTCGCAACCTCGATGAGGCGGGCATCGTCTATATCGGCGCCGAAGTTGGGCCCGGTGACATTCTTGTTGGCAAGATAACGCCAAAGGGTGAAAGCCCAATGACCCCAGAAGAAAAACTTCTGCGGGCGATCTTTGGCGAAAAAGCGTCTGATGTGCGTGATACATCTTTGCGCCTGCCACCCGGTGATTTCGGGACAGTCGTGGAAGTGCGCGTTTTCAACCGCCATGGTGTCGACAAGGACGAGCGCGCGCTGCAAATCGAGCGCGAGATTGTCGAGCGTCTGGCACGCGACCGTGATGACGAGTTGGCAATTCTTGAGCGCAACATCTATGCGCGTCTCAAGTCCATGCTGCTTGGCAAAACTGCGGTAAAAGGGCCAAAAGGCGTCAAAGCAGGGTCTGAGATCACGGAAGAGTTGCTTGAAACGCTCAGCCACGGCCAGTGGTGGCAGCTTGCTCTTGGTGATGAGAAAGACGCCGCTGAAGTAGAGGCGCTGAACCAACAGTTTGACGCACAAAAGCGCACCTTGGATCATCGTTTTGAGGATAAGGTCGAGAAAGTTCGCCGCGGCGATGACCTGCCTCCAGGCGTGATGAAAATGGTCAAAGTCTTTATTGCCGTGAAGCGCAAGCTTCAGCCAGGTGATAAGATGGCGGGCCGTCACGGCAACAAGGGTGTGATCTCGAAAGTGGTTCCGATGGAGGATATGCCTTTCCTTGCAGATGGCACCCCTGTCGATTTCGTTCTGAACCCTCTCGGCGTGCCTTCGCGTATGAACGTGGGTCAGATTTTGGAAACCCATATGGGTTGGGCCGCACGCGGTCTGGGTCTGAAGATTGACGAAGCCTTGGACGAATATCGCCGCTCTGGTGACATGACGCCTGTGCGCGATGCCCTCAAAATCGCTTATGGTGATGAGGTGTATGGCGAGGCCTTTGCCGATCTGGACGACACAGCATTGGTTGAGTCCGCTTCAACCGTGACCCGCGGTGTTCCGATTGCAACGCCTGTATTTGACGGTGCAAAAGAGGCCGATGTAAACGATGCGCTGACCCGCGCGGGTTTTGACACATCGGGCCAATCGGTTCTTTACGATGGCCGCTCGGGTGAGCAATTCGCCCGTCCCGTCACCGTGGGTGTGAAATACCTGCTGAAACTGCATCACCTCGTGGATGACAAAATCCACGCGCGCTCGACAGGGCCATACAGCCTTGTCACCCAACAGCCGCTCGGCGGTAAGGCGCAATTCGGTGGGCAGCGCTTTGGTGAGATGGAGGTCTGGGCCTTGGAGGCTTATGGCGCTGCATACACCTTGCAGGAAATGCTCACTGTTAAGTCGGATGACGTTGCAGGCCGCACCAAGGTCTATGAATCGATCGTCAAAGGCGAGGACAATTTCGAAGCAGGCGTGCCTGAATCGTTCAACGTTCTCGTCAAGGAAGTGCGTGGCCTCGGCCTCAACATGGAACTCCTGGATGCGGAGGATGAAGAGTAAGCGGTTGGCGGGGCCCGTCCCCGCCGCTGCCTGATCCCCCATCTCTCTGCCCGAATTCAAGGATTTGAAAATGAACCAGGAACTCACGAACAACCCGTTCAACCCGCTTGTCGCGCCAAAAGCGTTTGACGAGATCAAAGTCTCGCTTGCCAGCCCTGAGCGTATTCTCAGCTGGTCGTATGGCGAGATCAAAAAGCCTGAGACGATCAACTACCGCACCTTTAAGCCCGAGCGTGACGGCCTGTTCTGCGCACGTATCTTTGGGCCCGTAAAAGATTACGAATGTCTGTGCGGCAAATATAAGCGCATGAAGTATCGTGGCGTTGTCTGCGAAAAATGCGGCGTTGAGGTGACCTTGCAAAAGGTGCGCCGCGAACGCATGGGCCATATCGAATTGGCTGCACCTGTTGCGCATATTTGGTTCCTGAAATCGCTGCCATCCCGCATTGGCTTGATGCTGGATATGACGCTGCGTGATCTGGAGCGGATCCTGTATTTCGAAAACTATGTGGTGATTGAGCCAGGTTTGACCGATCTGAGCTATGGTCAGCTCTTGTCCGAAGAAGAATTCTTGGATGCGCAGGACGCCTATGGGTCTGATGCATTCCAAGCGAATATCGGCGCGGAAGCCATCCGCGAAATGCTTGCCAATATCGACCTTGAGGCTGAAGCAGCACAGTTGCGCGAAGACCTTAAGGAAGCCACTGGTGAGTTGAAGCCGAAGAAGATCATCAAGCGCCTCAAGATCGTTGAGAATTTCATCGAGTCTGGCAACCGCCCAGAATGGATGGTGCTGACAGTGATCCCCGTGATCCCACCAGAATTGCGTCCGCTTGTGCCGCTTGATGGTGGTCGTTTCGCGACATCGGATTTGAACGATCTTTATCGCCGCGTGATCAACCGCAACAACCGTCTGAAGCGTCTGATCGAATTGCGCGCACCTGACATCATCATCCGCAACGAAAAGCGGATGTTGCAGGAATCTGTGGATGCGTTGTTTGACAATGGCCGCCGTGGTCGCGTGATCACAGGTGCCAATAAGCGCCCGCTGAAATCGCTGTCTGATATGCTCAAGGGCAAGCAGGGTCGTTTCCGTCAAAACCTTTTGGGTAAGCGGGTCGACTTCTCTGGCCGTTCGGTGATTGTGACGGGCCCAGAGTTGAAACTGCACCAGTGTGGCCTGCCAAAGAAAATGGCGTTGGAACTGTTCAAGCCGTTTATCTATTCGCGCCTTGAAGCCAAGGGCCTGTCTTCGACAGTCAAGCAAGCCAAGAAATTGGTTGAAAAAGAGCGGCCCGAAGTTTGGGATATCTTGGACGAAGTGATCCGCGAGCATCCTGTTCTTTTGAACCGCGCGCCGACCTTGCACCGCTTGGGCATTCAGGCATTCGAGCCTGTCTTGATTGAAGGTAAGGCTATTCAGCTGCACCCCTTGGTCTGTTCTGCGTTTAACGCAGACTTTGACGGCGACCAGATGGCCGTTCACGTTCCATTGAGCCTTGAAGCGCAGCTTGAAGCCCGCGTTTTGATGATGTCCACGAACAACGTTCTGTCGCCTGCAAACGGCGCACCGATCATTGTTCCGTCTCAGGACATGGTTTTGGGTCTCTACTATGTGACTATGGAACGCGAAGGCATGAAGGGTGAAGGCATGTCCTTCTCCTCCATCGAGGAGGTCGAGCACGCCCTGACCGCAGGTGAGGTGCATCTGCACGCCAAAGTGACCGCGCGCATCAAGCAAATTGATGACGAGGGCAACGAGGTTTATCAGCGGTTTGAAACCACGCCTGGCCGCTTGCGCATTGGCGCGCTTCTGCCGCTAAACGCAAAAGCGCCGTTTGAATTGGTGAACCGCTTGCTGCGCAAAAAAGAAGTGCAGCAGGTCATCGACACTGTCTATCGCTATTGCGGTCAAAAAGAGAGCGTCATTTTCTGTGACCAGATCATGAGCCTTGGTTTCCGTGAAGCGTTCCGTGCTGGTATCTCCTTCGGTAAGGACGACATGGTTGTTCCTGACACGAAATGGACGTTGGTTGATGAAACCCGCGACCAAGTGAAGGAATTCGAACAGCAATATATGGACGGTCTCATCACCCAAGGTGAGAAATACAACAAGGTGATTGATGCGTGGTCAAAGGCCAATGACAAGGTCACTGACGCGATGATGGCGACCATCTCGGCGAAGAAATTCGATGAGAATGGCGCAGAGTCCGAGCCAAACTCCGTTTACATGATGGCCCACTCGGGCGCGCGGGGTTCTGTGACGCAGATGAAGCAACTGGGTGGTATGCGCGGTCTGATGGCCAAACCATCGGGCGAGATCATCGAGACGCCAATCATCTCGAACTTTAAGGAAGGTCTGACCGTTCTTGAGTACTTCAACTCGACCCACGGCGCCCGTAAGGGTCTGTCTGACACGGCGCTAAAAACGGCGAACTCGGGCTACTTGACCCGCCGTTTGGTGGACGTGGCGCAGGATTGTATCGTGCGTATGGTCGATTGCGGCACCGATGCCACAATCACCGCTGAAGCAGCGATCAATGATGGCGAGGTTGTCTCTTCATTGGCAGAGCGGATTTTGGGCCGCTCGGCTGGCGAAGACGTCATCGCACCTGCAACGGGCGAAGTGATCGTCTCCAAGGGTGAGCTGATTGACGAGCGCAAGGCAGATGCGGTGGAAGCCGCCGGTCTGGCATCGATCAAAATCCGTTCGCCTTTGACCTGTGAGGCGGAAGAGGGTGTTTGCGCCGTGTGCTATGGTCGTGACCTTGCACGCGGCACCCGTGTAAACGTGGGCGAAGCGGTCGGTATCATCGCGGCTCAGTCCATTGGTGAACCTGGCACGCAGCTGACGATGCGCACATTCCACATTGGTGGGGTTGCACAAGGTGGCCAGCAGAGTTTCCAAGAAGCTGGTCAAGAAGGCAAAATTGAGTATCGCAACGCCAACACGCTGAAGAACGCCGCAGGCGATGTGATCGTTGTTGGCCGCAATATGCAGATTGCTATCATAGATGATAACGGGGTCGAGCGCGCCGCGTTCAAACTGGGTTACGGCACCAAGGTGCATGTGGCCGAGGGCGCCAAAGTGTCTCGTGGCGACCGCTTGTTTGAGTGGGATCCATACACCCTTCCAATCATCGCCGAGAAATCAGGCACAGTGAAATATGTCGACCTCGTCAGCGGCATCGCAGTTCGCGATGAAACCGATGACGCGACTGGCATGACCCAGAAGATCGTGATGGATTGGCGCGCTGCGCCAAAGGGCAATGAACTTAAGCCCGAAATCCTGATTGTGGGTGCCGATGGCGAACCTGTGCGCAATGATCAAGGCAATCCTGTGACCTATCCGATGTCGGTGGACGCCATTCTTTCGGTGGAAGATGGCCAATCTGTCGAGGCGGGTGATGTTGTTGCCCGTATCCCGCGCGAAGGTGCAAAGACCAAGGACATTACCGGTGGTCTGCCGCGCGTTGCGGAATTGTTCGAAGCCCGCCGTCCAAAAGACCACGCCATCATCGCAGAAGTTGATGGTTATGTGCGCTTTGGCCGTGACTTCAAAAACAAGCGCCGCATCAGTGTTGTGCCTGTTGATGAGTCAATGGAGCCCGTGGAATACATGGTTCCAAAAGGCAAGCACATCCCCGTTGTCGAAGGTGATTTCGTTCAGAAGGGCGATTACATCATGGACGGCAACCCTGCACCGCATGATATTTTGCGGATCATGGGGATCGAGGCTTTGGCAGATTACCTCATTGACGAGGTGCAGGACGTCTATCGTCTGCAAGGTGTGAAGATCAACGATAAGCATATCGAAGTGATCGTGCGCCAGATGTTGCAGAAGATTGAAATCCTCGACTCAGGCGAGACAACGCTGCTGAAGGGTGAGCATGTCGACAAGGCGGAATTCGATGAGGAGAACGCCAAAGTCGAAGCCCGTGGTGGTCGTCTAGCGACAGGTGAGCCCGTGTTGCTTGGTATCACTAAGGCCAGCTTGCAGACTCGTAGCTTTATCTCTGCGGCGTCCTTTCAAGAGACAACCCGCGTTCTCACCGAGGCTTCGGTGCAGGGCAAGCGTGACAAGTTGGTTGGCCTCAAGGAAAACGTCATCGTGGGTCGCTTGATTCCTGCGGGCACAGGCGGCGCGACACAGCGCGTTCGCCGCATCGCAGCCGAGCGTGACAACAAGGTGATTGAGGCGGCCCGCGCTGAGGCAGAAGCCGCTGCAGCCCTTGCTGCACCAAGCGAAGCTGATCTGGCCGATGCCACTGCAGACGCTGCAAGCGAAGGCGAAGAGTAAGAGCGTCTTGCGCTATGCGCAGTAAGCTATTGAAGCGCCCCGTTGCGATCTCGCAATGGGGCGTTTCCTTTTTTATACCGCCTCTTTCCCGATGCGCGCCCATCTCGTAAGCTTGGGGTGCTAAACTGGGAATGAAAGCGGCATATGGCCAATGATTTATCCAATCAGATTGTGGGCGTCTGCCGTTTTTCCTATGCGGGCGAAGGTGGCTTTGCTTCGGCCACGATGGAGCAATGGGCGCTAGAGGCCATGCTCTATGATCCTGCGCGCATGAAGCAGCGCTTTGTGTTGTTTGAACAAATCTGCCTCTCGTCCTTGGCCGCTCAAACGGATCAGGATTTCAAATTGATCGCTTTGATCGCGGATACGATGCCCTATCGGTGGCGGCGGCGTCTGAAGGATTTGATGGCCCCTTATCCCTTCCTGCAGGTTTGCACCCTTGAGGCAGCGGGGCCTTTAAACTCCACCCGCCGCGCCTTTCGGCGTGGGTGGGATCGGCATTCGAAATTCATCACGGGGTTTCGCATTGATGACGATGATGCCGTAGCCTGTGACTATATCGCCAAGACCCGCGCGGTCGCAGATCAGTTGTTGGAACTGGGGTGGGCTGATGAAGACACCCCTGCCGCTATCGCCTTTCATCGTGGCATTTATTGGAACATGAATTCCCAA
>Ga0181573_10003380_pt1 | contig 14116 bp, 13 predicted proteins | sample 101ome_25_FD_148643 | JGI IMG/M metagenome (GOLD analysis project Ga0181573, IMG submission 148643) | Coastal salt marsh microbial communities from the Groves Creek Marsh, Skidaway Island, Georgia - 101409BT metaG (spades assembly) | ecosystem: Environmental > Aquatic > Marine > Intertidal zone...
GCACCACCTCTAAACCATCTTTGAGCTCTCCTTCGAACTGGAATCCGGTGATACGCGTGGTGGTGTTTTTGATGTGTTCGTTGCCATTTCTGGCGCTCGTCCGCGCAGTGGCAATCAGTTCACTGGGCCCCGATCCCGCAGAGCATCTTATGCATGTCACTGGCGAGTGGGTGATGCGATTTCTTGTCCTAGTGCTCCTTGCCACACCATTGGCGCGACTGGGGTGGCCCAGGTTAGCCCGTTACCGACGCATGCTGGGCCTGTATGTTTGGTTTTATGCCACGCTTCACTTACTGGTTTTTGCTCAGGTATTCATCGGCTGGTCTGGCGATCAGCTGATTGAAGAGCTCGTTGAGCGACCCTACGTGCTGGTCGGTTTTCTGGCGTGGTTGATTTTGGTGCCGCTGGGTATTTCATCAGCACATGTCATTCGTCGGAAAATGGGCCGACGTTGGCGACAGCTCCACAAACTGACCTACACGGTTGCTCTCCTTGGCTGGCTGCACTTGTTATGGCTGTCTCGCTCTGATGTGGGCGATGCCATGATTTACGGTGTGTTATTCGGCATTTTGTTGCTTTATCGCTTACCCTGGCGCCAATTAATTGCAAAATGACGTCCGACGTCGATTAGATTTTACTGATAGCCTCTGCAGCTGTATGCTCGGCGCACCTTTGTAGATCTACGTTTTTATGCAAAACGACTCCCTTCGGATAGTGTCAGCGCCTCTGGCTCTCTTGTGGTTATTTGCCATTGCCGTGGGTGGCATAGCGGCCGCACTATCCATTGCCGTGTGCTGGTTAATGCTGCGAGTTGGTGGGCTGGATGCTGCTGACAAGCACGGTATATCTGATCAAGTTTCGAGTCGCGTTGGCGGTGTGATTGTCGTCCTGTATCTATTTTTTAATGCGTTCTATCTATGGTTCGTTCAGGGTCAGTCTTGGTCGAGCCTTGAAATAGCTGTGCTTGCATTTTTATCCACCTACTTCGCGATTGGCTTGTTTGAGGATCTCACCTCACGAATCAGTTCAATTAGGCGTTTTTTGTTCATGCTTAGTGCAGCGCTTGTGGTTGTGGGAGCGATGAACGACTTAAAGCTGACTAGGGTTGATATTATTTGGGTCGATTGGATCCTAGGCCTAAGTCCATTAATCGCTGTGGGCTTTACGGTTTTGTGTTTGGCTTTTTTGTCCAATGCTTTCAATACGGCGGACGGCGCGAATGGCTTGGTCGGTGGTATCGGCTTGATCTCTTTGGCGACGTTGGGGCTGTTAGTGCCAAGTTCACTAAGCTCCCTGCAACTAGCAGGTGCGGTCGGATGCTTAGTGTTTTTGACATTTAATCTTTACACAGGTCGGTTTTTCTTGGGTGATGGCGGGGCTTACGCCATTGGGGCGTTGGTGGGCTGCTCTGCTGTATATCTCGTCGGAACCCGAGATATCTCATCGTGGTTCATTCTTACCCTTATATTTTATCCCTCGGCTGACTTGCTCTGGGGTATGGCGCGGCGGTTTGCGACGGGTCGCTCCGTTTTGTCAGCAGACGAATATCACCTCCACAACCTTATTTATGGAAGTTTGCGCTCCCGCTGTAGCAGTTCAGTTGTGGCAAATAATGCGACTGGTTTGAGCATTGTGACGATATTTTGTCTCTTTCCGTCGCTTTTAGCGTGGTTAGGTCTTATTCCGCTGGACGATAGTCGATGGCTCCATGTAGCGTTATTAATGTGGTTGTTATACGCAGGACTCTGGTTTAAGCTCTCGCCTCTGACCAAAAAATTGGCGTAATGCGCTCGAGCGTAAAAATTTAACTAGCAGAAGAACTAGTAACAAGCGTTTAACAAATTTGTGCTATATGTGACGCACGTGACGTAAACAAGGGGTCAATGGTGAATTTTAAAACCAAGAAATCGATTGCAGTGACGCGATCTGTTTTGACGGCTTACCTGGCAGCAGTGGTAAGCAGTTATTCGTTGCCATCTATTGCTCAAGAAGAGGAAGAGAAGGCGGCTCAGGGAGGTTCTTCAGGAGAGGCAGCGGCTGCACCTAAAGCGGCTGGCAGTCCTCCGTTACCAGGTTTGTTGGCCGCTCCGACGTTGCCTACGGCTCTGTTTTTCGGAGTGCTGGGCGGTATCGCGCTGAACGAGGCGCTTGACGATGATGATGGTCCCGCTCCTCAGCCTGAACCCGAGCCTGAACCCGAGCCTGAACCTGAGCCAGAACCTGAGCCAGAACCCGAGCCAGAACCTGAGCCAGAACCTGAGCCAGAACCTGAGCCACCAGTAACGACTACGACGACGGGAACAACGTCAACTTCTTCGACTGGTACATCGACGTCTACGGGCACAGGTACAAATTAAGTACGCCCCGGTGGGTACTTAACTAAAAGGGCGGATACCGCCCTTTTTTTTTGTTTTTCAAAAAAGGCATTATTACCGCAGGGCGTTGGTGTCTTGGAGCCGTGTCTAAAACTGTGCGATTGCCTAACATTCGATGTTTATAGTTGTGGGTCGGTCTTTAAAGATTATTCGTCTCGTTTCAAATGCATCCGCGCGAATTGGTAAGCGATAGACATGTTGATTGATAGCCTCCGTGTTAATTATTTAGGCCTTTCAAATTGCTGAGTGAAAGTCAAAATTGGAGCTAAACAAGTTGTCTAAAAAGTGTGGGTGGCTTTAGAAACGTAAAAAAAGATGTAAAGAGAGGGCGTGATGCTTGATCAAAGAATCATTGCTGTGTTCAGTGTGAGTTTACTTGGTGCGTGTACCTTATCTGCGCCACAATTTGAGCAACTGTTTGAATCAGCGTCAGCTGTCTTTACTAATCAATCATCCGAGAGCGATGACAATAAATGGACGGCTGAGACAAACTCTCAAGGACGTGTTGTCTCGCTTTATCAACGCGACGGTATGTTTGTTTTCATCAGCGAAGAACAAGATGTCATAGTTTTCGATGGATGGGTTTTAAGGTCCGTATCGGGTTTTGGCTTTTCGAGTACCAAGAAAATCCTGGACGAGGATGGTCATCGTACCTACAGAAGCCGTGGTCGCTCCAGTGCGCCAGTGGAATGTGACGCCTGGCGTCCCGATCAAACAACAGTGGCCTCTCTCTGGAGACAGAGTTGTGCTCAGCTTCCGCAAGACAGTCTTATTACGCTAGACGCATCTGGCGATGTTGTGTCTATTCGCCAGGTGATAGACGCTCAGGGCAATGAACTTCTCCTCAAGCGTGTGGGTTGGTCGAACTGAACAGAGCGAGCGTCGCTAGCTCGTTCCAAAAGAGGCTTCTAGCTTTTTTCTTTAAGTTAATCGACCCGGCTTTAGCTGCCTGATTTTCGGTTTTACGAGGTAAGTGAAGATTGGAAGCCTCGTGGCGGTCGCACATATAACCCATTGCGCTCTCTTTTAGCCGCTACCCTTCCAAGCCTTCGCAGCTTCTTTAGTTCTCTAGACGGTATCTATTGACAGCTTTTTATAGCTTTGCTCCACCGAAGCGACGCTCGAGCTAAGTACATGCCGATTTAAGAAAGCTACAGGTACTATTAAGCAATAGTTACTGTTGGATGTTTTTTTTGGAGTATCATGCAGGCTCAACCTTTGGACTTGAAACATAGGTGACCCAAGTTAAACGAGGAACTTCCATGCTCCAGAGAGTGCTGAAATTAAAGCGCACACGCGTAAATCGCATTAAAGGGTTTACGCTCATAGAGCTTTTGATTGTGATTGTAATCTTAGGGTTACTCTACTCTTTGGTTGCTCCCGCCATGTTTTCCAAAGTCGACTCCACGAAAGTTAAGAGCGCACAGATTCAGCTGGAAATGTTGAGAACCTCGATGGAGGCATTTCGCCTGGACCTAGGTGCTTATCCGGAGACTTTGGAGCAGTTGAGAGTCTCCTCGGGCGCGGGCTGGGATGGCCCTTATCTTCCCAAATCGGTACCAAAGGACCCATGGGGAAACGACTACTACTATCAAGTCCCAGGCGATAATGGGCAAGCGTTTGTTCTTAAATCTTTCGGTAAGGATGGCGCTGAGGGCGGCACAGGCGATGCCGAGGATATTCTTTATCAGGAATAAGGTGTTATGAGTGGCCTGAAAGTCGCGCTTACGCGGGCCGGTATCAAGCCCGATGACTTGGAAAAAGCTAGCGAGTACCAGCAGCGCGCAGGCGGTGCCATTGAGCAGGTTCTCGTTAATATGGGGTCCCTCTCTGAGGATCAACTTCCACCGATCTATGCGGATGCATTGGGTGACGAATTGTTAACTGATGAGCATATCGATCAGTGGCAACCGTCGCGCTTTAGCTACACCCCGGAGCAATTAGAGTTTTTGTCTGAGAGAGGGTGGTTGCCGCTCGCCTTGGATGACTCAAAGAACATGGTCTTTTGTACGTCGGCTCCGCTCAATCGCGAGGCACTCGAGTTTCTCGCGGGCACGGGTGTTGAGACGAGACGTCTCATTTGCGATCGCGAGACCTTTGATCGTATGTCGGCGCAACTGCATGCGTCTGTTATTGACGCCAACACCACGCAACTAAATCAGTTGACAGCCAGCGAAGAGGATAGGCTGCGGGAGCTTGCCAGCGAGGCGCCGACTGTCAACCTGCTCAACAGGCTGATTGCAAGAGCACTAAAAATGCGCGCATCTGATATTCACATCGAGCCCTCTGACAGGTCGGTTCTTGTTAGATACCGTATCGATGGCGTTTTACAGGACGCCGAGACAGTGCCAATGAGGCTGCAGTTGCCGCTGGTTTCGCGGGTCAAAATTTTGGCCGGTATGGATATCGCTGAGCGACGCAGGCCACAGGATGGAAAAATTGAGTTAAGGATAGCGAGCACCGATCTTGACATTAGGGTGTCCGCGCTACCTTTGCAGGGTGGTGAATCAGTGGTGATGCGACTGCTACTCAAGGACGCTATCTCATATTCCTTCAACTCCCTCGATCTGCTGAAAGATACGAAGTTGGCGATTGAAGCCGACCTGGCTAAAACGACGGGCGTTATTTTGATGACTGGACCCACGGGTTCGGGAAAAACAACCTCGCTATACACGTTTTTGAGTCACCTAAATAAACCTGGGGTCAAAATTATCACCTTGGAGGATCCGGTGGAGTATCAGTTACCCGGACTCAATCAGGTGCAGGTTCGACCAGAGATTGATTTTGATTTCAGTTCCGGCTTACGCAGCATTGTTCGTCAAGATCCCGATGTGATCATGGTGGGAGAAATTAGAGATCAGGAGACTTGCCGTATTGCCCTGCAAGCGGCGCTGACCGGCCACCTAGTGTTCAGTACCGTTCATACAAATGATGCGGCCAGTGCGTTTACCCGACTGCTCGATCTTGGTGTCCCAGAATACTTGCTCAACGCAGCCCTGTTGTCTGTTATGGCGCAGCGACTTGTTCGGCGTCTGTGCGACGCATGCGCGGTAAGCAGTAAAGGCCAAGAAGACCTGATCGAGGAGCATCAACTGGGCGATCTGATGCGGCGTTTTGGCATCAAAGAGCCTGCGTTTCGCGAGCCTGTAGGGTGTGATGCCTGCAATCACACCGGCTATCGGGGACGAATAGCGATTATCGAATATTTGCAAGTCGAGGATTCGTTGAAAGCGCTTCCCAAGGACGACCAATTTCTACAAAAGGCGAGGCAGCTCAATAGCGATCGTGGGTTCAGGTCTCTAGCTGAGGATGGAATGTTGAGAGCCATCCGAGGTGAAACCACGCCTGATGAAGTCGCGAGGGTTTGCGGCTAGATGCCAAACTTCAAGTACCAAGCGGTTGATGCGGGCGGTGTTCGCAGTGCCGGAGAGCTCTTTGCAGAGACAAAAGAAGCGGCAATCTCCGAGTTGGCATTAAGGGGTCTGCTCGTCGCAAAGATTGGAGAGCGGCGAGACGCTTCTCCACTATTCAACCGCTCAGCCAGTCGGGTTGGATTAGTTGAGCTCGAGCGCTTCACCTCTGAGTTAGCGCTATTGCTGAGAAATGGAGTCAGGATAGACAAGGGCCTCATGGTGCTGGTTAGAAACACCCGGAAGCCCGCAGAACTCCGGTTTTTACGACAGGTATGTGACGATGTGCGAAGTGGCGAAAATCTATCGCATGCTCTTGAGCGCTTCCCTGAACTGTTTTCCGATACCTACCTGAACCTAGTGCGCACTGGGGAGGCGAGCGGTCGACTGGATGAAGTGTTTTCAAAGCTTGGACAGGATATTAAGTATCGCCGCCGGTTACAGAACCAAGTAATTCAGGCACTGAGTTATCCCACCGTTATTCTCGTGGTCTGTCTTTTATCGATAGGCTTTGTTTTTAATTACATCGTGCCGCAAATGGCGCCTTTATTTGCTGGCGCGGCGACTTTACCTTCCTATACGGTTCTGCTGTTGGCGGTGAGTGATTGGTTGCGAAGTTATCAGATTTATCTCTTTGCTTTAGCCCCACTGTTGGGCTTCTTGGTGGTGCGGTTTTTTAGTTCGAGGTCGCAGCGTGAAAAGACGTTGAGTCGCATCATGCATTGGCCGATTGTGGGTTCTATGGTCCTACTGGTAAATCAGGTTCAAGCCAACTCTACGATGAGCATTACACTGGCGTCGGGTTTGCCTATCGACCGAGCAATGGGACTGGCCGCAAACAGCGTTATTAATAAAGAGCTCAAACAAAGTTTGCTTGCCAGCCAGGAGCGAATTCGCCGCGGTGACTCAGTAACGAATGCGCTGTCAGGTAATCCGATGTACCCAGATTTTGCGCATTCACTCATTGAAGTTGGAGAAGAGAGTGGCGATTTACAGCCTTGCTTCGAGGAGTTGGCTGAGAGAGCGCGAACAGATTTTGAACTGCGGATCGCACAATTGACGTCTATCTTGGAGCCGTTGCTCATCCTCTTCATGGGCGCCATTGTGGGAGGGGTGGTTGTCACCATGCTACTTAGTGTCGTCTCAGTTAACGATATCGCTATATGAACATGCGCGGTTTCTCTTTGGTTGAGCTTTTGGTAGTCCTCGCCATTGCTGCTTCTCTCGTAGCGTTGGTGGGACCACTGGGGTTTAGCACGGTTGAGCGGGCTCGTGCTCAGACCGAGCTGGTATCAATTCAGCGTTGGTATGACCGCATGGGGTACACAGCATTTATTCGCAGCGATCCGGTTTACATCGAGTGGTCATCGGATGGAGTTGCTGTCGCCCGCACCGGATCTGATGAAGTGGTAGGCGAGAAAGACATCTCACTTCTGTCTTTTAGCTCCGACGCTCCAGTGACTTTTAATTCTTCTGGTGTTCCAAGCCAGGCCTCGATCACCTTCCTGAGTCGTTCTGGACGCCAATACGCGATCGATTTATCGGGCGCTTTGTCAGTTCGTTCAGCTTATTAATGATGCTGCTGTCGCAACGCGGGTTTTCACTGATCGAAACGCTGGTCGCGGCGATGATCATTTTCTCGGTTCTCGTTAGCGCGTTCGTTGCATTTCAGGGCTCGATACTGGCGAGCGGCAAGGCGCAAGCGCGTCTTGAGTTGCTTGCGGTGGTGCCGCATGTGCGCGCGGAAATTAGTGAGCAACTCCTGATGGAATCGGTGACTTCAGGCCGGGGCGCCATGGGTGAGGTCACGTTTGATTGGCGTGCGGTGCAACATGCAACTGGCTATGGTGGCGGTGATGAAGGCTCATCGGAGACGTCATCTCAAAACGATAGGCGGCGGCAATTTATCTTGTGGACGGTAAAGGTCGAGCTGGCTCTGTCCGATGCTCAGCGATCGTTTCAGTTTTCGGAGACTACATGGAGCAACTAACGTCTAGGGAGCGAAAATACCGGCTCGAGACAGGTTTTTCGCTCATCGAGCTATTAGTCTCCATGGTTCTGCTATCGGCGATCGTGTTGATATCGAGCTACTCCTTCTCTCAATTTACGCGTTACTGGGATGGACGGCTTGGTAACTTTGATGCGCGATTCTCCCAACTGCGAAATGTCTGGTTGGTCGAGGATATTTTGCGAAATCTCCAACCCTACGAAGTCGTTAATGATGAAGGGCTACCAAGATTTTATTTTGAGGGAAACATCAATGGATTCGTTGCCGTGTCTGCTCAGTCACTCTCTGAAGTACAGACCGTAGCCGTGGTGCGATTAAGTTTGATTCAAAATGACGACATGACATTCGATTTGATTTACGAGGAAGCGCCAATGAAATTCGAGGCACTGACTTGGCTTCGTCAGCGTCCCGATTTCAGGCAGCCTGTAGAGCTACTTACAAACCTAAAGAACGCCACATTTGAATACTTTGGCCCTGAGCCCCGCCGACTTGATGACGTAGATTTTCAGCCGTCTGATCGGTGGTTTGGAGACTACAATAGTGCTCAGATAGGTAGTCACCCCAAAAAGGTTCGCTTCAATTGGTCGGTTGATCAGGAGCCTATGACCTGGTTAGTCGATTTGACCCAGCCCTCGCGTGGAGCGGGTCTTCGCTATGGACCATTAAATTCCGGGCGCGGAGAATCTGAGGATATGGAGCCGAGCCGACCAGGTCCTGAACCCACTGAGCCTGGACCCGGGGAGCCTAGGCGCAATTTACCCCTGCCAGAGGAGAGAATTGACGCGTGATGACAGGAGCATCTTTGCTGGGTCATAAAGGCGCGGCGCGCCGACCGGGCGCATCCCAGCAACGGGGTGTCGCTCTTCTGCAGGCGCTATTGCTCAGCATGGTGATTACGCTTCTGCTGCTGCAATTGGTCTTTGCTGCCCGTGGGCAGTTGCGGGTGGCCGCTGAGATTGAGGAGAGGGTCGCCGCAGACTTGTTACTGTATTCTGCACGAAGCGAGGCGCTTTTCTCGCTACTGGTCGATCCTGGTTCAGTTCCTGAAGGGGTGCTATCGCTCGTTCCTGCCAGTGGCGTCAATCGCGCTCTTGTTAGTTTTCCCAGTCCAAAAACTCGCGTTGCGGTGAAGTTGCATGATGTGTCGGGTTTGTTGCCTCTGCGATTTCCACGCCATCCACTTTGGCCCGCTGTCTTGGCGCAACTGGGTCTGGATGAAATCGCAGCGACCTCTTTTTTGGAGGAGCTCAATGACATGCAAGATCGCGATTTCGTCACAACGCGATCTATTGACGAGCCACAACAGTCAAGCGCCGGTTTTTTTTACCCGAATGTCCCCATGCAATCCGAGAATAGCCTAACCAACTGGGTGACGCTTGATGTCTCGACGCGCGAACGCATTCTGGGTGTCTCGCATCACTACGGAGAACTGACTGTTAATTTGGAAGCCTCGCCGTCCCTCGTTGTCGATGCGGCTTTGGGCGAGCCCGGACAGCGAACTTACGACCTCTCGGACACGCTTCAGGAACGTTATCAACTCAAAGAGTTTCTCGAAGGGCGTTATCAAGAGCTCGTCACTGCGATCATACCGTCAGGGACCTGGCGTCTCGACGTTGAAGTGCGTGGAGACGTACTGACACGGCGAGCTCGCTATGATTTTTACGTGAACGCTTCGGCGCCTGAGCCCTTTATTGTGGTGGGACGTTAATTGCAACCCCATGGACCTGCTCGCATCAACGTTGCCGGAGTTCGGTCAGACCGCAAAGAGGGTGCAATCTGGTGACGACGCTGTAAACTCGCGGAGTCGCTCAACGAAATGTCTGAGAGTAGGGTGAAGTCTTATTATTACAAGCTTGTCTCATGGTTGCTTGACCATCTCTGGAGCCAGATTGGTTTTGCTGGCCAGTCTTCTTGGCGGTTCCAGCGTAAGGGCAGTGAGCTTGAGCTCGAGGCTGTAGTCGAGGACAACGCGCGAGGTCATCGAGTTGTTATCGCCGCGCGATCACTCTGTTTTGAGATTGAAAAGCACATCCCGGTTGATTCGTGGCGCGAGGCCTACCGCATTGCACAGAACGTCCCGGTGTCTTCCCCTTTTGAGGGTGTCCGGAGAGTAAAATTGGTACCTGCGCAGGCGGGGGGCTTTCAGGCGTTGATCAGCATGATCGACACTTCAAAAGTAGACGCCGCGTCACGGGAGTCGATGCTGCTGCTAATCCCGATCTCCTGGCTGGCACACAAAATGGATCTTTCGGAAGCGGTCGAGGTTGACTTTGCCAGAGAGTCCTTTGGCCTGGTTTCCCTGGGGGAGCTCGGTGTGACGGCTGTCATTAACTCACCCACGCAGAGACGGGACTTTTGGTGGTCCATGGGAAAGGCCGCGGAAGAGGTAGGTCATGTTGGTGAGTCCGAGGTGCTCACACTGCTTCCGAGTGCACTGCTATCGATGGGGTGGCCTCAGTGGCTAGACGCCAGTCGGGGACTGGGATCAGCTACGACATTCTCGCTGGAGTCTTTTGACTGGATGAAGTTTGGTCAAGTTCTAGGCTCGTTTTTTGTGGGTTATTTATTGCTTACCAGCCTTCTTCTCGCCGCTTACGGCGGTTGGATTTCAAGTGCTCTGAGCACCGAGCCTGAGTCGTTTACCGAGGCCTTGGCTGTAAAGCGAGAGATAAACGAATTGACGCTGGACAACGAGCAGTGGACGACACTTGTTGGAGAGCAGCACCCAGTCTGGGTGCTTTGGCCGGTGGTGGAGGAGCTTCGGCTGGCCGGTGTGACGATACGGTCGGTGCGATACGCCGAGGGTGCAGTTGAGTTTTTTCTGCTGGCTGAAAAGGCGACCGATGTTTTAGACCAGCTGATCGCTAGCCCCTATGCCGCTAACGTCGAGTTCGGGGCCCCTGTCAAATCGGACCGAAGAACTCAAAAGGAGACGTTTTCTCTCCGGTGGGAGCTCGCCGACCCGACCGCCACTTCCGAGGGTGCCGAGTGATGACGCAGACAACGCGCAACTTGCTGCTGGTGGTCGCTCTTTTGGTGCTAATCCAGTGGATGGTGGTGCCAGTGATTGGATGGCAGGGTCAAGCCCGCACGGAGATTGAGCGGGGGCTATCGGGGCTAAGTGCCAGAGAAGCCGTAATCGAAGCGCTACCGCAAATGGAACGTGAGCGGACCCAGCGGCTGAATCAATTGTCGTCGTTATCGTCCGCCTCCTTCCCTCAAGGCCCTTCCGCTATTCTGGATATCCAACGGTGGGTTACCGCTTCGCTTGAGGGGAGACAGCTGAACGTCGACAAATTCGAGTGGAGTCCGCAGTCAGAGGGCGCTATTTCTGTCGTGACAGCGACGGTGGACATCGAGGGAGGAGAGCAGCAAATTTTCGAGTGGTTGGCAGAACTCCATATGGATGGGCCCTGGATTGGGGTCGAGGGCTTTCAGCTGAGACGAGCGGGTAGACGGAGCGGCGGAAATGGGCTGTCAGGGAGAGTGACTCTGAAGTTTGTTCTGGAGAATAGAGTTTGAAGCTGGTCTCTAAATGGTTGTCTGACCCGTCGGTGGCTGCGGCCCTGTCTTGTTGCCTTGTTGTGGCGCTTGTGGATATTGGGTTCAGGTTGCTACCAGAGCGACCTGATCGTGAGCTAGCAGGCGCGCAAAGTTCTGCATCGCTCTTTTCTCGTCAGGAGCCCGGGCAGTTTTGGCGAGATTGGCGGACAGCATTTTTGCTAGAAAGGGCTCAAGCTGCAGCGAATGAGGCGGAGCAGCAATTACAGAGCGAGTTGGCGGAGGGCTCAGGAGAGACCCAATCCGTGTTACAGCCCGAGAACGATGTTCAGCAGGGCGATCTCGAAACATTTACTGTCGATGGTCTGCGCTACCAACTCTTGGGAGTTTTCAACCGTGTCTCAGAAGCGCAAGCGAATGATACGTTTGCCGCATTGCGAAATGACGATAATCCGTCCTCTGAGTCCCCCTCAGACTCATCGCTTTCAATAAGGGAAGGGGATCTCTTGGGTAATTATCGTGTCCAAAGCGTGCGGTCTCGCTCGGTTGTCTTTGAGTCGGTTATTGATGACAGGATGGTAACACTGTGGTTATTTGGCAGTGGGCCGCGATGAGGGCTGGCCTTGACCGGATAACTTGGCTGGATAAAGAGTACACGTATCGACAATGGCAGCGATGAAAACGACACAATAGAAAGAACTCAGATGGAAAGCGTATCAAGCGCTGAATAAAAGCTGAGGTATGGGAGCTGAGGTATGGGAGCTGAGGTATGGGAGCTGAGGTATGGGAGTAAAGGTGCCAAGCACATTAGGTTTTGAGAATGGCAGGCTGATAGCGGTTAGCTGCTGTCTCCTGCTAGCACTCAACGGTTGTGCGTCGTTTGGTCGGCATGCAGAGAGAACAGACGCTGACTCGGTGGCGCTTGAGAGCTCTTATCTGGCGCAGGAGGGCGTTTCAACTGGATCTGACGACGATAGCGGGTTGGCCATCGAGTCGGCTGATGAGGATGCGCGCGGTGCAGCGTCAAGCGAATCGGCTTTTGAGCTGCTGCGTCCTCTCTCGGCGGGCAAAACGCAAGATTTCGAGTCAATAGAATTTGAGCGCACCCTATCCACCGTTCCGTCATTGGAGCTCAAAGTGGACGACATGCCCATCTCCGAATTTATCCACTACGTGTTTGGAGAGTTGCTGGGTCTGGCCTACATCATCGACCCGTCTGCGGTTGATGGCTCGCCCGTGACCCTCGCGAGTGGCGGGTTACAGTCGCCCCTTCAGGCCTATCAATTGGCAATACAAGTGCTCGATCAAAATGACCTTTTGGCCGACATCAGCGATGGCGTGCATTTTATTTATAAAGATGACCCAAAGAAACGCGGCTCGGGTGTGACGGTCAATATGGGTCGTGATGGCGATGCCGTTCCCGTCGTAGCGGGTGAGATACTTCAGGTGGTGCCACTGAAATATGGCCAAAACATCAGCCTCGAGCGCACGATTGGTCAGTTATTGGACGTTAAAGTCACGTTGGATACAGACCAAAACGCCTTGTTTCTAAGGGGTAAGCGAAAAGAAGTCATCAGAGCGCTCAGTTTCATTGAGATGTTCGATGCGCCTGCAAACCGCGGCCGACACATTGGTGTGCTGAACCTGACATACGTCACATCAGAAGACTTCTCTCAGCAAATCATTGCCTTAATGGAGGCAGAGGGCATCCCTGTTGGAACGGGTGTGAGCGGTAAAGAGACCGTCGTGGTAGTGCCCTTGCCCAATATCGGCAGTACTGCCGTCTTCGCGAGTAGCGAGGAGCTTCTGGATCGAGTGCGCTACTGGGCAATGTTCATCGATAAGCCCGCAGCAGGTTCCAGTCAACAGTATTTCGTGTTCAACCCGCAGTTTGCGCGTGCATCGGAGATTGGAACAAGTCTCGCGCAATTGATGGGGACTACCTCTGGAGGTGTCTCGTCATCGTCGGTAGCATTGGGGGCTCGAGCTGATACGACGGGACAGGCACCTTCCGCTCAGCGCTCAAGCGGTTTTCAGACCGATTCGCTACGAATGGTTGTGGTTGAGGCGTCAAATTCCATGGTCTTTTACACCAGTGGAACGGAATACCAACGCTTATTACCTCTGCTTAAGCAGCTGGACATTTTACCCAAGCAGGTGTTGCTCGATATTGTCATTGCCGAGGTGAGTCTCAAGGACGAGTTCAAGTTCGGCTTTGAATGGGCATTGCAGGAAAGCGAGGTTGCCCTGAGTACCCTAGGCGCGTTTGGCGCTAATGCCATTGGTGGAACGGCACTGGCAATTAATGGTACTGACGGTGAGTTGGTCTCTCAACTGTTGCAAACGTCACAATTGATCAAGGTATTATCGAACCCCACGATGTTGGTTCGCGACGGTAGTACCGCCAGTATCAGCGTTGGCTCGGACATTTCGGTCGTGGGCTCTACTACCTTTGACCCCATTAACGGTGAGCGTCAAACCACGAACTCCGTGTACCGGCAAACGGGTGTGGACGTCAGTGTGACGCCGACCATCAATGCTGAGGGCGTCATCTTAATGAGTGTTGATAAAACAATTTCAAACGCGATACCTAACTCCACCGGAGCAGCTGGCAACCCAGATGTGTTTGAGCGAGCTTTGAGCACTGAGGTCGTTGCTGGATCGGGCCAAACCCTGCTGCTGGGCGGCTTAATTAGTGAGGACGTGAGTTCCAGTGGTTCCGGCACGCCCGGATTATCATCGATCCCAGGCCTTGGTTGGTTGTTTAAAGCCGAGGGCAACTCCGGTACGCGCACCGAGCTTGTTATGTTGATCACCGCGAG
>Ga0181573_10003382_pt1 | contig 14111 bp, 13 predicted proteins | sample 101ome_25_FD_148643 | JGI IMG/M metagenome (GOLD analysis project Ga0181573, IMG submission 148643) | Coastal salt marsh microbial communities from the Groves Creek Marsh, Skidaway Island, Georgia - 101409BT metaG (spades assembly) | ecosystem: Environmental > Aquatic > Marine > Intertidal zone...
CCCGCGTTTGAAGTCATTGAGGGTGCGCGCCCCGCGGAGGAGCCGGCCGCCTCTGAGCCACCTGAGGCGGCATTATCTGAGACGGATGGCGCTGACGATGCCGCCCCGGCGCAGGAGGCATCTCCATTAGATGGCGACTCAGCGGCAGCCGTAGCGCCCAAACAGCGCGTCGGCACGGTAGCCCATGCAGACCAACTGATTGCCTCTGTGAGTGCGGCCCGTCAGGGTGTGGAGGATGAACGCGCCAGCAATCCGTCAGACCACTTTGGCGGGTATGGCGAGGATATGAGCGAGTTCATTGGCGCGCTCGGTAATTTAACGTCGAGTTGTCTGCAGGCGCTGGATACCTGCTTTGGTCGCGAATTGGAAACACTCAATCATTACCGGGACGTCTGCGCCGAGCTGGAGCTCGGCGCCAGCCGGTTGGCTGATTCTCAACGTTGTATTGTTTTTATCGACGCGGGCCTCCGTGGCGAGCCCTGCGACGATGATCTATCGGGAACGGAAAACCAATGGCTGGCCTCATTGACCACCCAACTGGCCAACGTGACGCAGGAGCAAAGCGCCATTGCACTGGAGAAGGGCGAGCAAATAAAGGGGCAGATTGCGGAGATTCAGCTCGAAGCAGATCAGGCCAGTGAGCTTATTAAAAAGCTGGGTGCCGAAACACTGGAGCCGCCGGCAACGGTGCTGCAATCACTCACTAGCAATGACTTTGCATCGGAAGAAGATAATGTAGAGGTGGACTACGAAGATTCCATCGACCAATACATCGAGTGGATGAAAAAGCAGCGAGAAGCGATCAGGGAGCAACGGCGTCGCATCGAAGAGCTGGACCAAAAAATGGCCGATGCCGAGAGAGCGGCCGATCGTCAGTACTCAGGCAGACTAGAACCCATCCAGCGGCGAAAAGACGAACTGACCCGCAATTTGGAAGACGCCCTGCTGAGTGCCAGCAAGGATGCGGAAGAGACCGAGGCCCGCCTCAGTGCCCTCACACAGGACGCCTCCACGTTGATCACCGAGTATGAGGCGGCAGTCGATAAGCGGGCCTCCTTTGCGGCCAACGTTGAGGATGCGATGGCGAGTGCCATGATTCGATTGGGCAAAGTGCTCGACGAAGCCAATATGACCTCGTCTTCGGAAGGGAATGCTGTACCTTGAGCTTCGGCAACGGGCGGGTGCGGGTGAGCGCGGGGTTAAACGCCATCCTGTTACTGATCTTGGGAGCCTGCGGTGAGAAGGAGCCGACTGAAGCACAGCGCAAGCAGTGTTTCGATCGCTATATCCGGGAACACCAGGCTGAATATCCCGTGGAAACACTAAAAAAGACGGCGGCACTCAAATGTTACTCCTGAACACGTCACCGAAAGAGCTGGGACTCGAACTGTTGCGGGTCCTTTTTGTTGGAGTGGTAATTGGCATACTCGGCGGTCTTGCCGCTAACCTGTTTGTGCTGGGTGTGGGTGCCATCGACGGCCTGATCCGGCAGCAAATGGCGGGTCAAAGTGCACTGAGCTCCGGGCTGATTCGCTGGGCTGCACTCATTGTGGGCGCCTTCTGTATTTATGGCCTTAAGCAAGCTTTCAAAATGGACCGTTGGCACGGGCCTGCCGATGCAATTTTGGGCGCCCATCGGCCGGACGCGGCTTTCCCCGCGCGTGAGGGTTTTATCTCAACCACGGCGGCATTTGTTTCCGCCAGCGCAGGCGCTTCGGTGGGTCAGTACGGGCCAGTGCTCCACTTTGGCGCGTCGGTGGGCGCGCAGGTGCGCGCCTTGTTCCCCACGCGCTTGACCCCCGATATTTATGTTGCCTGCGGGGTAGCGGCGGCGATTTCCGCGGGTTTTGGCGCGCCAATAGCGGCTGTGGTCTTGGTGTCTGAGGCCATACTGAGGCACTTTGCCATCCGCGCGGTAGCACCGATCACCGTCTCTGCAATTGTGGCAACTGCGGTAACCCCTCTCTTTTTTGACCGCGTATCGCCTTACTCGGTTACCGCCAGCCCAACCGACTGGGGGCTCTTACCCGTGGTGCTGGGTCTGGGCGCCTGCGCCGCCGTTCTGGCCATTGTCTTTATGCGTTCGTTGCTGATGACGGCCGCCTGGGCCAAGTCACGCAACAATGACCTGGCGATGGTGCTGCTTGCGGCCACCGTGATGGCCATCATTGGTATGCTCGTGCCCGAGGCGGTGGGACTGGGTACGCAATCGGTGAACGACCTGCTTGCCGGCGACAAGTTGGTGGGTGAGGCGGCGCTGATGTTGCTGGCCAAGCTCGTCGCAACGGTTGTGTGTATTGGTTTAGGCCTGGTGGGTGGCGTCTTCTCGCCGGCGCTGTTTTTGGGCGCGTCGCTGGGGTATCTGGCGGGCTTTATTGCGGTAGGCCTGGGTTACGATCCGTCGGCCGTCGTTATGCTGACCGTGGTAGGGATGGCCGCGATGGCGGGGTCGGTGATTGGCGCACCCATTGGGGTGGTGCTGATTGTGTTTGAATTCACCCGCAGCTACGAGTTCGCGGTCGCGGCCATTCTTGCCGTATCGATGTCATCGTTTATATCAACCCGCTTGTTCTGCTACAGCTTCTTTGACAGACAACTCATCATGCGGGGGTTCGACTTACGTCAGGGCAGGGAGTTTTTGTCGCTCAAGGACATCTCTGTGTCAGATCTGGAAGTAGACGCTGTCACACCGGTGAGCGAGGCGACCACTGGCGAGGCGATGGTGGCCCATCTGCGGGCATCCAACAGGACCGAGGCTTTCGTGGTGGATACCGACGGTAAACTAACTGGCGTAGTGCCCATTCTCACTGCGCTTGCCGAAAGCCATCGCACGGCATCGTCGTTGATTGACACCGATTATCTGGTGCTTAAGCTCAATGATGATCTTCAGCAGGCCCTCAGCATTGCTCGTCAATTTGTCGGTGAAGCCATACCGGTCATTGACGATGCCGGTGTGCTGGTGGGTTGTATTAGTGAGGGTGCGATTTTGGGTGGCACCTTGGATCGCCAGGAAGAGGTAAAAGGGCGTGAACGTAACTAGCCGGGGGCTGTTGCTCTGCGCACTGTGCTGGCTGCCACTGCTGGGGGTCGCCGATAACCGGGAAGACCAGCTCCGCGCGGGCCTCGCTGCCATGGATCGTCAGCACTACGCGACGGCAATGCGCGCCTGGTACGACCTCGCAGTAGCGGGAGACCCCCAAGCACAGCACAACATTGGCTACCTCTATGAGGAGGGGCTGGGGGTCACGCAGCAGTACGATGTGGCGATGGACTGGTATCGACGCGCCGCCGACGGCGGGCTTGCGGAGGCCAATCACAACCTCGGCATGATGTATGTTGAGGGGCGTGGCGCCGCCAAGAGCTGGGCCCAGGGCCTGATTCATTTCCGGAAGGCCGCGGCCGAGGGCCTCATTGAAAGCCGGTACATGATCGCCTTGAGTTACTTTGAGGGAGAAGGGCAGATTCGCAACCGTCGGCTGGCGTTCGAGGGTTTCCGGGAGACCGCGATCGAGGGGTATGCCGATAGTCAGTACATGTTGTCATTCATGCTGTTGGATGGCACTGATGTAAAGCGGCGTTCAAGCCAAGCGTATGTGTGGGCATCGCTGGCCTTGATACAGGGGCAACAGCAATCTCAGGAAATACGCGACGCCGCCTCAATGCGCATAGATGAGTTGGAGACCAGCGACGCGCTTTTTGTGCTGTCTCAGTGCGAAGCCTCTGGCGTTAAAGGATGTTTGCCCGCACTGGACACGCTGCCCTAGTGCCCCAAAAAAAATGCGCCATTCAGGCGCATTTTTGTCGCTCCCAAGATCTTACTGCTATTGACGCTGGCATCGTCTCAGCGGATCGTGGGCAGGTTTCATTACACTGCCATCAACTGGCGGGGCTTGGACAGGTCCATGTTCTCCCAGGCTTCTGCAATGGGCTCAAGCAGACTTTTCACCTCAGTCACGTTCTCGGGGGCAACCTCAATGTTGACATTGGCAGCGAACAGTTTGCGGATGGAATAGCCGTAGAGTTCGCCGAGGTTTACCGCGATCTCGCCACCGCGCTCATAGTCGAGGCTACCCTGCAGGCCCGCGAGAATGCGGCAGGCTTTGGTCAGATACTCTCGGACCTGATCTTTATTGCCGTGGTGGTTGTGAACTTCCACGCCGGCCAGCGCGCCGATCAAAGCTTTGAACAGCAATGTGATCAGCTCATGCTTATCGGCTGATGCAACGGCAGATTCCAAATCAATTCGCTTGTATGCGGCGGCGGCTCTTACACGCGTCATGGTTTACCTCAGATGGCTAATCTCTTGCGATACCCTAAATATCGGCAGAAATGGGACGAACTTTACCGGTCGCCGCATACCGGAATGCATATTTAAATCATTGTTTTTGTTTATAAATAAAAGATTTTGGTGTTTTCACGCTGGTTTTACCGGCACTTTTTGTGAAGATGTGGGAGGTGGCAAGGTCACTAAGCCGGAGGCCTCATATGCGGTGGATCAGGAAAATGCACAGGTGCGGCCAGGCGCTGGTTCTGCTGGGCGCTGTATTAGCGCTTAACGACCCGCTTTTTGCCAGCACCCTGCTGGCCCCACAGACCAATACGGGGTTAACCAACGTTCATCTCAAGGCAGTGCGGTGTAACGAACAGGGGCGTTGGTCCTTTGATATTGTCAACAACGCCTTCGTTCAGGCTCACATTGAATACTTCTTCTGGTTGGAGGATGCCGATGCCGATGCGATTGAGGGTGATACAGGGCAGGTCAGGCTTGGACCCAAGAGTCGCGAAACGGCAACCTTGATTTTTCCCTGCGAAACGCCGTTTACCGAGCTGAGACAGCATTTTCAGTGGGCTCCCACGGGATTCACCCGACAGTAGCCGAAGCAAAATCGGGGTCGGTACCCTGACCTAAAGCCGGTAAACTGCGGGTTCGGTGGCAGGGAACGGTCCTCAATGGAAAGGCTTATTATCGGTATCAGCGGCGCATCGGGCGTGCAATATGGGGTGCGTGCGCTCGAGCTCCTGCAGCCGCTGCCGATCGAAACTCATCTGGTGATGAGCAAGTCGGCAGAGTTGACGGTGCACCATGAGCTCGACCGGTCAGTGGAAGAGATTCGTGGGCTTGCCGATGAGTGGCACCCGGTGCGCAATGTTGGTGCCTCCATCGCCAGCGGCTCGGTTAAAACCCTGGGCATGCTGGTGGCGCCTTGCTCTATCCGAACGCTCGGTGAGATTACCTCCGGCGTCACCTCGTCCCTCCTCACCCGGGCCGCCGACGTTGTGCTGAAGGAGCGACGCCGGCTGGTGCTGATGGTCAGAGAGACACCGCTGCATCTGGGGCATCTGCGCAATATGGTGGCGGTGACCGAGATGGGTGCCATTGTCGCGCCGCCAGTGCCCGCGTTTTACGCCAAGCCCGATTCATTGGAGGCGGCCGTTACCCAAAGTGTCGCCCGGGCGCTGGATCTCTTTAACCTGGCCCTGCCGGAGACCCACCGCTGGACCGAATCTTGAGGCGCTTTTTGTTGCGTGCGCGCCAGCAATCGCTGGCGTGGTTGGTCTTCTTCGTGATTGTTGTCGATCTGATCGGCTTTGGTATCGTCATTCCGATCCTGCCTTTTTTGTCACCTCATCTGGGTGGCGGCGCCGACGATGTCGCTTTTATTTTGGTGAGCTACAGCATTATGGCTGCGCTGGTGGCGCCGCTTTGGGGTCGATTATCCGACCGCCTCGGCAGACGCCTCATCCTGTTTGTTTGTCTCCTCGGTGGCGCTGGATCCCACTTCCTGCTGGCGGCCTCCGATGAGCTGTGGATGGTCTATTTGTCTCGTGCGGTGGCGGGTGCGATGGCGGGGAGTTTACCGGTCGCCACTGCGCTCATTGCCGACACCAGCACCCCAGACCAACGCTCACGGGCATTGGGCTTGATTGGCCGTGCTTTTGGCATCGGTCTGGTTTTGGGGCCCGTGATTGGCGGGGTGCTGGCGAGGAGTGAGACGGACTTTACGCTGCCGTGTATCGTCGCCGGCGTGTTGTCTGGGAGCGCCGCTGTGCTGGCGCTTTTGTTACTGCCCAAGCCTGCGCCCAAGGCTGCTCCTCACATGAGCGAGTCAGCAGACACAGTGAACGCCCCCATACCTTCCCTCTGGGGCATGTTGGGTCGCTCTGGTGCCGCGCTGTTTGTCAGCCAGTTTGCGCTGCATTCCTGTGCGGTGAGTGCAGCGATCTACCTGTTTCCATTGTGGGTCTCCGGTGGACTCGGGTGGACAGCGCGCGAGGTCGGCTTATTTTTTGGTCTGGTGGGTGTGGTGATGATTGTGACCCAAGGCAATTTTCTGGGTCGTATGACGGATCGTTTCGGTACCATCTGGGTGCTCCGCGGGGCGACCATCATATTCAGTCTGTGTCTGCTGCTATCAGCTGTGGCATCTGGCGCGCTTGCGATGGGCGTGCTGGGACTATTGGCTTTTTCGGCGGCGACGCTGTGTCTGCCAGTGCTCAATACCATTGCCAGTCATGCCGTGCCGGCGCCCTGGCGCGGCCAATTCTTCGGCGTGACAGCCTCATCCGCTTCTTTCGGCCGCGTCGGTGGCCCCTTGATCGCCGCCGCGTTGCTGGCCCAAGGTGACTTTACATTGGCATGGTTGGGCACGAGCGCAATCGTGATGCTGGTTGTGGGATGGTCGATCATGCAGGGATCAGACCCCGTGGACGGGTTGCAGTTCGACGAGCATTCGCCCCCAAGCCCCATCGGAGGCAGTGGATGAAGCAAAAATGTGTTGTTGCGCTGGCCCTGCCCGACGAGATCATCCAAAACTTGGAGGCGCGCTACGAAGTCGTGGCGTGGACGGGTAGTGAAGCGATGAGCCAGCAGAACCTAGCGGACGCGCTCACCGATGCCGGTGGCTTGCTGTGCGCGCTTTCCACGCCTATTGATGCCTCGATCATCGATGGCGCGACCGCGCTCAAAGTGATCTCCACCATATCGGTGGGGGTTGATCACATCGACCTAGCGGCGGCGACGCGGCGCGGTATCCCGGTGGGTCATACCCCGGGGGTACTCGTAGACAGTACGGCGGATCTTGCCGTGGCGCTGATGCTCGCCACCACGCGGCGGATCGCTGAGGCAGATCAATGGGTGAGAGACGGTCAATGGACCCAAGGGTGGCAGTCAGATCTCCTGTTGGGCACTGACCTCAGTCAGGCGACGGTGGGGTTGGTGGGGCTGGGCCCTATCGGCGAGGCGGTGACCAGACGACTGCGAGGATTTGGTTGCAAACTCGTGGGATGGAACCGCACGCCTCGGGTGATAGAGGGCCTTGAGCCCATGGCGCTCGATCAAGTATTCGAGCGGGCCGATGTAGTGTCACTGCATACGGCACTGACGGAAGAAACTCGGCACATCGCCAGTCGGGAGCGCCTCGCCAGGATGCGATCCGGCGCAACGCTGATCAACACCGGCCGCGGGCCTTTGGTTGACGAGCAAGCGCTGATAGACGAGCTGACTTCTGGCCGTCTTCAGGCTGGGCTTGATGTCTTTTGCCATGAGCCGTTACCCATCGATCATCCATTTTTGAACCTGCGCAATGTGGTGCTCTTACCCCATGTGGGAAGCGCGACAGACGCCACACGCATCGCCATGCTGAGTCGGGCCCTCGAAAATCTGAATGTAGGAATGCGTGGCGAGGCCCTGAGCTGGTGCGCCAATCCTGCGGTGTATTAGCTCGGCCCCTAAGAACCTTAGCGGGCGTCTGGCAGGCCCCGCAACGCCTTGGCGACGCCGGGCTCAAGCCTACGGCGCACTTTTTTGAGATCGGGTTGGTTGCGATTCTCTACCACCTGACTGATAGTTGCCGACCATACCGGCGCCAGATTGCCGCCGTCTTCAAACATCAGCATGAGACTGGCAACCTCTCGAGGGCCGGCGAGTGCCTGCGCATTGGCGGCCTCGGCCGGGTCCACACCCCGATTGATCACGGCCGTGGTGGTGTTGAATTCAGTCGCGGCGGGGTCGACGCCTGCCTCTAGCGTGGCCTTAAACGCGTAGCTGATAACAAAGTCGCCGTCGGACTCCACATTGCGGTAACCCTTTTTCTCCAGTTCTTGTGACACCACATCCCGGACCATGGTAGACAGTCGATAGAAGTCATCCATTGAACCAGAGATGCCCGAGGGGAGAGCCGCTCGCCAACTATAGGACTGATAGGTTTTGGCGCTGAATCGATCCGCAGGGGTGGAATCGACCTGTACCGCGCTACAGCCTGCTAGCGTCAACATCAGCGACAGCAGGCCAGCCGCCGCAGTTTGGCTCCAACTTTTCATTGCCGTTTCACTCCACACCGGTGTCCTAAGGGAACCATACCAGCTTCACGATCATCACTGCGATGGCAAAGACGACAACTTTGCGAATCAACCCCTCGCCACCTGCCAGCGTCAGCCGGGCGCCCAACCAGCCCCCCAGCGCATTGCCGATCGCCATAATGGCCCCGACCCACCAGAGAAGCTCCAGCTGACTGCCGAAAACCATGAGCGCCGCCACGGTATAAAGCAATACGATAAAGACCTTGTGGATGTTGGCGGTGACCAGATCCAGTCCGAGTACCCGGTTAAGAATGGGCAGTAGTACAAACCCCATGCCGATCTGGATAAAACCGCCCCAAAACCCCGCCAGCACCATCAGCCCATGACCCACAATCAAACGTCGCTGAGAAATGTCACCGACTGGATTAGCGGGGTCTGCGCTCCCACCGGTCAGCATCATGACCAAAACCAGACCCATGACCCCCGCGAGTAGGAAATTAAAGGTCTCGGTGGGTATCTGCACGCCGGCGACAGCGCCGATGACTGCGCCGGGGATGGCGCACAGCGAGAGAGAAAAGATCATCCCGATGTGGGGTACCCCGTGGCGCAAATAGGTGGCGCAAGCGCTGATATTTTGAGCCACGATGGGGAGCCGGTTGGTGCCATTGGCGACGGGGCCAGGGACTCCCAGGAAGATCATGACAGGCACGGTAATAACGGAGCCACCGCCTGCCACCACATTGATAGCACCAGCGGCCAGCCCTGCCACAACGAGGGCCGCCACTTTCCACAGTTCCAGATCCACGGTTCAGGCCCGGGGGCTGCGCATGGTCACGAATTCCTCGGCGGCGGTGGGATGAATGCCGACGGTGCGGTCAAAATCGGCTTTGGTGGCCCCCATTTTCATTGCGATGGCAAGACCCTGACAGATTTCACCAGCGTCGGTACCTACCATGTGGGCTCCCAGCACCCGATCGGTATCTGCATCCACGACCAGCTTCATCAGAGTGCGATCCTCACACCCACTCACGGTGTGCTTGAGCGGCCGAAAGTTTGATTGATAAATAGTGACTGTATGGCCGGCGGCGAGGGCGGCGGCCTCGGTCAGACCCACCGTGCCAATGGGCGGCTGGCTAAAAACGGCGGTAGCGATATGGTCGTATTCCATGGTCTTCGGCCGACCGGCAAATTGGGTCTCTGCAAACGCCATAGCCTCTGCAATTGCCACCGGCGTGAGTTCGGGACCTCCCGTCATGTCACCCAGTGCGTAAATGGAGGGCTCATGGGTCTGGAACTGCGGGTTAACCGCCACGTAACCCTCAGGGGTGAACTGCACAGCAGTATTTTCGAGGCCGAGTTGATCGGTTAATGGTTTGCGCCCGGTGGCGCACAGCACCGTATCGAACACCTCTACGCCATCGCTGAGGTGTGCGGCAATTCCCCCTGCATCATGGCGTTCCAGCGCACTCAGGTGATGGTCAAAGCGGAGATCAATGCCCTTCTTACGCATTTCTTCTGCCAGAAAACGCCGTACGTCCTCATCGAAACCTTTTAGGAACAGAGGGCCACGGTAGCTTTGCAGCACCGAGGCCCCAAGTCCCGCGAAGATGCCGGCAAACTCGGTGGCAATATAGCCGCCGCCGACGATCAAAATGCGCTGGGGGAACTGCGCCAAACTGAACACCTCATTTGAGCTGATGGCGAACTCTTTGCCCGGTATATCGGGCATCGCGGGCCAGGTGCCAGTGGCCAGCAGAATCTTCTCGGCGCGAATCACGCGCGTCCCCACACGTGCCTCTTGAGGCCCTGTAAGGGTGGCGTGACCGCGGATAATATTCACCCCGGGCGTTTCAAGGAGGCGCTCGTAGATGGCATTAAGCCGGGCCACTTCCTGCAGGGCGTTGTCCCGAAGCGTCGGCCAATCGAACGGGATTTCTCCCACCTGCCATCCAAACCCTTTTGCTGCCTGCCATGCCTCACTGAATTCGCTGGCATAGACGAACAGTTTTTTGGGGATGCAACCGACGTTGACACAGGTGCCCCCCAGCGCGCGCTCTTCAATCACCGCTACCCGCGCACCGAACTCGGCGCTTTTACGTGCTGCCCGAACGCCACCCGAACCTGCGCCGATTACCAATAGGTCGTAGTCAAAAGCCGTTGTCATATCGTATTTACATCATTTGGTGGCAGAGTCGTCTGCCCACATTTCTATTCGTTGAGAGTTGGCTTAAAGTGCCGCACCTCGGGGTCACCCCTAGCAGGAATTGGATATGCGTTGTTATCAGCCGAGCGTAAGAATACACCTATTACTTCTCATCGGGTTCTGTAGCGGCTTTTTCAGTAGTTTGGTTCACGCCCTCTCTGATCAGCCGACCCAACTGCCCGAGGGGCCTTCGGCCAAAATCGTATTGGTCGATGATTCGGTTGTCTTTGGAGATGTGACTGAAATCGCAGAGGGCACCCTTTACGTATCGACATTCTGGATGGGCGATATCGCCATCCCGCTGGAGTCGGTCGCCACGCTGGATTCAGAACAATCCATCGAATTGCTCACCACGGACGATCGCACTCTGACATTGTCCCGTTTGCAGGTTCTGGATGGTGAGGTGGTGTTAGAGGGTCAGGACAATATTTCAGTGCAGCAAGTGGCGGTGTCCAGCCCGGAGGCGTGGGAAGCCGGCAAGGGTTATCACTTAACCGGCCGTGCGAGCACCGCATTTGATTACAACCGCGGCAATACCGACACTGACGAGATCAACGCCGATCTGGAGATGGTTCTGGAAAGCCGACGCGACCGCTTCACTCTGCGAGGCGATCTCGAGGATACCAGCACCAATATCGAGCAACAGACGGAGGGGGGTGAGACTACTCGCACGAATACGACGACTGCGGATAACTGGCAGCTCACGGGTAAGTACGATTATTTCCTCACCGACCCCAAAAATTATTTGGGGGTGAATCTCGGATTAACCTCGGATCAATTTGCGGATGTCAGCCGGCGCTACTTTGTGGGTCCGTATTTCGGGCGAAAACTCCTAACTCGAGATGATCTGAAGCTGGATGCGGAATTGGGTCTTTCCTACGTCGATACCGATTTTATCGAAGCAGAGGATAACGATTACTTTGGCGCCAACTTCAATATAACCGGAGAGATGTCGTTCCTAGACGGATCGCTCACACTCTATTTGCGTCAGATCGGCATCATGAATCTGTCCAATACGAGTGAATCGATCCTTCGCACCACTATGGGCTTGCGCTTCCCTCTCCTGCTGGGGCTTGAGGCGTCAGCGGAGTTGTCGGGTGACTACGATGGTGGTGCCGCGGAGGGCAAAAAGAAATATGACGAAACCCTGAAGTTCCGCGTGGGTTATCGGTGGTAGCGATGGCTTAATCCGGCATGGGGTCATCGGCAAAAAGTGATGTGGTATTTCTGCCACTGGGCGGATGTGGCGAGATTGGTATGAATTTCAATCTCCTTGGCCATGACGACGCGTGGCTGGCAGTCGATTGCGGTATCACCCTCGAGCAGCAGCCCGGCGCCTTGCGGCCTTCCGTACAGATGCCGGATCTACAGTTCATTAGCGCTCGCCGTAATCAGCTGGTCGGTCTTATTGTGACCCATGCTCACGAGGACCACCTCGGGGCGCTTCCCTATTTATGGGAGCAGCTGGGTTGCCCGGTGTATGCCACGCCTTTTGCGGCGGCAGTGCTGCGACACAAGACCCGGAGCCGAGGCGGGGCTTTACCATCGCCTTTAATAGAGATCGAGCCGGGCAGCACGCTCCGTCTCGGTCCTTTCTCGGTGGAGTGGATTCCCATTACCCATTCGACGCCAGAGACCTGCGCCCTCGCAATTCGAACTTCAGACTCATGCATTGTGCACACCGCCGATTGGAAAATTGACGACGCACCAGTGGTGGGCTCGGCGTGGTCGGCGCAACGCTTTGAAGCCTTGGGAAGAGAGGGCGTTGACGCGGTGATTTGTGACTCCACCAATGCTTTGTGCGCGGGAAAATCTCCATCTGAGGGCGCTGTCGCCCGTGAGTTGGCAAAGGTGATTGAGCGCTGCGAGGGCCGGGTTATCGTGGGCTGCTTCTCGAGCAACATTGCCAGAGTGCAGACGCTGTCAAGCATTGCCGCCCAAACTGGGCGCTATCTTGCCATACTGGGTCGTTCTGCATCGGGTATGGCGCGGTGCGCCCAACAGGTGGGGTTGCTGGGGAACCAGTTTCAGCCCATCCATCCCGAGCATTTGGGATATTTGCCTCCGGCGGAAGTTCTGGCGGTAGCCACGGGTAGTCAGGGGGAGTGGGGAGCCGCCCTGCACCGCCTCATGATGGGAACCCATCCCGATCTGACCCTGAATCCGGGAGACACGGTCATTTTGTCCTCGAAGACCATTCCCGGTAACGAAGATTCAGTGACGCGATTGGTGCAAGGTCTGCGTGCCAAAGGAGTCGAGGTGATTGAAGCTGAGGAAAGCCAAGCACCACTGCATGCATCGGGTCACCCTTGTCAGGATGAGCTGCGAGATCTTTATCAGATATTGAAACCGGAGTTGGTGATACCGGTGCATGGCGAGCCTATTCATATGAAGGAGAACGCCCAGGTCGCACGCTCGGTCGGGGTCACGACGACTTTCACCGGTGAAAATGGCGATCTTTTTTATCTGAGCCCAACGCCGGGTGTGAGGCGAAGGTTTGCTCCGGTGGGCCGGTTACAGTGGTGCGAGGAAACGTCGCGTCTGATTAACGTGGCCTGATAACCGCCCGTGGGTTCAGTCAACCCCTGAAGCTTTTCTCGCCGCCGCGCGTTCAGCGTCCGCGGTATTGATCCACCGATAGGTCAGATAGTATTTGAAGATATTGCTGACGTACTGCACGGTTTCCCGACCAATCTGCTCGGCGACGATCACCTCAACATTGTCAAACCAAAGATTGGGGTCATAGCCCCTGGCTTCCGCTTCCCTCCGAAGACGACGAATACGACTGGGGCCGGCGTTATACGCTGCCAGCGACATAAATGCGCCATTAAGGTCATCGATATCGGGGCCGCTGAAATAGCGTGCCCTCAGGAAGGCCATATACTTGGCACCCGCCTCGATGTTGGGTTCAACCTCCTCAATGTTGGGTATGGCCACGTTCTTGTCTTTGGCCGTAGTGGGCAGGAGTTGCATGACACCGATCGCACCCACGTGGCTGCGGACACTCTGGTCCAGTCGTGATTCCTGAAAGCCTTGCGCAGCCAGAAGTGTTGGGTCGATCCCGTAGTTGGTGCCGTGTTTCAGAAAGTAGGCCGCTAGCGCCCGGTATCGACTGAGCTCCTCGGCGCCAATTGCATTTTCGGCCCAATCGAAATCTCGGATATAGCGGTTGCGGATGACGTTGCCAAAGAGTGTCCCCTCTCGATTGTCTTTGACGAAGGTGTTGAGGAACTTCAACAGTTTTGGATTACTCGAGCGCACTGCCCACGCCAGCCGCCCTCCAGAGCGAAGGACGAGGTCATCCCGCACGACAGCACGGGTAAAAACTTCCTGCCACATTTGCGGTTTGTAATCATCAACAATGGCCCAGGGTAGCAAGCCCGCATCGACCATTTCGATGAGGTCCTCATCCTCCAGAGACTCGTCTATCGCCTCGATGCGAATGGGTGCGAGGCCCCGAGCCACCAATGTATCGCTGAGCGCCCGAACACTCTCTGCGTAGCTGCTCGACAGGCGCACATATACGGTCTTTCCGGCAAGGTCCGCGAGTGTTTCGAGAGCGGGTGCGCTTGGCCCGGTGACCAGAATTTCTTTGAGGGGCTTACTGACG
>Ga0181573_10003390_pt1 | contig 14095 bp, 11 predicted proteins | sample 101ome_25_FD_148643 | JGI IMG/M metagenome (GOLD analysis project Ga0181573, IMG submission 148643) | Coastal salt marsh microbial communities from the Groves Creek Marsh, Skidaway Island, Georgia - 101409BT metaG (spades assembly) | ecosystem: Environmental > Aquatic > Marine > Intertidal zone...
GATGCAGCCGTTTTTTGTTCTCTATGATTTGTATGTGGTACCTACAGCACGAGCAAAGGGGGTCGGTACGTCTCTACTTCGCTTCGCGCATGATTGGGCAAAATCTCAAGGCGCTTTTCGCGTGGATCTTGAGACGGCGCATACTAATGAGACAGCGCAATCGGTGTATGAGGCGTTGGGTTATGAGCTGGACACTGAATTTAGGAAGTACAGCTTCGACCTCGCCTCGAATTAAAAAAAGGGATTAATTGCTCTCAGTTATTAGGCGCGAGCGGCCGAAATGCCTGAGACTTAACTGCGCGAAGCGTCGTTGGACAGAGCGTGTCCGAGACGACTACGCAGAGCTAGCAAGACCTATCGTTGGGCGAAGGTTTTTTCCTCACCTTGTAGACCTAGCTTCTCATCGAGGAGGGCAACTTTTTCAGCAATGCGCTCTTTAAGGCCATCTCCCATGCGTCTCCGCAAAATCGAAGCAGCGATAGCACCAAGAACACCGAGTGTGGCCAGCGTAGCGAAGAGGTAACGATAGCCCTCCTGACCGGGGAAGGTGTCAGCAATGAGGCCGAAAAAGAGATAACCGAAGGAGGAGGGTGCGTAGACAACGAACGAGGCGACCGCAATCACAGAGCCTGAAAAGCGTGGTGGTAGCCCCATCTCTCCATACGGTGCGAAATAGAGAGCACGCATGAAGAAAATCATAAAAAACAGTGGTACGAGTAATGCCATTGCAACCCAAACAAAGTCTTGCGAGTTGGGAAGGAGGGCGAGCGCTACACCCAACACCGCCACGACCATGAGGCCTGCTCGCATACCACCCACCGCGCCCCCGAATGCACGATTAGTCACAAAGCTCGCCACGAAGGCCGAACCGATCCGTCCTGCGGACGTTGAGAAAAGAGCGAATATCGATGCTGCAATCGCGGGCAAAGTGAAGCTCTCGTTGAGATAGGTCACGTAGAAGGGAAGGCTGGTGTAGGCAAAATAAACGAAGAAACCGACGAGGCCTGTCAGCCAAATTTCTGGCATCGAGAGCGTCAGCTTCATTCCCTCGCGAACCTCTTGCATCATCGTGCCGGATGCGTCACTGGACTTTAGAAGAGGCTTGTCGGGTAGCGTAAACCAGCTTGCAATACCCAGCGCCACCATGACTCCGCCGTTAATCATGAAAGCGACCTCTAAACCGAGGACGCTATATCCAAGGAAGGCGTAAAGACCCAAAGTGATGGCATTTTGGAGAAACTCGATTAGGCCTCGTCCACCCTCGAGGAAACCGAAGACCTTCGATTGCTGCTCGTCAGACGTCGATTTTCTGACTGAAGACAAAATAGCTGGCCAAAATGCGCCTTCGCAGCAGATGGCCAACACCAGCAGTAGCCCCAGTAACACATTAAAGTCGGAGGTTTTTCCCAAGAAGAAGGTGGTAATCCCGCCAATAATCATGGGGACTGCGATCAGTTTTCGCGGCGCAAATCGGTCTTGAGCCCATGAAAGGGCGACATACATGAAGTTACTCGCCAGTCCGTAAATCGATAGTAATAAACCGAACTGCGTTTTCGATACGTCCCACAATTCCAGGATTTGCGGGAGTAACACACCCTTCATTGCCAACAACGCGAACATGAATTGCGAGCACAGTGTGATCAGCAGGAAGTTAAGAAATATTCGGCGTGATGCGAAAACGGGTTGGTCAGGCAAATGGGGAGCGGGATTCATGGCATGGTCTTACTGAGGGTTGTATTCGGCACTATAACAGTCGTTCAAAGCACCGTGAGTATCTTTTTAGACGGTCAGTTTGGACTATTTGGGCTGCTGGAATTTCGAGATAGTCTGGCACCGCGCTGGTGTTTTTACCGGGTATGAGACATGTGATGAAAAGAATGATGAATAAAAAGGTCGCTAAACCGTGAATGATTCAGCACAGAGTGTTACAAGCTCTGCACCCCACCACTTATATTCGAATCGCTATCGGTATTATGTCCTCGCGCTGCTGACGCTGGGTTATGTCTTCAATTTTGTCGATCGGCAGGTGATGACCATTCTCATCGAGCCGATTAAGGCTGAGTTTGGTGCGACAGATACGCAGATGGGCTTCTTGTCGGGTCTCGCGTTCGCGTTGTTTTATGCCACCTTGGGTATACCGGTGGCTCGTCTTGCAGACAAATGGTCAAGACGCAACGTACTGACCATATCCATGACCACCTGGAGTGCGGTCACCGCCTTATGCGCAACGGCTACGGGATTTTGGCACTTGCTGCTTCTACGCATTGGCGTGGGTGTTGGCGAGGCGGGTGGCACGCCACCATCGCAATCGTTGCTTGCAGATTATTTCCCTCCGGAAAAGCGAGCCTTTGCTCAAGGCATTCTGGCCACTGCCCCGAATATTGGCATCTTGGTAGGTCTGTTTGGTGGTGCTGTAATTGCCGAAGCTTATGGCTGGCGCACCGTATTTCTGGTGTTTGGCATTCCCGGTGTGTTACTCGCTGCTCTCATTCAACTAACGATCAAAGAGCCTCCCAAGCTCAAGCCAGCTTCAGAAGTAGTCGATCAGGGCCTGTTTAGTGCCCTCAGGCACATTGTCAGATTCCCATCGTTTATCCACATCATGGTAGGTGTCGGCTTTACTGGCATCGCGGGCTACGGCCTTGGTGTTTGGTCGCCGAGTTTCCTGGTGCGAGTGCACTCAATGAGCTTGGTCGATGCAGGTTTGTATTTAGGTCTCATTGGAGTGTTCGGTGGTGGCTTGGGGACTATCTCAAGCGGACTCGTGGTTGACGCGTTGGCGCGACGAGACCGGCGGTGGCAGTTGTGGGTGCCTGCCATCGGGATTTTTCTCGCGCTACCCACTCAGCTTGCATTCCTGCTATGGCCGGTCGAGCACCGTCTAATGATCGGCTCAGTCGATCTTCCCTTTGCACTGGTATTTATGGGATTGTCGGCCGTCTTCGCCAGCTTTTGGATAGCACCAAGTTATGCCGCGGTTCAGAATCTGGTACCTCAGCATTGGCGGACCCAAGCCTCTGCACTCATGTTGTTAGCGATTAATCTGCTGGGGATGGGTCTCGGGCCACTGCTTGTCGGTATGCTGAGTGATGGGTTTTCAGCCTATGGTGATGATTCTGTCCGCTATGCATTATCGATTGGTGTCAGTTTAAGTGTTGTTGGAGGCATCGCCTATCTGAGTGGCAGTACGAAATACGCCAGGGCTATCGCCCAATCAGAAGAAGGTGCTGACACGTAAGGCTTTGTATGCGCGCTGCTAGGTGAGCGCTCAGTGAGGTTGTTTTTCTAAATACTATCCCGATACCGAGTGCGGCTGAAGGTACGTAGTATTGTGGTTAGGCCATCGCATACGAAGGGCCGGCAGGTTTAAAGGGGATAACGATGAAATTCTTTGACTGGCATCAAAGACAGACGGAATGGTGGCTGGACAGACTCGGAATGACGCCCTATGCCGCGCTTTGGTTTGCCTACGTAAAAGGTGCGGTGACGACGCTTCTGGTGCTGTGGTTGCTAGGCTATTTTTAGCGGGAAAATAATGGTGTCGGAGGAGGCGTGAGGGAGCAAAAACACGCCCGGACAGGGCCCGGGCGCACACTGAGGTTACTCGCCTGAGGCCATAACCGAGTCTTTCACAGCAAGCAGGAAGTTCGCTACCACCATTCCAGCAATCATTACCGCGATATTGTCGATAATGCTGTTCAACGGTGCACCAATGGCTGGAATAGCATCCATTTGGTTGGCCACTGTTGGCATTGCAACTGCCGCGACGGTGTAGGCCATACGACCTGCCATGTCTGCAGTTGGGTTTATGAAACCGCTGACCAATCCTAAAACAACGAGGATCAGGGCGGAGTAGGCAGCAAGCTGACCGATAAATACGGCGGCAATCGCAACCACTACACCAACGGCTGTTAAGATTTGGTTAACATTCATAGTCTTATCCTTATTGTTACCAAGTTTGTCACTGTGCTCACCCTGCCCCATCTCCGATTGCGTTGTTGTTATCGGAAGCTACAAGGAAGACAGCGACCCCACCGTAACAACAGAAATGGCCGAATTGGAAATTTCATCGCTATAAAAGTCCGCTTTATCGTAATTTTTACGTTTATCGACGGTGTGCCTTCCAGCTGCCGCCGTACTGGTAATCGCTACCAGCCCGCTGCTTAACCGCCGTGAGACACGCTTCACACCTAAATAGCCAAGTCGTACTACTCTGACTTCTACTGCGGCACAAAATAGGGGAGGTGAGTTGGCAGTCTGCGCACTGTTTTTCTCGTTTTGATCTTGTTGTCATGGATACTTTACGTGGGTTGGGACGCACGACTTTCGGTGATGTTATTGGGTCGTTTCTCGACGTCTTGAGGCGGTTCATGGTGTAAACTCTCTATGACTACGCTGTAGTCGTCGCAATGTATCGTTTGAGCCACGAGAAACGCCAACAGATGAACGACAAAGCAAAAGCTGATCTTATCCCAACCGTCACTGTTACCAGTGGTGAAAAGTTTGTGACGCCTGCTGGGGTCCATGCGATTAAGGACGGCATTAAAACGGCGAAAGTAGCCTCACCACGTCTCAAGAAACCCGATTTTTTGCGAATGCGCGTTCGTCATTCTCCCAAATACGAATCGGTCAAAGACATCGTCAAACAGCACAGACTGGCTACCGTATGCGAAGAAGCAAAGTGTCCCAATATCAGCGAGTGCTGGTCAGCCGGAACGGCAACTATCATGCTCATGGGTGATGTTTGCACGCGTGCCTGCCGGTTTTGCTCTGTGAACACGGGCAACCCTCGCGGTTGGTTAGATCACGAAGAGCCTTTGAATACCGCCAAGGCGGTTCAACTTATGGACCTAAGTTACGTTGTCCTGACGTCGGTCAATCGTGATGATCTTGTCGACGGTGGCGCCGGTCACTATGCGGAGACTATACGTGAGGTAAAGCAGCTCAACCCCCTTACAGGGGTAGAAGCCCTGACCCCTGACTTTTTAGGTCTTGAGTCTGCTATCGATATTCTTCTTGAGTCGGGCCTCGATGTCTTTGCCCAAAATGTGGAGACCGTAAAGCGGCTCACACACCCCGTTCGGGATCCGCGAGCGGGCTACGAACAAACTCTCAACGTGCTGAAATATGCGTCTGAACAGTCTGACGTCATCACCAAGACCTCGCTGATGTTGGGACTTGGCGAGACGGACGATGAGCTACTTGAATGTATGGATGACATGCGCGCCGCCAAGATTGATGTGCTGACACTGGGGCAGTATTTGCAGCCTACATCAAACCACTTGCCAGTTGAGCGCTTTGTGACGCCCGACGAGTTTGAGCGCTATCGAGAGTGGGGGTTGGAAAAAGGTTTTAAAGAGGTGGTTTCAGGCGTCTTTGTGCGATCGAGTTACCGCGCTGAGCGCGTCCTAGAGTTTAATAATGTGGGGCTTCAGCTCGACTAGGAGAACGATGTGTCAGGACGAAAGCTGTTATATATCACCTCAGCCTCGCCTGACGCTGCCCACTTGGGTTTAACCGATGCAACCCGCGCTGTTCTGAGTGTTCTTTCAAGAGACTTTGAGGTATCTCTCGCTGTTATAGGAGTAGCGAATCAAGAGGAGTTGAATTCGCTTCGCGTGGCGCTCGGCCTTACGCGTATCACAGGTGGTTTCGCTAAAGAGAGCAGTGACTCACCGGTAGAAGGCGTATTGACGGATGTTTTCAAACTTTATGATATCGATCCCTTCATCAACGATCGCTTAAAAGCGGCTATTCAGCGCAGAGCCGCTGACTTTGAATCAGTCGTTTTCGATACGCTTACTGCTGTACCTTATCTACCCCTCGGCGTTCAGGGAAAGGTCGTTTATTTTGCTCAATCGATCGCCTCTGAGTCAGAAAAGCTATCCAAAGGCCTATTGGGCGGACGCAAAGTAAAGCGGGTGAGAGCGTTTGAGTCCGAGGCATTGTTGCGCTGTGATCGCATTTTTTCCATTCCCAGTACGTCCAACGCGATTTTGGAACTTGGTCTACCTCTCGGTAAATTAGTTGACAGTGCAACGACCCCCAGTGCGGCGCGCCCAACCACGTCGGTGGGTGAGTTTGCAAAAACTCGAATGCGACTGGGTTATACCGGGTACCTCGGAGACGAAAACAATGTGGCGAGTCTTGTTTGGTTTTTCGATCATGCCTGGGACGCTATTCGGGATGCCGTGCCAGGTCTCGAGTGCCATATTGTGGGCGCTGGCGCCAGTCCGGATGTCGAGATGACACTGACGTCATATGAAGACGTAACCCTTCATCGTGAGAGCAAAGACGCGAGAATTACAGAACTCGGTGTGCGTGTCATGATCGAGCCCCTACTTCATGAGCACCACGTTGAGGCTAAGTTGGTCAATGCATTGGTTAGAGGCATTCCAATAGCAACGACGCGCGACGCGATTAATAAGTGCCGATTTGATCTGTCTGATGCTGTTTCAGTAGCCGACAGTCCCGCACACATGGTGCTAAATCTCCGCCGACTATTATCGGAGGCCACGCTCTGGCAAGCCCTGAGTGATCGATCGCAAAGAATCGGATCGGCGCTTTTGGCGTATCATGAGGTAGCACACTCAATGCGCCGTTTGCTGGTGCAGGTTGAGTCCTAATAGAGCTAGCTGAGAGAGACACGGAACAGTGACTGAATTCAAACGTGTAGGGTTATTGGGTCGTCGTGAGCACCCTGGGGTAGCACACGTTGTCGCCGAATTATTAGACTTGCTCGATAGCCGCGGCATTGATGTGGTCCTAGAGGACCGTCTCGCGACCTTGGCTCATTTTGAAACCCGAGCGATGCAGCCTCGCGATGCAATTGGCGCAAATGTCGACCTGGCCGTCGTGATAGGTGGCGATGGGAGTTTGCTGAGTGCCGCGCGTACGTTAGTGAGGCACGATTGTCCGGTGATTGGTATCAACCGGGGCAGGCTCGGGTTTTTGACCGACGTCAGCCCAGATGATGAGCTCGCCGCTCACGTCAGCAGTGTGCTGGATGGAAACTACTCGACCGATAAGCGTTTCCTGTTGGATGTTGAGGTCTACAGTGACGGCGTACAGACAGGGCAGGCCGAGGCACTGAACGATGTGGTCGTAAACTCGGGCACTTCAGCACAGATGATTGAATTTCAGCTTCAGGTGGATGATGAGTTTGTCTACCGAATGAACGCTGACGGTTTGATTATTGCCACTCCCACAGGCTCGACTGCGTACTCCATGTCGGCTGGCGGCCCCATCATGAATCCAAAGCTCGATGCGGTTGCCTTGGTGCCCATGTTTCCTCATTCACTCACCAGTCGGCCCATGGTGGTGCACGGGGAAAGCGAAATTCGAATCGACACGCTCGAACGCAATAAGAACAACCCACTGGTAACTTGCGACGGGCAGGTATCGCTGACCCTAAAGCCAGGGGACTCGGTGCTTGTGCGCAAGAAGTCGAGGGCGCTGCGTCTGCTCCACCCGCCGGGGTACAGTTTTTACGCCAGTTGTCGAGATAAACTCAGATGGTCTGATGCACTCACGTCCTGACATAACAACGCAGTGGCGTCAGGCACCGGTAACTATCTCGATTCTCGCCATTTCTGCAGTGGTTTTCGCGCTCATGAGCCTCTTTGGCGACGCCATCATCCTGGATTGGCTGGCGTTCAATAAAGTCGAATTCAATGGCCGTCGTTTCGAGCTGGTGAGCCCGGGTAGTGAGTATTGGCGGTACGTTACACCAGCACTCATTCACTTCGGCTTGATTCACATTCTGTTTAATGGGATTTGGATTTGGGAGTTCGGTAGTCGACTCGAGCTGAGGCTGGGTTCGATTTTTACGCTCAATTTATTTCTGGCAGGTTCCATTGGCGGTAACTTGTTGCAAAGCTGGTGGAGCGGTCCGTCAATTTTCGGCGGCCTTTCGGGCGTCGTTTATGCCTACATGGGGTGCCTTTGGGTGATGTGGCGATTGCGACCCGGGTTGGTGCCGATTGATGTGCCCGCGGTTTTCACCTTTATGTGGATTTGGCTGTTCATCGGTTTCACTGGAATTCTAAAAACACTAGGGTTGGGGTCGATTGCGAACGGGGCCCACCTAGGCGGTTTACTGGTGGGTATCGTGACGGGCGTCATTATTACCCGATTGTTCCCAAAGCGAGGCTGATGCGTTGTCCAAGAATTATGAAGAAGCGATAAAGGCCATGCCGGCCGAGCTATACCAGAGGATGGTTGATGCGCTATCCGTGGGGAAGTGGCCAGATGGCAGAGAGTTGACGAATGCGCAACGCGAGCAAACGATGGACGCAGTCATCCTGTGGGGTAAATTGCACTTGCCTGAGGATCAGCGTATTGGCTTCATTGATAAGGGGTCAAAAGCGGGCAGCAGCTGTGACGACCCCGTACCCTTAAAGTGGCAGTGAGGAGTGGTAAACCTGCATGGCAGTTAGTGGAAATTTAAGAAAAATGGTCACGGAGCTCTCGAGTGACGTGCAGTACCACCTTCCTATTGGTGATGAAAGAGTTCACCTGAATCCCTTGATAGGCAGTCATCTGACGCTGTCTTTTGCCGGCGTGATTAACTGTATTGGATGCGACCGTAAGTCGAATAAGAGCTTCAGTCAGGGGTACTGTTTCCCCTGCTTCAGGCGTCTCGCTGCCTGTGATAGCTGCATCGTGAGTCCAGAGAAGTGTCACTACGATGCGGGCACCTGTCGTGAGCCCGATTGGGCACAGTCTCACTGCTTCGTTGACCACATTGTCTACCTAGCTAATACGTCAGGAGTGAAGGTGGGTATTACGCGTCATTCTCAGGTGCCGATGCGATGGATGGACCAAGGTGCGACACAAGCACAGCCCATAGCACGCGTTCAGCATCGTCAGCTCTCAGGCTTGTTGGAAACCGCACTTGCAAAGCATGTGAAGGATAAAACCGCCTGGCAAACCATGCTGAAAGGTAATGGTGAAGCCGTCTCACTTGAGGAGAAACGCCAGGAGCTCATGAGTCTTTGTGAGGGCGATATTCAGGCGCTTCAGGACCGGTTTGGTCTGCAGGCACTGCACCTGCTCGAAGATGAGCCGACGGTCAGTATCAACTATCCAGTGGTCGAATTTCCCACTAAAGTCAGCGCGCATAATTTTGATAAAAACCCGCTGGTTGAGGGCAAATTGATGGGCATTAAAGGACAGTATTTATTGCTCGATACGGGCGTGTTGAATATCCGTAAATTTGGCGGTTACCACATTGAATTGGAGACAAGGTGATGATGCGAGAGGGCGCACCTAAAACCATTTATCGGAAGGACTATACAGAGCCTGATTTCCTAATAAGTCGTGTGGAACTTGCCTTCGAGATTGCAGACGGCAATACGCGAGTCACGAGCTCACTTCGCATCCAACGCAATGGTTCGCACGAGAGATCTTTAGTCCTCGATGGTGAGGGTCTTGGACTGATTGGTGTTTCAGTTGATGGCAGTAAGCTCGACGAGGGCGCCTTCAACTATGTCGGCGGGAAACTCACGGTTGACGCTGTACCTGATGACTTCGAATTTGGTGCTGTGGTTGATATCCAGCCAGAGACCAATACCTCACTCGAGGGCCTCTACCGGTCTCGCACCATGTACTGCACCCAGTGCGAGGCAGAGGGCTATCGAAAGATCACTTTCGGTCTCGATCGCCCGGACGTTTTATCAACCTACACCGTGACCCTGTCGGCGAATAAGGCTAGCTGCCCAGTGCTTCTGAGTAACGGTAATGAGGTGTCTCGAACCGACTTGGCTGACGGACGCCACCAGGTCGTTTGGCACGACCCTCATCCCAAGCCAAGTTATCTATTTGCCCTTGTTGCCGGTGATCTTGAGCTCGTCTCTGACACCTTCACCACGCAATCAGGAAAAGTGGTAGACCTGCGCATTTGGGTTGAGGCCAAGGACATTGGCTACTGTGATCATGCAATGGATTCGCTGAAAGCATCCATGCGTTGGGACGAAGCGCGTTACGGACTTGAGTACGATCTAGACCTCTTCAATATTGTTGCCGTAGATGACTTCAACATGGGGGCGATGGAGAATAAGAGTCTGAATATCTTCAATACCTCCTGTGTATTGGCGCACCCTGATATCACCACTGACCTTGGTTATCAGCGCGTTGAGTCGGTGGTTGCTCACGAGTATTTTCACAATTATTCCGGGAACCGCGTGACCTGCCGTGACTGGTTTCAGCTCAGTCTCAAGGAAGGCTTTACGGTATTCAGGGATGCCGAGTTCTCTGCCGACATGAATTCGCGTGGTGTGAAGCGAATTGAAGATGTCTCGTTCCTGCAAACCCATCAGTTTGCTGAGGATTCGGGCCCTATGGCGCATCCGGTCCGGCCCGATTCGTTTATCGAAATTTCCAACTTCTACACGATGACCGTGTACGAGAAGGGCGCCGAAGTTGTAAGGATGCTCAACACCTTATTGGGCGATGATGCGTTTTACGCGGGCGCCAAACTCTATTTCGATCGATTCGACGGCATGGCGGTGACCTGTGATGACTTTGTCGACGCCATGCAGGAAGCCTCGGGTAAGGACCTCAGTCAGTTCCGGCGATGGTATGAGCAGGCCGGCACGCCGGTGGTTTCGATTGAGAAAGCATTTGATGAGGCCTCAGGCAGACTCGATCTAACCTTCACACAGGCCAACCCACCGACCCCGGGTCAAGATGACAAGCCACCATTGCATATTCCGTTGACGTTGGCGTTGATGGAGCACGGTCAGCATGCGGACATGGGAAATGGAGAATCGTCTCGCGTGGTGGAGTTAACAGAGTCGACACAGACGTTCTCGTTTGAGGGCTTCAGTAGCGAACCCGTTATTTCCGCTTTGCGCGGATTTTCTGCGCCAGTTCGACTCAAAATGGAGCAATCCCAAGACGATTTGATTACTTTGATGGGCGCTGATGACGATCCGTTTGTGAAATGGGACGCGTCTCAGCGCTTGGCATACGCCGCAATCGATACAGGCGCTAAAGCCTTAGAGCGAGACTACGTGGACGCATTGAAGCAGGTACTGTCCAGCGACATCGAGGACGCGATGAAGGCGCAGTTGCTGAGCCTGCCGACAGAGGCGTCGCTAGCTGATAGGGTTGCGCAAACAGGACTCGTTAACGTTCACGATATCCATGACGCCAAAACCAATGTGGCGGCTGCTGTAGGACACGCATTGTCGAATGAGCTTGAAGCGATCGTGATGTCGAGTCTCGCTGTGAGTGACATCTATCAGCCAAGTGCTGAGCAGATTGGAAGACGTTCATTGTTACATACCGCGTTGTCCCTATTGGTGGAGAGCGATCCCGAGTGGCTGATAACGGCGAGAAACATGTACTACGCAGCGACCAACTTGTCTGATCGTCTCTGCGCTGCGCGTTTGGTCGTTCACCAAGGTGATGATGTGCATCGAGCCGAAGTGCTGGAACACTTCTTTGACCGGTGGCAGTCCGAAAACCTGGTGGTCAATCAATGGTTTGTAATGCAGGCGACTCGGCCCTCGGCTGATTGCGTATCAGACGTGACAGAGTTGACACATCATGCAGCCTTCGACTGGCGTAATCCTAACAAGGTTCGCTCCCTTGTCAGTGCCTTCGCCGGTGCCAATCCAACCGCGTTCCACGCGCTGGACGGCGGAGGTTATCGTCTCCTAGGCGATGCTGTACGCCGCCTTCAGTCTGATAACCCCCAAATTGCCGCGCGTATGCTGGCGCCGATGACACGTTGGCGTCGATATGATCACGGGCAAGCGGTTATGCGAGGTGAACTGGAGTCTATTGCAGCTTTAGAGGGGCTTTCGCAGGACGTTTACGAGGTGGTTAACCGGTCGCTCAGCGACAGTTAGGGCATCTCACTGAAACCCCCATACCTCGGCCCGACGAAGGTCGAGGTGAGTATGCCATCGCTCACAACCAATTTACGCAGTGGGATAGAGGGATCGGTAATCGGTCTGTTCGGTAGTCCCAAGTTTAGGCTCATCTCTGACCGCTCTATACAGGGCGGCACCGCGATTCCAGGCTTCATCGCTTTGACTGTAAATCGCCGCTTCCAGCGTGCTGACCTCGTCAGCTAACCTCGAGTCGCAAAGCCTTTTGAGTTGGTCCAGGGTTCTCACGGGCTGCTGGTAGTGCAGTGCTGCCCAACGGAGTAGCAGTTGACGCGTTGCCGGCGCATCGTTCTTGCTCGTGCTGGCTTTCATTGCCGTCAACAGCGGTCGCAAGGTTTCCTCAGTATTGTCTGTCGCAACATCACTCGCTTTGCGGTCACGTGAGCGCCATAGCATGTAGGCAAATAGCAGTGCCAGAAGCCAGCCAAGACCCGCCAGGGCGTTGAGCCATATTGGTGTTGCTGTGATTTGCGTCTCAGCTGCAATGGCAGTGGGCTGGACTGGGCTTTGGACCACGGGGCTGCCCACTGAGATGGTCGTCGAAGGCAGAATGGCAAACTGAAGTGAATCGGTTTCAGTGTTCCACCAAGGGACTCTCACTTCGGGCAGTGTCCAAGAGCCACTGCCGCTGGCCACGAGGGCCTCACTGCGCGTTCGCTGTCCAAGAAAACCTTCTGTTCGCTCGATCTGATCGCTGGATTCTTGGTCCGGATAAACGCGAATCCCGGTGATCTTGCTGCTATCAGACATACTCGTAATCGACGGCAATTGGCTGCTCAACAAACCCTCAGCAGCCAAGGTTAACGTCCGGGTGGTGGAATCGCCGATCTCCATGGATTCGGGCGGCGTTGACCAAGACTGTGCCAGTTCGAGCGCGGCGGCTGGGAGCCACACATCACCTGGAAAGTCCGCAGGCACTGGCTTTACGTTAACGTCAATCGCGTCTTCTGAAAGTCTAAATCGTTTGCCTAAGCGCGCGCCCAGGAGTGATCGTCCCGGTAATACCTCGCGCGCCGTCAAAGACAAGGAAGGTATTTCAAGGGTGCCTCGCTGCTGCGGGTAGATGGCATAGCGAAGTTGGGTTACACGCCACAGACGACCGTTGATTTGGCGTTGAAAGTTTCGACGAGTTAGCTCTTCGACGATGGCGCCATTGAGTTCGAGCTGAGTAACCTCAGCACCATCAAGGTTAATGGCCTGTTCGATAGTGACGGTCAGAATCATCTGTTCCTGTATGTAGACATCCCTCTTGTCGATCTCGATAGAGAAACGAACCGAGTCATCACCGCCGGCACTGACGGTTTGCGGGTTCACGGTAATCGCAATCGGCGTTGTACGGTTCCCTCCGGTGCTGAGTGAGGGGATGGACAGAATGCCATCGCGCAGGGGCAAGAGATCCAATGACAGAGTGCGAGTGGTCGAGCGTGCCCCATTGATGAACGACGTATTGGTTGAGCTACTGCTGCTCAGGATTTCCCAATCAAATTGGAGTGCGGCGAGATCGAGTTGATCGAGTCGCTCGCTGGCATCACCGGTAATGGTGAGTCGCAGAGATTCGCCCATGCCGATGGTCTCACGATCAACGTCAGAGCGTATTTCCGCTAACGTGATGGCAGAAAAGAACATCAAGCTCAGGAGTGTTACAGCTCGCATCACGCTACCAGCGAACGTCTTCATCGGGTTCTTCTCCGTTTCGTAGGCGTTGAATCGTTTGATATCTGAATTTTCGACGCAGCAGGCCGCCGGGATCATCGGGTACACGTCGCAGCCACTGCTCGAGAGCTTGCTGTTCTTCTAGCGCCTCGTTGAACCGTGCCAGCTGTTCCTCTGTTGCCTGCTCGAGCTCAGACGGGTTCATATCCTCGCTCATCTCACCGTCCGCACTTGGCTGGGATTCCTGGTCACTGGGCTGTTGGTCGGAAGGGTCTGAACTGCCTTCCTGAGACTCGCTACTGTCCTGTTCCTGTTGAGAAGAGTCACTTTCAGAGTCCTGTGACTCACCCTCTTGATCCGATTGATCGCTATTGCTGTCCTGATCATTACCTTGCTGATCCTGCTGTTGCTGTTCGAGTAACGACTTCACTAGCTCTCGATTGTCGATAGCGTCTTGCCGGTCGGGTTCCGCTTCAAGTGACCTGTCATAACTGTCGATAGCGCCTTGAAAGTCTCCGGACAGCGCAAGCGCGTTACCTCGG
>Ga0181573_10003393_pt1 | contig 14086 bp, 2 predicted proteins | sample 101ome_25_FD_148643 | JGI IMG/M metagenome (GOLD analysis project Ga0181573, IMG submission 148643) | Coastal salt marsh microbial communities from the Groves Creek Marsh, Skidaway Island, Georgia - 101409BT metaG (spades assembly) | ecosystem: Environmental > Aquatic > Marine > Intertidal zone...
AGGGTGCCGATGAAAACGACGAGGGGCCCACCGAGACGGTGCTCCGCCCGAGCGCGGCGTGCGCGGCGGTGACTGAAAAATACGTCGCACAGGTTGTCCTCGACTACAGGCGCTCGATGAACCGGTGCGTCTTCGACGACGCCGTCGTGAAACCCCAGCACGGTCTCGGCTCGAGGGTCGAGCGCAGGCTCGCGCGCGGCGGCGTCGCGGCGCCCGCGGCGGACGCTGACGCCCTCATCGAGGGTGACGCCGACGCTCTGCTCGTGGAGGCTCCCGAGGGATACGACCTCCCGCGCTCATCGCTCGCGCGCCCGGCGCCGCGCAAGGCGACCGCCGAGGACGTGCCCCCGTACGACTTTGCCGAATCATTCGGCGCGTTCGCGCAGGCCACCAAGCTCACGAAACCGGAGGCGTACGCTGCGGAGATGACCATCGCGGCGGACAACGCGGCGCTCCTTCGCAACTACGCGATGTTTCGAACTCTCTTCTCCAAGCCGACGCGGCTGGAGGAGTTTGAGGGAGCGCAGAAGCAGGCGCTGCAGAACTTGGGCGTCGCGCGGGATAAATGGGTCGCCGCGGTGCGCAAGACGATCGTCGTCGGGTTTAAAACCGCGGGGAAGGGCTGGTTCAACCTGAAAGAGACGGATCAGACGGCGTACGGTTACAGCAAGCTCAAGCGGTTCATCAAGACGACGCAGCTGCGCATGGAGGACACCCTGCGTTCGCTCGCGGAGGCCAACGTGGAGGGGTTTCGAGATTTCGTGCTCGATCGGTGCGCGCCAAAGCTGACGGTGGCGGCCACGAACGACGTTCGGTTCGAAAACCCCGAGGAGGAGAGCGCGGCGGGTCCGCTGTTCGCCGTCGACCTCGTCGTCAAGGAGGATTCCAAAAAGTCGGAAAACTCCAGCTTCCAATTTACCACGTCCGTCGACCGGTTCGAACCCGCGGTGCTGGACGTGTTCGAGAACGGCGTGTGCTCGTTGCACGGGATCAAGTCTCTGGAGCCGGGGATAATGAGCCACCTGCACTGGACCACGTGGCCGGTCACCGCCGCGGTGCAGATGACGGAGCCGCTGGTGGTGGATGCGAGGAGTCGCGTCGCCGACGCCCTCAAGAACTCGGTCGATTCCCTGAACGCGTACTACTCGCTGTACGACGAACACCTCGAGGTGCTACGGCTGGACGTCAACGCGTACGTCAAGTCTCTGCTGGCTCGCGATGAGATCGAGGAGGGCGAGGGGCTCCGCCTGTTCACGGGGGAGATTTCCGCGCACGAAGCCGGGCTGGCGAAGATTTTGGAAACCGTTCCGACGGCGCAGGTCGTGGGCCCGTTCAGGGTGAACACGTCCCACGTGCGCGAGTTTCTCGTCGCAAAGTACGAGACCTTGATCGAGCGGTGCAAGCAGCTCGTCGCGGACGTCCCCATGCGCGTGTGCGAGGAGGTTTGCCGCGTGTACAAGGAGTTCAACGCAAAGCTGGTGACGCCTGCGGAGGATCCGGAATCGGTCAAGGACGTTCGCGACCACGCGGAGACGATCCCGCTGACGTGCAACCAGCAGAAGGTGGTGCTGGACGAGGCGTACCCGTACCTGGACGCGCTCAACGCGATGCGGCGACCGTTGGACGACGCGCTCGGGAAGTTGCTGGCGGCGGCGCAGTTCTTCCCGAGGCAGCTGGAGGACGCCGCCAGGCTGGTTGAGGAGCAGAACGCGGAGCTCATGCTCAAGTTCCAGGAGGACCAGGCGGCGGAGCAGGACGACTTCTGGAGCCAGGTGAAGAACCTGGAGACGACCGTGTCGGAGCTCGGAGGTTTCACCGACATGGAGGAGTGCGCGGTTAACGCGGCGAGGGTGGAGGAGATGATGGCGGAGCTGAAAGAGCTCCAGGCGAAGGCGGACCTGTACAACTCGCGCGAGGGCATGTTCGGCGTCAAACAGACGGACTACGGCGCCGTGAAGAAGATCGCGGAGCAGTTCGACCCGTTTTACCAGTTCTGGACGTACGCCCAGGGTTGGCGAGACGGGCTCGCGCGATGGAGGGACGGCGCTTTCGTCGAGTTGGACGCGGAGGGCGCGGACCGAGACGTCACCGCCGCGTTCAAGGTGATGTTCAAGATGGGGAAGGCTTTCAACCAGCGCCAGCTGCCCGACTGCGCCAAGAACTGCGACACGATCAGGCAGGAGATCGAGGCCTTCAGGGTATACGTGCCGTTGGCGCTGGCCATGCGGTCGCCCGGCATGCGCGAGAGGCACTGGGAGAAAATCAAGGTGGAAATCGGTTTGGAGATTCCGGCGACGGATCCGGAGTTTACCTTTGGCGCGGCGATCGAGATGGGCGTAAAAGACAAAGAGGACGAGATCGTGGCGGTCTGCGACGTCGCCGGCAAGGAATACGGCATCGAGACGGCGCTCGAGAAGATGCACGGCGAGTGGGAGGGTATCGCCCTGGAGGTGAAGGAGTACAAGGAGACTGGCACGTACGTGATTCGAATCGAGGACGAACACGCGCAGATGCTGGACGACCAGATCGTCATGACGCAGGCCATGTCGTTCAGCCCGTACAAGGCGCCGTTCGCGGACGAGATCGAGACGTGGGAGAAGACCCTGCGCATGGTCAGCGACGTGCTCGAGGAGTGGCTGGAGGTGCAGAGGTCGTGGCAGTACCTCGAGCCCATCTTTGGCTCGGACGACATCATGGAACAGCTGCCGCTCGAGGGCAAACGCTTCGCCGCGGTCGACCGCCAGTGGCGAAAGACCCTGGTCGTCGCCGAGGAGGAACCCGGCGTGATCGTCGCGTGCAACAAGAAGGAGCTGCTGGAGCTTTTCAGGGAATCAAACAGGGTTCTGGACGGCGTTCAGAAGGGCCTGGCGGAGTATCTGGAGATGAAACGCCTCGCGTTTTCCAGGTTTTTCTTCCTGTCAAACGACGAGCTCCTGCAGATTCTGTCGCAGACGAAGAACGCGCTCGCGGTGCAGCCCCACCTTCGCAAGTGCTTCGAGGCCATCCACTCGCTGGATTTCGAAAAAGACCTGAAGATCACCGCCATGAACTCAGTGGAGGGGGAGAAGGTCCCGTTCTCGGAGCACATGTACCCCAAGGGCCCTGTCGAGATCTGGCTGGGCGAGGTGCAGCGTATCATGATTCAATCGTGCCGACAGAGCATCATCGACTCATTGGTCGATTACCAGGCGCAGAAGCGCGCGGTGTGGGTCAAATGCTGGCCCGCGATGACCGTCCTCGCCGTGGGGTGCACCTACTGGACGTCCGAGGGCGAGACGGCGATCAAAGCGGGGAAGCTGGCCCGCTGGTTCGACAAGAACATCTCGCAGCTCAACGATCTCACCGACCTCGTGCGAGGCAAGCTGTCCAGGCAGGAACGCGGGACGCTCGGCGCGCTCATCGTCATCGACGTCCACGCGCGCGACGTCGTCACGTTGCTCCAGAACCAAAAGGTCACGGCGCTCAGCGATTTCGATTGGGTCGCTCAGCTGCGCTACTACTGGGAGAGCAAGGAGGACGACGCGCGGGAGCAACCCGGCGAGCTGAACGTCAAGATGGTCCAGGCGTCCCTGCCGTTCGGGTACGAGTACCTGGGTAACCAGCCGAGGCTCGTGGTGACCCCGCTGACGGACAGGTGCTACATGACGCTGATGGGAGCCATGCACCTGAACCTCGGCGGCGCGCCCGCGGGACCCGCGGGCACGGGCAAGACGGAGACCACCAAGGATCTGGCCAAGGCGCTCGCGATGCAGTGCGTGGTTTTCAACTGTTCCGACGGGTTGGATTACCTCGCGATGGCGAAGTTTTTCAAGGGTCTGGCGTCATCCGGCGCGTGGGCGTGCTTCGACGAGTTCAACCGAATCAACCTCGAGGTGCTCTCGGTCATCGCGCAGCAGATTCTGACGATTCAGATTGCCATCCAGCAGAAGCAGAAGAGGTTCATATTCGAAAACACCGAGCTCGACCTCGACGCGAGGTGCTGCGTTTTCATCACCATGAACCCGGGCTACGCCGGGCGCTCCGAGCTCCCCGATAACCTCAAGGCCTTGTTCCGCCCCTGCGCGATGATGGTTCCCGATTACGCGCTCATCGGCGAGATTTCGCTGATGTCCTTCGGCTTCAAAAACGCTCGACCGCTGGCGAAGAAGATGGTGGCGACGTTTAAGCTCTGCTCCGAACAGCTCTCGGCGCAGGACCACTACGACTACGGCATGCGCGCCGTGAAGTCCGTCATCACCGCGGCGGGTAACCTCAAGCGCGATTTCCCCGAGGACGACGAGGAGATTCTGCTCCTCCGCGGGTTGATGGACGTCAACGTTCCCAAATTTTTGGCCCACGACCTTCCGCTGTTTGAGGGCATCATCAGCGATCTGTTCCCCGGTTCGTCCAAACCCGAGGCGGACTACAAGGACCTGATGGCGTCGCTCGATCAGTCCTGCGCCGATCTCGGGATCCAGCCCGTGCCCGCGTTCATAAACAAGGTCATTCAGATGTACGAGATGACCCTGGTACGCCACGGATTGATGCTCGTGGGTCCCACCGGCGGCGGTAAGACGATGAACTACCGCGCGCTGTCCACCGCGATGACCAGGCTCGCGAAGGCTGGCTCGGACACGTACAAGAAGGTCAAGTACGTGGTTTTGAACCCCAAGTCGATCACCATGGGCCAGCTGTACGGCGATTTCGACCCCGCGACGCACGAGTGGGAGGATGGCGTGCTCGCGTGTTACATGCGCGATTTGTCGGAGGAGCAGACGTTGGACAAGAAGTGGCTCATGTTCGACGGCCCCGTGGACGCCATCTGGATCGAGAACATGAACACCGTGCTGGACGATAACAAGAAGCTGTGCCTCGTCTCGGGCGAGATCATTCAGATGAGCGCGACGATGACGATGATGTTCGAGGTTGAGGATCTCGCGGTGGCGTCCCCGGCGACGGTTTCTCGATGCGGCATGATTTACATGGAGCCGACCACGATGGGTTTCACGCCGCTGCTCGACTCCTACCTGCAGTCTCTGCCCGATCTGTTCCAACCGCACGTCGACAAGTTCCGCGACATCTTCGACGCGGTCGTGCCCGGCATGGAGGGCATCGTGTTCTTCATGCGAAAGTACCTGAAGGAGACTGTGACCACGGTGGACACGTGCCTGGTGAAGGGGCAGTTCAACCTGATGGCCTCGCTGCTCAAGCGGTACATGCGGGACCCAATGAAGGGCGAGGAGCCGCTCAGCGGCGAAGAGAGGAGGAACGCGGACAAAGCCGCGGTTCCCCTCTGGATCTTCTCGATGATTTGGTCCATCTGCGCGTCCGTCACAGGACCTGGCAGGCCGCAACTGGAGCAATTTTTCCGTAAGAAAGCCGAGGAGCACGAATTCGCCAATTTCATGCCGCCCGAGGGCAAGGGCGACGCGAGCATGTACGAGTACTGCTACGACCAGGACAAGTGCAAATGGGTGGAGTGGATGCAGACCATACCGGAGTACAAGCCCAATCCGGACCAGGCTTTCGCTTCCATCATCGTGCCCACGGCGGACACGGTGAGGTACACCTACGTCATCGACAAGTTGCTCCTGAACGACAAGCACGTACTCTGCGTGGGCGACACCGGCACCGGCAAGACCTTGAACGTCATGGACAAGCTCAACAACAACATGCCGGACCTGTTCGTCCCGATGTTCATGACGTTCAGCGCGCGCACGTCGGCCAATCAAACGCAGGACTTCCTCGACTCGAAGATGGACAAGCGGCGCAAGGGCGTGTTCGGGCCTCCGATGGGTAAGAAGTACGCGATCCTCATCGACGATTTTAACATGCCGATGCGCGAGAAGTATTTCGCCCAGCCGCCCATCGAACTCTTGAGGCAGTGGATGGACCACGGCGGCTGGTACGAGCGCCATCCCCCGTGCCCGTTCCGGACGCTGCAAGACATGATCATCGTGGGTTGCATGGGCCCTCCGGGCGGTGGTCGCAACCCGGTGAGCAACCGGATGCTCCGGCACTTCAACTTCCTCAGCTTCACCGACATGTCCGACGAGTCCTCCATCCGAATCTTCGACACCATTCTCAACTCGTACCTCACGAAGAAGTTCGACAAGGACGTCGCCGCCCTCTCTTTGCCCATATGCGAAGCCACCATCAACATCTACAACACGGTGCGAAGGGATTTGCTCCCGACGCCCGCCAAGTCGCACTACACGTTCAACCTGCGAGATCTCGCCAGGGTGTTCCAGGGCCTGCTCCGCGCGGACCCGCGCGTGGTCGCCGAGGACAGGAATGAGCTCTATGGCCTGTGGATGCACGAGAACTTGCGGGTTTTCCAGGACAGGATGGTGAACAACGAGGACAGGGAGTGGTTCCGCGAATTGATCGACGCAACCGCGAAGGAAAAGCTCGGCGTGGGTTGGGACGAGGTCGTCTCCCTGCCCGAGCCCAAGCGCCCTCCCGAGGAGGCCGACAACGACGACTGGGTCCCGCCGCCGCGCGTGGACAGGCTCATCTACGGCGATTACATGATCCCCGGCGCCGAGCCCCGCGTGTATCAGCGGGTCAAGGACAGGAGCGAGCTCCAACGCGTCGTCGAGGAGGCGCTCGACGATTACAACGGGGAGACCACCGCGCCAATGAAACTCGTGATGTTCCTGGACGCCATCGAGCACGTGTCGCGGATCTGTCGCGTCATCCGGCTGCCGCTGGGCAACGCGTTGCTGCTCGGCGTCGGCGGCAGCGGGCGGCAGTCTCTCACCCGACTGGCCGCCGCCTTGGAAGAATTCCACCTCTTCTCGATCGAAGTCGCGAAGGGGTACGGGAAGAACGAGTGGCGCGACGACCTGCGTAAGGTGCTCCTGATGGCGGGCGCGGAGGGAAAAGACGTCGTTTTTCTTTTCACCGACACGCAGATCGTTCAGGAGAACTTCCTCGAGGACATCAACAACATCCTCAACAGCGGAGAGGTACCGAACCTCTGGAAGTCTGAGGACGTGCAGACGATGACGGAGGCACTCCGGCCCTTGCTCCAGGCGCAGGGGCTGCCGACGACCAAGAACGCGGTCAACACACTGTTCATCACGCGCGTTCGCAGCAACCTTCACTGCGTGCTCGCCATGTCCCCGGTGAGCGACGAGTTCCGTCAGAGGCTTCGCATGTTTCCGTCTCTGGTCAACTGCTGCACGATCGACTGGTTCAGCGAGTGGCCGCTGGAGGCGTTGGAGTCCGTGGCGAACACGTTCCTCGGCGACGCGTCCCTCGAGACCCCCGAGCTCCTCAAGGGCGTCGTCGATACGTGCGTGTACATTCACCAGAGCGTCGAGCGCAAGTCCAAGCAGTTCTTTGACGAACTGCGGCGGTTCAATTACGTCACCCCGACTTCGTACCTGGAGTTGCTCCAGACGTTCATACGGCTGGTCAAGGAGAAGCGCGAGGAGATCAACCTGCAAAAGTCGAGGCTTCAGAACGGCCTCGATAAGCTCTCCGACACCGAGGGTAAGATCGACGTCATGAAGCTCGAGCTCGTCGAGCTTGGGCCGGTCATCGCGAAGACATCCGAGGAGGTGGAGGCCATGATCGAGGTCATCAAGGTTGACACCGCAAAGGCGGACGAGACCAAGGCGCAAGTGCTGGCCCAAGAGGAAGCCGCCAACGCCAAGGCTGCCGAGGCTCAGGCCATCGCGGACGACGCTCAGGCCGATCTCGACAAGGCGCTCCCCGCGCTGGATCAGGCGCTCAACTCGCTCAAGCTGCTGACCAAGGCTGACATCGTCGAGGTCAAGGCGATGCGCAACCCGCCAGCCGGCGTCCGGCTGGTCATGGAGGTGGTGTGCATAATCTTCGGGCAGAAGCCCAAGATGGTCGAGGACAAGTCCCCGGGCGCCAAACCGGGCGCTAAGGTGGCCGACTACTGGGAGGCATCCTCTAAGATGGTCCAGGACCCCGTCGCGTTTCTCAGCTCGCTCTTGGAGTTTGACAAGGACGGCATCACCGCCGAGACGATTGAGAAAGTGGAGCCCTACATTCAGCGAGACGATTTCAAGCCGGAGATCATCCAGAAGGTCTCGAAGGCGTGCACGTCCATCTGCAAGTGGGGCATCGCGATGTACACGTACTACATGGTGTCCCTGCAGGTTGCGCCCAAGCGAGCGGCTCTCGCCGAGGCGCAGGCGAGTTTGGAGGTTACCAAGAAGGAGCTCGCGGCGGCGAAGGAGACTCTGGCCGAGGTGGAGGCCAAGGTGGCCGGGCTCAACGCCAAGCTCGACGAGGCCAACGGTAAGAAGAAGGACCTCCAGGACCAGTCGGACAGGTGCGAGGCCCAGCTCGAGCGCGCGGGTAAACTCATCGGCGGTTTGGGCGGCGAGAAAGTACGCTGGCTCAACACCATCGTGGCTCTCGACGAGAGGCTCGGCCGCGTCGTCGGCGACGTTGTCATCTCCGCGGGCGTCGTCGCGTACAGCGGCCCGTTCACGCCCTCTTTCCGGACCGACCTGCTCAAGGAGTGGTCGGAACGCATGGTGAACGCGAACGTTCCCCATACCCCGGGCGCGGACATAACTTCGACGCTGGCTGACCCGGTGCAGATTCGCTCTTGGAACATCGCCGGGTTGCCCTCCGACGGTCAGTCCGTGGAGAACGGCATCATCGTGGCCAAGGCCCGTCGCTGGCCGCTGATGATCGACCCGCAGGGCCAGGCGAACAAGTGGATCAAGAACATGTGCAAGGAATCCGGCATCGACGTCATCAAACTGTCCAACAAGGACTACCTCCGAACTCTGGCCAACGCCATCCGGTTCGGCCGCGCCGTGTTACTCGAGAACATCGGCGAACAGCTGGACGCCGCGCTCGAGCCCCTGCTGCAGAAGCAGACGTTCAAGCAGGGCGGCAGCGAGGTAATCAAGATGGGCGACGACATCATCCCCTACCACCCGGACTTCAGGTTCTACATGACGACCAAGATGCGCAACCCGCACTATCAGCCAGAGGTGAGCGTGAAGGTTTCGCTGCTCAACTTTTTCGTCACGCTCGACGGCCTGGAGGATCAGCTCCTCGGCACGGTGGTGATGCAAGAGCGCCGCGACCTCGCCGAGGCGAAGAACCAGCTCGTGGTGTCCAACGCGCGCATGAAGGCGCAGCTCAAGGACCTCGAGGATAAGATCCTGTACATGCTGAGCAACAGCACCGGGAACATCCTCGACGACGAGGAGCTGATCAATACCCTCGCGCAGTCCAAGGTCACATCCGACGACATCACCGAGAAGGTCGCCGAGGCCGAGGTCACGGAGAGGGACATCGACCAGACCCGAGAGAAGTACCGGCCGGTCGCGACGCGGGCGTCCGTGCTCTTTTTCTGCATCAGCGACCTCGCCATCGTCGATCCGATGTACCAGTACAGCCTGGCGTGGTTCATCTCGCTTTTCATCCGCGGCATCGAGGAGGCGGATAAACCGGAGGAGATGGAAGACGAGGAGGCGCGCGCCAAGCTCCCGGCGGACGACGTCGAGGCCCGCATCGAGATTCTCAACGAGTACTTCACCTACTCGCTGTACAACAACATATGCCGGTCGCTGTTTGAGCGGCACAAGCTCATGTTCTCGCTGTTGCTCTGCGTGGCCATCATGCAGCAGCGGGGCGAGATCGACGCGCAGGAGTGGCGGTTCTTACTCGCCGGTCCCACCGACACCAACATCTCCGCGAAGAACCCCGCCCCCGAGTGGGTCACCGAGAAGGTCTGGATCGAGGTGGTCAACGCGTCCAACCTGCCCGCCTTTGCCGGATTCTCCGACGCATTCGCCGCGAGCGTGAACCACTACAGAAAATACTTTGAGAGCGGCGAGGCACACCGTTTCCCTCTGGACGACACCTTCGACGGAAAGCTGAACGAGTTCCAGAAGCTGCTGGTGATCCGGTGCATCCGACCCGATCGGTTCATGCTCGGCGTCACCGACTTTGTGTCCGCCAAGTTGGGCAGCCGGTTCATCGAGCCGCCGCCCTTCGACTTGGAGGCGTGCTACGCAGAGTCCAGGGTGGACGCGCCGCTCATCTTCGTGCTGTCCTCGGGTGCGGATCCGATGGCGGACCTCCTCAAACTGTGCGAGGAGAAGGAGATGCTGCAGCGGTTCGACCAGGTGTCGCTGGGCCAGGGCCAGGGGCCCAAGGCGGAGGCGATGATCGAGAGGGCCATGGAGGAGGGCATGTGGGTGTGTCTGCAAAACTGCCACCTGGCGGAGTCGTGGATGCCCAAGCTCGACGTCATCTGCGAGACGATCGACGCCGAGGCCGTGCACCCGGACTTCAGGCTCTGGCTCTCCGCCATGCCGTCGCCCGCGTTCCCGGTCGCGATCCTGCAGAACGGCATCAAGATGACGCTCGAGCCCCCTAAGGGTTTGAAAGCCAACCTGATCCGATCGTACACCAGAATCACGGATGAGTACATGGACGAGTGCAAGGACCCGGCGAGCCACAAGAGGCTGCTGTTCTCCATCTGCCTCTTCCACGCCGTGATCCAGGACAGGCGCAAGTTTGGCCCGCTGGGTTGGAACATCCGGTACGACTTCACCGACGGCGACCTCAACATGTGCCAGCGCCAGATCAAGATGATGATTGACGACTACGAGGAGATCCCCTACAAGGTGATCCGCGTCTTGTGCGGAGAGATCAACTACGGAGGAAGGGTCACGGACGACAAGGACAGGAGGCTGATGAACAACCTGCTGAACAACTACATCATCCCCGAAGTTCTCACCGACGACTTCACCTTCAGCCCCAGCCCGACGTACCCCAGCCCCAAGGCTCAAAACGTGGAGGAATTTGTCGAGTTTATCAAGTCGCTTCCGCTGATCCCGCAGCCCGAAATCTTCGGCCTGCACGAGAACGCCGACATCACCTGCGACCAGAACGAAACGTACTCCATGTTCGAGACGGTCCTCTCGCTCCAACCCAGGGTCGCCGCGGGCGGCGGCTTGTCCAGGGAGGAGGTCATCGGAGCCGCGGCGCGGGATATCTTCGATCGATGCCCCTCGCCCTTCGACATCGACGCCGTCGGCGCCAAGTATCCCACCGACTACAACCAGTCCATGAACACCGTGCTGACGCAGGAGTGCATCAGATACAACAACCTCATCGTCGTGATGCGCAGGACCCTGCAGGAGTCGCTCAAGGCGCTCAAAGGTCTCGTCGTGATGACGGATGAGCTGGAGGCGGTGACGGATTCAATATTCGACAACCAGGTTCCCGACGCGTGGGCCAGCAAGGCGTACCCGTCGCTGAAGCCCCTGTCGTCGTGGGTGTTGGACCTGCTGGAGCGCATCAAGTTCATCGACGGGTGGATCGATAACGGCCCGCCCCCGGTCTACTGGATCAGCGGATTGTTCTTCCCGCAGGCTTTCCTGACGGGGACGCTTCAAAACTACGCGCGCAAGAACGGGTTCGCCATCGACTCCATCCAGTGGAACTTTGTCGTTCAGGACACCAAAACCTACGAAAACACGAAGCAACCGCCCGAAAACGGCTGCTACATCACCGGGTTTTTCCTGGAGGGCGCGCGATGGGATTACGACACCCACTTGCTCACCGAGTCGAGGCCGAAGGAGCTCTACACGGATTTCCCGCTGATGTGGCTCGAGCCGTGCAAAGACCGCGTGGCGCCGACGACGGGGGTGTACAACTGCCCGGCGTACAAGACGCTGACGCGCGCGGGGGTTTTGTCCACCACCGGACACTCCACCAACTTCGTGATGTACCTGGAGGTGCCCACGGATAAGAGCGAGTCGCACTGGATCAACAGCTCGGTGGCGCTCTTCACCGCGCTCATGTTTTGATTGACGACGTCTCGACGACGAGGTGAATTTCGAGCACCAATCGGAGAAAGAGAGATGGAGAGAGATGAGATAGAGAGAGAGAGACGAGGAGAAGGCCCCGCGGGCGCGTTCGATCAGGTGGCTGATTTAACCGTCGTCTCGCGCGCGGGGCGTGTACCATCAAGATAGCCAAACACCGACAAAAAAGTGACACGAGGTTTTAGAACGAAGCGGTCCCCTTGCAACCGTTTACGACCGTTTGCGCGTTGAACTCTGCCAACCCCTCCTTTATTTTCTGTGCTTTACAGGTCAGCATGCTTTATTCGACACGAATCGACGGTCTATTGACGGTCTATTTCGTCGAAAAGGAAAATTCCGAACCGTTTGGGATTCGGCCCCCGCGAACGCGTCGCCAGCATTAGACAGCGCGCGACCGCCGCCAGTCACACTCGCCACAGTGAAAATGCCGTCCTACTTCGGCGACATCGCCAAGGCGGCGAAGGGTGCGTCCGCGCGCGCGATCACCACCGCCGCGTCACCGGATCCTCCGACCGCGTGCCGCCAATTCCCCCCCAAATCGCGCCACCAACCAAAATGACCCCTCCCCCGTTTTCCCCCGCGCAGACCTGCTCACGGGCAGCGTCAACTTCGACAACAAGGCGTCCCTCGACGCCAAGAACGTCGCCGACGGGCTCAAGATCAGCGGCAGCTGCGTGCAGAAGGGCGGCGCGGGAGATCCCACCGGCACCGTCAAGGCGACCTACGACCTCGCCTCCGACGTCGTCGCCGAGACCGAGGTTGGGCTCCCGTCCAACAAAATCACCGCCTCCCTCGCGCACTCGGGCCTCGTCAAGGGCCTGAAGGCGACCCTGAGCGGCAACCCGCAGGACGTGAAGACCGCCAAGCTCGCGCTCCAGTACCTTCAGGGCGCCGTCGGCCTCAAGGCGGACCTCACCGAGCTCACCGCGGGCGCGCCCAAGGCTGATGTGTCGCTGTGCTGGTCCGAGGGGGATCTCGCGGCTGGCGTGTCCGGCGCCGTGGACACCAAGGCGTTTCCCGATCCCGCCGCGCTGCCCGGCAAGCTCAGCTACGCCGTGCAGAGCACCGGCGTCGTACCGGACAGCACCGTCGCGCTCGCGCTGAGCGACGCCTTCGACACCGTCAAGGCTTCCATCGTCACGAAGGCGCGTCCGATCCCGCCCTCTCGTTGTTGAATCCAAAAATCTCCTTCCCGAATCGGCGCTGACCCGTACCTCCCGAATCCCGCCGCGTCCACAGGTCGATAAAGACACCACCGCCGGCGCGGAGGTGGTCTACAAGCGCGCCAAGGGCACCGCCACCGGGTCCGTCGGCCTCTCCACGCGCTTCTCCGCCGTGTGCACCGGCAAGGCTGTGGTGACGTCGCCGCTGCCGTTCAACGGCGCCGCCGCCGCGCCCGTGCTCACGCTGCAAACCTCCGGAGACGTGTTCGCCAACACCACGGGCTCCGCGTCCGTGCAGGTGGACACCGCCGCCAAGTACAAGTACGGCATCCAGTTCGCCACCAAGGTTTGATGATTTCGTCCGAGACGGACGGACGGACAGACGGAGAGTCGGATCAAAATTTGGGGAAAAGTCGAACGAAATGCGCGAAGAGATTTGACTCGATCTCGCCGCGGCGCTTCGGGACACGGGACGTTCCACCCATCGATCGGGGATGGGGCGGAACGAGCAGCAGCGGGAGCCGAGCACGTCGGTCCCGCGTCACGCCTTCACTTATATTACCTTCGGGAATCTCGTCGAGGACGCAGTGTACCTACTAATTAGCCCGTCTTCGACGACCATTTAATGCGAAATAAGAGTACACCTCGCACGGGGTATCGTTATTGACTGTGCTGACCGTTTTTCTCAAATAGATAGGTCGGTTGTATATTCACAAAATGGTCGGACAATCACGGACCCGCGTGTGGGAGCCGCGGATCCGCGATAACACCCAAGACGCAATCGGCGCGGACACTCTCCGCCGCGACCGACCCGCGCCGCGGTGAGGTCCGATCGTAGAGGCGCGCACTTCGCCAACCGCACGGCCAAGATGCCGATGCTGGGCAAGATGGGCGGCTTCGGCTACGACGACGCCCAGGTGCGCCGCGCCCCGAACGCGGCGAATTCCGCGAATCCGCCCCTCCGCCCGCGAACCAATCCCGCGTGCCCGATTCCCGCCGGCTCCGGCACCCGCGCGCGCATCCGTCGCTCACCCCCTCCGCGTTCTTGCCCCGCCCATCATTCAGATCGCCGACGAGGCGCGCGAGCTGGACAAGTCGCTG
>Ga0181573_10003401_pt1 | contig 14074 bp, 12 predicted proteins | sample 101ome_25_FD_148643 | JGI IMG/M metagenome (GOLD analysis project Ga0181573, IMG submission 148643) | Coastal salt marsh microbial communities from the Groves Creek Marsh, Skidaway Island, Georgia - 101409BT metaG (spades assembly) | ecosystem: Environmental > Aquatic > Marine > Intertidal zone...
GTCCCGTGCTCTTGCCGTGCACGTTGTCGTAGAGGCCGCTGTAGCTGTCGATCCCGGGATCCGTCCCCTTCTGGATGATCTTCTGGATCTTGTCGGTGTTCAGGGAGCCGACGAATTCCGCTCCCGGCGAAAACTGAACACAATGATCCGGCCAGAGGATCTGCGGCAGACCGCCCAGGCTCACGATGTCGCCCGGCTGTTTCCCTTCATGCGAGGACGCAAAGCTCCCGTGTCCCTCGGGATGCCAGTCCTGGGTCGCCACGATCAGATCGTATTTCCCGCTGTTCTGCAGCTCGTTGATGACGGGCACGACCAGGTGCCCGTCCGGAACGGCGAGCGCGCCGCCGGGACAGAAGTCGTTTTGCACATCGACAATGATCAACGCTTTCTTGCTCATGATGGTTCGGTTGTCCTGCGTTTCCTCGGCGAATCCGGCCGAAACTCAAAGCCGATGCCCTCGCGGTTCAATTTGTTGAATTTCTTGCGGTCGAAACGATAGAGCTTGGCCGGTCGCCGCTGCGCGCTCTTGTCCATTCCCGGAGCCTCGGTCAGCATGCCCGTGCCGAGGATCTTCTTGCGGAAGTTCCGCTTGTCGAGCTTCCGGTCGAGAATGATCTCAAAGACCTCCTGCAACTGCGAGAGTTTGAACTTCTTGGGAAGCAGCTCGAACACGATCGGCGCGTAGAGCGCCTTGCCCTTCAACCGCTCGATCGCCATGTTCAGGACCTTCTTGTGGTCGAAGGCGAGCTTCGGCGGCTGACGCACCGGAAACCAGCAGGCGTTCAGGGCATCGGAACCCGCCCGCACCGGATGATCCGCCAGATTCACCAGCGAATAGTAGGCCACCGTGATGATGCGTTCGCGCGGATCCCGCTTCGGCTCGCCGAAGGTGTAGAGCTGCTCCAGAAACACGTCCTTGACCCCCGTCTCCTCCTCCAGTTCTCGCCGCGCGCCGGCCTCCAGATCCTCGTCGATCTCCACGAAGCCGCCGGGGATCGCCCAGTGATTCTTGAAGGGCGGGTTCTTGCGCTGGACCAGAAGCACCTTGAGATCGTTCTCATGCATCGCGAAGATGACGACATCGGCCGTCACGGAAGGATGCGGGAATTGGTATGTATACGGCATCAGGAAGCCTTGCCCTTTGATCGCCCCTTCATTTGCGCCAACTCTCGGGCGTATCCGCCCGACAATATGGGGAATCGGCACCAAGTCTTGGGGTCGAGGTTTTCGTCGTCAACATGAAAAGAGGGGGCGTAGCGTTCGCGCTTCCACTGATTCCGGCACCAGAGATTCAAGAATCGCTCAAGCCAGAATTCAATCTGCGCGACGCCATGGTCCGGGTATTTCCGACGCAACAGCGCCTTGATCTCTCCGGGCTCCATCTTGTCCCGGATGGCCGCGCGCTCGATCTCGTCCAGAATCTCGTAGGGCATCAGGTCCTCCTCGTCCGTCTGCATCCGTTCCTGGGGACGCAATTCGGCCGTCGGAGCCTGCCCGTTGACCAGGGCGAGAAATGGATAACAAACGCGGCTGTCCGGCCCCCGGGTCTCCAACCAGCGCAGCCACTGCCGCAGGAACGCCTTGTCGATGCCCGCAATGGGCGAAAGCCCGCCGCTCGTGTCTCCGTCCATCGTCGCGTAGCCGACCGCCGCCTCGGATCGGTTGCTGGTGGACACCAGCAGCGCGCCCTTGATGTTGGCCAGCATCCAGACACCCGGAGCCCGCACCCGGGCCTGGATGTTCTGCAGGGCAATGTCGTCCGTCTCCCAGGACAGCTCCCTGCCGAGCGATTCCTCGATTGTCCGGCGATACTGTCGCACCAGGGGATCCACATCGAAATGATGGTACTCCGCCCCGATTCCCTCAGCCAGGGTCCGCGCCGCCCGGCTCGTGGTGTCGGAGCTGTTCATCGTCGCCTGGTAGACGCAGGTCAGCAGTTGCCGGGTGATCTGGAACTCGGGAGCTTTCCGATCCAACGGGCGCGGCTTCTTCAGATGCCCCAGCTTCCGGTAGAATCCGTTCACGCCAAGCTGCTCCACCCCGAACCGGACCATCAGATGAATCAACATGGCCACCGCCGCCGAATCCACGCCGCCGCTCAACGACACCACAAAACCCCGTGAACGGCTCTTGCGCATGTAATCGTAAAGCGCCAGCGAAACCGACCGCGCGAACTCCTCCTCCTTGAAGCGCTCACTGCTCTCCCAGGCCGCCGCGGCCGTCGCCTCCTCCCCGACAGCAACCGTCCGGGGAAAGCTGAACGGCACATGGACGCAACTCTCGGGAGCCTCCTTCAGGTTGGGCTTGAAGCTCGCCGTGCGCGCCTGGTTCATCCGCGTCATCTCGACATCCACCACCGCCGCGGTCAGTTCGCGGTCGGCAAAGGAGAAGCGCGAACCGCAGGCGACGACATCGCCAAGCGACGCCACAATGGCGCCGCCGTCGTAGATGACGCGCCCCGCCTCGTTGCCCAACAGGTTGGCATAGATGTAACTGACGCCGAACGCCCGCGACCCCTCGGCCACAAAACGCCGGCGGATCTCATGCTTGTCGAAGGCAAAATGCGAGGCGCTCGGATTGAGGATGATATCGACGCCCTTCAACGCCAGCTGCGATCCCGGTCGCGACGACACCCAGGCGTCCTCGCAGATCTCAAACCCGATCTTGACCCCGCCGCAGTCGTAGTAAAGATCGCCGATGGGATACTCGTCCCCGCCGTGCCGAATGCGCCCCTGCACCCCGGCCGGCCAGGGCTTGAAGAAACGCGGCTCGTAGTGGATGCCCTCGCCCGCCAGGTTCTGCTTGGCGGTGAATCCCGCGATCTTCCCATCCGCCAACAGACAGGCCGCATTGAACACCGCGTTCTGAAAAAACACCGGAAGCCCGACGGCGACGATCATCCCCTTCGTCGCAGGCCGGATCTCCTCCAGCATCTCCCACGCCGTGCGATGAACGCCCGGCGAATGAAACGCATCCTCGCAGCCATAGCCGCTGATGCACAACTCGGGCAGGCAGAGGATCGAAACCTTCGCCGCCTTCGCCTCGCGGATCGCGCCAAGGATGTTGTCCCGGTTGCCCTCCCAATCCAACGCGGTCTGATTCAACACCGCGGCTCCCACCTTGACCGGCTTCACGCGTCGCCTCCTTCCGCCCTCTTCGCCCGCGCCCCGGCGATCAACCGCGACTTCAGGTCGAACAACTTCTCCTCCAGACCGACAAAGTAACGGGCCGGATCGTCAAAGCGTTGAATGGCCGCGGCGAATTGCTTCCGTTGCCGGAGGGCCCGGTCGCGCGACGCCTCCAACGACGCCTCCTCACCCACGAATTCACCGCCGCGGAACAGCGGCTTCAACAGATCCTCGCCCTCCAAACCGCCATCAAACGACTGCCGAACCTCCGCGCCCGCCTGGTCCACGGCCTCGGCCGTTTCCCCGATCCCGAGTTCCTCATCATACAACACATCCCCGACAGCGACCCCGTCCCGATAAAACCGCCGCACCTGCTGGATGCCGGGGTTGGACACCTTGATCGCCTGCTCCGACAGTTTGACCCGATGCCGCCACGGTTCGTCGGCGGATTGGCGGATCGCCGAAAGCTTGTAGACGCCGCCCAGGGCCGGTTGATCGTGCGCCGTGACCAGCTTGGTCCCGATGCCCCAGACATTGATCCGGCAGCCCTGCTCCTTGAGTTCGGCGACCAGTTTCTCGTTCAGATCGTTGCTGGCCACTATGGCGGCGTCGGGAAAGCCCGCCTCGTCCATCAGCCGGCGCGCCTCGATGCTCAACTGCGCCAGATCGCCGGAATCCAACCGGATGCCCACCATCTTGTGCCCGCGTTCGCGCAACCACTCACCGACCTGGACCGCCTTCTTGACGCCCTCGATCGTGTCGTAGGTGTCGACCAGGAAGACGCAGTTGTTCGGCATCGCCTCGGCGTAACGTTGAAAAGCCTCCAACTCGTCGTCGAAGGACATGATCCAACTGTGCGCATGCGTGCCCTTCACCGGAATGCCGAAAATCTTTCCCGCAAGGACATTGGAGGTGGCCGCGCAGCCCCCGACATGCGCCGCGTAGCTCGCGGACAAGGCCCCGTCCAATCCCTGCGCCCGGCGCAATCCGAACTCCAGCACGGGGTCGTCGCCGGCCGACGACGCGATCCTCGCCGCCTTGGTCGCGATGAGGGTCTGGAAATTCATGACGCACAGCAACGCCGTCTCCAGGATCTGGCACTGGATGATCGGCCCCTTGATGCGCAACAGGGGCTCGTGCGGAAAGACGATGCTCCCCTCGGGAATCGCGTCTACGTCGCAGGAAAACTCCAACTCGCGCAGATGCGCCAGAAAGCCCTCGTCAAACAGCGGCCGCCCATCGTTCCCGGACAACCCCGACAGATATTCCAGATCGCTCTCCTCAAACCGGAAATGCCGCAGGTATTCGACGACGTAGCTCAGGCCGCACGCGATCGTGTAGCCCCCCTGGAACGGATGACGCCGGAAGAAAAGGTTGAACACCGCTTCTTTCGTGTGCGCGCCCGTCTTCCAATATCCGTAGGACATCGTCAACTGATACAGATCAGTCGCCAAAGCCAGGTTCTCCCGGTAGATGCGGCTCAGGGTTTCCATGCGAAGGATGGGTGAGAGGCGCCTTTCAGTGACTGCATCCAGTCCTTGGTTTGGTGTGGGATTCAACCGTTCGCGCCGCGGCGTCCATTCCCCGGCTCAACTTCGGCTGATTGTCAAATTAACACTTTAAAAGTGTATTAACGGCACATTTCACATCTGGCAAGCCCTTTGGAGCCCCATTTCAGGACGTGTGACAAAAATGGAACAAATGAGGCTTGGCAGTGATTCGGGTCGGTTTACGATCCCTGATCGTGATGATTTCAGACCAGCCGCCAAATGACCGGAAAGCGACGGGGATTCGTCCGTCGTGGTTCGCTCTGGGAGTTTTCCTCCTCTCCCTTCAGGCCAACGCGGCCGCCCCGAATTTCCTCGTCCTGGTCTCCGACGACCAACGCCCGGACACCATCCACGCGCTGGGCAACAAACACATCCACACGCCGAACCTGGATCGACTTGTCCGGGAAGGCATGACCTTCACCCGCGCCACCTGCTCCTTCCCGCTCTGCGTGCCCAGCCGCGCGGAGATCCTCACGGGCGCCACCGGCTGGAAGAACGGGGTGCCCTTCGCCGGCGGCCGACTGCGCAAGGAGATGGTCTTCTGGGCGGACACGCTGCGCGACGCCGGCTACCACGCCTGGTATTCCGGCAAGTGGATGAACGACGGCAGCCCGAAGACCCGGGGCTACGAAGAGACCAGCGGCCTGTTCAGTTCCGGCGGAGCCGGCCCCGACGGACGTAAGCCCACCCACGGCCGCAAAGGCCGCTTGATCACCGGCTACCGCGGCTGGACCTTCAAGACCAACGACGGCAAACCCGAACTCGAGAAAGGCATCGGCCTCGTCGGCGAAACCAGCCGCCACATCGCCGACGGCGCCATCGCGCTGCTCAAGCGCAAACCCGCCAAACCGTTCTTCCTGCACGTCAATTTCACCGCCCCGCACGATCCGCTCGTCATCCCGCCCGGTTACGAAGGGAAATACGATCCCGCCCGGATGCCGCTGCCCGGGAATTGCCTGCCCGCCCATCCCTTCGACCACGGCAACTACGCCGGACGCGATGAGAAACTCCTCCCCTGGCCCCGGACCAAAGAGGCCGTGCGCGAGGAAATCGCCGCCTACTACGCCGTGCTCGACGACATGGACGCCCAGATCGGGCGCATCCTCAAGACGCTGCGCGACATCGGCCAATACGACAACACCGTGATCATCTTCACCAGCGACCACGGACTGGCGCTCGGCAGCCACGGCCTGATGGGCAAACAGAACATGTACGAACACACCATCGGCGTGCCCTTCATTGTCGCCGGCCCCGGTGTCCCGAAGAACAAGCGCACCCGCGCGCAGATCCACCTCCGCGACATGTACCCCACGACCTGCGACCTCGCCGGCATTCCCATCCCCGAGACCGTCGAGGCCAAAAGCTTCGCGCCCGTCCTGCGCGGCGAAAAGAATCAGATTTACCCCGAAATCTACGGTTGTTTCTTCGGCTACCAACACATGATCCGCACCGACCGCTGGAAACTGATCCATTACCCGAAGATCGACCGCTTCCAACTGTTCGACCTGCAGGAAGATCCCGATGAGTTGCGGGACCTGGCCAATGCCCCCGAACACCGCGCCCGCTTCAACGAACTGCACGGGAAGCTGACGGCCTGGTTTGAGGAACGGGAAACGAATCGCTCCCACTGAACAACGCGCAACGGCAGCTGGCTCCAGGGGATGGAAACTGGAATGAGGCGGGCCCGCTCCCGGTCAATCTCGCGACGCCCGTTGCCGGAATGCTCGTTCCTCCCTGACAAGCGACCGGCCTGCCGCTAGCCTCCCGCGATGCTCTCGCCCAAACCATGGCAGCCTTGGCCCGTGATCATCATGGCCTGTTGGATCTGGCTCGGCATCTGCGCCGGCGGGCTGATCCTGCACGTTGCCAATCCGAACCCCAAGACGGAGACGGAGCAGTCCGTCAGCGAGCCATCCGGCGCAAGCGGAGTCCAACCGGAGGAAGCGGCGAAGGATCCCGCGTGGCAGATGTTTTCGTTGGGCGTGGGAGTCCTGTGCCTGCATGGCGTCGCCCTCGCCGCCATTGCCGGACTCGTGCGGGAACACAGGACCACCTGGAGCCGGGCATTCGGTTTCGACGAACCGGACAGGAAGGAAGCCCTCCGACTCGCGGCCCTGACAGCCGCCGCCGCCGTGCCCGCCGGAATGCTCCTCACCATCCTCTGCGGCCTGGCGCTGCAGGCCGCCGGAATGGAGCCAGAAACCCAGAAGACCGTTCAACTCGTCCAGTCCGAAAACGCGCCGGGCAACCTGCTCGCCCTGGGGGTCGTGGCGATCCTGATCGCTCCGGTCGTCGAGGAACTGCTCTTCCGCGGCGTCTTTTATCCGACCATCAAGCAGCAGGGGCATCCGGTCCTGGCGGTCGTCGGCGTTTCCCTGCTCTTCGCCCTCTCGCACGCCAATGCCATGACTTTCGTTCCCCTGGCGCTGCTTTCCGTCGCCCTGATCTGGCTGTATGAGAAGACCAACAATCTCCTTGCCCCGATCGTCGCCCATGCCCTATTCAACGCCGCCAATTTCATCATGATCACGTCGGGCGCATTTCCCTCCTGAAACTCGAAATGGACGAACTGGAACTCATCAGACAGGTCACCGCAAACCTGCCGACCAACGACTCCGTCGTCGTCGGAGCCGGCGACGACTGCGCGGCCCTGAAAGGCGGCAAGGCCGGGGAACTGCTGCTGTTCAAGACCGACGCCATCGTCGAAGGCGTGCATTTTACGAACGACACCCCGCCCGAAAAGATCGGCCGCAAGGCGCTCGCCCGCTGCCTCAGCGACATCGCCGCCATGGCCGGAACGCCCACCGCCGCGGTCGTCACAGCGGGATTGCCCAAGGACTTCGACCCCGATCACGCCATCGCCATCTCCCGGGGCATGAATGAACTGGCCCGCGAACATAACGTGGCCATCGTCGGCGGCGAGACCACGACCAATCCGGATCGCATCCTGGTCTCGGTGTCATTGCTCGGCGTTGTGCCGGAGAAACAGATCGCTCTCCGTTCCGGCGCGCGACCGGGCGACGCCATCTTCGTCACCGGCGAACTGGGAGGTTCGCTGGAAGGCAGGCACCTCGATTTCGAGCCCCGATTGGAACAGGCCCGCTGGTTGGCGGACCGCTTCCGCCCCAATGCCATGATCGATGTCAGCGACGGGCTCGCCTCCGATTTGAAGCACATTCTGGAAGCCAGCGGCGTCGGCGCGGAATTGCGCTCCGTGTCGATCCCCATCAGCCGCGCCGCCAGGCAGGCCGCCGCCAAATCAGGCAATGGAAACACCCCGCTCAATCGCGCGCTCTCGGACGGCGAGGATTTTGAACTCCTGTTCACCCTCCCCAGCAAGGACGCCGTTCCGTTGCTCGATGGCTGGAAAACGCAGTTCCCCGATCTCAAGCTGACCTGCATCGGCAAGACCCTGGCAGAACGCGGTCTGCGCATTCGCGACGACAAAACCGTCCGCCCGATCGATATCGATGGATACATTCATTTCAAAAAGTCTGAATGACACCCTGGCGCTGGGCGAGGAATGGGGACGCGAAGCCGAGGCCGGCTGGGTGATCGGATTGAGCGGCGATCTCGGCGCGGGCAAGACGCAACTGGTGCGCGGCATCGCCCGCGGACTCGGCGTCACCGACCGCGTTCATTCGCCCACCTTCGCGCTGATCAATGAATATCGGGGTGGCCGGCTGCCGATGCACCACCTCGATCTTTATCGCCTGCAATCGCACGACGACATCATCGCCGCCGGCCTGGAAGAATACTTCAGCCCGCCGGGCATTGCCGTGATCGAATGGGCCGAGCGTTGGGAGGATTCGCTGCCGGAGAATTACCGCCGGGTTGAAATCGAGACCTTGAGCGAGAACGAAAGGAGAATAGCCCATGAAGACCCTGGCGCTTGAATTCTCCTCGGCCCAACGCACGGCGGCCCTGTTGGACAAGGATTCCAACGGCGCGCCGACCTGCCTCGCCCAGACCTCGGAAACCGGTCTGACCACCGCCAATGCATTCTCGATGATCGACCAGGTCCTGGAGGACGCCGGTTGGCGCCGGGAGGAGATCCGGCAGATCGCGGTCGGCCTCGGCCCCGGCTCCTACACCGGCATCCGCGCCGCCATCGCCATCGCCCAGGGCTGGTCCCTGGCCGGCGAGGTGAAACTCCAGGGCGTCAACTCCGCCGAAGCCCTGGTCGAATGCGCGCGAAGCGAGGGATTGCGCGGCCCTGTCGCCATTGCCATCGACGCGCAACGCGGCGAATTCCACGCCGTGAAGTTGAGCTTGGACGCCGCCCCTGAATCAATCGCTGCGCCCGCCCTGGAACTCGTCGATGCAGAGCAACTCGCGGACTGGGCCGCCGCCGGACATCAAGTCCTCGGCCCAGGGATCAATAAGAAGGTTTCAGCCGCAATGGACCTGTCTCCGGACGCCCGGCAGGTCGGACTTCTGGCGCTGCGGCGCGAATCCGGGGTGAAAGGGGAAAAACTGGAGCCGATCTATCTCAGGGAAACGAGCTTTGTAAAAGCCCCCGCGCCGCGAACGATTCCAGAGATCGGCGATCGGCGGAATTGAAGCTGCCTCAGGGCGAAGCAGGGGAAGGAAACGCGGCCGCTCTTACAGGCGCCCGCAAAACTTCAGAAATCCGTAGACCATGCCAATCTCGCAGGCGACAAACAAAACGAACGAACCCCACATCAGGATCCGGTCAACAACTCCGCTGGTCTCTTTCTTCATGATCATACGTCCATCCAGCATCGAACATGCCGTTCCTGACACTGAACGGGGTTTTTCCCGTTTTTTTGCCTTTTGGCACAAATCGGTTACAAACAGGACAAGGATGGTTGCTTCATCGTCTGGGTTTCACCCCTCCGTATCCTCGGAGGCGCCTCATTCCTGATAATTCATCGACCTACAAGCTCCCCCGCTTGAATCATTCCATCGATTGAGAATGCCCCTCGTCCCACCGTCGACCGGGCTTGCCTAATCCCCTGATTCCCGTCCAATTCCCTCATGTCGTCGTCTCAACATCGCTGCTGGGCCGAGGTCGATCTGGACGCCCTGCGGCAGAATCTGGCCTGGATACGTCACGCCGCCGGCCCGGACACGCGCATCGTCACCGTGGCCAAGGCGGACGCCTACGGCCACGGCCTCAAGCAGATCGCGGCGCTGCTCATGCAAAGCGGAACGGATGTGTTCGGGGTCGCCAATCTAGTCGAAGCGCGCGCCATCCGATCAGTGGGCCGCGGCTGGCCGATCCTCATGCTGGGCGCCTGTCTGCGGTACGAAATCGAGACCGCCATCCGTGACGGCGTCATGGCGACCGTATCCTCCCTCGAAGAAGCCCGGGCCTTCTCCGCCGCCGCCACGAAACTCCGCCGCTCCGCCAAGCTTCAGCTCAAGATCGACACCGGCATGGGCCGCCTCGGCGCGTCGACCTCAAGCATCGTCGATCTGGCGCCCAGGATTTCCTCACTCGCCAACATCGAACTTGTCGGTATCTGGACCCACTTCCATTCCGTCGAGACAGATCCCGCGGCCACCGCCGCCCAACGGCGCGCCTTCGAAGGCGCCGTGACGGCGTCGCGCGAGTCAGGCCTTGCATTCGAATTCATCCACGCCGGCAACAGCGGCGCCCTGCTCTGGGAACCGGCGGGTTCCTGCAACGCCGTCCGTCCCGGCCTGCTCGTCTACGGCGTCCTGCCTCCCGGAAGCCGCCGCTCCCCCTCGGACCTCAAATCCCACCTGCGCCCCGCCATGAGCCTCAAGTGCCGCGTCAGCCACATCCGAACCATCGCCAAGGGCGCGTCCATCAGCTACGGACACACCTTCACCGCGCCGCGCCGAATGAAGATCGCCAACCTCTCCGCCGGCTACGGCGACGGCTACCCTTGCGCCGCCTCAAACCGGGCCAAAGTCCTGATCCACGGGCGCCTCTGCCGCGTGATCGGACGGGTGACCATGGACCAGACGCTGGTGGATGTGTCTCGCGTCCCCCGCGCCGCAACCGGCGACGAGGCCGTCCTCTTCGGCAAGCAGGGCGAGCGCCGCATCGACGCCTCGGAACTCGCCAATTGGTGCGACACGATTCCATGGGAGATTCTTACCCGCGTCACCGGCAGGGTTCCGCGGGTCTATCTTGGCGGGCATGCCGCGTGAGTCACCTTGCCAGGTCCTCCCTTTCCGAGTGATCCGCGTATTCCGTGGTTCTCACCGACAGTTGCCATGATTACATCTCCGTCACAATTCTCCCCTTCCCAATGCCGGGGACTTGGCGTCTAATCCCAACGTTCCAAGCAGACACAACTCACGACGGCGCCCTGTATCCTGCCGTGGCTGACTCAGTGGAATGACGCAATGAACAAGATCAAGACAACCTTCCTGTCTGGATGGACAGCCGCCCTCCTCTGCTGTCTGACCGGGCCGCCCAACGCGAACGCACAAGGCCAGACCGGCGTCATCCGCCACGACAAGAAACGCGCCTTTCAGGGCTACACGCTCTTCGAGTCGATCCGCTCGACCGAGGCCCGGCTCATCGACATGGAGGGTCGCGTCGTTCACTCATGGAAGGACAACGCGCCGCCCGCGCACGCCATCTACCTCCTGAACAACGGAGACCTCCTCAAAACCTACTCCCCCCGAAACGCCTACGGCTTCGGCAGGGGCGGAGCCGGCGGAGGATTGAAGCGCCTGGACTGGAACGGAAACACCCTCTGGGATTTCACCTACGCCGACGAGAACGTCCGCGCCCATCACGATGCGCAACCATTGCCCAACGGCAATTTCCTCATGATTGCCTGGGAACGCAAGACCCGCGCCGAAGCCGTCGCCGCCGGTCGCAATCCACAATGGCTGCAGGGCGACGAACTCTGGCCCGACCACCTGATCGAGATCCAACCCGAGGGACGCAACGGCGGAAAGATCGTCTGGGAGTGGCGCGCCTGGGACCACCTGATCCAGGACTTCGACAAGACCAAGGCCAATCACGGCGTCATCGCGGATCATCCGGAGTTGATCGACATCAACTACACCGAGCGCGGGCAGGCCGATTGGAATCACCTCAACGCCGTCCACTACAACGCCAAACTCGACCAGATCCTCCTCTGCAGCCACAACCAACATGAAATCTGGGTCATCGATCACAGCACGACGACCGAGGAAGCTCGCGGTCACAAGGGTGGCAAGTCCGACAAAGGCGGCGACCTGCTTTATCGCTGGGGCAACCCGCAGGTCTATCACGCCGGTTGGCCGGACGAGCAACAACTCTTCGCCCAACACGACGCTCGCTGGATCCCCGACGGTCATCCCGGCGCCGGCAACATCCTCATCTTCAACAACGGCTCCCGCCGCGGGCGCGCCTGGTCAACCGTGGATGAAATCGTCCCGCCGCTGAAAGCCGACGGAAGCTACACCCTGACAGACACCGCTCCCTTCGCGCCGGCCAAACCAAAGTGGGCCTGGTCGGAACAGGACTGGTACGCCCAGAACATCTCAGGCGCTCACCGCCTCCCCAATGGAAACACCCTGATCTGCTCCGGCCCGGAAGGTCGCTTCATCGAGGTCACCCAAGACAAACAGATCGTCTGGGAATACCAGGTCCCGCAAATGGCAGGCGGATTCGGAGGGCCGGGACAAGGCCCTCCCGGCGGAGGGCAAGGCGGATTCCCCCGCGACCTTGGAAATCGCCAGCGTCAGAATCAGGGCGGCGACCGCTTCGGCGGCGAGCGTCGCGGCCCAGGCGGCCCGGGCGGCCCCGGAGGTCCGGGCGGCGGCATGCCGGTCTTCCGCGCGACACGCATCGCGCCCGATCACCCGGCCTTGAAAGGCCGCGATTTGAAATCGGGGGGGATGGTGGGTTCCTCTGGCCCGAGATCCCGTTGAGCCTCGGGTATTGCGCGCCACCGCCTTGCGGAGCGCCGAGCATTGCTCGGCATGTCGCGCGATGTTTCAAGCCCATGCCGAGCAATGCTCGACGCTCCGAATACGCTCAAGGCATCGACTCGAAGAACCTCCCCCACCGCGGCCGCAGCCAACGATCCGGCTCAAACGAGAACACCACCGCCGTCGATCGTCCCACAATCCGATCCCTCGCAACTGCGCCATAGAACCGCGAATCCAGACTGTTGTCCCGGTTGTCGCCCATCATGAAATAATGCCCCTCCGGCACAACAAACGGACCGCCCGTACGCGGCGCGGGTCTGTTTGGCGTGATCATCATCGGGTGCTTTCGATCCGCCAGCAATTCGGAGGCGAACAAATGCGCCGGGCGGGCGGCCGCAGGAATCTGCTCCACGAACCAGGAATCCAGCTCCTCGTAAGCCAACGCCTCGCCGTTCACGAACACCTGGTTGTTCAAGAGTTCGATCCGGTCGCCCGGCAGACCGATCACCCGCTTCACCATCCGCGTGCCGTCGGTCGGCGCAAAGAACACAACCACATCGCCGCGCTCCGGATCGCCCCATTCCGCGATTCGCATCCGGGTGAATGGAATCTTCAGGTCATACGCCAACTTGTTCACGAACACGCGATCGCCCTCGATGATGGACGGCTTCATCGAACCGGTCGGCACATCGTTCCAGTCCGCGATGGACGAACGGAATGAGAAGACGACCAGGGCCACCGTCCCCAACGGCCGGATCCATTCGCGCCAAAAGTAGGTCCATCGTTCCTTGAATCGTTTGTTCATGGTCCTTTGGAACGCCTTGCCGATGATTCGTTCAATCTCCAGTGATCCGCGCGCCTTGGCGAAGCGGATGCGCCTCGACGTGGAGGAATCAAACGCCGCGCGGATCGCGGGTCTGTGACCCGCAGCGACGTCGGAACAAGGCGAACCGGAGCAGACTTGTTGCGTCGCATGGTCGGGGGTTGCTGCGGGTCACAGACCCGCGATCCGCAGAAGTCTTGAATCCACCGTCGCATCTGGCATTACATGAACGCATGCATCGAGTCTTCCGCTCAACTGCGCTTCCGGCCGCATTGGCATTCGCCAGCGCCTTGTCGGCGGCCGACTTCAGCCCCGCTCGCTGCGAGATCGTCCCCCTGCCCGACCAGCAGGTCTCCTTCTGCGTGGATGGCGCCGAGAAACTCCGCTGGCATTTCGACGAGAAGTATCCGCGTCCCTTCTTCTATCCCTTCAACGGACCGTCCGGCGAATCGCTCACCCGCATGGGGCATCCCGGAGCCCAGAACCACGATCATCACCGCTCGGTCTGGTTCGCCCACAACAAGGTCAACGGCGTCGACTTCTGGGCGGATCCCCGCCCCAATGGCAAGTTCGGCCGTATCCGACAAAAACTCTGGCTCGCCTACGCCGACGGCGACGAAGAGGCCATCATGGCGACGCTGGCGGGCTGGTTCGCCCCCGCCGGCGCCGAGATCATGGAGCAGGAAACCGTCGCCGCGCTGATC
>Ga0181573_10003402_pt1 | contig 14071 bp, 10 predicted proteins | sample 101ome_25_FD_148643 | JGI IMG/M metagenome (GOLD analysis project Ga0181573, IMG submission 148643) | Coastal salt marsh microbial communities from the Groves Creek Marsh, Skidaway Island, Georgia - 101409BT metaG (spades assembly) | ecosystem: Environmental > Aquatic > Marine > Intertidal zone...
GCCCGACGGGGCCGCCGTCGCCGGCTCGGGAGGATGCGGCGGCCGATTCGCATCCACCGGTTCCTTCGCCGTCGAGGGGAAGGGAGGAGGAAGCGGAGGAGGCCCGGTTGCGAGCCGAGGCCGAGGCCAGGGAGGCGCGCGCGAGGGCCAAGACTGCGGAGGAGGAAGCCTACGCGAGGGCCAGAGAAGAGGCGAAAAAGGCTGAAGCCGCCCTGCGGGAGAAGCTCGAGGCTGAGGCCAGGGAGGCTGAGGCTCGAGCTAAGGCTGAGGCCAGAGAGGCCAAGGCTCGCGCTAAGGCCGAAGCCAAGGCTCGCGCCAAGGCTGAGGCCAGGGAGGCCGAAGCTCGCGCTAAGGCTGAAGCTGAGGCTCGATCTAAGGCCGAGGCCGAGGCTCGCGTCAAGGCCGAGGCCGAGGCTCGCGTCAAAGCCGAGGCTGAGGCTCGCGTCAAGGCTGAGGCTGAGGCTCGCGTCAAGGCTGAGGCTGACGCCGCCGAGGCTTTCGCCAAGGCGGAGAGGAGGGCCGCGATTCGCCTCGAGGAGGAGAAGCGAGCCGAGGAAATTCAACGCGATCTCGACGCCGCCGAGGCTCGAATCATGGCCGAGGAACGCGTCATGTTCCGGCAGAGGGAACTCGCCGAGCGCGCCGCGGAGATTGAGCGCGCCGAGCTCAGCGCCATCGCCAAAGCAGACGAGCGTTACCGCGCCATCATCCGGTCCGAGCTGAGGGCCAACGCGCGGGCCAAGGCGGACCGGGAGAGGCGCGCGAGGGAGGAGGCGCGGGGCGTGGACGCGCGGGAACGCGAGCGAGTCCGGATGGAAATCGCAGAGAGCGTCAACCGCGCCAAGCTGGAGGACGCCGAACGGGCCAAAGCCGAGGAATCCGAGAGGCTCAGGGCCAGGATCGAGGAGGAAGAAGCCGAGTACGCCGGAAAGGTCGAGGCTGAGCGAGAGACGAACCGGCAGAAGAACGCGAAGAACGCCGAGACGCGGGCCGTCGAGACCGATGGCATAGCCAGGATCAAGGCCGAGGCTGTCGCCGCGGCTGCGAACGCGGCCAAGGCGGAGGCTGAGGCGCGGGCTGAACGCGCGGCGGCGACGCAGAGGGCCGAGGCTGCCGAGGAGGCCAGGGCGGTGGCCGAGGCTGCGGCTCGGGAGGCGACGCGCCTGCGGGACGAGGCCGAGGTGCGCGCCCGCGCCGAGGCCGACGCCAGGGCGCGCATGGAGCAGGAGTGGCGCCGCGAGATGGAGGAGACCCGGCGTAGGCTTCGCGAGGAGGTGGAGGCGGATGTCCTCGCGAGGATCCAGGCGGATGGCGCGAGGGTCAAGGAGCGGGGCCGCGTCGACGACGCTGGGGCAAATGTCGAGCGCGTGATCGAGGTCGTCAGGGCCGAGACCGAGGCTAGGACGCGCGCGGAGTACGCCGCGAAGGAGGCGGCTCGGCTCAGGGAGGAGGCGGAGGCGCGCGCCCGGGTGGAGGCTATCGCTCGAGCCGCCGCCGAGGAGGAGGTGAGGAGCATGCGAATGGCGTCGTCGGCGGCGACGACCCCGGCGGCGACCCCCCGCGCCTCCTCGCTGACCGCGTCGGAGGAGCACATCCGCCGTAAGATACGCGAGGAGGTGGAGGCCGAAGCGGTGGCCAGGCTTCGCGTCGGGGTGGAATCATCGTCGATGGCGGCGGCGACGCCGGAGAGAGCCGCGCGGGACACGCTCGAGGCTCGAATCAAGGGGAAGGTTCAGAAGATGCTGCTGCACGTCGAGGACGACGAGGACGACGAGGACGACGTCGGCACCGAGACTAAGAGGAGGAGGGACGAGGCCGCCGCCGCTGAGCTCGCCGCCGCCGTGATGGCGTCTATGGCGCCCGGGGGAGCCGGCGTTGGCGAGCGGTCGGCGGCTTCCCCGGAGCGGAGCCCGCTTCGCGAGTTTGACCCGACGGAGCGGGTCCAACGGTGGATCGAGAGCTCCTCCGCGCCGTCCCCGCCGGGGAGCACCGCGTCCCGGCTGGTATCGCCACCGATGAGCCCACCGCCGCGGATGCCGCGAGCGACGTCGGCCAGGCCCGTCGAGCCCCCCGCCCGGCCCGGATCGCCTTCCTCATCCTCGTCATCGTCGTCGTCCTCCTCCTCATCCGACGACGACGACGGCACCCCAGACGACGGCACCCCAGACGGCGGCACCCCAGACGGCGGCACCCCCGACGGCGGTACCCCAGACGGCGGCACCCCCGACGGCACCCCGCGGGACCCGCCCCTCCCGCCGGATCCCCCGCCCCCGACGCCGGACCTCGGGTTCCTGGTCGCGTCGACGCTCTCCCGCGCGGGGGGCGGCGTCAAGGGCGTCGAGGGATCTCCCGGACCGCCCCCCGCCGCCCCCGCGACGCCCGATCTCGGGCACCTCGTCGCCGAGGGACTGGAGAGGGGCGGCTCGGGGGTCCGGGTGCCGATCGAGTTCGATGAGGAGGACGAGTCGGCGGCGGCGGCGGCGGCGGCGGCGCTGGCGGCGAGGTTCGAGGAGGCTGCGGCGGAGGCGGCGAGGTTCGAGGAGGCCGCGGAGGCGGCGGCGGCGGCAGTTCCATCGTCGTCTTTGTCGGCGGCGTCGTCGGCGGCTCCCGCGCCCTCAGCCGGCGTGGACTGGCAGAAGGCGAGGCAGCTGAAGAGAACGTCTCTGCTGTCGCGGGTGCACAGGGTGCCGCCGAAGGTGGAGGCACCCGCGCGCGCCGTCGCCCCCGAGCCCGAGCCCGAGCCCGAAATAACCCCGGCTGAGGATCCTCCCAGCCCTCCAAAGCCGCCGCCGGCAACTGCGGCGAAGAAGAAGGAGACAGTCGCGCCGCCGAAGAAGAAGGGAATGCTCAAGTCCATATACAAGGCCATGATCCGATCGGCGTTCAACAAGGACAAGGAGGCCAAGCCGAAGAAGAGACCCAACATGTTCACCTCGCCAAAGAAACCACCGCAATGATTGATAGGATTTCTATAACAAACGTAGCTAGTCACACCTCGCCGGTCTTGGGCGCCACGGCCTGCTCCGCGTCCCTATACGGCTTACCCGTTTTTGGGTCCACCATGCCCTCCTTGGTCCCGTCCCATCCCGGCGGCTGCAACACGGGCCAGTCTCCCCTGCACCCCATCTTCACGTAGAACCCTTTCTTGCCGGGCACCTGCGGGTCGTCCTTGATGATTGACCCGATGGCCTCCAGAGCCTGCGCGCCGATGCCCGCCGCCTCGTCCCCGGGCTTGCACTCCTTCTTACTCATCACCAGGTGCACCTCCGCGAGCTCGTACGCCTCCCTCTGCGGCGCGGTGGACGGATCAGACTCCGCCGCGGCCAACGCCTCGGCGTCGTCGATCCAGACGGTGAACTGCCCGAAGAGGTAGTCCCAGCAGTCCCCGCGCGCGGTGGCGCCCCGCCCGCCGCCGCTCGTGCCCACCGCGCAGCGGATGAGCGTGCTGAGCTGCTCGAGCACCGCGTTCTCGGCGATCACGAGCCCGGCCTCGCCGTCCTCCTCGAGTATCTGCTCGCGCGTCGAGTCGGTGATTTTCTCGATGAGGTCGGGGGTGGACAGCGGGGTGTACCCCAGGGCTTTGGCCACCTCCTGCGCCACCGCGATGTTCGCGGACTCGTTATCGCCGACGAAGGTGACGGTCACGCCCTTCAGGTCGTCCGCGATGGCGTCGGCGTTCTTCTTGAGCGTCTTCTGCTGCTCGGAGGTCTCCGAGGCGGCGGCGGCGACGCAGCGCATCGCCCGCGATCGATTGGCGCGCGCCTGACGGCCGGTTCGAGCGCCGAGCGCCGCGAGGGGCGCCGTTCGGGAGGTAGCGACCGAGAGGGACATGCGAGAGGGAGAAATTCCGCGGAAGGTCGCTGGACGCACTCGATGGTCGGCGCCTACGCGCTGCTCGCGTTGGATAAAGTCCTTCGCTGGTTCGGCGCTTTTTTTCGCTTCGTCAGTTCGTCTGTTTTGAGCGCAAATTTTGGGTTGCTAATGGCTCCGCGGCCTGGGCTCAGAGCGTCAGAGCGTCACAGCGCAGGAGTCTTCGAATTCCGAGACTGCCCGGACGCATTCGCACGGTCTGTCACAGACGCCAAGTGGCTCTCGATCTGACGTAGACAAACCAGCGAGTTATCCAGGAGTGGATCCCCGCCCTTTGTTGTTGCCCGGAATCGCGCCAATGTGGAGAAAACTGGCTCTGCTCCTCGTCGTCGGCCTGGCGGCGACGGCCTCGGCGCAGGACGCCGCTTCCGCACCAGCCGCATCCGCGCGAGGCCTCGATGGCATTCCGTTTCTCGAGATCCCGGTCAAGATCGCAGACACGCGCGTCGATCTCGGCCTGTTCGAGGGCGACAACGTCAACGAGGCTGTCGAGAAGTTCGGGCGCGATAATTCCCTCAACGCGGACGATCTCGCCACCCTCAAGGCGGAGGTCACCAGGCGCCTCGTTTCCATCGCCGAGGCCGTGACCAAGAACATCCAGCAGTCCAAGCAGAGCAAGGAGCCCCTCTTTGAGTTCCCCGTCTCCCTCGATGACGGTGAGGTCGTTCCCCTGCGGCTCTTTGAGGGCGACAATCTCATGGACGCCGTCACCGCATTCGCGCAGAGGCAGAGCATCCCGGAGGATCTCGTGCCCGTCCTCTTCGAGCAGGTCCGCGCGAAGGTCTTCCCCAACGCGGCGCCCTCCCCCGACGCCGCGGCCGCGCCCACCGCGGCGTCACCCGAGGAACCCAACGCTCCCGTGTTCAGCATCCCGATCACCATCTTCGGCAAGGAGGAATCGCTGAGGCTGTTCAGGGGCGACGTCCTCGGCGAGAAGGTCAAGGCTTTCGCCGCGACGCACGGATTGGACGAGGAGACCGAACGCAAGGTGCTCGAGGCTGTCGCCGAGCGTATCAGGTCCACGCAGGAGTCCGTCGCGGCCGCCGAGGCCAACCGCGCCGCAAAGGCGGATGCCGCCGCCGCCGACCCGCCCGCCGAGCCCCAGGCTCCCATCTACGAGATCTCCTTCCGCGCCGCCGACGACAAGGTGTACCCGCTGCGCCTGTACGAGGGCGACGTGCTGGAGAACGCGGTCACCGACTTTGTCGCCGAGCACGGTTTCGATACCACCGACATTCCCATCCTCGTCGAGCAGGTATCCGCGCGGATGCGCTCAGACGCGGCGCAGAGGTCGCGGATGTCGGAGCAGATGTCGGAGGAGGAGCGAAGGGCGGCAGAGGAAGCCGCGGCGGGGCGGGAGAGGCTCGTGACGCTCGCGGTGTCCATGGAGGACCCGGACCCCGGCAAGCCGCCGTTACCGCCCATCGCGCTGCACCGCGGTGAGACCCCCGAGGAGGTTGCGAACGCGTACTGCGACGCGCACGGCCTCGACAAGGAAACCGTCGTGCCCCAGGTGGCCAAACTCTTGGGGGAGATGCTGGAGAAGGCGCTCGCCGCGGAGAGCGCGTGAGCCGAGCGAAAAAGCGACCGTGCGTCTAACCCTTAACATCGTATTTAATCGAACCGCGCTGAACCGCGATGTCCATCCTCCGGCGAACGTTCATCGTTAACGTCGTCAGTCCCAGAGCCTGGCGAACTCGGCGCCCTCGCGGCACCGACGCACGGCTTCGCTCGCGACGGCGGCGCACCGCGCGTGGACGTCGTCGATCGTGCCGCTCGCGTCGACGACGGTCCACCAGTCCTCGCGCAAGGAACGAAAGTTCTCCCTCACGCGCTCTTGCAGCTCGCTGGTCTCGTATCGCTCCTCTCCGAACCCCCCCCTGGTTTTGGCCGCCTCGACGGGCATGTCGAGGTAGAGCACGGCGTCTGGCCGGAGCAGCCCTCGCTCGGGAGCCTTGCACCACTCGAGGTCGAGGCCCGGGACCTCCTTCGCGGCGGTGAACGCCACGCCGCTGTAGGAGTACCTGTCCACGACGAGCGTGACGCCGTCGCCCAGGGCTTTCTCCATGGCGGCGCGTTTCTCCCAGCGGTTGGCGCTGAACAGCAGGTGGATGGCGCCGTCGTCCATGTCCAGGGAGGATTGGAGGTACGCGTTGATCATCTTGCCCATCTCCGTGGTCCTGTCGGGGTACCGCCACAGCTCGGCGTTGACGCCGGCAGCCTTGAGGGACTCGACCAGCTTGGTGGACTGGGTGGTCTTACCGCAGCGGTCGACGCCCTCGAAGAGGATGAACGCGCCTCGCGCGGCAGCCTTGGGGACGGCCATCTGTCGCGTCGACGATGGGGCGGTCGGTGCGGTGCGTCCGTGGCCGAGGCGAAACGCGCTTGGGGCGGCCGCGTAGCGCCGTTTCGCGGGAGCGGTACGGGCGGGTAGCGGAACGGCCAGGCAAGCCGTCACGTCTGGATACGCACCCGGGCTGGGAGCGCGGGCGGTGACGAGTGGGTGTGCCGGGCCGAGATCGTCGGCTCGGCCAAAAAGCTTTCGTCTGGCTTTTCAAATCTCGGCTCCTCAAATCCGCACAGCCGGACAGTTGGAACACCGGCGTGTGTGAGGCACACGTCCCCACCACCGATCGGGGACGCGGCCTGAATCGACCAACCCGAGGGGGGGAAAAAGGTGCCCTCTCTTTGCTTGGCGAGATCAGCGCCCGACCGGCACTGTTCGCGGCGCCGAGCAGAAGAGACGGAAACCTCAAAATGTCCGGAGTCCTTCCCACCGACAAGTGCAAGGCGGAGTTCGCCATCCTCCGGGAGAAGCGCGCGTACAAGTTCATCACCTTCAAGATCGATGCGACCGGGACCATGACCGATGTGTGCGACGTCTGCCCAACCTCGGTGCGTTCCAACAACGCTCGTGATGGGCGCGAGAGACGCGCCTATCCGTGACCGACGCGGTTCCCGGGGGCGACCCATCGCGGTGTGACGTCGTTTGCACGCGATCGCCGCGCGCCGACTCGGACGCGGACCCCGTATCGCCCCCCCCGCGCGGTCTCGTCGTCCCTTCGCGAGGCAGACGTCCGTTGGCGCGAGAGAGATGTCTGTCTCCCCTCATCGCCCCGCATCCCGCACGCGTCTGACCGCCTCCCGTCCCTTCCCGCGCGCGATCCACAGGCGGACTTTAAGTTCCAGGACCTGCTCGACAAGCTCCCCGCGGACGAGCCCAGGTACCTGGTCCTGGACTGGAACGTGGAGAACGACGACGGGTGCCAGCTCTCCAAGATCTTCTTCGTGTCGTGGGTGCCGGACACCTGCAAGGCGAAGACCAAGATGCTTTACGCGAGCAGCAAGCAGGCGCTGCGCAACGCGCTGGAGGGCGTTCATCTCGATCACCAGGCCACTGACTACGACGAGGTCACCCCGGAGGAGTTCACCGAAAGGTGCCTTGGCAAGTAGGCGAGAGGCGCCGGGTGTTGCCGGGGCTGGGGATGCACTGATTTTTATGCCACTGGACGTCTTGCAAGGGGGCGGCTGAGCAGCCGCGTGTGTAACTAGAGGGCTACGTAGGGCTGAATTCCAAGTTTTGCAAACACGAGCGGACCGGTCCACTCCCGCCGCAGCGGTCGGCATCGCGCGTTGCCGTGAATGCCAACGCGTCTTCTGCCAAGAAGAAATGCCCAAAAAAACTCTGCAGTCACTTCACGTCTCGCCAACATTATCCATCGACACCATAGGCTTAGCGCGCGGTCCTTGGGCATGATCGACCCTTCGATCGAGACGGAGCTTCGCGCCGTCTTGGAAGACGTGCCCCCGGTCAATCACGCGTTCGGGTACGGCTCCGGTGTCCTGCCGCAGCCTCTCCGCGACGACGAAGGCCCGAGCGCGTCCGCGCGCCACCACGCGGCGACGGGATCGGTGGTGGACTTTGTGTTCGCGGTGGACGACCCGAGGGCGTGGCACCGGCGGAACATGGCGATGAACCCCTCGCATTACGCCCCGCACCTGCGCGCGCTCGGCGGTGGAACCGTCGCGGCCCTCGCGGACCGCGTCGGCGCGGGCGTCCACTACAACACCCTCATCCCGTGGAGGACCAAGACGTCGTCGTGCAACACAGCCCGCCTCGTCAGCCCGACGACGTTCAAGTACGGCGTCGTGAGCGTGAACGCCATGTGCGACGACCTCGTGAACTGGCGCCACATGTTCGTGGCGGGGAGGATGCAGAAGCCGGTGGTGGCGCTGGGGAGGCCGGACCCGCGGGTGACGGCGGCGCAATCGATAAACGCGCGGTCCGCGCTCGCCGCCGCGCTCCTCCTGTTACCCGAGGAGTTCTCCCGCGAGGACCTCCTCGCGTCGTTGTGCGGGCTGTCGTACGCCGGGGACGTGCGCGTGGCGCTCGGCGCGGAGGACGTGGACAAGGTTCGGAGGATCGCGACCGGAAGCGAGCGCGGGTTGATGGAGATGTATCGCGACGCTGTGAAAGTCGTGGGCTCCGACCTCGCGGGTCTGACCATGGGACGCGGCGGGGAGGTTTGGACGCGGGACGGGAGCCCCGCCGCGAGGTCCGCGCTGTTCGCGACGCTGCCGAGGGAGACGCTCCACAGGACGATGGTGATTCACCTGCCCCCGGATCTTCTGCGGGTGGAGCGGGGAACGCCCGTTGGGGAGGTTGGCGGCGTGAGGCTGCCGGACACGGACGACATGAGGGAGGAGTCCGCGCGCATGCTGGTCAAGTTCGAGGACGCGGGGGGTCGATCCGCGGTGGAGTCGCTGAGGGAGTGCCTGCGAGGGACGGTGAGAAAATCGAGCCTGAGGCAGCTCCTCGCGGGGTTGCTCGCGACGAGCCCGAGCAAGTCGGCGCGATACGCCGCGAGCAAGCTGTTCAAGTCGGCGGCGTCGAGGGCGAGGTGACGGGGCGTCGAGTTCACGAGATGAATTTAGTTTTAGAATGGGTAATAGGCTCCCCTATATCACAATCCTGAGATGCGTCTTGCGCCGACGCTTTCACCCTTGTCGCATAGCTATAGCACGAATGCTCGAATTTTTGGAAAACAAATCAATATTCCGCTGGCCGTGGAATGCCACCTCGGCCAAACACACCCGCTAAGAACCGAATCGTAATCGCTTAGGCGACGACGATCTCGTTCTTGAGCTGACGAACCTGGCCCGCGACGGACATGTCAATGTAACCGGAACCGTCCTTGCCGTAGGTGACAACGAAGCCGCCGAGGAGGGAGGGATCAACCTCGGGCTTGAGCTTGATGTTCTTGGCGCCGGTCATCTCCTGGATCTTCTTGGCGATCATGAACTGCTGCTCGTTCTCGAGCTTGACAGCGGAGGTCACGGTGGCAACCTGATTCGGGGTAGAAAAGGAGCGATGAGGTGAGCATCGGTTCGGCGGCGGGTCGCGATTCTTGCTCATTCTATCCGAAAGCGCTGAAAAGGGATAAAATACGCGGGGGGGGGCGTCCACTCACCTGGGTGTCAGTCGAGTCGCAGTAGAGAGCCTCGAACTCCTCAGCGATAGCGTCGAGCTGACCGATGCGGGACTTGTCGACGAGAAGGTTGAGGAAGTTGGAGGTGAAGGGGTGGAAGGAGGCCTCCTTGCCGAGCTTGGCGAGCACATCCTTCTTCTTCTTGGGCTCCATGGTGGGGTTGGCCAGGAAGGTGCTCATGGCGGGGTTGGCAGCCATGTAGGCGGTGATGGTCTCGATGTCGCCGTGGACGGAGTCGAGAGCCTTGGCGTCAGCGCACGCCTCGACGAGAGCGGAGGCGTAGCCGTTGGCGACGGCGCCAGCCTGTGGATCGGGATCGGAAACGTCAGTATACGGCGACGGACGGAGCGGTGCGATTGCGGATAAAACCAAGCCCTCAGACCCTACGCGGGCCGGCGATATCCTCTTTTTTTCCCGATTGCGGAGCCGGTTGGGCGCGCGCCATGCGGTTTAACCAGGACGATCGCGGAGACCGAGCGCGCCATCTATTGGAGACGACATCCCTCGATATCGTCGAGCAAACCGCACGGGATTTCTCGCCGCGCGCGGGTGGGAAACGCGCGATTTACGTACCGCGACGACGACCATGGAGCCACGGGCCTGAGCCTTGCCCATCTTCACAGCCTTGAGCTGAGCGCGGCCGCGGGAGAGCGCGACGGAGCTGGAGGCGCCCGCGACGACGCGGGAAGCAGAGACAACAGCGGCCATTGTGCTGTGTTTCGTTGGAAGGTGATACAGGAGCGTGCGGTAATGGCGCCTTTGCCGGATCCCGCGGAGGCTAAAACCACGCCTTCCAACCGGAGGCCACAGACGGAAAGCCTCGGATTAGCTTCGAACGAGCGACCCTGAATCGATCTCGTATCCAATGGAATCACGGGACGGGCCGATAATGGAGAGGTGGGGTCGTGAGAAATCTACGTGACGACGTTTCGATTGTCGTAAATATTTGGGTCAATAGACCAAGAAATCACCCGAAAATCCAAAACAGTGCAGAAAATCTCGTGAGCCCATTTGCCACCGTGGCAGACAGTGCGCAGCGCGTGTCAGCAAACGGCGATGGGATTTGTCACCTCGGTTTCGTTGATGAGCGTGGTTTGGACGGGGGAGAAGCTTCCAGTCATCAGTGCGTGCGAACGACTCCAGCGAGACGTTGAATGAGCTATTTTTCACCCTAACCCTTAGCTAGCTAGAACAGGAAGTTGAGCGACACGCTGGTGGTTAACGCCCTGACGTAGTGCCAGCACCTGGCGGGGATGTATATGAACTCCCCGGGACCGAGCACCACGTCCATGTGCGTCGCCTTGGCAAACAGCGGGAACCGCTCGAGGTCGGGGCGCTCCACGTCCACGCGCGATATGTTCCCCTGAGCGTCGCGTCTCGGTTTACCCATGGCAACTCGGTTCCCCTCACCCGCACCGCCGCCGCCGCCGTCACCGCCGCCGCCGTCACCGCCGCCGCCGTCACCGCCGCCGTTCGCGCCGTCCTCCTCGCCCGGCCACGACCTGTTCTCCGCCCACGCGCCCTGGTGCCGGTACAGAAACGGCGAGTCGTCCTCCGAGTACAGTCGCACGAACTTGTACCCGGCCACCTGGCCCAGCAAGTTATCGTAGCTGTCGAAATGGCACGGCGTGACGGTTCCGGCGGTGCCTATCCAGGCGTTCACTCGCTGCACCCCGCCCGCGACGTCGCACACTTTCGGCGGGTCGAAGTCGCCGAGCAAACCGGGTAACTGCTCGAAGAGTTGGTGCTGCGCGAGGTACGCTATCCGCCAAGGTACGCGTCCTTCGTCCTCGCCCGCGAGCTCCTTCCTCAGTCCCGGCATCAAGTACTCGTCTATGAACGACGAGAGGAGCATCACCTCCTCTTTCCAGTTCGCCGCGTCGTCGTAGGCGCCAACCTCGAGCGGGACGTTTCGGTGCCCGTGCTCGCGAGCCAGCCAACGGAGGTCGCGCCACTTCGCCAGCGCCGGCCACGACCCGCCGAGGTTGCCGAGGCACACGGGCTTATCGGCATTGAAGTAGTTGCGCTTGAACTCCTTCGCGGTGATCCCCTCGGCTCGTTCGAGCGCGTGCTCTGGGTCGATCGTCACCGCGGCGCGCGGCGGGAGGACGTCGGGGATGAGCGCCTCGTCCCCGGTGACCTCGGCATCCGCGCGGTCCTCGCGGATGATCGCCTCGATCGCGCGCCCGAACCTCTGGACGATCTCTCCCGGTCCACCCATGATGTGAGCCATGTCCACAGCGAGCATCGCGCGGCGCAGGAGCGCGCCGCGGGTCCCCTCGCCGTCTTCTCCCTCGGTGCCCTTTTCAGCGGAGGCGGCGGCGGCGGCATCCTCGCCAGCCTCGGTCGCCTCCCTCAGCTGCCCGAGGACATAGCACTCCCGCCACGCCGGGGTCGTCCACCCGACACCGTCCTGAAGCCGCGCCCACGCAACCTCCGCGGCCCTGCGGCCGGAACCTCGCGGCTCGCCTGCGATGGCGTCGCTGAGCGCGCGCGCGGCGCTGGAGCCCACGTCGCCCTCGGCCTCGAGCTCTTTGACGGCCTGGTTGCCGAACGCATCCGCCAGGCTGGCCAGCGTGGCGCGAAGATCGTCCCATGATGATGTCATGATTGCGCGTGCACGGCGTCGAGGCGCCCCTCCAGAGGGTCGCTCGACCGGTCGCCGCGCGCTGCAGCAATGGCTGCACAGCTGTGTATTTCTAACCTTCGTAAGTGTTAAAAGAGTCTTCTCTAACATCGTCCACTCTCGAGGCGGATGACCGCGCTCAACTCATTGCGTGTCCTGCAACCAACTGCACTGTACACATCCGTCGCGATGTTCCGCAAACATCACGATTTACCGACCGCCGCAGGAGCTGAAGAAGCGCGAGGTGTAGCGAGGTGAAGCTAAGCCGATGTTTGGTCTCAGCCTCACGGGCGACTCCTCGGTGCCGTCGCTCGACAGCTCCGGCGTATCCACGTCGTCACGCCCGTCCACCCGTTCTGACCGCTGGTGTGCCAGGGGATACTCCATGTCCAGGTGAAACTGTAAGTCATCCGCGTTCTCCTCCTCGAAGGAACGGTCGGGGGAGCGATCGTACCTGTCCAAGACTTCACGAGGTGAGAGGGACAGCGACGGTGTGACCCTCACTCCTTCGCCCCACGGAGCGAGGCGGTGGGGTGAGTTGAACACGGCGTTCCGGCGCTTTCTCTCTCCGAGCCGAGGCATCCCGGTCACTGGAGCTATCGGGGGCGAGAAGCGGGGTGAAGAACCGCGATCGGGCCTGCCACCAAGCCCGAGGCTGCCGCCGAGTGAGCCCAAGTCGAAGCTGTCGCCCGCGGGATCGTCGCGTGACGGGAGCGATGCGGCGGCCGCGGGGCGCGATGCGAACGATGCCTCTTCCTTCAGAGATTTCACCACGTCCGCCACGCGCCCTCGGACCTCGGCGTTGTCCCACAGACCCGCCGTCGGCTCCTTCGTTCGCTTCGTATCGAGTCGGCTGAGCGGGTCGGCGAGGTACCGGGGCGCTTGAAGGGCACGGCGAGACGGGGCGCACGCTCCATCTCCGCCGAGCAGGGTATCGACGAAGTCTTTGCGCCCCTCGGAGGGATCAGGCGCGAATCCTGCCGCCTGTTCGGGCCGCTCCGGGGGCTCCTCGACCAGTTCCGCGGCGGCGGCGAGCGCTAACAAAACGAGCGGGTCTCCTCCTCGCGCCTCCGAGGGCTCCTCTTCCTGGCTGTCCCATCCCTCCTCTTTCTCCGCGGGCGCGATTTCCGTCCGCGCCGACGGGATCTCGCTTTCGCGCGGAGTCTTTTCCGCGCCCGCCATCGCGTCGTGCGCGCGTCGTTCTGAGGCTGTACCCTGGCTTTATCCCGAACAGCTGTCACTTCCTTTTGGCCAGGCTCGATAATATTTTCAAGCAGTCAAGCGCTACAAAACTCTCCCTCTACTGCGCCTCGGCGGCAGCTTCAACCGCCGCAGCCTTCGCGGCAGCGTCCGCCGCCGCCTTCTCCGCCGCCGCCGCCGCACTCTTCTCCACGCCGAACAAGCACGTCAGGCTCTTCGTCCTCCTCTCCTCGAGGAGGGTCTCCAGCAGACCCTCCTCCAGCTTGTGCTCGCCGTGCACCACGTTGTCCCTCGTGCGAATGTTAACCGTGCGGTTGGTCTTCTCGCCCTCGCCCACGACGAGGATGTAGTTCCACTGCTCGAGCTGCGCCTCGCGAACCTTCTTCTGCATCTTGCGATCGCTATCGTCAACCTCGCAGTAGAAGCCCTCCTTGCGAAGCACGCTGCGAACCTCGTGCGCATAGTCCCTGCTCTGCTCGCTGATGGGCACGATCATCACCTGCCTGGGCGAGAGCCAGAAGGGCCACTTCCCCGCAAAGTGCTCGGTGAGGATCGCAAACATGCGCTCCACGGAGCCGAGAATGGCGCGGTGGATGATGATCGGGCGCTCGGGCTCGTTCGCCTCGCTGACGTAAGACAGGTTGAAACGGATGGGCAACTGGAAATCGAGCTGCACGGTGGCGCACTGGAACCTTCGCTTGAGCGCGTCAAAGACGGTGATGTCAATCTTGGGACCGTAGAAGGCGCCATCGCCGGGGTTGAGCTTCCACTCCTTGCCCGTACCGTTCAGCGCAGCCTCCAGCGCAGCCTCCGCCTTGTTCCAGGTCTCCAGTTCGCCGAGGTACCCCTCGGGCCTGGTGGAGAGTTTCATCTCGTAGGTGAGGCC
>Ga0181573_10003405_pt1 | contig 14067 bp, 16 predicted proteins | sample 101ome_25_FD_148643 | JGI IMG/M metagenome (GOLD analysis project Ga0181573, IMG submission 148643) | Coastal salt marsh microbial communities from the Groves Creek Marsh, Skidaway Island, Georgia - 101409BT metaG (spades assembly) | ecosystem: Environmental > Aquatic > Marine > Intertidal zone...
GCGACCGCGTCGGCCTTTGCTGTTGCGAGGCGTCGCGCGAGGGCGGGCGGCAACTCGCCGGCCCGCGGCGTTTCGTCGATCTCGGCGGGCACGACCGCATCGGGCACGATCCCGATCTGCGCGAGCAGGTCGAGGCGCCGCGGCGAAGCGGATGCCAGGACGAGGCGCTGGCTCACGGCTGGCCCCCATGGGTTTGCAACATGTTGGGTATCCGGGTTCCCGCCGTCATCGGCGGCGGGCCGGGAGTGATCACGCGCCTACTTGAAGCGGAACGTGATGCGCCCCTTGGTCAGGTCGTAGGGCGTCATTTCCACGTTCACCTTGTCGCCGGCGAGAACGCGAATGCGGTGCTTGCGCATCTTGCCGGCAGTGTGCGCGAGGACTTCGTGGCCGTTGTCGAGCTCCACGCGGAACATTGCGTTGGGCAGGATTTCGGTCACGGTGCCGGAGAATTCGAGCAGGTCTTCTTTGGCCATACCCATCGTCACGTTGTTGATTCAGACCCCCGTGGTGCCACGGGATGGGGCAAGCAACCCGAAAACAGCCAGCAATTCAAGCGTTTTCGCGGATTTTCGCGGCCGGACGGGCGTCAGGCGAACCGGTCGCGCGACGGAAAACGCGCCTTGATCCGCTCAAAAAGCGCGTCCCGCGTCTCGCGATAGGCCGCGAGCCGTACCTCGCGCGCGCCGCTCACATCGCCGGGATGCATCATCGGCCAGTACTCGACCTCGCAGGGAATCGCCCGCGTAAACTCGACCGCCCGGTGCTGCGCCTGGGGCGTAAACGTTATGATCAGGTCGATCGATTTGTCGGTCAGGTCGTCGAAGGTCTTGGTGTGATGGCCGGAGATATCCAGGCCGATCTCGCGCATCACCTCGACGGCGAACGGATCGGCCTCGGCGTCGATGAGCTGGACGCCGGCGCTGTCCACATAGACCCGGTGACCGACGAGATGCTTCATGATCGCTTCGGCCATCGCGGAACGGATGGAGTTTCGGTCGCACGCGAACAGGACGCTGCCGGGAAGATCGCCGCTCATGGTCAGGCCCGGATGTGCAGCGCGCAGATCAGCGTGAACAGCCGACGCGACGTGTCATGATCGATCTCGATGCGGCCATCGAGCATGTCGCGCAGCCGGTCGGATCCTTCGTTATGCAATCCGCGGCGCCCCATATCGAGTGCCTCGATCTGCGCCGGCGAGGCCGAGCGGATCGCCTCGTAGTAACTCTCGCAGACGGTGAAGTAGTCCTTGATGGTCTTGCGGAACGGTGTCATCGGCACGGGCAGCGCACCCACCGCATCGCCGGCTTCCGTGGCGATGTCGAACAGGAGCTGGCGCCCCTGCGCGCGCAATACGAGGACATAGGGCCCCTCGGGGACCGTGCCGAAATGCGCGGCGTCCGGCGCAAACATGTTGCTCTCGACGAGATCGTAGATGGCAACCTCGATCTCGCGCTCGACGTCGGGGTGGTATCGTACGACCCCCGGGTTGTCGATCTCGACCCGCGCGATCCGGCTGGCCGGCGCGCTCATGCCATCAGCTCCGGGCGCTCAGCTCTCGTCGGCATCGCCCGCGACCCGCACCTCGATCGCGCGCGCATGTGCCTCGAGACCTTCTGCACGGGCCAGTGTCATGGCCGGCTTTGCCAGCGCCGCGAAGCTCCCGGCGTCGGCCGCGAACATCGAGCTCCGCTTCATGAAGTCGAGCACGCCCAGGCCGGACGAGAAGCGCGCGGTGCGCGCCGTGGGGAGGACATGGTTGGGTCCGGCGAGATAATCGCCCAGCACCTCGGGCGCATAGGCGCCGAGGAAGATCGAGCCCGCGTTCCGGATCGCGGGCTCCAGCGCTTCCGCTTTCGGCCCGATCAGTTCGAGATGTTCCGCCGCCATGCGGTCGATGTGCGGCACGGCATCGGCGAGATCGCCGAGGACGATGGTCGCACCGAACTGCGCCCAGCTCTCGCCCGCGATGTCGCGGCGCGGCAACAGATCGAGCTGGCGCAGCACCTCCGCCTCGACCGCATCGGCGAGCGCCGGATCGTCCGTCATCAGCACCGACTGGGCGCTCGTATCGTGTTCGGCCTGGCTCAGGAGATCGGCCGCGACCCAGGCCGGGTTGGCGGTGGCATCCGCGACCACGAGGATCTCCGAGGGGCCGGCGATCATGTCGATGCCGACCACGCCGAACACCTGGCGCTTGGCCTCCGCGACGTAGGCATTCCCCGGGCCGACGATCTTGTCCACCGGGGCGATGGTCTCGGTGCCGTGGGCCAGGGCGGCGACCGCCTGGGCGCCGCCGACGCGATAAACCTCATCGACTCCCGCGATATCCGCGGCCGCCAACACCAGCGGGTTGAGCTCGCCGCCGGGCGACGGCACCACCATGACGATGCGATCCACGCCCGCGACCCGTGCCGGGATCGCGTTCATCAGCACCGAGGAGGGATAGGCCGCCGTTCCGCCGGGCACGTAGAGACCCGCCGCCGCGACCGGCCGCCAGCGGCTGACCAGCCGGACCCCCAACGGATCCACATAGTCGAACTCGGCGGGGCGCTGGTTCTCGTGATACGCCGTGATGCGCTCCCGCGCGGTCTCGAGCGCCGCGAGCGCATCGGCATCGCAGGCACCCCGCGCCGCCGCGATCTCGTCCGCCCCGACACGGAGCTCGCCGGCGGTGAGGGTCAGGCGGTCGAACGTCGCGGTCAGCTCCAGGAGCGCGGCGTCGCCCTCGCTTTTCACCCGGGCGACGATCGCCTCGACATCCGCACGGACATCGACGGCCGCCTCCCGGCGCTCGGCCAGCAGCGCCGCGAACGACGATTCGAAATCGGGATGCGCGGCGTCGAGCCTACGCGACATCTCGGGCGTCCTGGGCCGCGTCACGGAACCGGTCGATCCAGCCGGTGACCTCCGTCGCGCGGGTCTTGAGGGCGGCCCGGTTGACCACGAGGCGCGAGCTGATCTCGGCGATCGTCTCGATCTCCACCAGCCCGTTCGCCTTCAGGGTCGAACCGGTCGAGACGAGATCGACGATCCGCCGGCACAGGCCGAGCGACGGCGCCAGCTCGATCGAACCATTGAGCTTGATGCACTCGGCCTGGACGCCGCGCCGGGCGAAGTGCCGCTGGGTCATGTTGGGATACTTGGTCGCCACGCGGACATGGCTCCACCGTGCCGGGTCGTCCACCGCGACGACCGACTGGGGCGCCGCGACCGCGAGCCGGCACTTGCCGATATCCAGGTCGATGGGGGCGTAGAGCTCGGGATAGTCGAACTCCATGATCACGTCGCTGCCCGCAACGCCGAAATGGGCCGCGCCGAAGGCGACGAAGGTGGCCACGTCGAAGGCGCGCACGCGAATGATGTCGACCGCTGGCACCGAGGTCTCGAAGCGCAGCAGGCGGGATTTCGGGTCGTGGAACGCGGGCTCCGGCTCGATGCCCACATGGGTGAGCAGCGGCATCACTTCATCGAGAATCCGGCCTTTCGGCAGGGCAAGGATCAGTTTCTCGGTCTTCGTCGCCACGATACACCTTCCATCGGGACCATAAACACGGACGATCCGCGGCCACCCGACGGTCCGGGCCGGCACCCTCACAAGCTTTGGGGAGAGGTGTTACTGGTCCGCGTGCTCGGGCCGCCACTGGGTCGGCCAGGGTTCGCCGAAATCCTCCAGATGACAGAGGAGTCCGGTTGTTTGCAACCGGATAGCCCTATCTCCGGAGAAGGTCAATTGTACGCACGGGCCGTCCGCGGCCTGCTCGGGCTCGCAGGAGATCGCCAGGAGATTCAGAAACGCACCGCGATCGCGGAAATCGATGCCCCGGCGTTTGACGTCGACCACGTTGGAGAAGGTGACACCGGAATTGACGCGCTCGCCCGTTTGTCCCGCGCCTTCCCGCTCCCAACGAAACCGGTTGGCGACGAACACGAAGGCCTTCTCCGACAGCTCGTAGGACATATCGCCAATGGGGATGATCGCGTCCTGCAGCGCCCCCGAGATCACGCCCAGGTCCTTTTCGTCCGTCGCCGAGAGCTTCAGCAATGGCACGTCGGCCGGCATCAGCTGTCCTCGACGCGCTCGACGTCCGCGCCGACGAGGCGGAGCTTCTCCTCGAGCCGCTCGTAACCGCGGTCGAGATGATAGATGCGCCGGACCTCGGTCACGCCCTCCGCCGCGAGTCCCGCGAGGACCAGAGACGCGCTCGCCCGCAGGTCCGAGGCCATCACCGGCGCGCCGTGGAGCGCGTCAACCCCGCGCACGATCGCCGTGTTTCCCTGCAGCGTCACGTCCGCCCCCATGCGCTGGAGTTCGGGCACATGCATGAACCGGTTCTCGAAGATCGTCTCGGTCACGACGGATGCGCCCCTGGCCGTCGTCATGAGCGCCAGGAACTGTGCCTGCAGGTCCGTCGGGAAGCCCGGATAGGGATCGGTCTCGACATCGGTGCCCAGCAGATCGGTGTTGGCGCGGCTGACGAAGATGCCGCCATTGCGGGTTTCGATCGTGGTGCCGGTCTTGCGCAGCTGGGCGGCCGCCGCCTCGATATGGTCGAGGCGCGCGCCCTCGAGCTCGACCGTGCCGCCGGTGATCGCGGCCGCCATGGCGTAGGTCCCCGCCTCGATCCGGTCGGGCATGATCGCGTGTTCCGCGCCGTGCAGCCGATCGACCCCCTCGACCGTGAGGGTCGCGGTGCCGACGCCATCGATCTTCGCACCCATGGCGATCAGGCATTCACAGAGATCCGTGATCTCCGGCTCCCGCGCGGCGTTCTCGAAGACGGTCTCGCCCTCCGCCAGCGCCGCGGCCAGAAGCAGGTTCTCCGTCGCGCCGACCGACACCTTGGGGAAGACATAGCGCGCGCCCTTGAGCCCCTCCGGCGCGCTGGCCCGGATGTACCCGGCCTCGACCTCGATCTCCGCGCCCAGCGCCTCCAGCCCCGAGAGGTGGATGTCGACCGGCCGGGTGCCGATGGCGCAGCCGCCGGGCAGCGACACCGTCGCCTCGCCCTCGCGCGCGACGATCGGTCCGAGCACGAGCACCGACGCCCGCATCCTGCGCACGAGGTCATAGGGTGCGGTCGTGCTGGTGATCGTCCGGGCGGTGAGAGACATGACGCGGCCGGTATGTCCGCCGTTGGCCGATTGTCCCTCCAGCGACACCTGCACGCCGTGCTGGCCAAGCAGATTCGCCATGGTGGTGATGTCCGCCAGGTGCGGCACGTTCGACAGCACGAGGGGCTCGTCGGTCAGGAGGCTCGCCGCCATCAGCGGCAGGGCCGCATTCTTCGCGCCGCCGATACGGATCGTGCCGTTCAGCGTCTGGCCACCGCGAATCCTGATCTTGTCCATCTCGTCTCGTTACCGGCTGCGATTGATGACGCCATGCCCGATAGACCGGGAATGCGGCAAGAGCGTGTCGTCCTGGTTGCTGCGCCCGACCGCCGGCATCAGAGCTTGGGCACCGTGATGCCGCGCTGGTGCATGTATTTGCCCTTGCGGTCCGCATAGGACACCTCGGGCGCCCCCTCACCTTTCAGGAACAGGAACTGGCAGGCCCCCTCGTTGGCATAGATCTTCGCCGGCAGCGGGGTTGTGTTCGAGAACTCCAGCGTCACATGGCCTTCCCACTCGGGCTCGAGCGGCGTCACGTTTACGATGATGCCGCAGCGCGCGTAGGTGGACTTGCCGAGGCAGATCACCAGCACGTCGCGGGGGATGCGGAAATACTCGACCGTGCGGGCGAGCGCGAAGGAGTTGGGCGGGATCACGCAGACATCCGTCTCGCGATCGACGAAGCTCTCGGCGTCGAAGTTCTTGGGATCGACCGTCGCGGAGTGGACGTTGGTGAAGATCTTGAACTCGCCCGACACCCGCGCGTCGTAGCCGTAGGAGGACAGGCCGTAGGAGATGACCCCCTCGCGGGTCTGCTCGTCGACGAAGGGCTCGATCATGCCTTCGTCCTGGGACATCTGGCGAATCCAGCTATCGGGCATGATCGGCATGAAAAACCCCCGGGAACCTCGAACGAACCTGCGACTGCAGACCTCAGACCTGCCTTCGCTTGTAGCCGATGGTCTGGCGCCCCTCAAGCGCACCCGGTGGATAAGAAATACATATTATAATTCAGTCGGTTAAACGCCTACGCGCCGTCGTCCGGCAATCCGGAGTCGGGCGTCTCCGCTTGGCGCTCGCGGCGCTGGGCGTTGCGCTTGCGCAGGTTCGCGCGCAGCGCCTCGGCCTGGCGCGCGGCGCGGGCCCGCTCGCTGTCGGTTTTCGCGTCGGGCTTCGGCTCGGTTCTATCCCGCTCGTCGGTCATGCGAGTGCCCTAGCCCGACTGCGAGGCGACCGCCTCGATCTCGACCACCCAGTTGGGCGCGGCCAGCGCCGGCACCATGACGAGGGTGGACGCCGCGGCGTGCCCCTCCATCCAGCTGTCGCGGATATCCCGGAACGCCCCCACGTCACCGGCATTCGTCAGGTAGGCGTTGAGGCGGACGAGGTCGGACATCTGCATCTCCATCGCCGCCAGCGCCGCCTTGATGTTCGCGAAGACCTGGTTGCACTGGCCGGCGAAGTCGTCGGCGCAGTTGCCGTCGGTGTCGATCCCGACCTGGCCGGAGAGAAACACGAGCCGCGCGCCTTCCGGCACCTCGACGATGTGGCTGTAGTTGCTGGCCGGGGCCGGCAGGGTGTCCGGGTTCACGAGCTTGAGCATGGGGTGTCTCCGCTTGGATTTCCTGGTTATTCGGCCAGCGCACCGAACGTCGCGGCAACCGTTTCGGGCGCGAGGCCAAGGGCCGCGCCGATCTGGTCGATGATCCGGTGTTCGTCCGGGCTGTCGCGGCCGTCCGCCAGGCTCATGGCGACACTGATCCGCAAAAGCAGATCGGCAGCGCCTTCGTTGCCGGTGCCCGCCGTGATCGTCTTGAGCATCTCGTTGTGCCCGCCGTCTTCGTCCGCCGCCAGGGTCGCGACATGTTCGTCGAACGCGTTGACCACCTCGTGGGGATCGAAGAGCTGCAACTCGGACAGGCTCTCGACCACCGCGTCGAGCCGGGCGCGTTCCGAGAAGCTCACCTCGCCGTCGGCGGTCGCGACCAGCGCGCAGGCGGCCGCCACGGCCTCCAGGAAGGGGCGCTGGCGGTGACGCTGCAATTCCTTGCGGAAACGGTCGAACAAAGCGGTAGCCTCGATCAGAGTTCACGGTCGGACGGGGCGGATATTTACATGCCCGGAGACACGCGCCAACCACGGCCTTGCTGCGGGTGATCGCCCGTGGCATAACGCGCCGCGTTTTCGAACATTGTGCCGCCGTAGCTCAGGGGTAGAGCGCACCATTGGTAATGGTGAGGTCGAGTGTTCAATTCACTCCGGCGGCACCATCGAATTCCCCAAAGACGAGCATTCCTGCCATCGCCCGTCCGCGGCCCGTGCTAGGCTGCGCGCTCGCGATTGCACGGAGGATCGAATCGATGCGCAAGGTTCTGGCCGTTTTCAGCATCGTCGGAATGGTGACGCTGGCAGCACCGAATGTGGCACATGCGGGCCCGTTTACAGACGACATGGCGCGATGCCTGGTGCGCGCGACATCCGAGAGTGAACGGGTGGATCTCGTGCGATGGATCATCGCTGCCGTTACGGTCCACCCCGGCGTTCGGGGCATGGTCGGAATCCAGGAGGACCGGCGGAACGCAGAAACCAAACAGGCGGCAGACCTGTTCGAGGAGCTAATTGTCGTGCGCTGCCGCAACGAGTCCCGAGACGCCATCAACTTCGAAGGCGAGAGCGCCTTTGAGGCGGCATTCAACGTCCTCGGACAAGTTGCCATGCAAACGCTTATGAGTGACCCTGCGGTGAACCGGCAAATGACCCGTCTCGGCGAGGTAATGGACACGACCGAGCTTGAGAAGCTGCTCCAAGGCCGATGAAAAAATCGACCGGAGCGTCCTAGAAAATCTCCGGCTCCGGGATGAGTTCGCCAGCGTGCAGGAAGTCGAAGTCGCAGCCCCGGTTTGCCTGGGTGACATGCTCGGCATACATGGAGACGTAGCCGCGCTCGGGGATCCGCTTGCGAGGCGTCCAGTCTGCCCGGCGCGCGGCGAGTTCCTCTTCACTCACGTCGAGGTCGATCCGGCGCGCCGCCACGTCCAGCGTGATCGGATCGCCGTCGCGCACCAGCGCCAGCGGCCCGCCCACATGGGCCTCGGGTGCCACGTGTAAAACGCAGGTGCCGTAGCTTGTGCCGGACATGCGGGCGTCCGAGATGCGCACCATGTCGCGCACGCCGGCCTCGAGCAGCTTCTTCGGGATCGGCAGCTGGCCCCATTCGGGCATCCCCGGCGCGCCGACGGGCCCGGCGTTCTGCAGCACCAGGACGGACTCGGCGGTCACCGGCAGGTCCGGGTCGTCGATCCGGGCGTCGAGATCGGCCCGGTCATGAAAGACCACGGCCGGCCCGGTGTGCTTGAGCAATGACGTGTCGGCGGCCGTCTGCTTGATCACCGCGCCGTCGGGCGCGAGCGTCCCGGTGAGGACGACCGTCCCGCCGTCGGGCCCGAGCGGATTGTCCCGGCGGCGGATCACGTCGTCATTGTGAAGTTCGGCGTCCGCGTAGGAGTCACCCAAGGGCCGGCCCGAGACCGTCGCCGCGCTGCCGTCGAGCAGGTCGCCGAGCTCGCGCATCAGCGCGCGGAGCCCGCCGGCATAGTAGAAGTCCTCCATCAGGTATTCGCCCGACGGCCGGATGTTCGCGAGCCAGGGCGTGCGCCGGGAAATTTCGTCGAAGCGCGCGAGCGGCAGGTCGACGCCCGCCCGCCCGGCCATGGCGACCAGGTGGATGATCGCGTTGGTGGAGCCGCCGATCGCCATATCGACGGTGATGGCGTTGTCGAAGGAGGCGGCGGTCAGGATGTCCGCCGGCTTCAAATCCTCCCAGACCATCTCGACGATACGCCGTCCCGTCGCGGCCGCCATGACGCCGTGGTTGGCGTCGGGCGCAGGAATCGAGGACGCGCCCGGCAGGGTCAGGCCGAGGGTCTCGGCCATGGACATCATGGTCGCCGCCGTCCCCATGGTCATGCAGGTGCCCGACGACCGCGCGGTGCCGGCGAGCACCTCGTCGACGACCGAGGATTCGACATTGCCCGCGCGATACTCGGCGTAATACTTCCAGTGATCGGTGCCGCTGCCGAGCGTCTCGCCATTCCAGAAGCCGCGCAGCATCGGCCCGGCCGGCATGAAGATCAGCGGCAGGCCCGCCGAGACCGCGCCCATGACAAGGGCCGGCGTGGTCTTGTCGCAGCCGCCCATCAGCACCACCCCGTCCACCGGGTAGGAGCGGATCAGCTCCTCGGCCTCCATCGCCAGCAGGTTGCGGTAGAGCATGGTCGTCGGCTTCATCAGGATCTCGCCGAGCGTGATCGCCGGCATCTCGACCGGGAATCCTCCCGCCTGGAACACCCCGCGCTTGATCTGCTCGGCGCGCTCGGGGAAGTGGCCGTGGCAGGTGTTCAGATCCGACCATGTGTTGAGGATGCCAATCACCGGCTTGCCGTCGAAGTCGGCCGGGCTGAAGCCGAGCTGGCGCAGCCGCCCGCGATGGCTGAAGGCGCGCATGGTCTCGCCGTCGAACCAGCGATGGCTGCGGAGTTGGTCGGGGGAAATGCGTTTGCCGGTCATGTCGGGCTCACAGGGTTCGGGCGTAAGGCGTCGAGAATAGCCTTCACAGCGCCGCTTTGACACGCCCACGCCGTCCCGCTAGGTAGGGCGAACCGCCGACACGAGCCGGCACCACCCTTCCCGAGCCGGGCCCATGTCAACTTCCGACACGCCTCCGCCGCGCAGCGAGCTCACCGGCGCGCGCGCTTTCCGGCATCGCGACTTCCGCTACTTCTGGGCGACGCGGGTCGCGGGCATTCTTGCGACCGAGATGCTGGTCACCACGGTGGGCTGGCAGGTCTACCGGCTGACGTCGAGCGAGCTCAACCTCGGCCTCATCGGCTTCGCCCAGTTCGCCCCCTTCGCGCTGCTGTTCCTGGTCTCGGGCGTCGCCGCGGACCGGTTGCCGCGCATGCGGATCATCCTCGGCTGCGTGGCGCTCCAGACCGTCTGTGCCGCGGTGCTCCTCTGGGGGACGTGGACCGGCAACATCGACTTCGGGGCGATCCTGGCCGTGCTTGTGCTGTTCGGCGTGGCGCGCGCGTTCCAGGCACCCGCCCAGATGGCAATCGTCCCCAACCTCGTGCCCAAGGACGATCTCGCGAACGCCATCGCCTGGTCGGCGACCGGCTTCCAGATGGCGCGGATCATCGGGCCGACGATTTCCGGCCTGCTCATCGCCTTCGGCGCCGCGCGCGGCCAGGACGAGTTCTTCGTCTATGTGCTGTCGGTCGTGATCTTCGTGCTCGCGACGATCCTCGCGGCGATGGTCCGCAAGCCTGTCCAGATCGTCAGTTCCGCCCCCATCACGATCGCCAACATCCTCGGCGGGTTCAAGTTCATCGCCTCGCGCCAGGTAATCTTCGGCGCGATCGGGCTCGACCTGTTCGCCGTCCTGTTCGGCGGTGCGATCGCGCTCCTGCCGGTCTATGCCAAGGACATCCTCGACGTGGGCGCCGACGGCTTCGGGCTCCTGCGTTCCGCCTTCACGCTGGGCTCGTTCATCGGCGCGCTCTACATGACCCAGCACCCGATCACCCGGCGCGCCGGGATCAAGTTGCTGACCGCCGTCGGCATTTTCGGACTCGGGGTGATCGTGTTCGGCGTGTCCGAGCTCTTCTGGCTGTCGGCGGCGGCGCTGATCGTCATGGGGCTCGCGGATTCCGTCAGCGTCTTCATCCGCCAGAACCTGGTGCAGATCATCACGCCCGACGAGATGCGCGGCCGGGTCAGTGCGGTGACGGCGGTCTTCATCGGCGCGTCGAACGAGCTGGGCGAGTTCGAGTCCGGCGTCACGGCTCATTGGTGGGGCACCGTGCCGGCCGTGGTGGTGGGCGGCGCTGCAACGCTCACGGTCGCGGTCGGCTTCGCCTGGCTGTTCCCGCAGCTCCGCCAGGTGGACTCTCTGGAGCCCGACGAGCTGATTCGGAAGTATCGCGACCCGCCGCCGCGCGGCTAGGCGTTCACCCTAGTCGATCACCGCGATTGCGTTCACCTCGAGGATGCAGCGCGGGTCGGTCGCGAGCTGGACGATCTGCACCGTGGTGGTGGCCGGCTTGTTGTCGCCGAAATACTCTGCCCAGACCTTGTTGAGGACATCCTGGTCGGACATGTCGGTCAGGAAACGGTCGGCGGTGACGATGTCGTCGAAGGTCGCGCCGACGGCGTCGAGACCCTTCTTCAGGTTCTCCAGCACCGCGCGGGCCTGCCCGTCCATGTCGTCGGGCATGTCGGCGAACTCCTCGGGCACATGTGGATGGCTGTGATAGACCGGCGCGGCCGTCACACCGGCGAGATAGACCGTGGTCCCGCCGGTCACCTTGATGGCCGGTGCGTACGGCATCCAGATATCCGGCGCATCGGGCCAGTGACAATGTTCGATCTTCTTCGCCATGCTTTCCTCCCAGGATGTGAGACCGCGCGGCGCCCACTGGTGCGCGCGACGTTTCGGTTGCTAGGCTCATGCTACGCGAACACGCAGCCCGCGTGGACCACAAAAAAGAACAGCCCATGTTGCCCATCGACAGCCTTTACCGCGGCCGCCAGATCAACCCCGACGGGATCGCGCTCGAGGACGACACGACCCAGCTCACCTACCGCGAGCTGGTCGCGCGGGTCGAGGCGCTCGCCGCCGCACTGCAGGAACGCCTGCCCGAACCCCAAGCCAAGGTCGGCGCGTGCGGCTTCAACAATCTCCAGCATGTGATCGCGATCCTCGCGACCCATCTCGCTGGGCACATCTGGGTCGCGGTGAACCCGCGCTCGGGCAAGGCCGAGAATACGGCCCTGATGGACCTGGTCGAGCCGGATTTGATGATCGCCGACGACGCGGCGCGCGATGCCTTCGACATCGGCGACACGCCGTTCATCGTCGCCGGACCGGACGGCCGATCCCATGCCGACGACACGGTCGACGGGCTGATCGAGGCCTATCGCGGCAAACGGCCCGTCCGCCACCTGCTCGACCCGAACACGGATTTGCAGGCGATCAAGTTCACCGGCGGCTCCACGGGCCTGCCCAAGGCCGTGATGCAGCCCTACCGGACGGGCACGACACTGATCGGCACCGTCCTGTCGGTGTTCGGCCTGAACGCAAACGACATCCAGGCGGCCGCGGCACCGGTCAGCCACGCGGCCTTCATCCTGATGCTGCCGATCTTCGCCACGGGCGGGCGCAACATCGTCCTGCCGACGCCCGACCCGGACCGCATCCTGCATGCCTTCGAGAAGCGCGACGTCAGCACGATCTTCATGCCGCCGACGATGATCTACAAGGTGATGGCCGACCCGGATATCGAACGACGGACATTCCCGAACCTGCGCCACCTGATCTACGGCGCGGCGCCGATGCCGCCGGAGAAGGTGCGCGAGGCCCAGGCGGTTTTCCCGCACGCGCTCGAAACCCTGTACGGCCAGACCGAGGCCTCCTCTGTCTGCACGACCATGACGGCGGCCGAGCTGGAGATGGACGCGAACAACGGCTCGGTGGGCCGCGCGACCCCCCTCATGCGCGTCGAGATCAAGGACCCGGACGGCAACATCCTGCCGCCGGGCGAAGCCGGCGAGGTCGTCGTGCGCGGCGGGCTCACCATGACCGGCTACTACAAGAACCCGGACGCGACGGCCGAGGCATTCAAGGACGGCTGGCTGCACACCGGCGACGGCGGGCTCATCGACGAGCGCGGCTATCTGTTCCTGAAGGACCGGCTGCGCGACGTGATCATCTCCGGCGGGTTCAATGTCTATCCGACGGATGTCGAGGGCGCGCTTGTGCGCCACCCCGATGTCTATGAGTGCGTCGTGTTCGGTGCCGAGGACGATCACTGGGGCGAGCGGGTCGAAGCCGCCGTCCAGCTCCGAGACGGCGCATCGGCCAGCGCCGACGAGCTGATCGCCCACGCCAAGGCCGAGCTCGGCTCGGTCAAGGCCCCCAAGACCGTGCACCTGATCGAGGACCTGCCGCGCAGCGCCGTCGGCAAGGTTCTGCGCCGCGAAGTCAAGGAACGGTTCGCATCAGCATCAGACTGATAGATCCGTCATGCCCGGGCTTGACCCGGGCATCTCTTCACAGCGGCGCCCGAGATGCGCGGATCAAGTCCGCGCATGACGATGGGAGCTTGGCGTCGAACTCTGAAGCATCGTAAATAGACAGCCATGCAAATCACCGACATCCGCGAAACCGCGATCCCGCTCAACTCGAACCTGCGCAACGCGGTGTTCGACTTCAGCCAGATGACCACCTCCATCGTCGCGGTCATCACCGACGTGGTCCGCGACGGCAAGCCCGTCGTCGGCTACGCCTTCAACTCCACGGGGCGGTATGCCTGCGGTGCCCAGATGCGGTCGCGGTTCATCCCGCGGATCATGGACTCCGACCCCGACAGCCTGATCGACGAGGAACGGGGCAATCTCGACCCGGAGGCGATCCTCGCCGCCATGATGCAGGGCGAGAAGCCCGGCGGGCATTCCGACCGCTCGGTGGGCATCGGCACCATCGAGGTCGCCGTGTGGGACGCGATCGCCAAGATCGAGGAGAAGCCCGCCTACCAATCGATCGCGGATCGCTACAATCCCGGCGGCGAAAAGCCCGACATGTTCGTCTATGTGGGCGGCGGCTGGTACGCGCCCGGCAAGGGCATCCCCGAACTGCTCGACGAGATGCGCGGCTATCTCGACATGGGTTACACCCAGCTCAAGATGAAAGTGGGCGGCGCCACCATCGCCGAGGACATCGAGCGGCTCGAGGCGGTGCTCAAGCTGGTCGGCGACGATGGCTGGAACCTCGCCGTCGATGCCAATTGCGGCCTCACACCCGACGAAGCACGCGCCTATGCGAAGGCGCTCGCGCCCTACAAGCTGCGCTGGTACGAGGAGCCGACCGACCCGCTCGACTACGCGCTGATGGCC
>Ga0181573_10003412_pt1 | contig 14049 bp, 7 predicted proteins | sample 101ome_25_FD_148643 | JGI IMG/M metagenome (GOLD analysis project Ga0181573, IMG submission 148643) | Coastal salt marsh microbial communities from the Groves Creek Marsh, Skidaway Island, Georgia - 101409BT metaG (spades assembly) | ecosystem: Environmental > Aquatic > Marine > Intertidal zone...
GCGCGGAAGATGCTCGCCATGTCGCCGGTCAAGTTGCTCATGGCGCCCTCGTAGATCTTGAACCACTCGTCAAAGTCGGGGGTACCTGAGGAGAGGAAAGAAGAGCGATCGGTGAGGGGAATATTCGATGCGGTCGCGACGGTCTGTGTGGGGAACGTAACACTTACCGTGCGAGAGGAAGGCGCAGGTGACGCCCGGGGCAGCGGGGTTGGAGCCGGAGATGATCTTCTTGGCGTTCGCGGGGGGCATCCAGAACTCGGGCATGCACAGGTTGGCCGCGAGGGCGGTTCCGGAGAGCAGCACCGCTCGCCTTGAGTCGGAGAAATCATCATGATCGTTGTTGGCTCGGATCTGCTGAAGGGCTCGGACGGGGCGAGCCGCGGTGGACCGCTTGGAGCGGAGGGGCGCCTGGGTGCGGCGCGCGGAGAGCGCGGGAGCGGTCTGGGTGATGACGACCATGATATATCGGGTCCTTCAGTGGGCGCACGCGTCGGGTGGTGTGACGCGGCGATGCATAACGAGATGGATTCCAAATGTCGCGCTGGCACTTCCCGGCAAAAATTCAGTCATCACGGAGCTCCCGTCGGCAAAATTGCCCCATTGCGGCGGTCAAAACTCGAAATAGCACCCGGCGTCCGCCTCGCCTTCTACGCAGTGCTAACCCCAATCTTACACGTAAGATCATGCGTTCCAGTCTCGCAAATCGAATCGGGAAATTCACTTTTTGCGATCCAAAATATCTTTGTCGATACCAAGTGCGCGAGTGCGTGTGTTTTTAGACCCCGATTGCTGGGTCAGTCAAATTTCCACCGTAGATTTTTCTTCTCCTCTCAAACGCCCCGGCCAGCGCGAGGCCGTCGAGGCCACTCAATCGTGCGCCTTCCGCTGCTTGTCGTTGTACGTCGTAAGATGTCGGCCGCCATGACCGCCATGGCCGCGGCGCCCATCCGAGCCGCCTCCAGCCGCCGGGCCCGTCGCTCCAAGGCAGCCTCCAAGGTGCGCACCCTCGCGCCGCGGATTCCTCCCATTCTTTTTCACCCCCGCGTGCGTGCTCTCTCCGCTCTCGGCAACGAACCGCTTGGCGGCGCCGCTTGGCACGCGGCGCTTCGGGCGACGTGACGACCACGCGGGCGCGGAGTGACCGCGGTGACACGCGCGGGACTCCCGTCTCATGCTCGCCGCGTCGCGGTCCGTCCGATCCCTCGCGCGCCGCGGCTCGAGCGACGGCGCGAGACCCTACCGCGCGACGATCCTCGACCGTCGTCCACCCGAGCCGAGCGAGATTCGATTCTCGGCCGTTCCCGCGCGAACCCGGACCCGCGCTGACCTCGCCGCCCCTCCCCGAACGCAGGCTTCCAAGCGGAACATCGCCCGCCCCGCCGTGTCCGATCCCTCCATGGTCTCGGTGAGCGCCCCGAAGGTCCCGCGTCGCCCCACCACGCGCGCCGGTTCGGGGCGGATTGAAAGATTTTCCGCACACACCCGGCCGCGACGCGCAAACCCCGAAAACCAGGGTCTATCTAGGGGAAAAACAGCCCGCCCCCGCCCCCGCCTCCGCCGCCTCCCGCGCCCCTCGCCGACCGATCACTGACCCGTCCCCCGTCCCTCCGCTACCGTCTCGAAACAGCCCGGCGTGGATCCCTCCGTGTTCACCGAGACGGAGCTGACCGCCTCGCAGATGCAGGACCTCGCGTCGCAGAGACCCGTCGCCAACTTTCAGTCGCGCTTCGGCGACGACGAACCGAGAAAGGGGGCGGACATCCTCGTCGAGGCCCTGGAGCGCGAGGGCGTCGACTGCGTGTTCGCCTATCCCGGCGGAGCGTCCATGGAGATCCACCAGTCCCTGACCAAGTCCAAGACGGGCGTGCGGAACGTGCTGTGCAGGCACGAGCAGGGCGAGGTTTTCGCCGCGGAGGGGTACGCCAAGTGCACGGGCAAGGTTGGCGTGTGCATCGCGACGTCGGGACCGGGCGCGACGAACCTCGTCACCGGCCTCGCCGATGCCCTCCTCGACTCCGTGCCGATGGTGGCCATCACTGGACAGGTTCCCCGGCGCATGATCGGCACCGACGCCTTCCAGGAGACGCCCACCGTCGAGATCACCCGCCAGATCACCAAGCACAACTACCTCGTCATGGACGTGAACGACATTCCCCGCATCGTCCGCGAGGCTTTCTTCCTCGCGTCCAGCGGTCGCCCCGGCCCCGTGCTCATCGACATCCCCAAGGACGTCCAGCAGCAGATGGCCATCCCGTACTGGGGACCCAAGGTGTCCCTCAACGGCTACCTCAGCCGCCTCCCCTCTCCCCCGTCGCATCCCCAGATGGAGCGCGTGCTGGACATGATCAAAGACGCCAAGCGACCGGTGGTGTACGCGGGCGGCGGCTGCCTCGACGCCGCGCCCGAGCTCAAGGAGTTCATCGAGTCCACCGGTATCCCCATCACCAACACCCTCATGGGTTTGGGGTGCTACCCCGCCTCCGACGAGCTCTGCCTCGACATGCTCGGAATGCACGGAGCCGTGTACGCCAACTACGCCGTCGACTCGGCCGATCTGCTCCTCGCGTTTGGAGTTCGCTTCGACGATCGCGTCACAGGGAAGCTCGAGGCGTTCGCCGCGCGCGCGTCCATCGTGCACATCGACATCGACCCGGCGGAGATTGGTAAGAACAAGGAGGCGCACTGCCCGGTGTTCTCCAACATCAAGCCCGCGCTTCGGACTCTCAACTCGATAATCCGAGCGGACAAGCCCGAGCTGGACTTTTCCGAGTGGAGGACGGACATCGCGAAGCAGAGGGCCAAGTTCCCGTTCGCGTACACCGAGACGGACGACTACATCGTCCCGCAGCACGCCGTGGAGCTCCTGTGTAAGATGACCGAAGGCAAGGCTATCATTTCCACCGGCGTCGGGCAGCATCAGATGTGGGCGGCGCAGCATTACAAGTTTGACGAGCCGAGAAACTGGCTCACGTCGGGTGGCTTGGGCTCGATGGGCTTCGGCCTCCCCGCCGCGATTGGCGCCGCCGCCGCGAGGCCCGACGCCGTCGTCGTCGACATCGACGGCGACGGATCCTTCGTCATGAACATCCAGGAGCTCGCCACGCTCCACGCGGAGAACCTGCCGGTGAAGATGTTCGTCCTGAACAACCAGCACCTGGGCATGGTGGTGCAGTGGGAGGATCGCTTCTACGGCGCCAACCGCGGTCACACATACCTCGGCTCCCCGGACAAGGATTACGCGGTGACCCAGGACGAGGCGGACATCTTCCCCGACTTTGTCAAGATCTGCGAGGGTTTCAGGGTACCCGCGGAGCGCGTGGTGCGCAAGGCGGACCTCCCCGCCGCCATCCAGCGCATGCTCGACCACGACGGCCCGTACCTCCTCGACGTGATGTTCCCCCACCAGGAGCACGTGCTGCCCATGGTGCCCGGCGGCGGCACGTTCAAGGATACCATCACCACCGGCGACGGACGCACGCCCGAGACCAAGGACATGAAGACGCTGTGATGCGACCTCATCAAGGGAGGTCACATCGAGGGTCGAGACGAGGCGGGGCGTCCCGGCGTTATATCATATTATTAACAGCTGGCGGCGGGACGTCGGAGAGGAGGTGGAGGGTGTCGAGGAGGGCCCGGCGCCAGGAGGGGGCGGCGGCGCGGGGCGGCGATTTGTGTATTAGCCTTTACGATGATACGAATACCATATTAACGTCTTCATTCACCGGACGAGCGCGTCATCTCCGCGCCCCCGTGTTGTTGTGTTGTTTCGCCTTTATTGTCCTTTATTTGGGGGGTATCATATCATAGAGGGGCGACCGGTCAAACTTTCACGACCTCACTTCGAGCGATGCGCCGGTTCGGCACGGAGTCCACGCGCCGGTCTTCGTCGCGCGAAGCGACGGCTCCTCGCGTGGATGAGGCCGCCATGCAGGCCAAGCTCAAGGAGCTCCGGGGCTTGATGGCGAGCGAGCACGCCGCGCGGGAGACGATACGCGACATCGCCGAGCTGAACGGGGGGTCCATCTGGCGGAGCTCGCGACGTCCGGAGGAGAGGGCGCGCGATCCGGTCCGCGCGAGCGCGGGTTCCATCCCGGGCAGGGGCGCTCATGCGCACAGGATCGGCCCGAGGCTTCGAGATCTCAGCGCGGAGGACATGAGCCTCGTGGAGCGCGCGAGGGCGCGGGCGTCCGCGGAGGTGGCGCGGGTGGGACCCGTCGCGTCCAGGCGACCTGACATCCCGGAGAGGAGGCCCGGGGCGGCGTCGCGCGGCGCCGGGCGCGTGCGCACCTCGGTGGACGTCATCGACCACCTCCGCCCCGACCTCATCGCGCGCGCGATGGGCGTGAACTCGCACCCGACGCACGCGCACCGGTCGAGTCGTCCGGGGAACTCGACCCCGACCGCTCGGCCGCGGTCGCCCCGGGTGGAGCACGTCGTGCTGCACTCGGCGGATCTGGATCTGCGCGGACGGCTGGGCGAAGGGCGCCTCGTGCCCAGGCCGCCGCCGGGTTTAGGACCGTCCTCGCGCGCGATGGCGAGGCCCGCGAGCGGAGGCGGCGGCGGCGGCGCGAGGGCCGGGCGGTTCGGAGGCGTCGGGATGACCCTGGACGGCGCCGCGACGACGACGGACGACGACGACCTGTCCGCGGTTGAACCCGTCGGGGGGGGCGGGAGGCCCCCGACCGGGGAACGGCGCCGCGCGCCAACCGACCCGGGCGCGTCGTCGTCGTGGCGGTCGTCCACTCGCGACGGCGCGGACGTCCTCACGGCGCGCGGCGACGACGGCGGGGACGGGGTGGGGGACGGGGTGGGGGACCGGGACGGGGTGTGGGTTGCTGTCACCGCCGGGGGCGTCGAGATCGTCGACGAGTCCGGCGGGGCGCTGTTGCGCGGCGAGTTCGACGAGGAGGCCAACGCGCGGGCGTTCGCGGAGGCGCTGAGGGAGTGGAGAGGCGGCGGCGGGGGGGATAAGGAGGGCGGGGGCGGCGAGGAGGGCGGGGGGGATAAGGAGCTCGTGGTGAGGGAGAGCACGAGGCCGACGACGGCGGCGGCGGAGATTGACGTCCAGACGGATGGCGCGGGGGGGGGACTGTACACTGGGGCGAGACGTTCGTCGTCACCCTGGGGCGTCGCCGCGCGACCGCTCGCCGCCAAGCCCGGAGCGAGCTACTTCGAGAGGTTGTTCGCGAAGAACGTGGAGCGAATGGCGGGAAAGAAGGTCATGGAGTCGATGCGGGCCGAGTAAAAAGTTTGCGCGAACGTCAGCGGCGGACCGCGCGAAAGGAGTGAAAAGGAATGATGAGACGTAAAAAATGGTGGGCGGGTGCCCGGGGTCCGGGCACTGTGCCGCCCGCGAGCTGCTAAAACTAAAGAACGGACGACGAACGTGCCGTCTTCGAGGCCTTCAAGCCACCGCCCTTGTCGCCGATGGCGGACCCGTTCATCGCGGACATGATGGCGTTCCAGCCAAAGCCCAGCAGGTTCATGAACGGGATCGTCAGGTGGCGCGGCACGATCCAGAAGTTGATCGCCTGCGCGGGTATCCAGTACGCCCACATCGCGCTCATCGTGACAAACTCCGCCGCGTCGTACTCGCTCATCGTCATCTTCGTCGCAATCTTGCCCGGGACGTCGACGATCCCGCACTCGCCGGAGCTCCACTGCTTTAAGCCGAAGAACGTGGGGAGGTAGATGACGGGGCACACCACGAACTGATCCAGCGCCACCATCGTCGCCACGCTCGCGCTCGTCCCGAACCGCGCCGACAGGAGATCCCCCGCGGGTTTCATCAGCCGGTTGTACAACCCGTACTGAAAAGCGCCGACGTACGTCAAGCCGAGCGCAAAGAAACAAAACACCCTTCGCCGGTCCACCTCGTCCAGACGTTTACCCTCCACCATCGTCTGCACCGCCACGTCGGAGACGACGCACTTGCCGACGCTGGTCACCAGCGCGGTGGGAAACGGGTGTCGGACGAACGTCGCGACGTACGCGGACCACGTCGCCGCCTTGGCTCGGTTGGTGAAACACGATCGAAACGCGTGATGCGTCACCACGTCGATCCAGCTGGCGCCCGCGTGCCTCAGCGCGTCGGCGCTGGACACGCGTTCGATCGGGGACATGAGCTCGTAGTGGTGCCTGACGAACCCGCTCGAGATTTTTCGTTGCGCCACTGTCGTCGAACCGGCACCCGCGTTAATACCGGCGGTCTTTCCGCCGTGACCCGCCTGTGTTAGACCCGCCTGCGCCCCTCCCGAGGGACGCCGAAAGACCCCGTAGAGGAGCCTGGACGCCGGGTGCGAGACGACGTCGCGCCACGACCCGCCCGCGTGTCTCAGCGCGAGCGTGGGGCCGACGACTTCCCTCGCCGCGTGCATCGCCGCGCGAACGAGGGCGCCGGCCGGGGCGCCGGCGGTCCGGCTCCACGCGTGCCTCGCGGCGTCTCCGAGTTCGCCGCGGACCGCGGCGTTGGTGGCGATGTCCACCCATCGGACGCCCGCGTGCCTCATCGCCCTGACCATGTCGAGCGCCGCGCGCGCGGCGTCGTCCGCGGGCTCCGCCGCGCGTCGCCGTGCCCCCCGCCGCGCCGCCGCGGCCGCCTCCAACTCCCACCGGGTCCTGAGTTGCACCAGGCTCTCGCAGGTTTGCGTGCTGCGGGCGCGGCACTGCTCCCTCGCGACGCGGCCCGCCTCCTTCTCGGGTTCCCGCGCGGGTGCCGATCGAACCCCCGCGCCGACGTTCCTTCCCGCCGTTCGAGCCGCCTTGACCGCGAACCGCTTCGCGAAGCGCCACATCACGCGCGTCCCGCCCCTAGAGGTATCTGCGCGCGAATCCCCCCAACCGGCGGCTGCGAAATCCTTTCGTTGTTGGATCCCCCCCGCCCCGCCCCACCGCGGGCCCTTACTCGGGTCCTCGCCGCCGTTCGATCCTCCACCGGCGAAGGAGGAGACGAACCGGCGTCGTTCGCAACCGCGGCTGCGCGAAGGGCGATGGGCGAGCGAGACGCGACGCGACGGTTCAGTGCTAACACGCGCCCCACGCTTCGAGAAGGCAACCCCAAAAAAAAATCCCCACAGCCAGATGCCACCAGAGAAAAAGAACGAAAGGCTCACAGTTGGTCCACGTGTGTTCACAAGCAAACAGTCATGAAATTTGCCCAAAAACGCGAGACAACGGGCGCCGAGACCAACGTGCGTGACTTTCACCACCCCGTCTCGTCGCTGGGGTTCTGGAGACCCGTGGACTACTCATAGAACCAGAACAGCCTCGGGGGTTTCGCGCCGCGCGGCACTGCCGAGTCGCGCGAACCGCGAAACGTCGTGGGCTCTCGCGCACTTCGCGAATAGCACCGTCGGACGAAAGAAAACCGACCGCGGCTCCCTTCTCGGCTCCCGCGACGGTGGCCCGCGGTGCGTCCTCCGTTCTTCGCTCCCGCTCGAATTTTTGTTGTTTTCCGTGGATTTGACAAGTAACGAGCGAGGGCAGCCGCGGGTGGGACGCGTTCGGGAATGTCCCGGGGCGATCGTCGCGCGATCGCGCAGGGATCTGCCTCGATCGATCGCATCCAACCCTGAACGCGCGTTTCCGCGTCCACGAACGCCCTCGAAAACTCCCGGCGCGGCGCGCGGGAGGCCCCGATCTGCGCGAACGTTTTGGTTTTGGCGCGAAGACAATCGACGCGACGTCCCCGCGCGACCGACGCCCGCGCTCGACGCTGACCGCCCGATACACTCTCGGATCTCTCTCCACATCAGACAGTCTCCCGAGAAGATGAACGGCGCGCCGGAGGCGCCGGGCGCGACCCCGCCCGCGGAGCCCATCGTCGCGGAAGCCGCGACGAACGGCGACGACGACGCGGTGCCGGACGCCGGGGCGGCGCCGGCGACCGTCGACGCCCACGCCGCGCGCGGGGGGGAGCCCGTTTCGATCGCATCGATCGGTGCGCACGTCGAGGTTCGCGCGGATCCGATCCCCGTCGCTCCCGAGCCCGTCCCCGCCGCGCGCGACCCGATCCTCGAGCCCGCGCAGGCGCCACCGCCCCAGCAGCCCCAGCAGCCCCAGCAGGCGCCACCGCCCCACGAGGCGAGCCGGGCGGGTGCGTCTCACCCCCAGAGGGCCCCGTCCCAGCTCCACGCCGCGGCGCCCGGGAAGGAGGTACCCATCGCACCGATGCCCCAGATTGCGTATCAGCAGATACAGCAGCAGCAGCAGATACAGCAGCAGATGCTCGGACACGCGCAGTCGCAGGAGCAGATGGGCCTGGCGCAGTTCCAGCACCTGCAAAACCTGCAGCAGCTGCAGGCGCTCCACAAGATTCAGCAGCAGCAGGCGATCCAAAAGATCCAGGCGATGGAGCAGCAGCAGAGGATGCTGTCGAACATCGGCGCCACCGGTGTCCAGCTCGCGGCGCACGGGCTCACCCCGCAGCAGATCCAGGCTCTCGCCGGCATCAGCGCGGGCGCGCAGCAGCAGCTGGCGCAGCAGCTCGCACACGATAACGCGCACGAGCAGCTGCTGATGGGGCAGGCGCTGCGAGAGCGAAAGTTGGCGGAAGAGGCGGAGGAGCGCGCCGCGCTGGACGCAGACTACGCGCGCATAGCCGCCGCGGCGCGCGCGGCGCACGAGCAGCAACAGCAGCAGCAGCAGCAACAGCAACAGCAGGCTCAACAACAGCTGCAGCGCGCGAGCGAGGCAGAGGAGGACCGGCACACAGCGAAAAAACCGAGGGTCGACCCCGACGCGGAGCACGTCGAAGGGACGGATGAACCCCCGCGTCGGGACGAGGAGGGGGACGGGGACGAGGAGGGGGACGAGGAGGTTGCGTTCAGCATCCAGGACACGCAGGCTCGGGCGCCCACGCAGCAGCCAGGCGTGAACGTACCCGCCAAGCTCCACCTGCACTACCAGGCGGCGCAGCAGGCGATACGAGAGGGTGGCGCGCCTCCCGCGCCTTACGTCCGCGGCGGTAGCGGCGGCATGAGGCCCACCGCGGCGCTGAAGCGAACCATGGACGCGTCGGCGAGGGTGCTCGGGGCGACCGTCCTGGACGAGCCCGACCCGATGGATGGCGAGGGCTGGTTCGCCATGGACGCCCAGGCGCGGTTCAAGGCGCTCATGCCCCGGTACGCGCGGCTCACCTCCGAGCTGAGGGACGCGAGGGATGCGCTGGAGAGCGAGGTTGAGGTGCGAAAGGGTCTGGAGGAGGCGCTCCGCGAGGCTCGACGGGAGGCTAGGGCGGCGAAGGCTTCCGAGGACCGGATCGTGTCGTCCCTGCGCAGCATCTCCGCGTCCAACGCGGGTCTGACGCCGGAGATGAAGCATAACCTGCGCATGACCCACTCGACGCCGCCGATGTCCGAGAACGAGCTGCGGGAGGTGGTCGGGATCGCGGCGACGGGGCCGGTTCAGGGAGGCGGTCGCGGCGGTCGCGGTCGCGGTCGCGGCGGTCGGGGGTTCGGGGGTCGGGGGGTCGAGGGTCGGGGTGGACGCGGGCGTCCCGACGCCGAAGACGCCGTCGACGCTCCGCGGGAGAGGAAGAAGCCGGGCCCGAAGCCTAAACCGCGACCGGCTCCCGAGGACGAGGACGATTCGGGACGGTCGGGCGAGGACGAGGACTCGGACGACGACGAGAGCTCAGACTACGCCAACGGTTTCAGCCGGACGCACGGCCGCGATACCCGCGGGCTGGAGAGCCAGGCGCTGCGGGTGGTCATGGGCCGCGGCGTCACCAGGGGCGAGCGAGTGGTGACGGATCTGGGCTCGGCGTACTTCACGCACGAGGACGAGACCCCGTTCGACATCGGCCAGAAGCTTCGCATCCACGGCAACACGCTCGTGTCGCTCAACAGCTGGTACCTCCCCGGCTTGAAGCTCCGCTCGAAGCTAAAGGCGGGGACGCGCCTGTGGCTCGAAGCGCGGTTCGACGACGAGGAGGAGATCCTCAACGCCGACCTCAAGGGCCGGCTCGAGAAGGTGGTGAACGCGCTGCAGAGGCACAGGTTCTACTTCATCTTCGCGCAACCCGTGGACCCGGTGACTCTGAACATCCCCGACTACTTTGACGTGGTGAAGACCCCGATGGACCTCGGTACCGTGGCGGCGAAGGTGAGGGACGGCCTGTACAAGGGTGACGTGTTCGACTTCGAGGACGACGCTCGACTCGTCTTCTCCAACTGCAGGGCGTACAACCCGCCCGGGTCGGACGCGGCGACGATGGGCGACGCCGTGGAGAAGGAATTTGACAAGAAGTGGATCGAGCTCGGGTTTGTGTTCAAGGACGAGACGAGGGAGATTCCCAAGCCGCCGGGCGCGGGCGGGGACGCCGCGACGCCCGCAAAGTGAGGAAAACGAGGAGGAGGAGGCGCGAGTGAGGAGTAGCTCGGTGGGGGAATAGGGTGAAAGGTTTGAATGACACGACGCCAGCAGGATTTATCACGGCGACTTGACTTGTCAAAAACACCGGAGAGGACGACGACAAAGAGGAGTTCGCGGCGGAGTTTTCTTAGTCAGAACGAATTGGCGTGATATCTTTAAAACGCGCGCAGACAGGGGTGGAAACGATGAATCGACGAGAGAGACTCGCGGCGTCACTCAAAACGCGGCCTGGCCGGCGGCGACGGCGGCTTCAAATGCCTTGGCGCACGCGTTTTCATCGACGGCTCCGGCGCACTGCGCCTCCATCGCCTTGAGCGCGCCTTCACCCTTCATCTCGAGCACCTCGTCGGAGAGGATCAGGTTCAAGCCGGTGTTGAGCTCCTGCACGACCATGGCGGTGATGGCGACCATCGCCAGGCGGCCGTTGTTCAGCTCGCGGAGGCGGTGGATGTCCAGCCACTCTTCGTCTTTGCCTGCGCTCAACCCGAGGGGGTCGAATCCGCCGTAGTCGCCGGGGGTGTGATCGTCCTTCATGAGGAACAGGCGGGAGGCGTCGAAGGGGTTCTGCCAAGCGATCTGCACGCGGGTGGTTTCCACGAAGAAGATGAGCGCGCCGAGTCCAATCCAGAACGGGAGGGGCACCTGCTGGAAGTGGTTGATGGCGGGGCCGGTGACTTGGGCGTCGAAGAGGAAGGAGGAGCCCTCCACCTGCTCGCCGACGATGAAGCCCACGGAGGCGAGCATCGCGAGGCGGCCGTGCGTGATCTCGACGTCCGCGTACCTCTGCGCCTCCGCCTGGTCGATGTTCTTGAAGAAGCCGAAGAGGTCGATGCCATCCTCGAACGGGGCGCTCGCCTGGAGGAGTCCCGCATCAACCGCGGCGCCAATATCCGCGTACGTCTGGCCGGCGCGGGGGGTCGCGGCGGCGACGCCGCCGGCCTTCTTGCCGCCGAACGCGCGAGCGGAGACATCGCGCTTGGCAGTCGCGGGGCGGACGAGGGAGGGAACGGTGAGGGCGCAGATGGTGGTCATGATGAGGGAGGCTTGCGTGTGCGTAAAGTGCGATCACGATAAGAAAAACGCAAAAAAGAGCGTTTCCTTCGTCACGCGCTCGATGTGTCACGATCAGGCCAAGGGTCTATCATCGTCTAGTCTAGCGGTTTGGGTTTGTATGGGCTTTTAGTTCCGATGGAGCATCCGTTCAAATTCTCTACCATGTGCTTTAGTCTATGAATCATGATTTTCACTCGCCTCTGATGATCCGTTGCCTCGATTTCACTCCGTCTCCATCTGAACTCCGTCTGCACTCACGACGCTTCGGAACACGGAAATCAGTTAGGATTATTTGCAAAATTCAAAAAACGACCGACCTTCGTAATATTTCGTACCTTCGTAGTGCTACTAAGATTACCTTCGTCAGGGTAGACTATCTTCTAGCCTAGGTTTATTATGATTTAACTCTGGGTTTACTCTGTAGTCATGAAAACCCTGGGAATCTTCGCGGAGAATACGATCCAGGTTTTTCTGGTGCGGGCGAGGCGCGGGCGAATCTGGTCCGCGTGATGCGTATCAGCCGGAGAAAATCCCAGCCTATCCGCTACGTACGCTCCCACGTTTTTCCGAAGAGTCGCACGTTGAGCGAAAAGTACGGTTGCCGAACCCAAAAAAAATTGCTTTTTCTTGGGATATTTTTTGAGGTTGCCGATGTGTCCTCCCCGGCGACGGGGACCCCCAAGGTGTTTCCGACAAGGCGCGCGAATCCTCAGACCAGAGGCGCGCGGTGCATACAAGGCACGGGCGCGCCCGGAACCCGGCTCGTCACGGAAGGTACACGCGGAGGATTTAACCCGCCGACGCGGTCGCCCGTGCGCGTTCGCGACGCCTGAACTCCGGCACCGGCGCGCGACACGGCCCGTGACCGACCAAGCTCTGGCGTGTTTAAGATTAGGACTTTCACCATGGCTGGCGGGCGCACCACCAGGGGATCTCCGGAGGGCGTCGAGGTGGGATCGTCCCGCCACGGCGCCCGGTCCTTCACCTCCTACGCCCCGACGGACGCGGGATGGTCGCTGGACGACTACGCCTACGACCCGGTCGCGGGCGAGGTGGTCAGCCGGGCGAAGATCGCCAAGAGGGGCCAAGAAAAAACGACGAACGCCGCGGGAGAGGCCGGCGCCGGGGCCGGCGCCTCGGGCGGTTCCGAGCCCGCGAATCGGCGCGAGGGTAGCAAGCGCACGCGTCGGCCGCCCAAGCGGGCCGAAGACTTCGAGCGCGACGCGCCCATCGCCGCCACGAAGGCGGGACACGTCGGGGCGACGGACACGTCGGCCGGCGGAGCGGGAGGATTGAGCCAGGTGAGCTCGGACGTCGCCAGCCACGACCAGCGAAGCGGCGGCGCGAGCCTAGCCTCCGCTCCCGGGTCGGATGGTGGAGGACCCAACTCCTCCGCGCTGGTGGCTCACGCCGTCGGCATCCGCCGGTGCCCCGTCGACGGCTGCGCCGCGAGCTGCTTCCCGTCGAGCAAGCGGCGGATCGAGCGGGTGCTGTGCCAGGCGCACGTCGGCGCGCCGTCGTGTCTGGTGAACGGCGTGCCGAGGCGATTCTGCCAGGTGTGCTACGCCCTGCACGGCGTGGACGCTTTCAAGGGCAAGAACAAGACGTGCACGGCGGTCCTCCAGCGCAAAAAGCTGCTGCGCGCGCAGGCCACGGAGAGCCGCGAACCGAGGGAGAGCGGCGCCAAGAGCGGCGGGAGCAGCGGCGGCTCCGGCGACGGTTCCGTGCACGGCGTCTCCAACGGTTCCCTCACCCAGGGAACCCAACAGGCGGCCGAGACGAACGCGGGTGGGCGGAAAGAACCGGTGAACGGAAAGAACCGCGTCGGCGCCCGGGGTGGCGCGGTCCGGTCGGGGGTCGCGGTCCGGTCGGGGGGCAAGCGCAAGGCGTCGTCCAACGGGTCGGGACGGAGAAGCGCGGCGGAGAAGAGCAGCGGGGAGAGCAGCGGGGGCAGCGGTGCGGGGGGTAGCGGCGTATCCGAATGCGTCGTCGTCCCGACCACCGTCGCCGCTCCTCCGTCGAAGAAGAAGTCGACACCCGCCGCTTCGCCGGGTACCGCTTTGGCCGACGCGAAGAAGCGGTTGTCGAAGGGTAAGTCGACGCGCAGCGACGATTCGGATCCGAGCGACGACCCGGACTCGCCCGCGTTCGACCCGTGGGGGATGAAGACGGCGTCGCCCGCGCCCGCCCACCCGTCGCTCGTCGGGAACCACGCCCACCACGTCACCGCGCCCGCCGCCGGGGAGAGCGGGGGCTTCTTCCAGAACCTGTGGCACGGCATGGGCGGGTCGGCGGGGTTCAGCGGGTGGCACGCGCAGCGCGAGCGCGAGGAGCTCGAGCGGTCGTTGCTTCGCGACATGGAGTACGGCGCGCTCTCGTCCCTCGTCGTCCCGTCCGCGGCGATCAAGGTTCCGAACCTCACCCCGGAGGTGTTCATCGCCCGACGGCACCAGCACCGCGTGGGGGAGCAGCACGTCGTCCACCACCACCACGTCGTCCACCACCACGGTTCGCACGGTTCGCATCACCCGATCGCCCCCCCGGGCGTCGTCGCGCAACACGGCGCGGGGGGCGACGAGGCGCACCTCCTCCCGCCCCCCGCCGCCCGTCGACCAACAACCC
>Ga0181573_10003413_pt1 | contig 14048 bp, 17 predicted proteins | sample 101ome_25_FD_148643 | JGI IMG/M metagenome (GOLD analysis project Ga0181573, IMG submission 148643) | Coastal salt marsh microbial communities from the Groves Creek Marsh, Skidaway Island, Georgia - 101409BT metaG (spades assembly) | ecosystem: Environmental > Aquatic > Marine > Intertidal zone...
GCGATCTTCTGAAGCGCTGCTTTCCCGATGTAGGGGTGAGGCTTGTCAATGTCTAGCAAATGCGCCATGCCTATAGTGAAAGGATTATCCGTAGGTGCGATATCGGAGTAGTACGACAACAAAGCCCCTTCCACGCTGCGAACCAAAGATGGACAGGCGGGCTTGATATCAAACTCGGCCCCCGCTGCCATGCACAGGTCCCACAGCTCGGTACCACGGCTGCCATCTCTTAAAAATATTTCGTAGCCAAACTCGCCACTCCAACCGGTTCGACTCAACACCACCGGGATGCCTGCTATTTCAAGCTCGTGAAAGTGGTAATAACCCATCTCTATCGCAATATCGCCGAACAGTTTTTGTGCGACCTTCCCTGCCAGGGGTCCCTGAAGCTGAAGCGGCGACACATCGGGTTCGTGCACGCGCACATCCATATCCACCTGCGTAGCCACCGCCTTGGCCCAGAGCAACACATCACCATCGCCGGGAGATAGCCAAAACTTATCGGGCGCCAAGCGCAGCAGTACAGCGTCATTTACGATGCCGGCGTCATCATCCAGAAAGATCACGTAGCGGCCGCGACCGACAGGGCAACTGGCAATGTCCCTCGGGGTAAGAAGTTGCGTAAAGGCTTCCGCATCGGGACCAGAGATTTCGATTTGTCGCTCCGCCGAGACATCCCAAAGCGTGACGCCCTGAACGAGGGCCCAATACTCCGCTTCGGTATCGCCGTAACTCGTCGGCATATACATGTGGTTGTAGACCGTAAAGGCGGTGGCTCCCGCTGCTCGAGTGGCATCGTAAAAGGGAGATTGACGGACTCTGGGCCCTATTGTGATCGCTGGGGGGGTATTGGTGTTCATGGCGCTAGTTACTCTTATTATTGCTGACATTGGACTTCAAACACCGCGAGAGCTAGACGCTATCGAGCGATCACGCGGCGTTGGCGAAAAATAAGGACAAACACGGAAAAAGGGAAGCAAAAATGGATCTTTTCGCGACTTTGCCTTGCGCAAAAACACGCGCTTCTTGGCTCACCGCAGGCTCCCGATGAAGAATGCAGATTGCCGCGTTACCGAGCCGATCGTACTTCCACGAGAAGCCCCTGGAGCCAGTAACCGCTTGGCGTTCGCTCTCCCGCGCAAATCACCCAATAGGGCTTGCCACTCCAAGAGGATTTCGTGGCAAGCCTGTCGATAAAGTCTTCCGCCGTATCGACGTAGCGTTCGCCCCGTTCATATTTAAGGGCCAGATGGCTCGCCGCGTCTGTCGAGCTGTGAACCGACCCGTTGCGCTCAAAGTCACAGCCGCTCTCGGCCACTTTCTCCAGCAACAGGCCGATCTCCCTATCCACCTCCGGTTCAACACCGAGTACTGACGACGCCGATAAAATCGTGGCGACTATCCCCACCCCATAGGTGCTCCAAAAACTCCATTTAGATGTCATAGAGCTTCACTCGTATCCAAAGTGGATTGTGATCTGAGGTATCAACCTGTATGACCCTCGAAGATATCACCTCAAGTCCTCGGACATAGACGTGGTCGATTGGCCGAGAAAATATTGCGGTTCGGTAATCTGGATCAAAAGAGATTCCGGCGAGACCAAACTGGCCGAGAAAACCCTCTAGCCACTGCGTCCTCTGCTCGCTCCAGGTATTGAAGTCACCGCCAACGATCAGTGGTCCGCGATGACTGGCTATGACGCGACCTATCGCCTCAAATTGAGCGGTGTATGCATCCAATCCAAGGGCAAAATTAATTGCATGAACATTAACGATGAGTAGCGTTGGAGACCCCACTCTCGTCAGCATGCTTAACTCTGTCTGCTCACTACCTGATCTGTCGTCGCGTGCTGGCTCGACAGGCTCTGCAGCTGCTAATTGAAATCGAGCCAGAGAAGTAGCCTTTGGCGTCCCCAGCCAAGGTTCCAGTGCAGTTAACGCGCAATCACTCGCTGCCGTCCAGCGACTTGCCGTCAAGACGCCTGTTTTGCGATCGCCTTGCTGATAACCCGGGGCAAAATATTGGATAAAGTTTCGTTTTGCCGGCAGTGACAGTTGCTCCTGCCCTGCCTCCAGCGCCGCCTCCTGAAAAAGAAGAATATCGGCCTCTGGCAGATGATGCGCAATATCAAAAATCCAGCCCGAATCTTGCCCCTTTTCAATATTCCACGTCAGCAGCGAAAACTCACGGTCAATTGGTTTGGCCCGGGGCAATAGCTTCGGGTCGAATAACTCATTGCAGCTATCAGGTAGGGGCTGCCGTCTATTCTCATCTACAGAGATCGAGTCGCCAGCTTTCCCATGTCCAACAGCTTCATTGTCCGAGTTAGCGCAAAGTACGACTCCGAGGAGTGTTAAAGCAACACAGAAACCGCGGGCAAACCGCACCATGATTACTCGCCCTCGACCAACCACATGACACGGATTACTCGATCCGAAAAACGAAAGATGAGACCGGCACTACCTAAACCCGCTTGTCGATAAACGGGCTTGCCATCAGCATCGACGTAATTGCCAGGGGCATCTCCTACAGGCGACAACGTATAGGCATCTGTGTCGTCCACCACAATAGATACATACCCTTGTCGTTGAGAAAATATACACGGCAACCGCTGAATTTCAGGGTCGGGTGCATTCATTTTTATCTCGCATTGCGCCGACGCGGAATCGGCAATCCCACTGGCAGGCAGCAACAGAGCGCCGAGTAAAACCCAACAGAGAGAGCTACCGGTCTTGGTGACAAAAAACCCCATCCGCACCGTCGTCTGCAGAGGTAAAGCCACAAGGTTGTAAGCTAGTTTCATCAGATCCAGACCAGTCAAGGGGTCTCCACTTTGAAACATAGGCCAGCATTGGCCTCAAGCCGGTCAATCAGGGCCTGACCCATAGCAGCTGCGGGAGTCCAGATACCGCCGCCGGCAAGATCCGGATTGTGCAAAAGACAAAGGGCCGACTCTGCCAGCATCTTCGACGTTGAGCCGTAGCCGGGATCACGATCCCCCGAAACACTGGTCATCAACAGATCCCCCGATTCGGTTTGCGCCACAAAAATCGCTTCGTAACTGCCGTTCTCACGCTCCTCTTTACTCGGCCCCTCACCAGGCTTTAACGGACTCTTTGCCAAAGAATCGTCCGCGGCAACGAATTCAGCAGCCGCCTTACCTTTGTCTCCATCACCAGTCAGCAGCATCTCGTCATAGCTAAAATCCTCCCCATAAGGATGTCCCATCAGAAAGTTAGATCGATGCACGTTTTTGGTATTGATCGGCGCCATGACAAAAGGGGCGGACCAGCTTTTTAATTCCTCTTCATAAACGGGCTTGTTACCATCAGGCTGCTCAGGGCCGTTAAAGCCCTCCGCCAGCGAAAAGGGATTCATAAGAATACCAATCAGGTTTCGGTTTTCTGCAGCCGCCGCCATGGTTGCCCGCAGGGACGCGATAGTTCCACCTGAAAACGCACCGTTCATCGATTTCACTCTTCCTTTGACTCGACTAACGGTCTTCCCCGTCACCGCTTTGGCATGTTCCTGCAAGTGGAAAATACCGAGATCAAAGGGAATCGAATCGAAACCGCAAGAGTGCACGATCCGCGCTCCCGAGGCTTTGGCGGCGGCACTATAAGTCGCGATGGTCTCGTGCATCCAGCCGGGCTCGCCTGAAAGATCCACGTAATCAGTGCCGGCTTCGGCACACTGCTTTACCAGTTCGTTACCGTAGAGTTGATAGGGGCCAACCGTGGTGATGACGACTCGAGTCGACGCTACCATCGCGGCGACCGATCCGGGGTCATCGCTATCGACGGCGACTATCGGCACATCGTCACTGATCCCCATTTCACTGCGCACCGCCGCCAGTTTCTCGAGTGACCGGCCGGCCATTGCCCATGTCAAGTCAGAAGCTCCGTAGCGCTCATCAAGGTACTCAGCCACCAATCGACCTGTGTATCCGGATGCACCAAAAACCACGATGTCGTATTGTCTGTCGCTACTCATAAAAATCCTCGGCCGATAAATCAGGAAACGAAAAGAAGCGAGAGTCTACCTGAGGTATCAGAGGGGTGCTAACGTCACCGCAGGGTGCGTTAGAACCTAACCACATCAGAACACCAACGCCTTGCCCATTGATCAGAGACCGGACACACATGACACAGCGTCACGCCCCAGCCACAGAACGCAACAAAGCGCCAATTTTGGAGGTACTGCAACACCATCTACCAAAGGATGGTGCAATTCTGGAAATATCGAGCGGAACAGGCCAACACGCGAGTTTTTTCGCCCCCTTTTTTGCGCCCAGACAGTGGTTACCTAGCGACATCGACGAAGACAATCTGGCTTCCATCGAGGCGTGGCGAAACGCCTCGACTGCGAATAATCTGCTTGCCCCGGTGCGCGTAGACGCAAGCGCGCCAGACTGGTGGCAGCAGCCCTGGTCGGTCAATCAAGCGATTAACGCCGTCGTGAACATCAACATGATTCACATCGCTCCATGGGTCTGCTGCGAGGGCCTCTTGCGAGGGTCTGAACAGCTACTCACCACTGGCGGCGTGCTGTATCTCTATGGTCCCTACAAGCAAGGTGGTCAGCACACCGCCCCATCTAACGAGGCATTCGATACTCATCTGAAAAATCAGAACCCCCTGTGGGGGGTTCGTGATTTGGAAAGGGTGATAGAACTGGCCGGGCAGCACGGACTGGAGCATCGCGCCACGATTGACATGCCCGCGAACAATCTGTCCGTAGTCTTTACTCGTCGTTGAGCGCCACGCTAGCCAGATGACTGCCGTCACCGCGCTGCTGCAGCGCAATATGGACGCGTCGCTCCAGGGCATAGGCATCGTGATCGCCCTCATCCGCCAGCGACGCACTCTCCCCCAGAGCCGCAACCCGCAGCCTCGAGGTCTTAATCCCTTGAGTGGACAGCTGGTCTGCCACGGTTTGCGCACGGGCCTTTGAAAGTGCCATGTTGGCCTGACTGCCTCCTCGCGGATCCGCGTAACCGGTGATCTCCACGTCGACATCAGGATTCTTTGCGAGGAATGTCGCGAGCATATTCAGCCGATCGATACCTCCCGATGTCAGTGCGCTGTCACCGGTCTTGAACAGCATCTCCAACTGGAGTTGATCGAGCGCCATACGGGCAAAGCGCTGCTGTGACTCACGGGCCCCGGCCAACTCCAGCTCCAACGACTCCAGCTCAAGATTAGCTGCAGCAAGCGCCGTTTCGACTTCCTGGAGTTCTGCTGCGGCCACAACATAGTCATCCGCATCCTTCACTTTGGATGCCAGCCAACTGCCGCCGAAAATACCTGCCACCAGGCCGACGGGGCCCGCCGCTGCGGTCGCAACTGCGACGGCCCCTATCGCGGTCAGTTCCTGTTTCGTTTGGGTCTCCATGGCGTGAGCCGAGGGCAGCGCCGTCAACCCCAACGCGCCGATAAGCAGGCCAGCTGTCAGTTTGTGTCTACGTGATGATGCGGTGTTCATGATGGTCTCCTGTGATAAATAACACCTCATGGTGTCGATTGCGCTATTTCACAGGACAAAAATGCCTCGGAACCGCAGGATTTGTGCACCCTTGAGGAGCAATTGTGCCGAATTCTGTCAGCTTAACGAGTGCTGTTAGCTTAAGAAGTGCCTCAGCAGCCAGAAGATACCCATGGCTGCCAGTAACCCCGCCAATACATTCCGGGTACGAGCGACCACAACAGCAGCCAGAACAAGGCCCGCTAACTCTGGGATCCCCACCACGAGGGCACCCTCGGGTCCGGTCAGCATGGTCATCACCAAGGCCCCCATCACGGCAGGCGCCACATACTCAAGAAGACGAAGCGCGAGAGGCGGAAAAGACAGCTTGGCGAGAGAGACAATAAAAATGGCGCGCATGCCATAACCCAACAGACCGACACAGCAAATTATGAGTAATACGGTCATCGGCGAATCCTCTCGAGGATGAGGCCGATCAAGATGGCCAGAAAGGCCGCCACCAGCATGCCTGATCGATTAGGCAAATCCGCAAGGACAAGAGTGACCACCATCGCCACTACAGCGACAACCACTTTTTCCCAGCGGTCGATGGCGAGGGCCAGCAGTCCCAGGAACAACACGGGGGTCGCAAAGGCCAGCCCCCAGCTCTCGGGAATAATAGGACCAATAAACAACCCCAGTCCGGTGAAGCTCATCCAGAGGGTCCAGAAACTAATCCCCGAGGTCAGGTAATAACGACGAAAATAATTCGGATCACGATTCTCCAAGGTAACCGTCAACGCAAAAACCTGATCAATGAGCATGTAAGAACCAACCCATCGAAACCAGCGCGGCTGATCCTGAAAACGCGGCGCCAGCGTGATTGAGTAAAACAAATGGCGGGCGCCGACAATCAACGCCGCCGTGGCAGCTGCCGCGAGGGAAGCTCCCTCCCCGATAAGAGTGACTAGCGTAATCTGGGCAGCGCCGCTAAACATGATCGGTGAGGTGCTCCATCCAAGGAGCGCGGGCAGACCCGACTCATTCACTGCAATGCCGAACACCAGTGCGAAAGGGATGGCGGGAACAAAGAGGGTGAGAGTATCCAGCACCGCCTTTTTTATTGGGCTTTGTGTCATAAGTCAGGACGAATTTGTGGGGGAGCAGTTTACACCGTTAACAGGAAAGTGACGGGGCCGTCGTTCACCAGACTTACCTGCATGTCTGCACCAAACTGCCCCGTGGCGATGGGTGAGTGACAGCCACGAAGCTCCTGCACGAGGGTGTCGAAAAGCACCTCTGCTTCAGCCGGAGGCGCCGCGGAGGAAAAGCTAGCACGCTTGCCTTTTTTGGTATCCGCCGCCAAGGTGAACTGAGAAATCATTAGCAGACCGCCATCGACATCAGCCACCGATAGATTCATTTTACCTTCCGGGTCCGAGAAAATCCGATAGGACAACAGGCGCTCAGCCATACGCTTACCGTGAGCAGGTGTATCCCCCTTTTCGATACCCACGAAAACAAGAACACCCCTTCCGATTTCGCCGACCGCCTCCCCATTAACTGATACCGATGCGGAGCTAACCCGTTGAATGAGGGCCTTCATCGGCAACTCAGCTCGGCTTGTAGAAGAGAAAGCAGGGACGTGCACGCCTCCTCAGCGTAGGGCACTGGCTGACCGTGACCCCATACTGGTCCCGGCCAAGCTGGATCGGTTTGCCGCCGGCCGATCGCGTGAACATGCAGCTGTGACACAACATTACCCAAGGTCGCCATGTTTAGCTTATCAATGTCCCACAATCGCCCGATAACCTCTCCGGCAAAGATAGCTTCATCAAGCAGCTGATGGCGATCTTCAATATCAAGATCTGACCACTCGACTATCCCGGGACGCTGGGGAACTAACACCAACCAGGGATAGCGGCTATCGTTCATAAAAAGCACGCGACTCAGCGCTAGGCTGCCCACCTCTTTGGTTGCACGTGACAGCTGGTGATCAAGCTCAAACACCGGAGAAGCCATTAGAACAAGGTTGGCTGCTTGCTGTAATCGGCAATGACATAGAAACGATAATCACCCCCTGACAGGATCGCCTCCTCAAAAGGAACCACCCAGGTGACGGTTTGACCATCAGAGGAGAGCGCTCCGTTTGTCTCGACAATTCTCGGCGCGCGGAGGGACCAGGTGATCACGTGACCGGCAAAATTGCTGGCAATCATCTGCTTGATCGTGGTGCCGAGACCACTCTCTCCGGATCCATCAAGCTCGTCCTCGTCAAAGGAATAAACACTCGTGATTTCGACTTGATCATTTTCTAGCAAGTTAAGGGTCAGGACATCAGCATCGCCAGTCTCACGCACCAGTTCGGCTGACAGGCTCTGAAAATGCTCTATGGGGCCGTTGACTGTGTAACCACAGATCAAGGTGTCATCGACCATCTCCCGAGTCTGCTCCCGCTCGAGACCCGGCGGCACTGCGTCCAGAAAACCCTCTGTCTGACACAGCGCAGTGGTATCCATATCCTGCTCTTCAGCCAAAGCCAGAAACTCCGCATCAAAGGCCAGCAAGAAACGAAACTGGGCAGTGCCATCCGCATCGAGTTCGAGGGTCTGATTAATATCGAAACAACCACTCAAACCCAGACATAAACCAAAAGCGGCGACTACCATCTGTTTCTTGACACTCATAGACAGTTTCCTCATCTGTACGCCGACCGCTAAAAAGGTATTAGGGTATATCCCTGCTGCTGAAGCTCAACGTGGGTAGTCATAGCCGAGACAGCCATGACAATATCCTCGCGGAACTCACTGGGGGTCATTTGCCGAAACGCCGCTGTTTGGGAACAGAGGTAAACCGTCACCCCTGCCTCGTTCAGCTCATTAAGTAATGCAGTATTCGGATTCGGACTGTTAAACCGTGCCTGATAGGCTTTGTCGGTAAGCAAGTCGTTAGCCGCCATGCCGTGCACAATGACCGCAAATTCTATATTTTCTGCGGGAATGCCCTGCTGCGCATGCATGTTGAGAAAGCGAGCTACAGACGTAAGCTTGCGGCTTTGATCTCCCGGAAATTCAGCAGTCTCACCCACATCAATTGACACCTTGTAATGAGTCTCGGGATTGAGGTTGAACGAACCCGGTGGTGGCGCCAACACCGGGCCGAAGGAGGGCACGGTAGGTCCTGTTTGAGGCTGAGCAGCAACTGTGCTGACCAGCCCTACCAATAGTAGGCAATGTAACGAGACATTGCCGAGCCATTTTGTTGTCATGCTTTTTCTCGCTTTCATGAACAAGTTAATGTTGATATCGATCGCACCCAGGACAAGCCCACTCAATTACTTTGGACAGCCACCAGCCGCACCCGACTCAAAGGCGAGAGCCTGATTTACCCAGCCGCTGGTAAAAAAAGAGAAACGATGAAGATGGGTTAGCAATTCTTCATCCAGAGACACTAGCGCCTGCTCTCCCCCAAAAATTCCGATCAGTCGACCCACTTCAGCCTCATACCCGGAACCGGTCCACTCAAAGGACGCATCATCGACAAATCGTGGCGGTGCGTGCTGGGCTAACGTGTGATCGAGATGACGTCCAAGAGCTTCGGAGCCTCCCGTCAATGCAATAATATCGGTGCCGGAATGGAGACAGGCATCCTTATTGAAATGTAAGGCTGACAGCAGTGGCCCCCGCCAGTCCTTGGCCGCTTGAGCCTTTTGAGTTCGTTCCAATTGGTAGGATTCAAGAACGCCATGCCGGTTAGACACGAGCTGAATAGCATCAGCCGTTTTACCCTGTACCACCAGCCAAATTGAAGACATCAGACTCACGCCCGGCAAAGGATCGGCGTGATAAGGCTGGGTCAGGTCGCCGATATAGTGAAGCGCCCAGCCCATGAATCGCCATCCCCAATAATGATGCCCTGTTCTAAAGGCGAGGCCAGCGAGTGACTCATAAAGGCGAATCCTCCAAGCCGGCAGGGTTCGCAGTAGATCAGACTCAACCTGCTTGGTGAGCCAATCCAAATGATAAAAGCCCATGTGAAAAGGCGCTTGTGAGCTGTAATCCAGATTGGGATTCCCGAAGGGCTGAAGTCCAAATCCATAAACCTCACCAAACGGAGTCCCGTTGTCTGCATACAAACCCACGTCCATGCCGTGATCGGGCTCGTCATTTGCGGTGATGAGCACATGAGCTGGATTTGTGACATCCCCCGGCTTCAAGGGGTAGTAAACCAGATCGCGGGTCGAATTTTGCACGCCCAGAAAGCTCACCTGACGCCATCCCATCGTGGCCTCGTCACTCGCGGGGTCGTCAATAGTCCCCTGTCGAAAAAGGCCATATTCGAGGTCCGGGTTGACTCGAATCGCGGCGAGAAAATCTCCGAGACTGCTCTCCTCTTGAGCTGGCTTGAATCTGAGCTCAGCGGGCGTAATCGGGTAAGCCTCTATGTGCTCGATGGACCACTGCTCCACTTCTTCCAAGGTGTCCGCGATAGCGTCGCTCTCGGCTCCCACAAAGGCCTCAAGAGGCTCAACAACGAGCCGCTCTTCCATGAGCGTTGACGACTCTCTCACAACGGGCCATAGCAACATAGCGTGATTCGACCACGCCATGGCCTGACCCACGGTCATCATCAGCGCAATAAAAACCGCTGATCGCATCGAATCTCCTCTTGCTATTCTCTTTATTGAATCTGCAGCTTAAGCAGTCAATTCCCACCTCACGCTCAGCATAATGCAGGCGCAGGTTTCATAGTAATAGGTCATAATTGCCTTTATGTGCTTCACAGGGCCTCTGGCATGAAACTAATCCCGATATTATTGCTTTCTCTTGTGCTTATCGCGTGCGATTCTGCAGACATGACCACTGAGACAGCTATCACCGCCATTGAGCAGGGCGCGCTCATTATCGACGTACGTTCCGAGGAGGAGGTAGCATCGGGTATGCTCCCCAACGCCATCCATATTCCTCATGACGATATCCTCGCGGGCACAAAATCTCTGAACCTGTCGCCAGACCAGTCCATTGTGCTCTACTGCCGCAGTGGCAACCGCTCGGGTATTGCGCTGGAAACACTCAAGTCAGCCGGATTCACCCATGCGTTGAATGGAGGTGGATACGCGACACTGAGCGCGCGGCTACAGACGGAGTGAACGCCGTAGCCTTGGGGCTGATTCTGGCGAGGCCACGGTGGCAGTAATCCCCGCTCATCAACGAGCTCTACTCAATGGTCTTGGCGCGGTTTTGTTGTGGTCGACTGTCGCCACCGCTTTCAAAATTTCTCTCGCCGAGGTAAGTCCACTGGGGCTGGTCACGCTGGCTAGCATGGTGTCTTGGGTTTTTCTTCTTCTTGTACTTTTGGTCACCGGTGAGTGGCAAAAACTCAGAGAGCTGGAAGCCACACCACTGACGAGGGCGCTGTTGCTCGGCCTTCTGAACCCCGGCCTGTATTATCTGCTGCTGTTTGCCGCCTATGACCTCTTGCTCGCCCAAGAAGCAATGGCCTTGAACTACACGTGGGCGCTGGTGCTACCGGTGCTGGCGGTGCCCTTGTTGCGCCAACCCTTAAAGCGAAACGATGCACTGGCTGCTGCTATTAGCTACTTCGGTGTCGTCATCATCGCGACCCGTGGCGACCTGCAAAGTCTGAGCTTCTCAAATCCGCTCGGGGTAAGCCTGGCGCTGGGTAGCACCTTATTGTGGGCGCTCTACTGGATTGCCAACACAAAAAATGTTGTAGCACCTATTCCCAGTCTGTTTCTTAACTTCACCGCCGCCACGCCGCTGCTGCTTGCTGCAAGCCTCTGGCGCGGAGAACTGGTGGGGCTTACTGCAACAGGAGCGCTTGGAGCCAGCTACGTGGGAGTTTTTGAGATGGGTGTGAGCTTTATTTTGTGGCTCCGCGCCATGCGCCTGACTGATAATACCGCGAGGCTTTCCACACTGATCTTTCTCGCCCCGCCACTTTCACTGCTGCTGATATGGGCGTTTCTCGGGGAGCCCATCATGGCATCCACCCTCATTGGACTTATCTTCATTTTGGGCGGCCTGGGATGGCAACAGCTCAGTACAGCGAGGCTTGCCTGAGCTAAGCGGTTTCAACCGAAACCGCCTTCAGAAGCGCATACGCTCGGGCTCCAGTCTCGAGCCCAAGATCGTCGGCAGATGCTTTTGTGATACGCGCCCGTAAAGCCGTGTCCCCCACTCCGAGGAGCACATCAACATAGGGCGTGCCCGGTAGCTGAACAATCGCTCTCAGTTCTGTAGGCAGCACATTGCGAATTGAGGAATCCACTGGTTTGGTCAGTGCAAGAGCCACGTCCCTGGCATAAACCCTTACACGCATGAGGTCACCTCGCGATCCGATGACACCCGCCACGGTTAGCATTTCCCCCGCACAGACAAGCCTCGTTAACTGATAATGTGGATCATGGTCCCGTACGGTCGCCTGCAACACAGAACCAGCGTCGGCTTGTGCAGAGACCTCTTGTAAGTCAAGACGATTCATCACATCAGCGACAGGTCCCTGTGCCACCACCTGCCCCGAGCGCAATACCCAAAGCCTGTCCGCCAGATAGCTGAGTTCGGAGAGATTGTGGGAGACAACAATCGTCGGCAAACCCGTTGCCGCGATCATTTCACGCATCAGTGAGAGAATCTCGAAGCGATGCTCACCGTCGATGGCAGAAAAGGGCTCGTCCAGGAGCAAGAATTCTGGCGCATTGAGCAGGGTACGACCGAGAGCGACCCGCTGTCGCTCTCCCCCCGATAACGTATGGGGCATCCGATGCATCAGCGGCACCAAGCCCAGCATGCCAGAAATATCGAGATCCAGAGGCCTGCGCCCCCCTCTTCGCTGCTCGGCGAACCGCAGGTTCCCGGCGACCGATAGATGGGGAAACAAGCGGGCGTCCTGAAATACATGACCCACCCCTCGCTTGTGAGGAGGACAATAAACGCCCTGCTCCCCATCAAACCAAGTGGTTGTGCCAACAGCTATCCTGCCATCGTCAGGGCAGTCTAGCCCCGCCAGCAAGCGAAGTAACGTGGTCTTACCGGCGCCGCTGGGCCCCAGTATTCCGAGAGTGCCGGCCAGTGGTACGGTCTCATCAATAGACAACCGGAAATAATCTCGGGCCAACTTGACCGACATGGTGAGAGAGACCATCAGAGTCCACCCTCGCTTTTTGGTGCCCACACTCTGTTGCTCACATAAACAAAGAGCAAAACCAGAAACGAGAATCCCAGTAACGCAAGTGCCATCTGGTGAGCAGACCCATACTCAAGTGTTTCAACGGATTCATACAGGGCAATAGAGGCGACCCGGGTCTCACCAGGGATATTCCCTCCAATCATCAACACAATGCCGAATTCCCCCACGGTATGAGCGAAGGTGAGTACCGCTGCCGTTAAATAACCGCGACGACTCAATGGCAGCACGATACGCAAAAATCGATCGGGAAAAGATGCGCCCAACGTGGTTGCGGCCTCCAAAAGATTATTATTCACGCTACCAAAGGCCGTCTGTAACGGCTGCACCGCGAAGGGAAGGGAATAGATCAGTGAGGCGAGCACCAAGCCCTCAAAACTAAACAATAGAGACTCACCTGTCGTGGCATACCACCAGGCACCCACGCTCGACTCCGGCGCGAGAAGAACCAATAGATAGAAGCCAATGACGGTGGGGGGTAATACAAGGGGTAACGCCACAACAGTTTCTATCCACCCCACCCAAGAGCGATTGGATCTGGCCAACCACCACGCCAAGGGCGTGGCCAGAGCAAGCAGTATCACCGTAGTGATAGTCGCTAGCTGAGCGGTCAACGCAAGTGCACCCCAGTCCAAGGTCATCAACCTGAGCCCTCTACCGCACCGTAACCCCACTGGGCCAATTGGGCCTGGATCGATGGACTGATCAAAAACGCCAGAAATGCATCGGCATTGGCACGACGCGCTCCGGTTGCAGTGACCAGCGCGGCTTGCAAGATTGGTGGATGCATTTCTTCCGGTATCACCAAATATTGAGCATCCGGAACGCCAGCAGCGAGCAACTGCGTAAGTGCCACAAATCCTCCGTCAACACTGCCCGCGCTAATTTGGCTAAAGGTGGTGCCAATGTTTTGACTCAGCACAAGCTTGGACCCAACAGCAGGTGCACCAAGGTCATTCAGGACCGTCTGAGCAGCGAGCCCGTAGGGTGCGAGCATCGGGTTTGCGATAGCGATTACCTGCGCCTGCTGCAGGAATCTGAATAAGCTCACCTCGTCACTCGCCGAGGGCCACCACAAGGCGAGCTGTCCGCGTGTATATGTCACTGGGATAGACGCATTACTGGATTGGAGAGCGGCCAGACGCCTCGGTCGCTCCCTGTCAGCTGCCAGAAAAACATCAACGCTGGCGCCCTGCCTTATCTGTGCAAATAGAAGCCCCGTTGATCCCACCATCAGCCGTACACTGACACCGGTTTGACGCTCGAATTGAGTCGAAATGTCGTGGGCTGCCCGCGCGAAGTTCGCTGCCACAGCAACCACCAACGGAGGCTCGCTTTCCTCCGCCGCCCAAGAAAATAACGGGCCTATCAAGCAACAA
>Ga0181573_10003414_pt1 | contig 14047 bp, 15 predicted proteins | sample 101ome_25_FD_148643 | JGI IMG/M metagenome (GOLD analysis project Ga0181573, IMG submission 148643) | Coastal salt marsh microbial communities from the Groves Creek Marsh, Skidaway Island, Georgia - 101409BT metaG (spades assembly) | ecosystem: Environmental > Aquatic > Marine > Intertidal zone...
CCGCCAGTATTTTTTCGCCATGGATCGGGAGGAGCTGCCCTTCAATCGTGCCCAGCGCTCATGGATCGCCCGTGCGGCGAAAAATATTGATTCCACTGTTGCCTTTGGTTCTACCAAACCGATCCGAACGCCCGGCCAAATTCTGTTTCTCAACAGCATGCTCCCCAAGCTCGACAGTGAGGCCGAGAGCCTTGACCGGAAGCCCATTACCTTTGGTGAGGGCTACGCAAGACACCCCTACAGCACCTATTCGGTGTTCCATATCTCCGCCATGAGCTACGGCGCGCTGTCGGCACCCGCGATCAGCGCCTTGTCGCAAGGCGCCGCAGCCGCCGGCATTTTGTACAACACCGGCGAGGGCGCGCTCTCCCCTTATCACCTAGAAGGTGGTTGTGATCTGGTGTTTCAGATCGGCACCGCCAAGTATGGCGTACGCGATGAACAAGGCGCGCTGTGCGACAACAAGCTAAAGGAAGTGGCGGATCACGATCAGGTCAAGATGTTCGAAATCAAGCTCTCTCAGGGTGCTAAACCGGGCAAAGGTGGCATCCTTCCGGGCGAGAAGGTGACCGACCTCATCGCCAGCACAAGGGGTATACCGGTAGGGATCGACTCCATCAGTCCCAACCGCCACGAAGATATTAATTCGATTGACGATCTGCTCGACATGATCGAGCGCGTACGAGAAGTCACCGGCAAACCCGTGGGTATCAAGCTGGTATTGGGCCAAACCGACTGGCTTGACCTTTTCGGAAAAACCATCAACGACCGAGGACTCCAATCAGCACCGGATTTCATCACGCTGGACAGCGCTGAGGGAGGAACGGGCGCCGCACCCCAGGGCTTGATCGATAACGTGGGGCTACCCGCGGATTACAGTATTCCTTTGGTCGTCGACAAGCTGATTGAACACGGACTCAGGCAGCGCATCAAAGTGTTCGCGTCTGGGAAAATGGTGATGCCCTACGGCGTGGTGGCGGCACTGAGCTTAGGTGCCGATTGCGTCAACTCGGCGCGGGGCTTTATGTTTGCTCTTGGGTGTATTCAGGCGCTGCAGTGCAACAAGAACACCTGCCCAACCGGGATCACTACCCACGACCCCAAACTACAGAAAGGTCTCAACCCACAGAGCAAGGCCAAGCGGGTCGAACATTATGCCAAAAATATGCTCAAGGAAGTTTCGACTATTGCCCACAGCTGTGGCGTACTGAATCCACAGGATCTAGGCAGAGAGCACGCCTATTTCGTTCGCAGCGACGGCACACCCCAGCCGCTGATCGACCGCTACCCCTATCCCGACAGCTAACGTAAGCCTGGTGCCTAGCTCTGCTCGTTCTCTATCTCGGCTCCCGCTTCACGGAGTTCCCGCTTTCGAGCTTCCTGAACGTGGTTCATGCAGTCTCGGTATGAGTCGACGACCTTCTCTACACCGGTTGGATTCAAGCCTCCGGTGTTACCTGCTACGGAGTACGTCGAGTAAACAGCGGACGCCGTCATCATCGCCCAGGAAACTACATGCACGGGCGCACCTTCATCCTTGACCTCATTTGCCAACGCGATAAACCGATTCATAATGCTAATTTGCTGATCGTTGTCAGACATTAACCGCCCTCCCATGTCTGCGCGCATAGTACCAGAGTTAGCTGAGCTGGGCATGGCAAACGAGCCCGAGCCCGCGCATTGACGCGCATTGAGATAGACCCCACTCTACTGTAGGCTCTGCCCCCATAGACCCATCTCGGACCCGAACCCTTGCCGTCTGCCTCGCCTTTTCTTCGATGCTGCATATGCTCGGCCGGCCTTCTGGCTAGTGGGCTAGCTGCCGCCGATTTACAGGCCGATACTCAACTGTCTGCCGCGGCAACACTTGGGCTCGAGTATGACAGCAACGTTGCTATCGATGAGATAGACAGAAACAGCAATGTCGGTGATAGCTCAAGTTTCTACGGGCTCAGTGGCCGGTTGACACAAAAACTTAGCTCCTCAGACTCAATGAGCGTTTCCTACGACTACTCACTAAATCGCTACAATGACTTCGACTTCTTAGACAGGAAAACCAAAATTCTGGGCCTCGATTACAAGCATGATTTTGAAAAAGTTTCGGCCTCTGTCAATTATTTCGATATTAAGACCAGCTTGGGGGGTAAGGACTTTCTGGGCTATCGCAGACTTTCTCCGTATATTACGGGCTTCCTTTCAAAACGCTTCTTTGCTCGGGCGGCCTACATCCATGGAGAAAAAGAGATCCAACAACTAGAGGGCAGGAACGCGCTCACTGATGGCCTTGAACTGGACTCTTATTACTTTTGGCGCGGACTCAGAAGATACGTAAACGTCGGATACAGTTACCGCGATGAGGATGCTGACGATGCTCAGTTTTCATACAAGAGCCAACTACTAAAACTACGCTTTGTTCAGCGATTCAATGTGCGGCAAACTACCTTAACCTTGGATACCGGCATTCGGTATGAAACTCGTGACTATGAAGCTGACGCGGCTTTGATTGAGGAGCGGCGAGAAGACAACAGGACGAGGCTGACAATGAACCTAGCGATTCCGCTCAAAGAGCACCTCACTTGGAAGCTATTAATTAACTTGGGCAATTACTCCTCAAACCTGCCCACGGCAGACTACGACCAAGCAGTCATTGGTTCACAAATTGAATTGGCGCTTTAAATCGGGGTCACTACCTGATGCGCAGAAGTCCGTAGCCATAGATAGAGTCTTTGCCGGGACTGCCTAAATCCACAGCACTCTCAGCAAGCCTTGCCCCCACATCCACACCGGGGTCAGAAAACTTCAACAGTGCCACCGCCGTAGCCGCAAAAGGCACGGCGAAGGATGTGCCGGACGACGCAGTATAACCGCCCCCCGCCAAGGCGTGACGAAGGTTTACACCCGGCGCAGCGACATCCAAATACTCACCACGATTAGCCAGCCTGAAAGCTCGCTTATTGGCATCTACCGCGGTAACAGCTACGACTCCTGGATAGGCAGCGGGATATTGTGGGCCCGCCACCGGCCCGCCGTTACCTGCGGCTGCCACAACGCTTATGTTCTTGTTGGCAAGGCGAGAGATAGCTATCTCTAGGAGCTTGTTGGGCGGACCCGCGAGGCTTAGATTCACCACATCCACCTCAGCCGCAACCATCCAATCAAGAGCCTTCACTAAATTCACCGTACTGGTAATTTCACCAAGCTCATCATCATTTTCGAAGACGCTAGCTGCACGCAGCTGTGTTTTTGGTGCTAGTCCCTGTAGTCCGCTGGCGCTGCCGACAATAATGGAGGCAACCGCAGTTCCATGGAAAGCCGGTGGATCATTCTGATTAGCCACAAATGACCGTGAGTTAACGTTGGCGCTCCGGAACGCCTCGTGATTGATATCAACAGCGCTGTCTATCATGCCTATCTTCAACGGCAGATCTCGAACCGCAAGGGGGAACTCAAGAGCGTCCATTGGCTGAAGCGAATAGCCGTCCATATTGACCCGCTCTGGAACCCCTGCCGTGTAGATGTGATTCAAGTCAACTTGTGCTCGATCAGCACCTACCACCTCGTAGATTCCCTCTCTCATCGCAGAGAGACTAAAGGACGCCGGGGCTTCGACTTCCGCTAAACGCAGTCCCAGCCCTGTCAGTTCGGTGACTTTATCGAACAAATAACCCTCGCTCGCCAGCTGGTCAAACACCTCAGCCTCAGCCATAACCAACCACTGACCACGATGGATATAAGATTCTGAACCATCAAGAGTAGCGTCATAGTTGTCGATAATGGAGTCGGCTTCAGTTTCGAAGGATGATCCATCCAAATCGTGACGGGAAATCCCCTCAAATACGCCGGCTGAGTCATCTGTAAGTTCTGAGGAGGCGGCAACTGACGCTTCTAACTCAGCGCTCACGGCTTCTTGAACCTCTTCGATTAGATCATCAGCAACCGCCTCTTCCGCGTTTTCCAGCACGCGCTGCTCTGCAGCTTCGGCAAGCTTCTGCTCCAATGCGGCCGCTGCTGCCAGCTCTGCCGCGAGTTCCTCTGCTGCCCGATCAATTGCAGGCAGGCCGCCAAAAGTCAAATTAGCTTGAATTGAGCCTGCGTAGCAAAGGGCGCACACCGCCACAATCACTGCGCCAAATGACAGCAACGACTTGGCGGACCGCCTAGTTTCTGTACCATGGAAAGCCATGGAGCGCTCCTACGTTCGAATACCAAGGGACCGCACAAATAGGGTCTGGTAGTGGGCAAATGGTAATATAGGCCCGTTTCTAGGGCTACTTGGTTTTTTAGGGAATAAAATGTGACTTTAAACGTCTTATTACATGAAGGCAGTAAATGGGGCAGCTAAGCGACCAGCAGCGGAAGGCATTAATGGAAGAGTTGGCGGGTCTCAAGCGCTTTGCGTTATCCCTCGCCAACGACAGCCATGATGCCGAAGATTTACTGCATTTGACGGTAGAGAGGGTTCTGGAACGCGGGATGCCTGCCGATGCCCATGTCGCGAAGTGGTCCTACCGGGTCTGTCGCAACATTTGGCTCGATGAATTGCGGTCAAGAGAGGTCCGAAATCGCTATGTAGCGACGGCAGTCGCAACGGAAGCGGGACCGGCTATAAGTGTCGAAGACGGGCTCGGACGTTTGGAGCTCGAGCGGGTCGACGCTGCGATGCAGGCGTTACCCGAGGAACAACGGTCGGCATTACTGCTTGTAGCGGTAGAAGGCCGATCCTACGCGGAGGTGTCGGAAATATTGGACATTCCGCTTGGCACTGTGATGAGCCGGGTGGCTCGAGCGAGGCGTGGCCTTGCTGAAAAGTTGGAGTGAGGGACACAACCACCCAAGAGTGGGTCCCTCAACGGCACCGAAAGGTGCTCGGGGGTTCTTGGGAGACCCCCCCATTTTAGGGAGTGATGGCGATGGCCGACATTCATACATTAGACATTGATGGATTGCGCACGGACGAGTTGCTCAGTCGCTATCTCGATGGAGACCTCAAGGCTGGGGCGTTAGCTGATCTCGAAGAGAAATTGGCCAACGAGCCAGCGCTCAGGCTCCGACTGGAGCGTTTTCAGAAGCATGATCAGCTCCTGAAAGCAGCCTCTCGAGCAAACGCGACGAGCGTCTCGCCCCTCGTTGTTGCGCGCCTCGAACAAGCTCAGGCACCTAAACGACCGGGCTGGCCACGCGCTGCAGCCGGGTTGAGTCTCGCCGCCAGTATTGCAGTCGCCGTGACCGTGGGTCTGTTTGGCCTGAACACCGACCTGGACAGCAATGCCGGCATTCAGATGGATAGCACGCTGGCAGCAGCACTGACCACACAGGCCTCGCGGGCAGAAGGCTGGGAGACCCTCGACGACGCGAGAGATTTTCGTGCCGTGCTGACCTTCCCTGCAGCGAACGGCAACTGGTGCCGCGAGTTTATGGTGGCCAGCGGTGAGGAGCACTGGCGCGGTGTAGCGTGCCGCAATCAGGACAGCTGGGTCACGCAGGTCATGGCCAGAGAGGTATTCCTCGATCAAAGTACCGGCTATCGAACCGCGAGCGCCGGCGACATTGATCAAGTGAGCCGCTTTATAGATGCCGAGGCGACCGACGTTGCCCTCTCCAGGTCTCAGGAGACCGCTGTCATCCGAGATGGCTGGCAGTAAGCCACGCCTCCATCAAGCCAATCCATAGCCTATTTGGCTGTAACAGACCGCTGACTTAGGCTGGTGCGATACCACCAGCCTGTCTACACTTCAGCCCTAAACCTATCCACAAGTATGTAGGGATCAACACCGGTGACTATCGCACTATCTCCTCTCTCAGGCGGGCTACTCATTGGCCTGTCTTCCATGTTGCTTCTGTTAACCCTGGGGCGCATTGCCGGTGTATCCGGCATCGTTTGGGGAGCTATTACCGATCCTGACCGTAGCTGGCGTCTGCAATTCATTGCTGGGCTGATTGCGGGCACGGCGGCAATCCATGCCTTCACCGGTAAACCTCTTCCTGCCGCCGCGGATGGGCCAATTCTGCTCGCAGTAGGGGCTGGGCTGTTAGTCGGATTTGGTACCCGTTTGGGGAGTGGTTGCACCAGTGGTCACGGCGTGTGTGGCATTGGACGGCGCTCAGTCCGATCGATAGTCGCAACCCTCGTCTTCATGGCCGCAGGCGTTGCGACGGTGGCGCTAACAAACTACTTCGGGGGCTGAGATGCGCGGGATCACAGGATTACTCACGGGCCTATTGTTTGGCGCAGGACTTGCCCTCTCGGGGATGACTGACACCGCGAAAGTCATTGGCTTTCTCAATGTCTTTGGCGGCTGGGACCCTGATTTGATGTGGGTCATGAGCGGTGCACTGGTGGTGACCCTTATCGGCACTCCGCTAGTGCTTTCGAAGACCAAACCCATGTTTGACGCAGCGTTCAGTTTGCCGCTCGCTACCACAGTAGACCGGCGTCTTGTCGCGGGCGCTGTGCTTTTTGGCATCGGCTGGGGTTTGTGGGGCTACTGTCCCGGACCAGCTGTCGCAGCCCTAGCCTATGGGGATATCTCGACCGTCGTATTTTGCGTAGCCATGCTTGTGGGCATGTGGTTAGCAAGCAAGTCGGGGCTGACCGTCAGTCGACTAAAGCCATAAGGCCAGCGCGCAGGTTAACGCTGCAACCGGGTGCGTGAGTGCTCCATGAGTGCCCACAAAATGTTGCTTGAGCTAACCTGACCCACCAGTTTATTTCCCTGAATCACAGCACTTCGACGCTGGTGGGTATCAATCATCCGCTGCGCCACTTCGACAATCGTCTCCTCGGGAGAACAGGCGTGCATTTCTTCAGTCATCGCCTGGGACACCAACACGTGATCGGGATTACCGTCGTTGTAAATCGCATTCAACACCGCTTGTATGCAATCCAACTCCGTTATTTTGCCGCAGGGAGCGCCCGCGGCATCGAGCACCGTTAGCCCCGTCAGCTTGAATTCCACCAACAAATCGATGGCGTTGACCAGCGGCGCATCACGGCTAATCGTCAGCGGGTTGCGATGCATACAGTCGCGAATACTCGTGGGTGTACTCATGGAGTCGTTCCTTAATTAAGGTCCAAGGCGTAGGATTTTAATGTTTCGATCGGAATAATACTGAGGGTTTTGATATTCGTGCGCTTCAACCACAACGCGGGCGCGTAACCTGCCTGCTCGGCCTCCAGCCAGCGCCGCGCGCACAGACACCATCTATCAAGGTTCTTTAGCCCCGGAAAATCGTACTCCGGCCGCGGGGTAGAGAGATCATTGCCCGCCCAGGCGGAAAATTCCAAGAATTTATCGGTCATCTGTGCACAAACTGTGTGGGTGCCCATGTCCATGGGACCGGTGTTGCAATAGCCATCGCGGTAAAATCCCGTCATAGGATCGCTGCAACAAAGCTCAAGGGGCTCACCCAAGACGTTGAGTTGCCGATTGGATCCACCCTCACCCATCACTTTCTCCTAGTCAGGCAGCACATTTTTGTAGATCCCAAGGATCTTGTTGCCCTCGGGATCAATGCTCGCCCGATACATCCCCTCGGTATTGAAGACCATGGCAATATGTCCTGTGGCGTCAATGGCAACCACCCCTCCTTCGCCACCCTTGGGAACCAGCACCTCATGGATCACGGCGTCCGCCGCGGCTCCCAGGGTAGCACCGGTGTATTTCACCCGGGCACAAATATCACTCGCTACCTGCCAACGGATAAAAAACTCACCATGTCCTGTCGCTGAGACCGCACAGCTGTTGTTGTCGGCATAGGTACCCGCGCCTATCAGCGGCGCATCACCCACCCTGCCCCAGCGTTTGCCCGTCATCCCCCCTGTCGAGGTACCTGCGGCGAGATTACCTTCCCGGTCGAGCACCACCACACCAACGGTACCGAACTTGCTATCAACAGGGTTCTCCATGCGCGCTGATTTATATTGCTCGAGAGCCTCCAGCCGGCGAGGGGTTGTGAAATAACTATTGGGTACAATTTCCAATCCCTGCATCTCAGCAAAGGCATCGGCACCCTCCCCCGACAACAATACGTGGGGAGACGCCTGCATCACCGCGCGCGCCGCTTCAATAGGATTTTTGATCGACTTGGCTCCCGCCACCGCGCCTGCGGCCAAATCGCTTCCCGACATGATTGATGCATCGAGTTCATGATGACCGTCCCAAGTGAGTACCGCCCCATGCCCCGCGTTAAACAGGGGCGAGTCCTCTAGGAGTTTGATGACAGCCACGACCACGTCGATGCCCGACAGACCCCGCTGAAGTGCGGCGTAACCACTGGAGACAGCTTGGTCCATCGCGGTACGGTACGCCGCCTCCTGTTCCGGCGACATATTTTCCCGCGTGATGGTGCCGGCACCACCGTGGACCGCGATTGCAACGGGCGCCTCGGCCACAGCTCCAAGGGACCACCAGCACAGCAAACCCGCTAGAACTTGTCTCATGATGTTGCCTACTTATGATAAGGCTCAAGGATGACATCACCTCGACATTCGGTAAACTCTGCGATCGTTCAACGGAGACCACTCACGGTCCCAGAGCAACCGTTTACGCACTGCAACTTTTGGGGTGACGCCATGGCCGACGTAGAAAGTTCATCAATATCGACCCAAATCAGGCACCTCATTGATCGCAGCGTATCGGTGTTGGTACAGCCGCACTTCTATTTCAGCAGTGACAGCGATAGGCTGGACTTCTCTGAGGGAGCACGCTACGTCGCGGTAATGGGGTTTCTGGCCGGGGTGATTGGCGTGCTCACCAGCGGAGCATTCGTCTCGGGTGGCGGTGGGGCGGGCATACTTTTGACCCTAATACTGTCACCCGTCGTCGCTGTTATCGCGAGCTTTGTGTTTGCTGCTCTTATCCAGATCATGGGCTATCTGGGCGGGGGCGCGGGGGACTACAGCGACAGCTACTCGGTCAGTGCGGCCGCGTCTGCGCTCGCGCCCGTTACAGCCGTCTTTAACCTGTTACCAGGTATCGGGACATTGATCGGACTCCTGTGGGGATGGTGGATAGTGTCCCGGGGCGTCTCGGCCATTCATGGCATGACGCAGCAACGTACCAACATAGTCGTCGGCTTATTTTATGGTGCGGTCGGGTTCTTGAGGCTTTTCAGCGGTTAAGATTCCGCCTGAGACTCAACCACTGCTCTAACATCACCACCGGCCTAAAGCTTAGCTCCAGGCTCTCTCAACAGGCGCGGAGCAGAACCAAGTGGCAAGTCGACTGCTCTGACAGGATGTAAGGCTCTTTTCGTATTTCCTCAATGACGACCTCGCCCGCCCCATCCATTTCGATCAGCAGGTTGCGACAATTCGAAGCCTCCCAGTAGTCTGTTCTCACGGTGCAACTCAGCATACCCCCGGGCTTAGTAACTCGCGCCAACTCTCGAAACGCCTCGGGTTTTACATGTGACCCGGTAAAGGTACCGACGCAGGTTACAGCGTCGAAAACAGCGCTCTCCAACGGCAATAGTTGGTTCATATCCATTTGCTCAAGCGACGCGTAAATCGCCTTTTGCTCGGCTTGTGCGAGCATGCCCGCCGAATAGTCAATGCCATGAACCTCGGTGAAGCCCTTCTCTTTCAATAGGACACCAACAAGTCCCGTGCCACAGCCTGCGTCCAATACCTTGGCGCCGGCGGGATCCACATATTGGGTCAAATGCTCGGTCGCTGCCGCGGGACCATAATACCCCCAGGTGTCTGCCACATCCTGCTCGTAGGATTTCGCCCACTCATCATACGTATCAATGAGTTGTTCAGTAGACGCACAAGACAGCACTTTTTTATGGATATCTGTTCGCATTTTTATTGAGTGACGACCTTACTCACTAGTGAGTGCTACACAACCCTTTTTGGTTGGCTTAAGACCTTAGCTTTATCAATGGTGGCTCACACCGCTTACTCTCAATCGTAGCTGGGCGCTCGGACACCAAACACCGTTAGATGAAAGCCCGTTTTATCCATAGGTATCACATCCCTGTACAAAACCTCTTTTGCATCGTTACTTCGATACAATTCCACCCGCCGATTTTGAATGCCTGGCTCAATGACTTCTTCAAGCCATAACGCTCCACTCCCACCTCTCGGAAAAGACGTTAACCCTCCCACTGGCTGCACGATATGGGTGGGCCTTGTGGGAGTTTTTGAACCGGTGATCGTCGGAGTTTGTTTGTTAGAAACAGCAACCACCGTCGGAGCTTTGTTTCCAACAGGTCCTGGCTTGTGATCGGTCATTACTGGCTTCAGTTTCTGGCCGTAGTTAGGCGAATTGGAGTTGGAACCAACCACCTCTGAGGTGTTACCGGACCCGTGTACCTGTGAGGGGTTGGGCGCTACCCACAGCGGCTCGGGGATCTTCTGTTCGATCTTCTCAGGCACCGCAATCTGCGGCTCCGGCGGCGTTTTATTCTCCGGTAACGGTGGCACCTTCATCGGTTCCGGAATCTTCTGCTCAATCTTCTCAGGCACCGCTATCTGTGGCTCCGGCGGCGTTTTATTCTCCGGTAACGGTGGCACCTTCATCGGCTCGGGGATCTTCTGTTCGATCTTCTCAGGCACCGCAATCTGCGGCTCCGGCGGCGTTTTATTCTCCGGTAACGGTGGCACCTTCATCGGCTCCGGAATCTTCTGCTCAATCTTCTCAGGCACCGCAATCTGCGGCTCCGGCGGCGTTTTATTCTCCGGTAACGGTGGCACCTTCATCAGCTCCGGAATCTTCTGCTCAATCTTCTCAGGCACCGCAATCTGCGGCTCCGGCGGCGTTTTATTCTCCGGTAACGGTGGCACCTTCATCAGCTCCGGAATCTTCTGCTCAATCTTCTCAGGCACCGCAATCTGCGGCTCCGGCGGCGTTTTATTCTCCGGTAACGGCGGCACCTTAATCAGCTCCGGAATCTTCTGTTCGATCTTCTCAGGCACCGCTATCTGCGGCTCTGGCGGCGTTTTATTCTCCGGTAACGGCGGCACCTTCATCGGCTCGGGGATCTTCTGTTCGATCTTCTCAGGCACCGCAATCTGCGGCTCTGGCGGCGTTTTATTCTCCGGTAACGGCGGCACCTTCATCGCTGGAACCAAGGCCACTGCGGGCTGCGAATCGCCCGTGCCACCGCCGGTGCCCAAATGCTCGTTAGTCGTGCCAGGATCAGGTGTGTGTCCACCAGAGCCAATTCCAGTATCGGTTTGGGAGTTTTGTGATGAAACTGCGGTGCTGCTACTACACTGCCAGCTATGCGAATGTTTGCAGTTAGCCCCAGCCAAAGACTTGTTTGTCGTCAGCAGTGTGAGCGCTACGATGGCAAATAACTTTTTCATGCGCCGCTTCCTAAAAATAGTAAATAACCTGCGCCCAGCCCCTATAACTGCTATCCGTTTGGTCAGAGTCCAGACCTGTCATAGGATCTCGACTCTCATTGGAGCCCAGCTGACGGCCCAAATAAGCTCGCAGGCTCAAACTGCTTCCCCAAGATTGAGTCATCCCCACACCCCAAGATTGAAGGGTAATATCATTTTTGATAATTGGGTTACTGCCCTCCCAGCCTTCCCACGGATTTTTGTGAAGCTGAGCCCAACCAGCGGCATAAAAAAATGACAGCTGTAAATAACCTCCCAACAGGGTCTTTTCGAAATCATAGCGCAGGTCGGCATGAAAATTCGCTCCTTGATCTCCACTCGCTTCCCCCGTCGGATATCCAGCGACCCTAAAGGGGCCACCAATGTAAAATTTTTGGGAGGTATCCATATTGCCTGTAGCCCATTGGCCTGCAATAGCGCCATAGACGGACCAGGGCCCTGACAGATGCTGTAATCTAGAGGCTTCCGCATTTAACCGCGTAAAACTGCCATCCGCACCTGATTTAGCTCGATCAAAATCTACAAAAGCCTGTCCCCCCGTAATGTCGAGGGAGCCAGAAGTTAGGCTTGCCGAATAAAAGGTTATGCCGTTGGCCAAGCGGTCATGATCCAAATCACCCATCAACCAGAGACTCAAAGAATGTATATTGCGCTCCGCTAATAATTGTCCATTGGCTCCATCGTCTTTGATATCGAGGTAGGAGTATTCGGCCCTAACACTGTGATTATGATGACGACTACGAACTATGGGGTAGCTCGCAAACACCCTTACTGACGCGGCACTTCCGTCCGACTCCAATTCGCTCAACTCTTTACCGACTTCGTAACGTAGATAGTCAGCGTTTGCGCCTATGCGCCAACCGTCACCACCCAATGGGGCACTGTAGTCAATATATGCATAATTAGAGCCAGACCCGCTGGCGACTCCTCGGAAAGTCAACTGATCACCCATGCCAGCCAGGCTGTTGAAGTATACGGTCGCACCAAGACGCTCTTCACCGGTGTAGTAGTTACCGAAGTTGTCGATATCTATATTTCCTGTGACCGAGGGCGTGTTTTCGGTGCGCACAAGAAGCCTAGCGGAGCCCACCTCTTCACCCGGGTAAATAATGGAGTGTGACGTTATACCAGGCAAATCATCGACCAACAGAATACTTCGCTCGACCTCGCTGCGGTGAAGTGGAGTGCCTGTGACGAGCTGCTCCGTCAGAGTTTGTTGAACTACTGAGGTGTTTATTTGATCTCCGCGGGCGTCGTCTAATTCGACGCCATTCATTTCGAGAAAGCCCTCATAAACGTGCAGTGTTACGATACCGTTTTCGATAGCTTGAGGAGGTATGTAAACCTGAGCCAAGAAAAAACCCGCTGTTCGGTAAGCGTCTCGCAACGATGTTGCTGCTTTAGATAGTTGCTCAGGAGTCAACGTTCGGTGCGAAAATGGGGCCAGCACACTAGCAATTAGCTCGTCTTCAAGGCTTTTATTGCCGTAGACAACAAAATGAGAGACGGCCATAGGCTCACTGGAAAACTCTTGCGCCGCGGACTCTACCGGCGTGACTTGCGGCCCATCCTTTCGCTTCACGCGGCTGAGCCTATCTTCTCTGACGTCGAAATAAAGCGAGCCCGAGTTGGGATAAGGCGAGGCCATTAATGCTGGTGAAACCAGCAAACCAACCAAGCCTAGAAAATTAATGAGTGTTCGCACCTATGATCCCTCAATAACTAGTCACCGACACCGCGTTTAGCCACCATTCGATACCACCATGCCCACAGCACCATATCGGGTGGAGCTCAGTGAAGGAGTTGAAACTAGATACAAAATAGCACATCGCCGCAATCTGTCGATCGCATCAAAGCTTGTGCGATAGCCTCGATGTACCTAGACGGCTACCAGCAGCAAAAATGGGGTGGCATGCGCGTGAGGCTATTATCTAACACCAAGCGTTTATTCCGAAAAAGCCACCCGTAGGCGGCTTTTTTGACATAGTAAACATATTAAGCTTGGCATAAACGAACGCAATCTCTCGCGACCCCATTGCAAGCTGGCGTTTGAATTCGAGATCGATCACTCTGGTGACCCTTTCTCGGAGCAATTGGTCGGGACGGCAGGATTTGAACCTGCGACCACCACACCCCCAGTGTGGTGCGCTACCAGGCTGCGCTACGCCCCGAAGGTGGCGGATTATACACAGCTAAACCGCAGCTGCGAAGTGCCCTATTCCTCTATCGCCAACACTGTTTGCGCTTTCATCAGCTCCGCGATGCACTCCTTGGCCATAGTCTGCACCTCGGCCGGAGTCAGGGCCTCTTGCTCATCGCTCATGCGCTGGCGAGCGCCGCCAATGGTATAGCCCTGCTCATACAGCAAGCTGCGAATCGTCCGGATCATCTCCACATCTTCGCGCTGATAGTAGCGCCGGTTGCCCCGGCGTTTGACCGGCTTGAGTTGGGGAAATTCCTGCTCCCAATACCGTAATACATGGGGCTTCACCGCGCAGAGATCGCTGACCTCTCCAATGGTGAAGTAACGTTTGCTCGGAATCGGTGGGAGTTCGCTGTTGTGCGTAGGTTCAAGCATCATCAAAACGTTCCAGTGTATCCACCTGCTCGACACGCGCCTTCAATTTCTGCCCAGGCCTAAACGTCACAACGCGGCGGGCCGAGATGGGAATCTCTTCGCCGGTCTTGGGGTTT
>Ga0181573_10003417_pt1 | contig 14037 bp, 14 predicted proteins | sample 101ome_25_FD_148643 | JGI IMG/M metagenome (GOLD analysis project Ga0181573, IMG submission 148643) | Coastal salt marsh microbial communities from the Groves Creek Marsh, Skidaway Island, Georgia - 101409BT metaG (spades assembly) | ecosystem: Environmental > Aquatic > Marine > Intertidal zone...
CCCCGGATGGCCCCCCCCGCCCCCCCTCCTTTTTTCTCCCCCCCCCCCCCCCCCCCCCCCCCCCCCCGCCACCTCTATCCCCCCCCCAGGAGCCCTTTTCCGACAAGGATCTCTCCCAGATCACGAAGGAGATGCGTCGATTGGCGCGGAAGGATCTCCCCTTTGTCCGCGAGGCCGTCCCGCAAGAAGAGGCCCGGTCTCGCATCGCGGCGTTGGACCCGCCGGAGCCCTATAAGATGGAAATTCTCGAGGGTATTCTCGCCAAGGACCCCGACGCTGAAGTAACTATCTACCATATCGGGGATCCCGGGTCCAAAGGGTCGTGGTGGGACCTGTGCGCGGGACCGCACGTCGAGAGGACGGGCGAGATTGATGTCGACGCCAGTCTGTCGCTAGAATCCGTTGCGGGGGCCTATTGGAGGGGGGACGAGACGAGGCCAATGCTCCAGCGCGTCTACGGCACCGTATGGGAAACGCCAGAGCAATTGGCCTACTACCTTCACGTCAAAGAAGAGGCCAAGCGCCGCGATCACCGCGTGCTGGGCAGGGCTCTGGACCTCTTTAGTCTTCAGGAGGACGCCGGTGGCGGACTTGCCTTCTGGCACCCCAAGGGAGCCGCGGTGCGCGGCGTGATGGAAGATTTTTGGCGCGATGTGCATCGCGAGCGCGGCTACGATCTACTGTACACGCCGCACGTGGGCAGGAGCAAACTTTGGGAGACGTCCGGTCATGCCGATTTTTATGCCGACGGCATGTTTGGTCCCATGGAGGTCGAGGGAGAGTCGTACCGCTTACGCCCCATGAACTGCCCCTTTCACGTGCAAGTGTACAAGGACCGGCCGCGAAGCTACCGGGATTTGCCAGTCCGGTATGCCGAGTTGGGCACTGTCTATCGTTACGAGCGGTCGGGCACGATGCACGGTCTCTTTCGGGTGCGCGGATTCACCCAGGATGACGGTCACATCTTCTGCACGGAAGAGGACGTGCAGAAGGAAATTCGCGACGTCTTGGACTTGATCGAGACGCTGCTGGCCACTTTTGGATTCGACGCGTCCCTGTTCGAGATCAACCTTTCCACGCGGCCGGAAAAGTCCGTCGGCTCCGACAAGGTGTGGAAGGTGAGCGAGGACGCCCTCCGCGGCGCGCTGGAGCAAAAGGGCTGGTCGTGGACGGTAGACGAGGGTGGAGGCGCCTTCTATGGTCCTAAGATCGACGTCAAGGTTCTCGATGCAATTGGGCGCCGGTGGCAGTGCTCGACGGTGCAACTCGACTTCAACCTGCCTGAGCGCTTCGGACTCGAGTATGTGACGCCGGAGAACGAGCGCCGGCAGCCCATCATGATCCACCGCGCGATCTGGGGCAGCGTCGAGCGCTTCTTCGGCATCCTTGTCGAAAACTACGCGGGGGCGTTCCCGCCCTGGCTGGCCCCGCAGACGGTCCGGGTCCTGCCAGTCAGCGCCGCTGAAGACAAGGCTGCCGCGACGCTCGTCGACCATCTCAAGGCGCACGGCGTCCGCGCAGGACTTGACGGTGGTGAGCGCTTGGGCAAGCTGATGCGCGCCGCCGAGACGGACAGGGTTCCCATCGTCCTCGTCGTGGGGGCTCGCGACCTCGAGGGCACCAAGGATCACCCAACTTGTGCGATGCGGACTTACGTCGGCGGCGAATTAGGAACAGTGTCTCAGTCGTTTGCCGTCGATCAGGTCGTTGCCGCGGTCAAGGCCAAGGCCATGGGGGTGGACGCCGACGCCGTGCGTGCCGAGGCTGCGCGTGCCGCGGCGTGAGATGTGGGGAAAGGGAGGGAGAAGGGAGGCGGAGGGGGGTTGGGGGAGGGCGGGGGGCGGGGAAGCGTGCAAAGTCGAAACGCTTCGTGCGCCACCCTCTTCTGCTCTCGTCAAGTCCCAAAGTCGACGTGGAGCCGCGCCTGCGTTACCCTACCAACCCCCAGTACGAATCGCCGGTCGCGCTGCGCCTTTGACAGCCCCCGCTTCCCCTTGGTCGCATGATTGGCCCGGACGTCAGCCAGGCGCCAGGTCGTCGTCCCCGTCGCCGCGTCGATCGACTCCAGCACAACGACCTCGGACCCCGCCCGTGGCTCCTCTTCATCTCTTTCCTCCCCCTCCTCCGACGGCGACGCCTCTGACCAGTCGACCCGCATCGGACAGTCCCCAAACCGCGACAGATCGTCGGGGACGCGGATGAGGCGCTCGGCCCCAGGAGAAGAGACTTCGATCTGCAGTCTTCCCGCGCCGTCCTCCCCGAGGGCATCCTCAAGGGCCTCGCGGAAACGTCTGCTGAAGAGCTCAATGTCGTCCTAGGAAAGGCGGGGGGGGGAAGATGAACTGGGAGGGTCGGAGAGGCGAGGCCGGGGCCAATGCACAGCGTTTGTCGCCGCTAGCGTCGCTGCTATGACACTGCCACCACTCGCCATGTCCGGACTGCCACCCTTGTCGCTAGGCTTGTCGAGACGCACGTCCAACGTCTCGTCCTGCGCGCGGGCGCGGAGCGAGTGCAGTACGACGGCCCCGCCGTGGGAAGATCCGTTGAGACCGGGTTCCGACGCCAGCACGGCCTCGGCAACTGCCAGCGCCGTCTCACCCCACGTCGTCCCGGCCGTATTCACGACGGCGGCGCTCGCGGTGGCGGGCTCAGGGAGCTCGGCGTCGTCGGGAAGGTCAGTGGCCCCGTTGGCGGCGGCCCTTGTGGCGATTGCTGGGGGTCAGTACAAGTCGGGAGCAGACGGAGGGGTTCTGTCGGCGCTGCGGGACGAGCCTGCGAGTCGGGCGAGTCAGCGGGGGGTCGAGATCGCGCGCACGCTCGCCAGAGACAGTCCTAGGTGCCCTAGTCCGCAGTAGGAGCCGCGGCGAGGACGGGACAGCCATTGCGCCGACGCAGCGACGACGGCCAGCCCGCGCAGATGGCAGAGCCGCACGGTTGAGCCGACCATCGGTCACCGCCATCCTCGTCAACTCTCGGTAATGCTAGGCCACGTGGGGCGCAGGACCCCTTCCTCCTCTTTCTTCCTTCACCCTGCCCCCCTCCCCCACACCCCTCGCCTGCCTTCCCCCCCCTTGACCCCCTCCCCAGTTCGGTGGCCCCGACCCTGAGGGCGGACGGGCGACCGCCGCGTTCGCCACGCACGACCTCGCTGTTGACGTCGTCGCGAACTGGGCGACGGAAGCCTTTGCTCGCGTCGGGGGCGTCGTCTCAGCAGCCCTAGCGCCCCCGGCCTGGTCCGGGTACGGCTCGGTCGACCGCGACCGCACCGCGCCGGTGGGGGAGCGTACATCGTCGCGCAGGATGATAAGTGACCAGCAGAGTGAGTCATGATGAACTTGGGAGGGAGTAACGCGGGACGAAAGAGCGCTTCTGCGACGCCGAACGACGCCGTCAAACCCGGTCAGGCCAAGAGGCCTCCCGCTGGTTTCAGCTCTTTTCCGCGAGCGTCCCGCGAAGAACTTACCGTCTTTCTTGTCGAACGCGCGCGAGTTGCGTTCGAAAAAGCCCGAGAAGGGGGAACGGGGTCGCGGGCCTCGCGGCCGGGGGTGGACAGCTATGTCGTTCGTTGCCGGGAGGCGGCGGGGCGGTGGGCAACTGGCGGCGCTCGTTTCGAACCGACCCGCTGGCCCACTGGAAGCCCGACCCCCGCGATGCCACCAAGTAACGACCAACGCGGCGCGCGTCCGCTCCTGGACGCCACAACGCTCCGCCCCGTTGCGAACCCCGACCGTGACCCCTACCGGCCCTCCACCTCCCCAGAGATTGGCATGGGCCTCACCGCCCTCGGCGCCGCGCTCATCGTCCTCGGGGTCCTCTTCTTCTTCGACCGGGGCCTGTTGGCCATGGGGAACGCCCTCTTTCTCGCCGGGCTGGCCGCCACCGTCGGCCCCCGCCCCGCCGCGCGCTTCTTCGCCCGTCCCCGCAACCATAGAGGGACAGGATTCTTCCTTGCGGGTTTCCTGGTGGTGCTGTGGGGGTGGCCCTTGGTGGGAATGGCTGCCGAGGGGTACGGGCTGTTCCTGCTGTTTGCGGGGTTCGCCCCGACGGCACTCCACTTTTTGAGGGGCGTGCCTGGGCTGGCGACGGCGCTTGACCACCCCTCAGTCAAAGCGGTCCTGAACAAGATTGCTCCGGCGGACTCGCTACCAATCTAGGTCAGGGGGGGTCTCTTGAATCGTTCGCGTTGACTCTCCTCTTAGCTCTTGCTTCGCACCCCAACCCCCCCCGCCACGGCGAGCAAGGCGTCGGCGCACCGCCCCTCCGCCCCAAGCTGCGCGTCTCCCTCGGCCCGCGCCACCGCCGCCGCCCGCCGGGCCTCGGCGCCGGCGTTGGCGAGAAACCACGACAGGGCTGCAGCCACGCGGGCGGCGCGGGTCTCGTCGGTGCTGGCCTCGTCGTCTCCGCCGTCGACGTCGCCGTCTACATCCCTGCCGTCGACCACCACGACAGCCGCCCCCCCCGCCTCCATCCGCCTCGCGTTCCTCGCCTGGTGGTCCCCCGGACAGGGTCGTAGCGGCAGCAACACGGATGCTCTGCCCGCGGCGAGGAGCTCGGCGCACGTGCTGGCTCCGGAACGGGCCACGACAACGTCAGCCCGCGCGTATTCCTGCGCGATGTCGTCGACAAAGGGAAGGAGAGTGACTCGTATGCCCCCACGAGCGACGTCGTCTCGGAGGAACGCGCACGCGGGACTGTTGGCGACGAAAACCTCCGCCTCCTTCAGGTTTCCGGGGCCGACCTGGACGGTAGCCTCGAGGGAGGGGGGGGATGACGACCCCTGCCCCCGGCGGGCGATGGGCAAGGCCGCCAGGGCGGCACGCCAGACGTCGGGCGCGCCAAGGGATCCTCCGAGGACGAGGACACGCGCCGGCTCGTCGCCCGCGCCGTCTGCGTAGAGTCTCATGTCGTCGACAGCGCGCGACGCAGCGCGCACGTCGGGCCGCGTCGGCACCCCGACAACGCGGTGCGGGCCATAGAGACCAGCTCTGCGCCCCCCCCGTCTCCAAGGCGGCAGCGCGGCTCTCAGCGTCTCCTCGTCCCACCCCGACAACACGACGGCGCCCAACCACGACGCGACCCGCGTGGCCACCCCGGGTGTGGCGTTCAGTTCATGAGCAACAGAGGGGACGCGGAGAAGACGCGCAGCGAGGGATACGGGCAGGCTGCCGTACCCGCCCGTGGTGAAGACTGCTCTGGGGCGGACGCGGAGGAGAAATAGGCAGGCACTGATGGTGGACATGACCAGTCGCAGCATGACCAGTACGTTGCGAGGCAGGTGGAGGAACACAGGTCGCTTCAGGGGCGGGCAACCGGGCGTGAGGGAGACCAAGCGGCGGCCGGCGGCCGGCACGGCACGACCCTCAAAACGGGGCGGCACGCATGCGGTGACAAAAAGAATGTCCTGTGAGGACACGCCCCGTTGTTCGAGGGCCGACGCGACGGCGAGAGCGGGGAAGACGTGGCCGCCGGTACCGGCGGCAGCGAGGACAATGGGGCCAGCCGGGGAAGCGACGCGCCATGCTGGGAAGCATCGTGGGGGTTGAAGAGAGGCTCTCGGGGCTCTTTGGCGCCGGTCGGAGAATGGCAGAGGGGTCGTCGTCGTAGTTTTTATCGTTGTCGTCATCGCCATCGCCGGTGGTCGGGCCGGATCCCCCCCCCCTGGGGGGTAACAGTCTACCGGCGGCGGCGGGCCTGCGGGCCGGGCTGAGGGGGACGGCCGGGGTTGACGACCCGGGTAGACGGGGGGGGGAGGCTGGAGGCCCCCTAGAGCCACCGACGAGCAATTCGGCGGTTAAGGGCGACTGGCCGAGCCCCGCGACGACGGGAGCGAAGGACAGGGAAAGGGACCCGAGGGCGACGGCAGCTGACGCGGCCGGCGCTGCTGGCGACGGGGCCGGGGCAAGCTGACGGTGGCCACGACGCCACCTCTGTGGCCGTGGAGGAGCGTCTGGGGAAATCTCCACAAGGATGGGCAACTCTCACCACCGTAGACAGCTCTGAACCACGCGGAGCTGTCTCGAGCCTTGCAGGAGGAGGCGCGACGCCGCGCCACACCTGCCGCGCCCCGCCGCCATCGTCACGGCCCCGCCCGGGGTAAGAGGCACGCACTCGCCCGCTGCTGGCTTCGTCGAGGAGCACAGCACCGCTGATCGGATCGAGAGGCCGTCGGGTTATGACCTGGGTCCGGCTCGACGCCTCAGTGGACCTCTCTCTCTCGCGAAAGACGTCCCTCTTTTTCACCCCCGCCGAACCGATTTCCTCACCCCCTTGCCCTGGCGGAGCTGCTTGGCCGTGTTGCTCAGCTCCTCCTCCTCCTCTAGCTTGCGACTGAAGGCCGCGAGCCTCGCCTGCGGGTGGGACGCGTGACGATGTGGCAGGGTCAGCGCAGAACGTTTCAGCGGCAGTTGCGGGGTCGTCGGGGGCCGACGGCGGCGGTAGCGGAGGCGCGAAGAGTTGAAGACTAGCAGGAGCGCGCGGGCGCACCGGACGATCGACACCGTTATACCCCGGAACGACTCGCCTGCAGGGCATGAATCGAGGCGGCCTTCGAGGTGAGGATTTCGGCCAGTCTTCCAGCATAAGTGTCGACCGCGGATCCCGGTTGATCGACCTCGGCGAGCAGGTTCATCTCCCTGGAAGGATTTAGGGACGGGGGATTAGGGGTGGGCTGTTGTCGTGATGTTGCTGGGCGCGCGAGTCATTGCGTACCATACCAAGCGCGCCCGCCCAAGTCAGACCCGCTCGCCTGCGGACGACGTCCATCGTCTCCTCGATGTGACGACGGTGAGCGGCAATGAGCCTGGGGGTTGGAGGGGGGTTGGAGAGAGGCCAGCGGAGTGTGGTCAACAAGCGTCAGAGATGGAACAGGAGCGACAGCGGGGACGGGGTTGCCGATGGGACGCGCCCCCCCGTACTCGCTCGTCCTCCTCCTCCAGGATGGACACGGCGAGTTCGTCCCGCGCCGCCGCGATGTCATGAGCGGGACTAACGTCTCGGCTGTCGACCGCTGCGAGGGCCTGGGCCCGCATCCGATCCGACGCGAGGGGCGGGCTGCGGGGCCGATTGGGGTCGCGGTCGGCGGGGGCGGCGCCCCCGCCCGCTGCGGATCCCGAGGGGGGCCCGGGGCCACGGGCGGCGCGGCCGGCACGGACGGCGGCGGCGGGGGGAGGCCGGACGGCGGGGTTGACGACGACGGCGGCGGCGGCGGCCTTGGGCGGGGGCGTGCGGGGCCGCTTGGGGTCGAAAGCATGGTTGCGCGGGTCGGGAGCGGGGGACCGGGGCGGCGTCGGATTGCGCGCGGCGCCTCCGCTGCCCGTCGGCGTCCGGGGCCGCGCCCGCTCCGGCGCCGTCGGCCGCGCCGGTCCCGCCGCCCCACCCCGACCACCGGGGGGCTGGATAGCCCGGTTGTTGACCGCGGCTCCCCCGTCACCCCCGGGGGTCACAAGGCTCGGGGTCCGGTCGGCCTGCGGGGGGGGAGAGGGAGGAGGACAAGGGTGGGAGAGAGAAGGTGGGGTAAGAAGGGAAAGAGAGCAACAAGGAGAGAGAAAGGAGTTGCCTGATCCTTCCGAAGCTCCTTGACCCGATCGGCGTAACGCAGCGTGTTGAGCGTGTGCTCGCAAGACCCCGAACAGGGAGACACGTTGGCAATCATCACCGTCCGCGCTTGTTTCCCCTGAAATGAATCCCTCAGCACCTCGGTTAACTTGGATCCCCGGAAGGGGACGTGGCGGGCGGCGGCATCGAGGGCGCGGATGCACTCTTTCAGCGCAAGGAGAGACTTGTTGATCTCGGCGCCCTCGATGCGCGTCTGTCGGTCGTTGTCGTACGTATCGGCGCCCCTCTCGCTGCCGGCGAGGTCGATGAAGGAGACCTTGCCAAGGAGGGCCGCGGGGGGGGCGGGCATTCCGGGGGCCTCGGGAGCGCGAGGGGGGGCCTTGAGGCAGAACTGGGGCGAGTTGGGGGGGAGAGGGGTGGAGGTGGTCAGTGGGGTAGAACCTGGGGGAAAACTTGGGGGAGAAGAGCCCCCCCCCCCCCCGGGGCCCCCTTCCTCGCCTGCATGACGGCGTGACTCCTACTGGAGTCGGCGTTAGCCCCCGTGGAACCCGTGGAGCGAGCGGCGTCGCCGTGCTCCATCAGGGCGTCGACGTCGTCCACAGTCTCTATCGCATGTTCCTGCAATCCGACGACGCAGACGTTGCGCCGGGCGTCCTCTCTCAACACAAGCTTCTGTCTTCCGTTCAGAAGATCAAAGACCTGCGGGTGAAAAGAGGAAGGAGCGGAGGTGGGGATAGAGGGAGGAGGAGGAAGGGGGAACAGGGCGCCAGCACGTCCCAGACGGTCCTCGCCTTCCCCCCATAGATTTCAAAATAGGACACAAACAGGGCGGCACCCCCCGCCACAGCAGGCAACCGCGCGAGAATGTCACGCGTAGCCCGCCGCGGCAGTGGCTGCATCGTGTGCGTCTTTCCGGATCCCGTCTGACCGTAGGCGAAGACCGTGCTCTTGCCCCGATGAAAGAGCGTCTCGATCAGAGGTCTGACCGAGGCCCGGTACACCTCCTCGTTGGCCACGTCCTCGTCCAACGTGACGTCAAATGAGAAGCGGTGGTGCTCGACGTACTTGGATAGATCGACCCGCGTCTTGGTCTCAGCCAACACCAACCCTCCGCGGGCACTGTCGACGGATATGACGTCGGTTTCGCCCGCATTGGCTTCTTTGCGGTTGAGAGGGCGTTTCCGAACGATGACGCGGATCTTTGGCATGTTGAGGATTTCGGGGGGTAGACCGCCTCCATGGGGGAGGGGGACGGGGCCCCCGGCCTGGGGTGGAGACGCAGCCATCGCTGCCGCCGCAGCGTGAGGGTCGGTTCCAGCCAGATCTCCGTCGAGGAGATCTCCATCGTCGCCCTGGTGAGGGGCGGAGAGAGAAGGAGGAGAGAGGGGGGTAGAAAAGTGGGTGAAGATCGCGAGGAAGAGCGACGCGGGTGGGTCCCTCCCTCCAGCCGGGCCGCTCCGCCAGCGCGCAGACGCGGGAGACGCGACCACCAAGAGGAGGCGCAAACGACGGGCGAGACGTCTTATCCGGTAGCTAGGATGCCACGTATGATAGGCTAAGCTAGGGCGGTGGGCAAAAGCGCCGCTTGCGTCGCCGCCGACGGGACCGCCGAAGAGCATCAAGGCACGGGGGCCGGGGAAGTCAACGCGCGGTGGGGGGGAGGGCACCGCCGCCACGCGCGCGTCGCGGGGGGTCGCCCTCGCTCACTCGCCTCGAGGTCCATCAGATCCATCGCCCCGCTCGGGGCTTTGACCCCCCCACCGCCGACACTCTTGATGAGGCGAAAGAGACGCTGCTTATCCTCGACGGCCCTCACTCCATGCTTGCCGTAGTCCTGGATGTGGAGTGAGCATGGGAGGGGTGGTAGATTTCGGTTAGGAGCGGGCGCGGAGTCGGCATCGAGGCGACTGCCCGGAGACAGACGGGGCGGGAGAGGCCGCGGCAGGGCGACGGCTGCCGGCAGGGCAGGGCCCGACGCCGATGGTGGTGTCGGCCTCAACGCGCCGGGCGTCGGCCCAGCCAGCCTCGGCGAGGACGTCGGGGCCGCGCGCGGCTCTGGGACCGAGTCCGGGCGATCCGAAACTCCATCAAGATTCCTCTGCCTCGCGCGCTTCTCGCGCGGCCAGCATGCCGCGCAATGGTCACTTGCGGCCAGAGACTGCGGCAGTCCGGCGGCCCTCTCGGGTCATTTCATCGCGGCGCGGCCTTCGCGCGAGTCCTCGATCAATCTTGTCCCCTTCTCACGAACGACAGAATGCGAACGGAGCCGGACGGCGGGACGCGCGAGCAGCCAGGAGACGCGCACGTGCGACAAAACGAATGCATGCGCCTCGGGCTCTCTCAACTCCGCTCGCCTGCATCAAGAGCCCCGAGAAGGTCTCAGCGTCAACGCCCTCGAAGTTTCCGACCAAATGGCCGAGCTTGGCGCCCTCCAACCACGCCTGAACCTGCGACGCCGTCATCTCTCACAACTGACAAGGGGCCAGTTTGGCAGTCCAACCAACCAGAGAAGAACAGTCAGGGCGCGCCGGGAGTCCCCCGGTGTCTAGAGGACGGGGGGGTAAGGGGGGAAGGGGGAGTTGGAGTGAAGGGCGAACGGGGCGGCCGGTCGTGGGGAAAGGGGGAGGGAGAGAGAGGGTGATGGCTTTTGAAGACCTCCGCGCGGCACCGTCCTGCATTCAACGGGATGGCTGCTGTTTGTCTCGCTCTTGTGGCGAGGAGGAGTCTGGGCTCCCGGTGGTGACGATGTCAGCTGAACCAACGCTGACGAGACGAAACGCAGCAAGCCCCTGGCAGTCGCGGCGACACTCCGGGCGGTGTGTTTCGCCAGCCACCAACGGGCGATCTATTTTTCTCCCACCCGCAGATGGTCGCCGGCGGGCGGCGCCTCTCGGCGACGACGAGGCCAAGGCGGGCATCGGCGGCAAGGCCGTCGCCGCGACGTGGCGTCCAGGCAACCGCGGCCGCGCCAATCGAGACGAGCTCGGGCTCGGGCGTCGCAGCGCGTCTTATCTCGGCGCACGGCGACTGGCGAAGCTTCAGGCAAGGGACAAGGCTGTTTGCGGGGGGGAAGAGGGGGGTCGTCAGCGGCCGCTGGTCCGGGCGGGAGCTCGCATGGGCGAATCCGCGGGCGCAGTAGGCGACGCGACCATCCCCGACGTCCCCCTTTCCCCCCCTCCCCCACCCCTCAGCGTGCCTTATACCCCTGGCCTTGAGACGTTCGTCGCCGCCGCCATTGACGCGTACGAGTGCGGGCACACCTTGGCAGGGTTGGCGCGAGAGCTCGAAGGCGCTGACGTTTCGGACGGTGTCGACGCTCTGCGCCGGGATCGGTCGACGTCGGCGTCGACGTCCTACGGGGCTGAGGTTCTGCGCCTGGACACGGCCGAGGGGGCGCTGTCAGTCGTTTGGACGGCGTGCGAGGCCCTGACGGAGGACCCGCGGGCCGACCCCCAGACGGGCCGGCTGCCCGACGACCCTCGGACCCCAAACGCGGGCCCGACCAAGACGGTCGTCGGCGGCTTTGTGCGCCGGTGCGTGCTGCCAACGTCGACGCCTACTCCTTCCGTCTTCAACCTGCCGGGAGCCGAAGAACGCGCCAACGGCGTCCGCGCCGCGGTGGCGCTCGTCGTCCGGGCCTGGTTTGCGCAACCGCCGCTGGCGTGGTTTCCTCCCGACCGCCTCCGCGCCGCCCTCCAGCTCGCCTGGGACGTCGACGGCCTGCCGCCCAGCCCCGACGGGGCATCGACCGTGCGGCACGAGGAGGCGGTCGAGGTGGGTCGCATCGTGTACGCCGTGTTGAAGATGCGGGCCCGGCAGTTCCCGGCGATGTAGAGTGGCGGGGCGACAGAGGACCATGAAGGCATGGGCGAAGGGGCGTTTCGATCCGTGCACACCGTCCCCCGGTCTCTATGGCTCCCCGCAAACATCCCGCCGTCCACTCCCCCTCGCGCTCTCCCATCGGGCCAGCTCCCCAAGCTCATTCCCAATTCGCCATCACTCAAATCGAACATTCAACCGCCCCAGTCTCCTCCCAAAGGGGTCCGGGCGGTCGGCGGTTGAGAAACCGTGCGCGCGGGTCGCGGTGGGCGCGGGGTCCGGTGCGCGCAGGGTCACTCGAGCTCGCCGCTCACCCGCCGCTCTGTTCCGCCTTCAACGTCGCCTCGTACCGCTGCAGGCAGTCCTTGTCGCTGGTGGCCTCGCATCCACAGTCGATGCCCGCCTTGCGCATCAGCAGCTCCACACTGCGGTTAGCCACGCTGTAGGCGTCGGTGAAGGACTCGGCCCGGAAATCGTAGGCCTGCGGTTGGCGGGGCGAGGGGGTGGGCGGGAGGACGCCAACGGGGATGGCGGTCGGCGGCAGTCGGCAGCGGCGGGGCATGAACTGCACCTTAGTCGGCGCCCCGCGGTAACAAGGCCAGGCCATCGTGCCACCGGGAGCTCTTAGCGCGACGCCGCTAGTTCCTCGCAGCACAGTCTTTGAATCAACATTCGCGCCGTCGATAGCATCGCTCGTCCGCGCCACTCTTCCGCGCGCCACTGTCCGCCCAGAACCGCGACGCACCGCTTAGCGCCCCCCTCCCCTTCCCCTCCCTCCCCCGAGCCCCCACCTGGAGTCCATCGGCGAGGGCCATAAGCACGTCTTGGATCTCGGTGGCCCCAGCGAGGCGGGTCTCGGCCAGGATCCTCCCGCACTCGGCCCCGATCTCGCGGTGGCAGGCGAGCTCGGTCCAGTCGTCGTCGAGCCAGCATCGAACGACGCCACTGAGCCACGCGGCCTCCGCGGCCACGTCGTCGGCCGTTGGGTTGGACGGAAGATTGTACGTGCCGACCCCGCCCTCTGTCTCGCCCCAAAATCCCTCGTCCTCCTCAACGGCACGAACGGTCGTCGGACGGGCAGACCGAGGGGCCGTAAAGACGCGGTGAACCGCGGGGCCGGCGCCAGTACTCCCGGTGGCCGACGCGACCCCAATGCGCGGGGCCGTCGCGGCGACGGTAGAGGCTGGGCCGAACATCCCGATCCAGCTCGTCAGACCCGCCATCGTATCGAAGCTCGCCGCACGACGTCCTGACGACCGCAAGGATCGAACAGGGCTCGATAGGGCCGCAGGCTCCTCGTACGCCCTCTCCCATCGACGCGGAGGCGCAACCCCGGCGCCCTGGCCCCCTGCCAGCATCCACTGCCGCGCGGCGGCTTCTCGAGCTCGCGGAGCAGCGGAGTGGGGCGCGGCGAGGAGCCGTAGGGCCCAAGGCGAGACGCAGTTCGTCGCGCGGCCTCGGCCGCGGCGCCGAACGGGTCCAGTCGGGACTCCAGGGCGGAGGCGGGACGCGGACGTGCCGTCGCGCCGTTTGTCGGGATTTCGAGGTGGATGCGGTGGGACGAAGCCGTGCCGCGCGCGCCACAGGGGAAGTGCACACAATTGGTCCATGACGCGTTTTCGAGGCCAGTGTCCCTGACAGGTGGCGCCCGTCGCCGTCGGCGCGCGGGCACCGACGCCGATCCGCCGTCCTACCGACTCGCTCGCCCGTTTCTCTCCTCCGCAGGGAACGGTCTTCGCCCACGATGGCGGCGGACGACTACCCGCCCCCCGACGGGGGGGACCCTGGCGGCGTGGAGTCGGGCATCCGCGTCTGCGTCCGCGTCAGACCCCAGGTGCCCCGAGAATTCCACCAGCCCGTCTGCGTCACCGTGCCCACCCCCAACGAGGTGCGGGTCGAGTCCACCCACGCGGGCGCCGAGTTCCGTCCGGGCACGAGAGAGGGCCAAGTACGGCCCGGCACATCGGGCGGTCCCGGCGGATCCGACCGCGCCGGCCCCGACACCAACCTCACCTCCCACTTCGATCGGGTCTTCGGGCCCGAGGCCAGCCAGCGCGACGTGTACCGGGAGATTCTTCCCTCTCTCGACCGGGCTCTCGAGGGATACAACTGCACGATCTTCGCCTACGGTCAGGTGAGGGGAGAGGCGGTGGGGTGGGTCTCGCCGCGCTCTAGCCGACGGCGCCTCACTCACCTCTCCGCCCCTTGCTCCCCTCCCACCGACCCTCGCACCCGCCTCCTCAGACGGGCACGGGCAAGACCCACACCATCACGGGGTCACACTTTTCCCGCAAGCATGACTATCGCTTTTTGGCGGCCGAGGGGGCCGACGAATCCGATGACCTCAAAAAGGAGCGGGAGGATGGGCCGGGGTTGGTTCCTCGGATCGCCATCGACCTGTTTCAGCGGCTGGGGGGGGTCGAGGGTGCGGCGGTCTACTGCAGGCGAGAGGGTCGGACGGGGGCGTGGGGGGGGGGAAGAGAAGGAGAAGCGACTGCTCGCCTGGCCTGCCCGACGGCGCCGTGGAGCGACGTCTACGAGCCGGCTGACATCGGTTGGGGAGAGAGACCCGACGTGAGGGACGCACACCCCCCCGTCTCTCCCCACCTCGACCCGACCGTCCTCCCCCACCCCCCCCCCTTCCCCAGTTATCTCGAAATCTAC